>Ga0209121_10005860_pt1 | contig 10972 bp, 6 predicted proteins | sample Cruoilmetagenom3_FD_187292 | JGI IMG/M metagenome (GOLD analysis project Ga0209121, IMG submission 187292) | Oil polluted marine microbial communities from Coal Oil Point, Santa Barbara, California, USA - Sample 3 (SPAdes) (version 2) | ecosystem: Environmental > Aquatic > Marine > Oil seeps ...
TTCCTCGCACCGTCACATGGTGAACAGCACCTTCGTAAGTTATTCGCAAAGGTCGTGCCATTGCCTAACTATAGCAGCAAACGGGAAGGCAGTCAATCGTTATTTATATTTTAAGGGCTGGCCCCTATGCCTTTTATGTCACATATTGGGTCATCTTGCCCCCAGTGCTCGATGATTCGGAGAAGATCATCGATGTCTACTTTCCCGTCACCGTTGAAGTCAACGACTGGTACCTCCGTAGATACAACTTCCACCCAGCGATAAATGGATTGCCCCCCCTGAGTCCCCGCATAAAGTGTGAACGTCCCATCGGGCGTTACATCGTCAACGATTGAGATCTGTGGTTCCTCAGGCATCGGCTCGCCGGCCGGCCAGCACCAGCATTCGATTTGATCTCCGATGGCATCCACGCGGATGACCAGTTCCTGCTCATCTACATTGAATGGGAGATTCGCGCTGCGTAAAACGTAGCGATCCTTGTGCCCAAGCCAGAACCGGTTGGGAGATCTGACCTCTATCCAATAGCCGCCGGTTGCTCCACCCCATCGGAGAGCAAATCCCGATACCAGGTCACTATTTGTATGGTTTGACGTCCTGCTGATCTGCACCCTGACAGATACATCACTATAAATGTATGCCGTGCCGTCCGGGCCGGCCGCCGTTGCACCGGCGACTTCGAGCCCCTCGGGTGTCAAGACGTATCCCGTGGCGTCCACACCCCAGGTAGGCAGCCAGTTTACCGGTGAGCCATCCGTGGGATTGCCGTCACTGAAATCATCAGAAAAGTAGGGCCCCGCCCAGACATTGGCACAAAGGACCATCATGGACACTATAGCACTTAAGAGGTATCGAGCTATTACTTGATATTTCATTTTCTTTCTCCTTTCTATCTCAGTCTTGAGTCATTACGATTAATAGTAAAAATCTGCGTCTTCTTTTACGGCCGGAGCCTGCAATTGCACTCGTTTCGATTCCATCGGCCACGGGCCGCACAACAGGGGCACGAGGCCTTCGTCGGGGAAGCCATCGTCATCAACATCTTTGTCCGCAATCGCCGGGGCTGTATCGTCTACTGAAACGTCTATCGAATTATAGAACTGCCACATTCCATCCTTTACCAATGTGCCCTCCTCACTTAGCGATGCCGTTCCGATCCAGTACCAGACCCATTTGAGCTGAGCATGTAAATTTTCTTCCGGTATGGCTCCGGCGGCATGACAAATTACGGTAAAGTAATACTCGTTTTCTCCGGTCTTCACGAACTCACCCAGCGCCTGTCCGGGCACCCGAACTCCTGACAAGCCGAGCATGCCTTCATGAACCGTTCCATTTGGACCCGATCCCCGATAGGCATACCTCATGCCCGAGTTATCCAGAGGTGTGAGTGTTTCAGTCTAGATCCAGACATTGTCTTCCGGCGAGCCCTGCTGGCTGCTTATCCAGACCCCCGCAATTGAATCTGCTTCGGCATTATAATCTTCCCATGTCGGGAAACCTTTCTCTGCCGCAATAAGTAAAGGAACTGCCAGAATTGATAGAAAAATACCATATCTCCTTACCACTACCATTAATTTGCTTGTGCGTTTCATCTTGTCATCTCACTTTCTCGTATTCATAAATACATTTTAAGAATTTGTTTTTTTGACTTAGTTCTGCCACTTTGACCTGATTGCGCGTTATATGTTCATATTTCGTCTCCTTTCCGCACTGTTGTTAATATCAAGGAACCATTCAATACAATAGGTTGAAAGTCCTGCAATATTGGTGAAACTCGGTTATCAATTCGTGTTTCCACCTATAAATACAGCAATAAGTTCTGAATTTGCGCGCCTGTTCGCTTTTTTTAATATTTTTTTCAAAAGTGTCGATTTAGGGCTATCCGGGCAAAAGATTGTTGCAGGACGAGCATTTAATTTGTATCATAATACTGTCGTAAGCGAGAGAGAGAAGGTGCTATGAGTCTTAATGTTCGCAACCGTTTTTGTATATCGAACGGGCAGAAGCATGATTTCGCAGGGCACTAACTGTGAAGAATAATGACCAAACAGATATTGGCGGGGATGGACAGACATTTCTGACCACCCATTGGTCTCTGATCGAAAGCATACGCACCGAAGCCGACAGCAGCCATGCCCTCATCGGTTCATTGCTGAAGGATTACTGGAAGCCGGTATACTGTTATCTGCGTCGCCGTGGGTACCGAAATGAAGAAGCAAAAGACCTGACTCAGGCCTTCTTTCACGAGATTGTGCTCGGTAATGAGCTTCTGCAGCAGGCCGATCGCCGAAAAGGACGCTTTCGGTCGTTCCTGCTGACATCTTTACGCCGGTTCCTCATTAACGTGAACAAAAAAGAGACTGCTCTCAAACGCGTTCCCAAAGGCAAACTTATCGCTTTGGATGTGGCCGATCCGGACGCTTTAGCCGCAGTCTCCGAAGATATGTCTCCGGATGAGAGTTTCAATTGCGCCTGGGTATCTTCATTGCTGGAGCGGGTTTTTGAAGAAGTTGAGAACACCTGCGACCGAGACGGCAAGACTGTTTATTGGAAAGTATTCGAAGAGCGGGTCTTACAGCCGATAATGGATCAGACCGATCCGCCCTCCGTGAAAGAAATTTGCGGCAAATATGGTATTCCGGACGGACACAAGCTTGCCAACATGATAATCACAACGAAGAGGCGGATCCGGTCTACTTTGGAAAAGCACATTCGAAAATTAGTAACATCGCCCGATGAGGTAAGTGACGAATTACAGGAAATGGCGCGTTTTTTCCCGGAGATAGCGCAAAATTTCAAATAATTCCTGTATTTACTTAATGAACCAGTGGTATTGGTCGCTTAGTCCGAGCAGAATATAGATAACAAAAGTGTTTTTCATCGGAATACTAATTTTTACGATAAACCATGAAAAGGAAGCCTATATCTCACCTCAACAGGAAACAGTTAGGTCACCTGTTCGCTACGATTACCGACAAGGATGACTCTGTTTTTAACGGACCTGCCGAGCCGGCCCGCTCCGGAGAACCACTACTGGAACAACCGGGAACCTGGATCGGCCGATACAAGCTTCTTAAAATCCTGGGTGAAGGAGGTATGGGGATCGTATACCTGGCCGAGCAAGAGCAGCCCATGAAACGCCAGGTAGCCCTCAAAGTTGTCAAGCCCGGCATGGACAGTAAACGGGTAATCGCCCGCTTCGAGAGCGAACGGCAGACCCTGGCACTCCTAAATCATCCAAGTATTGCACATGTATATGATGCAGGAACAACCGAAACAGGCAGGCCCTATTTTGTGATGGAGCTCGTTACGGGGGTATCCATTACTGATTACTGCGACCAGCATAAGCTGACGATCGAAGAAAGGCTTGAACTGTTCTTACTGGTTTGTGACGCTGTGCAACATGCACACCAGAAGGGAATCATTCATCGTGATATCAAGTCATCCAATATCCTGATTTCGCTGGACGATGACAACGCGGCGCCCAAGATCATCGACTTCGGCATTGCCAAGGCTTTGACAGCCCCACTGACGGAACGGACTCTTTGTACAGAGCAGGGAGAGCTTGTGGGAACGCCGGAGTATATGAGTCCCGAGCAGGCAAAGATTACTTCCGGGGGTGTGGATACGCGCACGGATATCTATTCGCTCGGTGTCGTGTTATACAAGTTACTGACCGGTGTGCTTCCGTTCAATGCAAAGACCTTGAGGGAAGGCGGTGTTGAGCATATCCGCCATGTGATCCGTGAGGAAGATCCCAAGACTCCCAGCACTCGCCTGCGCACCGTTTCCGGAGATACATCCACGAAGCTGGCGCAACTGCGCCGGACCGACATCCGGACACTCAGACGGAACCTGCATGGCGACCTGGACTGGATCACGCTCAAAGCGATGGAAAAGGATCCGAACCGGCGTTATCCTACCGCCCACGCCCTGGCAGAAGACATTCGGCGACACATCAATCATAAGCCCGTCACGGCAGGCTCACCCACAATGATATACCGTCTAAGGAAATTCGTCCGCCGGAACCGAACACAGGTTATCGCCGGGGCGTACGTAGTGGTTATCGTTTTGCTGGGTTTGTTGAGCGCCAGGCTGTACAAACAGAACATGGCCGGAAAAAGGACGCTTGCCGAGGAAAAATGCAATCTTGCGCTTCAGAAGGCCGAGACAATTCTATCTGCCGCCGAGGTGTACTATGGCAAAGGACAGTACGAACAGGCTCTCGATCAAAGCACATTGCTGCTTGAGCTCGTGCCCGATCATCTCGACGGCCGACTGCTTGCGGCTCGTATTTTGGCGGATATGGGCCGGACGGACGAGGCCTTTCAAATACTCGAACGACTTGAAGCCGAGCATCCCGAGGAAGGAGCCGTGTACGAGCTTCTGGCAATGTTGTATGTCGAGCTTGGTAATGAGGCGCTTGCCACGAGATATCGTACGTTGGCAGATAAGTATCCGCCCATGACCGCCGAGGCATTCATAGTACGAGCCCGGATGGCCGAGACACTTAATGACATGGTCGTAATGTTATCGGAGGCCCTGAAGCTGGACCGTCAGCACTACGCCGCGCGAAAGATGCGTGCTTTGACGTATATTGCGCTTGGTGACTACGAGAATATGGAACGCGACGCCGACAAGATGACATTTGTCCAGCCGGAGAACCCTTCGGGTTACGCTCTGCGGGCCGTCGCACTTCGCCGGATGGAGCGTTACGGTAAAGCGATTGAGAATCACAATCGAGCCATCGAGCTGGCGGGTGACACTTATCCCGACATAACAGAACTTTACGATCAGCGGCGCGAGACCTATTTTCGTATGGGCGATTATGAACAGGCGCTGGCCGATGCGAAAGAGTGTGTCGAAAGACGGCCGGATGCAGCCGACTACAAATCCGGACTTCTTGTGGCCCTGGTGGCGATGGGCAGGTATAGTGAGGCTGATGCAGAGAGTGCTACTCCACCCGGTGTACTCATGTATCACTTTATCCCACGGTTGGCAAACTATGTGGCTGATTCTCTTGAATCCGGCCGAGAAATCTCGCTGCCGGATCGCACAGAAATCGGCATCACCGCAAGGCTCATGCGCTCAACCCACCGCGGTTATCAAGAGCTTTACTCAAAAGCTCGCAGGCTGGTTCCGAACGGAGCAGCGGCCGATTACTCTCCCGGCGGACACGAGCTGGTATATGCCCGCCACGATCCTGACAGTGTATGGGGTTACCAAACGCCGCTTTCTGAATTCAAGAAGGTCGGATCAAAGGGAATTGATATCATCGAGGACCTCGAACGGGATACACTTCGATCGTTGGTAAGCTTCGGCCATTTTCCCAGGTGGTCGCCGGACGGCAAGTACATCGCCTTTGTCAAGTCACCATATTCGTTTCGGTCTGCATTCGAACAGATATACATCGTACCGGCGGCAGGCGGCAAGCCCTCGTACATGGGCAAAGGAGTGCTTCTGGGCTGGTCGAGGGATTCAAAGCATTTGTATTACCATCGTTACCTTGATGACTGGTTCATCTACAAGAAGGTTTTCGACGATCCCCAGGCCGAGCCTGAACGGATCATCTACTGCCCTTCCTATTTTCCCGCTATATCCCCGGACGAAAAATACATCGCTTATGAGCACAGGGGCGAAATCCTGATTACGGATGTGGAAACTCAAGAAACGGTCGCGACCTGGAGGCTGCCGATTCTTCCGGTTTACTACGAGTCTGCATGGAGACGGCCGATGCCAACCGACTATGAACCAATCCCTATCGAATGGTCCCCGACAGGACGCGAGCTTAGTATCGGTTCGGAACTCACGCCTTTTGGCTTTTGGATTTACAATTTAGATACTGGTACAGCTTCCCGGGTACTTTCAGGGACGGTTATATGGGGACGCTGGTCGCGGGATGGGACAAAGATGGTACTGGTAGTTGGTAGTCCCATGTGGGAAATCTGGGAGGTGGATATCGACCCAAACCGGCCGACGATTGAATCACTGGGCCCTGGCCTAACCAAACAACAGCACTGTCGGGATATGATCTCCGATATGGAGGACTGGATTGCGGGCTGGTCAAAAGCAATAAGTACTACGCTATCAGGGCGTTTAGAGGCCTTCTGCCACGCCGGGCTTGGTCAGGAAGACGAGACCGTTGCAGGCCTCGACAAATGGCTCGGAAGCTTGTCTACCTGGCCGGAAACGCAGCCTCCAACGTACTGGCAAATAGCCAATTGTTTACTCGACTGTTACGCCCCGGGAACGGATGATGGCAGCTCGTCACTTAGCCTGGCCGCCAGAATAGCTGAACTTGCGCGGGAGGCATGGGCGGGGGAGGTCTTGCTTGGCATGGCGTACTATCGCGCCGGGGCTTACGAAGAGGCCATGTCCCACCTGGAACAAGCCGAGCAGTTTCGCGTCCAAAGCGGGGCCAAACTGTACCCCGACCAAATGGCATATACTGCGATGACGTTATACAGATTAGGCCGCAGGCAGGAAGCTGAAGAAACTCTCGGCAGACTTCGCGCCATGTTCCTGCAAAACACCAGTCACGATGACTTTCAGCCTTTGGTAAAGGCCGAGAAGGTTTTAACGGAGGAGAACCGGTTGCTCCCGGCGGTGTGGGATCATATTGAGCATGGGTACCTGGATAAGGCACTTGAACTCCTGGTCGCAACAAGAGAGTTGGTGCAGCCATCTGACTCTCAGGCCAAAGCCGCCACAAGGAGTGCGGAATTCCAACTGGCCCTGCGGTTTGCCGCGCGGGGGCAAGGGTATGAGCAGCGAAGCGAATACGGCAGAGCCGCCAATGAGTTTGAATCGGCGGCCGAGGCCGCTCCGTGGCACGCCGAGATGTCGAATCTGCTGGCCCGGTTCCAGGCAACATGTTCTAAGGCGGAGTTTCGTGATGGAGCCGGGGCGGTTCAGAATGCCACGAAGGCGTGTGAGCTAAGCAATTGGAATAATTATCACTACATCGACACACTGGCGGCTGCTTATGCCCAGGCGGGCCGGTTCGAGGAAGCTGCAAAATGGCAGAACCAGGCCATAACAAAGCTGTCCGCAGATGTACGGCCCGGCTCGCGAGCGCAATATCAAGCGAAGCTCAAACTATACCAGGAAGGCCAATCGTATCATGGACAATATTTGCTTACCGGCAAACTCATAGCACGGTATGGCTTTGACGATATAATCGGCAATACCGTGCCCGACTCGTCAGGAAATAAATTAGATGGTATCTTCATCGGCGATGCAAGGGTAGTTGACGATCCGGTAAGGGGCAAGGTGCTTGAACTGGACGGAGACGGTGACGGCGTGGATTGCGGAAATGATTCATTTTTCGCAATTGCCGAACAGATTACCATATCGAGCTGGTTCAAGGCGAACGGACCTCTTGAATATTGGCGTACAATCGTCTCCAAAGGAAGCTGTTGGAAACTGCAAAGCCGGCCAAACACCCTGAAGTTCGTATGCGGTGTGAACGTACCAGGTGACTATGGTGTGGACAGCGGAATCCGCGGTAAGAAGAACATTAATGATGATAGTTGGCATCATGTCGCGGGAGTGTACAACGGGAAGACGACGACGTTGTACTTTGACGGCCGGCGCGATGTATCGGCCGGAACATCAGGGCGCATTACAGCGAACAGCTTCAACGTGTGGATTGGGTCGGATTCGCAGCGAAACGAACGCACCTGGAATGGTCTCATTGACGATGTAAGAATATATAGTTATGCCCTGAGTGAAGACGAGATTAGAGAACTCTATGCCGGCATAGAGCCAGCTCCTTAGAGAATTCACGGCAGGGATTGTACGATCTGCTGAATAGGGCGGGATATTCGTAGCTTTTGCCTCGGCAACAACATGAAAAGGCAGATTCCCGGTTATAGCAGCAATATAAAAAAATCATCCAAACGCCGGATAAAGTCAAATCAGTTTGCATCAGAATCAGTATTAGGTGCCCTAAGTTTTCTCCGTAAGGCACAGCAAAACCAGTCGACGGTTATCTTCCTCGGAATCTTCAGAGTTATGGGTGTTCCAGCTATAACAATTTAGACTGTTGGTATATTCGCACAAGAAAACAATATCGTCATTGTATTGATCATGCATGTTACATGCTCTGAAACAATCTTCTCGATCAAGATCGAACAGCAAGAGCCAGTCAATACCAGAACTTCCCGTCAGGCAATCTTGTTTTTCATCGTCGAAGACAGTCAAGCCTTTCTGCAGGAAGAACGAACCATTCAATCGATCGGTGCTTCCGCTGCCGTCTATAAGATTATTAACCCGGGTCGTATAATCTCGCGGAGAATTCCATTCAGCCAAAATAGCCATAAGAGGCTCGTCGAAACTTTGTTCCGGGGCTACCTTTGCTATACCGAAATCGGCATCATCAATATCAAAAATGGTCGTACCGCCAATCAGAATGTCATCCCCGGAATTGCCTATTATCCGGTCGCGGTCGTCACCTCCGATCAGTACATCCCGTCCCCCTCCTCCCCTGATACTATCATTATCTTCCGCACCGAGAATAACATCAGCGCCATTGCCGCCCTTTAGCTTATCACTGCCGGAACCGCCGTCTATAATAACGGTGATATCGATATTGCCCGCTACAGTCACCTTATCGTTTCCATCACATACCAAGACCACAATTTTATTGATTTGAGAGGCATCAAATACTTCAAAACCTCGACCTCTATTATTTCCATGGCCTTTGTGAGACAGGAAGTTGGCATGTACTTTGAGTCGAGAGCTTTTACATGATTTGGTCATATTTATCGTCACATGGTCATCAGCACACGTGCCGATTATCTGCAGGACTCCATCAACGACTCTGACCCCGGTAAATGCCTGAGAAATAATATTTACATCCGAGCCGGTGTCATCATCGGTAACTGTGAGCTTTATTTCATAGATTCCACCGTCCGTATAGATATGGCTTGCAGAAACCGAGCCGGCCCCACCGGCCTCGTCAATCTGTCCCGTAGTGATTGTACCGTCACCCCAGTCGATAGTTGCGGAGTGGCTATCCAGTGTGCCTATGTCCGTAAACTCGGCAAAGATAGAGACTTCTCTTTTGCCGGCACTTCCGCAGCATCCGCCGGAATCTGTGGAGAAAGCAACGATCTCAGGAGCAAGATTATTTACCGTGACTCTCGCCAAAGCGGTATCACTACCGTCTTCAAGATCGGTTATTACGATTCCGACCGTATAATCGTCTTTTTCCGTCCCTGAAGGTTTATCGTCAAGATACCGATGTTCTGCTGAAAAACTCCGGTCACCAACAGGAAGTGCAATAATATCACCGAAACCGTCTCCCCAGTCTATCACCAGCGTATGAGTATTAAGCATATCAGGATCAATAAAATTTCCGGCCAGGGTAGCTATGTCATTTTCATTAATATTTTCCGTAATGAATATTTGAGTTATCTCAGGAACCTGGCCGCTTGTGCTGCTAATAGTCACTGTTACTGTATCGGTTCCTGAAGCACCATCGTTATCAGTTACAGTCAGCGTAACTGTGTAGACCCCGTTATCTGCATAGGCATGGCTCGTATCCAATTCGACGGAGGTCGCGCCGTCTCCGAAGTCCCACAGGCAAGTATGAGTATCCAGTACGCCCGGATCGGTGAATGTCCCGGCGAAGCTCACGGTATCGCCTTCGTCGGCGGTCTGGTCGGGGCCGGCATCGATTGTTGGAGCCACATTAACAACCGTGACGGTCAGAGTATCGGTTCCGGAATCACCGTCATTATCCGTTACAGTCAATGTAACTGTGTAGACTCCGTTATCTGCGTAGGCGTGGCTCGTATCCAATTCGCCGGAGGTCTCGCCGTCTCCGAAGTCCCATAGATAAGTATGGGTATCCAGCACGCTCGGATCGGTGAATGAGCCGAAGAAGCTCACGGTATCGCCTTCATTGGCGGTCTGATCGGGACCGGCTTCGACTATTGGGGCTACGTTGGCAACCGTAACGACCAGAGTATCGGTTCCGGAATCGCCGTCATTATCCGTTACAGTCAATGTAACTGTGTAAACCCCGTTATCTATGTAGACATGGCTCGTATCCAACTCGACGGAGGTCGCGCCGTCTCCGAAGTCCCACAGGCAAGTATGAGTATCCAGTACGCCCGGATCGGTAAAGGTCCCGGAGAAGCTCACGGTATCGCCTTCGTTGGCGGTCTGGTCCGGGCCGGCTTCGACTATTGGAGCCACATTAACAACCGTGACGGCCAGAGTATCGGTTCCGGAATCGCCGTCATTATCCGTTACAGTCAATGTAACTGTGTAAATCCCATTATCTGCGTAAATGTGGCTCGTATCCAATTCGCTGGAGGTCGCGCCGTCTCCGAAGTCCCACAGGTAGGTATGGGTATCCAGCACGCCCGGATCTGTAAATGAGCCGGAGAAGCTCACGGTATCGCCTTCATTGGCGGTCTGGTCAGAACCGGCATCGATTGTTGGAGCCACATTAACAACCGTGACGGCCAGAGTATCGGCTCCGGAATCGCCGTCATTATCCGTTACAGTCAATGTAACTGTGTAAACTCCGTTATCTGCGTAAGCGTGGCTCGTATCCAATTCGACGGAGGATGTGCCGTCTCCGAAATCCCACAGGTAAGTATGAGTATCCAGTACGCCCGGATCGGTGAAGGTGCCGGCGAAGTTCACGGTATCGCCTTCATTGGCGGCCTGGTCCGGGCCAGCTTCGACTATTGGAGCCACGTTGACAACCGTGACGGCCAGAGTATCGGCTCCGGAATCGCCGTCATTATCCGTTACAGTCAATGTAACTGTGTAAACCCCGTTATCCTCGTAGACATGGCTCGTATGCAATTCACTGGAGATCGCACCGTCTCCGAAGTCCCACAGATAAGTATGAGTATCTAGTCTCAGAACAAGTGTAGATTGATCTGAGAAAGTGACTTTAATTTTGAAAAAATACTCGAAATGACTCCTTTGGTGCATTATAATGCACTTTTAA
>Ga0209121_10005861_pt1 | contig 10972 bp, 8 predicted proteins | sample Cruoilmetagenom3_FD_187292 | JGI IMG/M metagenome (GOLD analysis project Ga0209121, IMG submission 187292) | Oil polluted marine microbial communities from Coal Oil Point, Santa Barbara, California, USA - Sample 3 (SPAdes) (version 2) | ecosystem: Environmental > Aquatic > Marine > Oil seeps ...
TACCGTCTTTTGTATTGACTATAAACAAAGAATATGCTATAGTTTCTAAAAAATGCCATAAGATATATAAATAGTATGAACTAAAATTACTTTTATACTTTATTGATATTTTTTTGTATTTACAAAAGCTAAATGACTGATTAAATTTGTGAAGAATAATCTATTAAGTATTTTTAATTGATGCAAAGGAGGAAAATAAGTATCAAGTCAACACCAACATTAAGAATAAATGAAAAAATTAGAGCAAAAACTATAAGACTTATCGGTTCTGAAGGAAACCAATTAGGAGTAATGAGTAAAAAAGAGGGTTTAGAACTAGCAGAAAAGGAAAGTTTGGATTTAGTTGAAGTTGCTCCGGGTGCCGATCCTCCGGTTTGTAGAATTATTGATTATGGCAAATTTAAATACGCTCAAGGTAAGAAGGAAAAAAGCGGAAAGAAAAAGCAAAAGAACAGCGGGATGAAAGAAGTAAAGCTACGTCCCAACATAGGTGACCATGATTACAATTTTAAAGTGAAAAATTTATGTAAATTTTTAAAAGATGGGAATCAGGTAAAGGTTACGGTTATGTTTAGGGGAAGAGAAATGAGATATGTAGAATTAGGAAGAAAACTGTTAGATCGGATTATTGAAGATTCAGAAGAGCTTGGTAAAATTACCAAACAACCAAAATTAGAAGGAAGAAACATGATACTGGTTCTAATGCCGAAACAATAACAATATCACCAAGAAAGAGGTAAAATATTTATGCCGAAAATGAAAACACACAAAAGCTCACAAAAGAGATTTTCCATAACCAAGTCTGGAAAAATAAAAAGAGCAAAGGCTTATAAAAGTCATATATTAACTAAAAAATCAACTAAGCGAAAAAGAAATTTAAGGAAGTCAACATTTGTAAGTGCAGCCGAGACCAGTAGAGTCAAAGCATTATTACCTTATAGTTAGTATTTAAAAAAAATTAAAAATTATCTAATAAATAAATTATTATTCAAGACACAATGAAATAAGGAGTGAATAGAATGCCAAGAGCGACAAATAATGTTGCCTCAAGAAAAAGAAGAAAGAAAGTATTAAAACTAACAAAGGGATTTTGGGGTGCAAAAAGCAAACTTTATCGAACTGCCCATGAGGCTATGTTAAAATCTCTTTCTTATGCTTATAGAGACAGGAGAGCGAGAAAGAGAGATTTTAGAAGTTTATGGATTACCCGTATTGGTATTGCCGCGAGAAACGAAGGTTTATCTTATAATAAATTTATAAAAGGACTTAAGGATGCCGGCGTAATCATTAACCGAAAAATATTGGCTGAACTGGCAGTTAACGATCAAAATGCGTTTACAAGTATTGCCAATATTGCAAAAGAAAGTATAAATTAATTGTATTGCTATATAAATTATCCGTTTATAGAGCAATATTAAAAGATATGACAAAGATAAGTAGGTTGTAATTTTATTTTTTTACTTTTAGGAAGAAATTACAACCGAAATTCACTTTGTAACTGCAAACCGAAATTTTATTAGAGTAAGTTTCGCCGGGTTACCACCGTTAAAAGGAAAAGAGTATGGATTTGCAAAAATTAGCAAATTAAAAAGGGTGGTACCGCGGAAAAGGTTTATAATTTTCGTCCCTTTAAAAGGAGAAGAAAATTATAAACCTTTTTTATTTTGTAAAAAGTATATGTTGAAATGCGAAGGAGGGGAAAATATTGGAAAAAAGAATAAAAGAAATTAGAAATAAAATTAACCTCGAAGTAAAAATTGTAAAAAAAATTAAAGATATCGAAAAAATTAAAATTGAATGTTTGGGAAGAAAAGGAGAATTAACACTTTTACTACGAAAATTGGGATCGCTTTCCAAAGAGGAGAGACCAAAAATAGGGAAATTGTTACATCAGCATAAAAAAGAAATTGAAGAATTAATTCAGAATAAAACAATAGAAATAGTAAGGTCAGAAAAAGAAAAAAGGATAAAAAGTGAAGGTATTGATATTAGCCTTTTAGGAAAAAGAATAGATAGGGGAACCATTCATCCCATCCAGCTAATATTAAAAGAAATTGAAGAAGTATTTTTAGGTCTTGGATTTAAAATTGAAGAAGGACCGGAAATCGAATTAGATTATTACAATTTTGAAGCCCTTAATATTCCCAAAGACCATCCGGCACGTGATAACCAGGATTCTTTTTTTATTAACAATGAAATTTTACTGCGAACACATACTTCCCCTGTTGAAATCAGAGTGATGGAAAAACAAGAGCCCCCTGTTAGGATTATTGCAACCGGGAAATGCTATCGACGCGATTCTACTGATAGTACGCATTCGCCAATGTTTCACCAAATAGAAGGATTGGCAGTGGATGAAAATATTACTTTTGGTGACTTAAAAGGTGTTTTAACCGTATTTATGCATAGAATATTCGGGAAGAACCGAAAAGTTCGCTTTAGACCCGCTTTTTTCCCTTTTACAGAACCGAGTGCAGAAGTGGATGTATCTTGCCTTTTATGCAAAGGTAGAGGTTGTAGATCATGCGGGTATACAGGTTGGTTGGAAATTATGGGAGCAGGAATGACTGACCCTGCAGTTTTTAAAAAAGTAGGCTATGATTCCGAAAAATATTCCGGTTTTGCTTTTGGAATGGGTGCGGAAAGAATTGCTATGTTAAAATATGGCATTAATGATATCCGTTTGTTTTTTGAAAACGATTTAAGGTTTTTAAAACAATTTTGAATTTAACGTATAGCGTTTAGCGTTTAGTGGAAAAAAATACATGCAGAATTTTTAATACTCCTTCTCTTGGAGAGATATATCCGAGTGAGGGTAAAATAAGTGTGTACACAATATGATAGAGAGAAATAAGGAGGAAAGAAAATGCAGGTATCATATAATTTACTAAAAGAATATGTTGATATCGATATATCCCCTGAAGAGTTAGCAAAGAAATTAACCATTAATGGAATTGTTTTAGAAAGGGATGAAAAAGTAACTACCGAAATAGAAAAAGTTGTTATTGGAAAAATTATTGAAATAGATTCCCATCCGGAGAGTGAAAAATTATCTCTATGCCAGGTAGACATCAAAGGTAAAATATTATCTATAATATGCGGTGCAACCAATATGAAGGTTTCAGACAAAGTACCCGTTGCATTGGATGGAGCAAGTTTGCCTCAGATAGGTATCATTAAGAACAAAAAAATCAGAAATGTTTTTTCAGAAGGCATGCTGTGCTCAGCTTCAGAATTAGGTATTGAACCGGGAAAGTCTTCAGGGATATTAATCCTGGAAAAAGATTCGCCTATCGGGGAAGATATTAGAAATATAATTAATTTTAATGATACAATATTTGACTTTGAGATTCATTCAAATCGTCCAGATTTAATGAGCATTATCGGAATAGCAAGGGAAGTAGCTGTTATTACAAATAAAAAATTAAAAATCCCTGAAATTGAAATTAGAGAAGAAGGTAAAAGAATAGAAGAAGATATTTCAGTTAAAATTGAAGCAGAGGATTTGTGTCCACGATATAGCGGAAGAATAATAAAGGATGTAAAGGTAGAGGAATCTCCTTTATGGTTAAAATGGAAATTGAAATTATTAGGCATGAGACCTATAAACAATATTGTGGATATCACTAATTATATATTAATGGAAACAGGTCAACCGCTTCATGCGTTCGACCTCGGCTTAATCCAGGAAAAGACAATTATCGTGAGAAGAAGTAGAACGGGGGAAACCATTCAAACCCTGGATGATACCGAAAGACAGGTTCCGGAGAATGCATTGCTGATTGCTGACTCGAAAGAGCCTATAGCGCTTGCTGGAATTATGGGTGGAATGTATTCGGAAATTAGTCAAAAAACAAAGAATGTGTTTTTAGAATCCGCCTATTTTGATCCGGTAAATAATAGAAGAACAACGACTAAACTTGGTTTGCGTACTGATGCTTCCAATCGTTTCGAAAAAGGAATTGATAAAGAAATTCAAATATATGCATTAAACCGTGCAGCCGAACTTATGCAGAAAATTGCATATGGAAGAATAAGTCCTGGAGTGATGGATACAAACAACAAGTTTTACAAACCTTACAAGATAAAGTTAAGAATAGAAAGAGTGAATAAAATACTAGGTCTTGTTTTGGATAAAGATAAAAATGAAAATAAGAAAAATATTATCAGTATTTTGGAAAAATTAGATTTTAAAATAGGAAAAAATACAGATGATTACCTTGAAGTGGTCCCTCCTTCTTTTAGAGAAGATGTGAAAAGGGAAATAGATGTTATTGAAGAAATTGCACGTATTTACGGCTATGACAGGATTAAACCTACTTTATTTCGTACAACTATTGCTCAAGAAGGGAAAAGTATTCGTTTAAAACTTATTGACCGAATAAGGGAGATATTAATCGGATGCGGATTTAATGAATCAATAACTTATAGTTTTATTTCTCCGGAAATATTTGATAAAATAGGAATACCAAATGGGAATGCGCTCAGAAATACGATAAAAATAAGCAATCCTTTGACTAAAGATAATTCTGTGATGAGAACAACATTAATCCCGGGCTTATTAGAAGTGGTAAAGTGGAATATTAGCCGTCAGGCAGAGAGAGTAAAAATATTTGAAATGGGTAAAATATACTTACCTGATACGAGTCAAAAAGACTCTCTTCCTTTGGAGAAATTAATGATTTCCGGTGCAATGATTAAAATAGGTAGGGGAAATATTTGGGAAAAGTTATCTTTTTCAGATATTTTTAATATAAAAGGAATATTTGAGACAGTACTAATAGATTTAAGAATTAAAGATTGGAAGATATTACATGGGAATCACCCCTCTTTGCATCCTTTAAGAAATGGAAGGATAATGATTAATGAAAAAGAGATAGGAATTTTTGGTGAAATACATCCAGAAGTGTTAAAGAAATACCGTATTTCCGGAAAAGTATATGTATTTGAAATCGATTTTGAAAAATTACTACCACTTATTCCATTAGATATTCATTATCAGGTATTGCCAAAATATCCTTCCATTCAAAGGGATTTAGCATTAGTTGTAAAAAACGAAATTCTTTCACATGACATTGTTGAGACTATAAAATCCATTGATGATAAATTAATTAAAAAAGTCATTCTATTTGATGTGTTCAGGGGCGCGAAAATTAGCGAGGGTCTTAAGAGTATTGCTTATTCTATCGTGTTTCAAGCCGAAGATCGGACTTTAACAGATAAAGAAGTAGACGAAATCGATAAAAAAATTAGAGAAAAGTTAGCACAAAAATTTGATGCAAGAATGAGAGAATAAATATATAAAATTGTAAAGAATGAAAAATAAAATGGAGTTATTTATGCAAGTAAACTGGGTAGATATATTTATATTAATATTTCTCTTACTGAATATTATTGTTGGAATGCGTAGGGGAATCATCAGAGGAGTGATTCATTTAATAGGAATAGTACTGGCAATATTTTTGTCTATTTTTTGGTATCAGGAAGTAGGGGAATATATTGGCTCTTTTGTACGGACAAGCAGGGAAATGGCCAGCATAATTGGTTTTATTCTAATTTTTTTAACGATATGCTTGCTTGCAAAATTAGCTGAAATATTGTTGAAAAAATTATTTTCTTTGCTATTTATTTCCTGGATCGACCATCTGGGAGGAGCTTTATTTGGATTAATTAGAGGTTCATTGCTTATTGCAATCATTTTAATTATAATGAGTCTTATACCTTTACCTATTTTTTTAAAGGAGCAATTAAAAAATTCATTTTTTGCCAACCGCTTTGCCGTAATGACAACTGTGGTTTATAATTCGCTCAAAGATTGGCTTCCTTCAACCTTACAATTTAACGCCGAAGAATTCCTCAAAAAATATCATCTCAATCTTTTTGTCCTGAAAAATGCTCTAAAAGCTCTTATCTATGTTTAATTGAAATGATGAATATAGACATAGATATTTTAATAATATAAAAGGATGAAATATATTTTGGATAAACACACACTTTCTGTTTTAAAATTTTTAAAAATAAAAGAAATGTTAATTAAATATACGGTTTCTGTTATTGGAGAGGAAATAGTAAATCAAATAGAACCTGAAAATGATTTAGGTAAAATAACAAATTCTTTAAAGGAAACATCAGAAATGAGAGAAATCCTTATTATCGAAGGTGTGCCTCCTTTCTCAAGAACAGAAGATATTCGAGATGAATTAAAAAAAAGTAAAATTGGCGGAATGATTATTGATGCACTAAAGATATTAAAAATATTAAAAGTTTTACAGGTTTCTCGTAATGTGAAAAAATATTTTTTAAAGTCCAAAGAAAAATATCCATTAATCAAAAAAAAATTAGAAAAAATTAAACTATTCAGTGACTTAGAAAAAGAGATTATTTATTGTATTGGTGAGAATGCTGAAGTATTGGATAGGGCAAGTTCTGAACTCAAAATGATCAGAAAAGAAATCATAAAAAAAGAGCAAACCATTAAAGATAAATTAGAAAAAATTATTAGATCATCGCAATTCTCGGATATTATTCAAGATCCTATCGTTACTATTAGACAAGATCGGTATGTCATTCCGATAAAACAAGGTCGAAAAGGAAAATTTCCCGGTATCATTCACGATAAATCCGACAGTGGTGCTACCTTATTTATTGAGCCTTTTGTTTTAGTTGATTTGAACAATTCCCTTCGTCAATTGGTTAAAGATGAAGAACGGGAAATATTAAAAATATTACAAAAAATAACTTTTCACATTGGAGAAAAAGCAGACGATATTTATGATAATTTTGTATGTTTGGGAGAAATTGATTTTATTTACGCTCGAGCTGCATTAGCTGATAAAATGAAGGCTGTTGAGCCAAAGATAAATCAAAAAGGTTTTATTAATCTTAACCAAGCCAGACACCCGTTGTTGAGCGGAAAAGTAGTTTCCATTAATATACATGTAGGCAAGAAATTCAATGTATTAGTGATTACCGGCCCTAACACGGGAGGTAAAACGGTGGCTCTAAAGACCGTAGGAATCATTTCTCTTATGGCTCAATGCGGGTTACACATACCCGCAAAAGAGGGCAGCGAAATTGCAATTTTTGATAAAGTATTTTGCGATATCGGGGATGAACAGAATATAGAACAAAGCTTGAGTACTTTTTCTTCACATATGAAATACATTGTGCAGATATTAGAAGAGGCGGATGATCATTCATTGGTGCTGCTTGATGAATTGGGTGCGGGAACAGATCCAACCGAAGGTGCGGCTTTAAGCATGGCGGTATTGGATATGTTAAGACAAAAGAAGATAAGGGTTATCGCTACGACTCATCATGATGCTTTAAAGACTTATGCGTATTTAACTGATGGTGTCTGTAATGCACGAGTAGAATTTGATGAAAGAACATTAAAACCAACCTACCAAATTTCAATTGGATTGCCTGGAAAAAGTTGTGCTTTTATTATTTCCAGGAGATTAGGTCTGACTTCGGAAGTCATCTCGAGAGCTCGAAAATATTTAGCCCGTGAAAAAGTAAAAGTCGATAGTTTGATAGAAAAAATTGAACAGGATAAAAGAGCAATTGAAGAAGAAAAAAAGCAAATAGAGAAAATAAAGCAGAGTACCTCTATAATTAAAGATCAGTTGGAAGATGAGTTAATTAGAAGCGAAGAAAGTAAAAAAGAAAAAATGATGAAAGCTTATCAAGAAGCTGAGGAAATTATTAAAAAAACTCAAAATAGAGCCAATCAGATCATCAAAAGCTTGAAAAATAAGAAGATTTTCGATAAGCAATTGAACAAAGATGTTATCAATGAAATAAAAACAATTACCCGAAAGATTAGTGAAGAAAAAATAAAAATAGACACAAGGGAAAAAAATAGCAAAAATCAAAAAATAGAAAAAGGCGATTATGTTTTAATAAAAAAATTAAATAAAAGTGGAGAAGTGATTTCTATTTCCCCTAAAACTGAAAAATGTAAAGTGCAAACCGGGAATATGAAAATGTTGGTATCAATATTTGATGTAGAAAAAATAAATAGAGCAAAGAAAGAAACAGAAAATATTAATATTTTTAAATCAATTCCAAATAAGAAGTCTTACGGAGAAGACAATCAATTTTTATCAAAAATAAAAAATTTCAAGAACCAGTTATCTATTCGTCGATTAAAAGTGGAAGAAGCACAAGTGAAATTAGAGAAATATTTGGATGACGCCTATTACCTGGGAATTTCACCGGTATATATTATTCACGGAAAAGGTAAGGGTATTTTAAGAGAAGAAGTAGGAAAATTACTAAATATAATTCCATATATTGAATCATTTAGAATTGGAAGTCTCAGCGAAGGCGGAATAGGAGTAACGGTTGTGTATCTAAAGAAATAGATTTAAAAAGAATATAAATGGAAGTGTAAACATAAAAGTAAAACTAAATTGGTACTTCCTGTATTAGTGTAAGGCGTATAGCGTTTAGTAAATTAGAATCGTATGTTGGGTATTAGTTACCCGGTTACCCCGTTCGCCGGTTCACCAGTTTCTTTAAGATGATATCTCTCTAACTCCTATCTCTTATTTCCTTAACTAAATATACTGCTTGCTTATTTCTCAACGAGATATGATTCACAAGATATGAGATACGATTTTTTCTGACTTTTGGTTACTGTCTTCTGACTCCTTAAAAAATTACTCATCTTTTTTTCTATATTTTTCTTTAAGTTTTTCTATTAACGATTGAAGAGTTTCTTCTTCTTGTGGCTGTTCGTATTTTTCTTCTGTTTTTTCTTTAATCTTTTCAATTTCTTCAAAGTAGGGTTTTTTAATTTCCGGATATTCTTTTATTATTGGTTTTTCAATGATTTTTTGATGAATATCACAATATTCATTAGGTTCTGTTCCTTTTATAAAAGAGCTATTTACAAGTTTCGTACAAGAATCTGTAGGTAATAACCCTGATTTTTCACAGACTAAAATTTTAATGATTCCATCCGGTTGAGTGAAATCCTTTTTATCAATGACTTTGAGAGAATTTTTCATAAAATATGCCCAAATTGGAGCAGCTACAACCCCTCCGGTCATTTTATTTCCTAAAGACTGTCTATCATCATTTCCAATATAGACTGCAGTTACTAAATCAGGTGTAAATCCGATAAACCAGGCATCAACAAAATCATTAGTTGTTCCTGTTTTGCCAGCTGCCGGCCTGCCAATTTTTGCATTCCAACCGGTTCCTCTTTCAATGACACCTTTCATCATATCAATTAATATATAACAGGATTCTTCCTTAAACATCCTTTTTTTTTCGAAGGTTGTTTGCTTTATAATATTGCCTTCGTAATCTTCAATACGGATAATTGATATTGGAATAATTCGCTCTCCTAAATTTGCAATTGTAGCATAGGCAGAGGCAATTTCTAATGGACTTATTTCGGAAGTTCCTAATGCTAGTGAAAGATCAGGTCGCAATTCACTTTCTATTCCTGCTTTATGGGCATAATTTACGACCTTTTTAATGCCAACCTGTTCCAGTAATTTTACACCCACAACATTAATGGAGTGTTCAAAGGCTTCTTTTAGGGTAACCGGCCCTCTAAATTCCTGTTCATAGTTTTCCGGTGACCAACCGTTTTCAAAAGTTATGGGAGAGTCTTCGATAATATAACTGGGAGTAAAACCATTGTCTATTGCGGTAAGGTAAATAAAAGGTTTAAAGGCAGAACCTGGTTGACGGTAAGCTTGGGTTGTCCGATTAAACTTACTTTCTTCAAAATCTTTTCCTCCCACCATTGCCTTAATATGTCCTGTTTGTGGTTCAAGAGAAATAATTGCTCCTTCATGTCCCGAGTCTTGAAGTGCTTTTTCAGCAAATTGTTGCATTTCTAAATCTAAAGTTGTATATATTTTTAATCCACCCTTGTATACCATATTTGCCCCATATTCTTCTAAAAGCTGAGAAAGAATATAGGTTGAAAAATATGGAGCTATAAGAACATCGCGTTTATTATGGTAATCGAGGTGAATAGAATTTTTTTTAGCGATTTCCAATTCTAGTTCTGTTATATAATTTAATTTATACATTCTATTTAAAATGATATTTTTTCTTTTTAGTGAAGCTTCCATGTTTAGAATTGGCGAGTAATAATACGGTCCTCGGGGTATGCCCGCCAACAAAGCACATTCTGAAAGATTTAAATCCTGTACATTTTTGTTAAAATACATTTTGGCAGCAGCTTGTACTCCGTAAGCGCCGTGTCCAAAATAAATTTCGTTAAGGTACATAGTCATGATTTCATCTTTGGTGAAGCACCTTTCAATTTGTAAAGCGATTAACATGTCTTGGATTTTTCTATTAATACTGACTTCACGAGTAAGAAAAATATTTATGCCTAATTGTTGAGTAATAGTGCTTCCTCCTTGAGGCCTGGCTTCTTTATTTAAATGTAAAACGATGTTTTTGAAATTTATCCATTGAGAGCGTAAAATTCCTCGAATACTAATACCTTTATGCTGATAAAAATTATCATCCTCGATGGAAATACATGCATTGATCAGATGTGGAGGAATTTCTGAAAGTGAAATTGGTGTCCTGTTTTCTTGATAGAATTCAGTAATGATTTTTCCGTTAATATCATAAACTTTGCTATTTACTGCATCTAGGAAATTATGGTTTTTAACCATGTCAGAAATTTTTTGAGTATCAAGAGTAAACAAAATAATAAATGTAAGAGTGAAAGCTAAAATGAAAATTGACAGGATAAATAACAATTTTCTAAGGAAGTTAGGGCCTTTAAGATTTTTTTGTGTCTTTTTTGGAGGCAAAATAAAAACTCCTTATATAGAATATCTTATGTGTTACACCAAAAACTAAAAGCAAAAAATAAAACTATAACTCAAAATTTTAAATTCTTTCTTCGTTTTAATTTTTGCACTTTTGCATACCATTATATCATAAAACGACAATAAAATTAGAATCGCATTTATTCTAATATAAT
>Ga0209121_10005862_pt1 | contig 10971 bp, 12 predicted proteins | sample Cruoilmetagenom3_FD_187292 | JGI IMG/M metagenome (GOLD analysis project Ga0209121, IMG submission 187292) | Oil polluted marine microbial communities from Coal Oil Point, Santa Barbara, California, USA - Sample 3 (SPAdes) (version 2) | ecosystem: Environmental > Aquatic > Marine > Oil seeps ...
TTGTCACTGTAGGTTGGCCCGATGCCCCGTTTCGTCGTCCCGACTTTCCACCCCTTCTTGCGGGACGCCTCTTCTGCGCCATCCAACATACGGTGCACGGGCAGGATAACGTGAGCACGACGACTGATAAAGAGTTTGCCGGCATCAACCCCCGCCGCCGCAAGCATCTCCATCTCGCCAAAGAGCGTATCGAAATTCACAACGGCCCCGGCCCCGATCAGACAGACCGTATCCGGATTGAAGATACCTGACGGCACCAGATGCAGTGCGAACTTGCCGTAGTCATTCACCACAGTATGCCCTGCGTTGTCACCGCCTTGATAGCGGATCACCAAGTCCGCACGCTGACCCAAATAGTCAACGATACGTCCCTTACCCTCGTCCCCCCACTGCGCGCCAACAACTGCTGTAACTGGCATTGATAGCCTCCTTCTGCCGAGAATCCAGCGTCGCCACAAAGCGACGCCCATAGAACCAGATCGGACGCACCACAGAACACGCTTGAGATACGGTTCACCCCAAACGTCACGGTGTTTGCACCCGGTGCGTGCACCCAGGTGCTTACACTCTCATTATAACCGATGACTCGCATACGACGAACTCCGCACCGTCAGGGCGTGCGCGTCTCAACCGGCAGGCTGGTAGAGACGCCCCGGCGGGGCGTCTGGGCCGCGTGCCAAGTGCGCCGGGGAACTCCCGGCAGAGCTTCCTGGTCCCTGACCGGTCTGCAGAGCCAGAAGACGATCCACCGGATCGTCTGTAGAGCAGAAAGAGGTGCCGCTCAGGCGTGCAATGGCGTCCACCGATCAGGTTGAGCTCGAGATGCGTACGCCCTACCCGCGCGAGGCGCACCCTCAGCAGCAACCCGAGCCACCGATCACGCCAACGCACCACCCGCACCGTGCCGCGGTTCCCTCATTGTCCGAAGCAGACCCTTCGACCTACGCAGAACGCCCAGTGCGTTGACCTGTCCGCCCACAGCGCTAGAATCTCTTTGACGCATCAACAAGAACCGGGAGATAGCCGTGCGACAGACCAAGCTATGGACACACTTGCTGCTTACAGTGCTGCTCGCAGCATGTACACGGGAAACGCCGGCGCCCATGGCCTTGCTTACAGAGCCGGCGCCTATCGCGACGACGACGCTGCGGCTCACAAATGAGCCGGGGCTCACAGATGAACCGGGGCTCACAGACAGGCCGGCATTCACACAGGTGCCAACCGTTGTGCCGCCGACGCCCGCACAGCCATCAACGATCACGCCACCTACGGCGGCAGCGTCCCGCACGCCGGCGCCTTCACCCACGGCGGTCCAGCCAACGCCCACCGCGACACCGGTCCCCTCAATGCCCGTTGCCGTATCTGCCGGGCCAGTGCTCGTTCATGAGACAACGCTGACGCTCGCAACCTACGGCTATGAGGCAGCGTTCCAGGCAACCGAACCGGATGATGCCGTCTATCCCTACCCGCGCCTGATCCCTGAGCAGGTCACACCGGCGGAGCCAAAGGATTACACGGCGATCGTGCTGGAAAACGACTACGTGGCGCTCACCCTTCTGCCCGAGCTGGGCGGTCGCGTTTACCGCTGGGTGGACAAAGCCACCGGGCGACACCTGCTCTACGAGAACCCGGTGATCAAGCCGACGGGATGGGGCTACCGCGGCTGGTGGCTGGCTGCCGGCGGGATCGAGTTTGCCTTCCCGGTGGAGGAGCACGGCCTCAACGAGTGGCGCTCGTGGACCTATGGCATCAGCGCGACCGGAGATACAGCCTCGGTCACGGTCAGCGACGTGGAGGACCGTACCGGAATGACCGTCGGCGCCACCATCTCCCTCGATGCCGCCCACGACTATATGATCATCGAACCCTGGGTCAGGAACACCACCGAATCGGAGCAGGTGTTCCAATACTGGATCAACGCTATGATCACACTCGGGGACAACCGCGTCTCGGGCCGGACGCGCCTGATCTTCCCCACCGACCAGGTGATCGTGCACTCGACCGGCGATGAATCTTTGCCCGGCGCGTGGCAGCCTATGACATGGCCCATCTACAAAGGTCGGGATCTGGGTCTCTATGAAACCTGGCAGAACTACCTGGGCTTCTTTGTGCCCCAGGTCACCGAGGGGTTCGTAGCCCTCTACGACGAGGCGGCCGATCAGGGCATAGTCCGCGCCTTTACGCCGGGTTGGCCGGTAGGGACGAAGCTCTTTGGTCCGGGAACGCTGCCCTCGTGGCTCTGGACGGACGATGACAGCACCTACATCGAACTGTGGAGCGGCATCACGCCCACGTTCGCCGACATGACGACCCTGGCACCGGGCGACACCGTAGGATGGAGCGAACGCTGGTACCCGGTCCACGGCATAGGCAGCGTCACCTCCGCCACCTCAGAGGCCGCGGTCGCCCTGTTGCCCACGGAGAGCGGCGCAGAGATCGGGTGCACCGTCACAGCCGTCACGGCAGGCACGCTCACGCTGTGGGTCCAGGATGAAGCTATCGAGGCCTGGGACGTCGAGTTGACCCCGGTCGAGGCCTTCCACACTACCTGGACCCGTCCTGGAGGATCGGAGGGCCCATTGGGAATGACGCTGCAGGACGAGGATGGGCAGATGCTCATCAGAACGGGTACAGCACCGTGAATCGAGTAGCTTGATGTAACTAGATCGGGGCCGGTCACGATCAACGTGACCAGCCCCGAGGTGACTCTGTACGGTGTGTGCGCGGCGTTAGCTCAATTGCGGCCCAGGAAACGGCGCAGCCACGAGACGTGGCGCTCGTCCGGCTCAGAACAGCTGTCAGGGTCCGGAACTTCTTGCTCTTGCTTCCTCCGAGTACGTACCGGAGTATCACAGTGGGTCAGCGCGCGCTCAGCCGCGATGGCCACATGACGGACATTGTCCTGCTGCAACTGCAACAGCACCGCCCGCACCTCCGGCGTGTCGCCGTCCAGCGTGCTCAACGCACGGGCCAGGGCAGCACGGAGATAAGCATTGCTATCATCGACAAAGGGCAGCAACTGCCCGATCAAAGAGGCGTCGCCAACCTGACCCAGGGCCTCGACAGCCGAGGGGCGTACCAGTGGACTGTCGTCATCTTTCGCCATCGCCAACAGCTTCGGAGTCGCCTCTCTGTCTTTAAGCACCCCTAGTGTAAGCGCGGCCGTACGGCGCAGTCGCGGATCTGGCTCATCGAGGAAGGGACGTATCGCGGGACTTGCCTGCTCATATCCCAGATCCCCCAAGGCCTTGAGGGCAGTCAGCTGAAGGCTGCGGCTCTTCTCATCCTTAAGGGCTTCTATCAGGGCCACTGCTGCCTGAGGGTCTCCTATACGGCCAAGGGCCTTTGCGGTGAGCGAACGGACCCCCACATAGCCCCGCAGCACGCGGACCAGGGCAGGGACAGCCTCCACTGCCTCCATCTCCCCCAGCGCCACGACGAGTGTCTTCACAACAGGGAGATCGCGTTGATTTGGCGCAATCAGGTACTGTTCGAGCATAGCCATCATCTGGGGCACGGCCCCTGTCGTGCCCAATCGCCGCAGCGCGATGATGGCCGTCCTGCGGATGCGCGGATCAGGCATCTCGAGGAAGCGGACCAGCTGAGCACCAAGATCTGGGATACCGAGCTTGCCAATGGCGTTGATGGAGGCGCGCCGAACGTAGAAGTTCGAATCCTCAAGGGCCCGAAGCAACGCGCCCTGGGCCTCTTTGGCCTGCATTTGACCCAGCGCGATCGCTGAGGCACGACGCACGAAGGAACATGAGTCTCTCAGGGCGTCCATCAAGGGAAAAATCGCACCGGAGTCCCCGATCCACCCCAGGGCTTCGGCGGTGGAGCTGCGAACATACGTGTTTACGTCATCCTGCAGGCATTCTACCAACGCGGGCACAGCCTCTTGTGCCCCCAACTTCCCGAGATCCTCAGCCGCCTGTGATCGTATTCTAGGGTTCGGACTCTCAAGATTCTCTATGTGACGCTCAATGGCACTGCTTCTACTTGATAGGGGGGAACTAAAGCTCACGTTTGTCACCTTTGCCATTCTATAATAGCCCGGCTCCTGGCCAGGCATATTCAGTATATCACAAGGGAACTGCAAAACAATGCCTCGGAGACTTCCTCCAACGTTGCGCGCCGGCAGGCCCTTGACAGCATCGTTTCAGATGGGTATAATGGGAGTAGAACATCCGTTCTATTTTTGAAGGTACATATGGCACAGGGCAAAAATACGAGACCCTATTTGGAGTACCAGGCCGATCGCGTGGAGGCAGTGCTGGCCGCACACCGTGCGCCCGGCAGGATCACCGGCGGCACCGTCGGACCCCGCCTGATTCGCTTCTTCCTCTCCCCGGCACCCCACACCCGGCTCTCCGCCATCCGCCGCCTCGCCGACGATCTCGCCCTCGCCATGCGCGTCTCCTCACTCGCCGTCGTCCGCGATGAGAACGGCGTCGTCCTCTCCTTCGCCAATCCCGAACCCAAGCCCGTCTCCCTCCTATCCCTTCTCGATGATGTCGCGCCCGTGCCCGCTGCCACCGCCGTCCTCGGCCTCACCGATGCCGGTGTACCCCTGCTCGCCCGCCTCTCAGCTCCTGATGTCGCCCACGTCCTCCTCGCCGGCACCACCGGCTCCGGCAAGTCCGTCCTCCTGCGCACCATGGCCATCTCTCTCACCCTCACCAACTCCCCCAGCACCCTCCGTCTCCTCTGCATCGATCCCAAAGGCCGCACCTTCCGCGCCCTCGCGAACGCACCCCATCTCGCCCGGCCCCTTATCGCTGATCCCCGTGAGGCCGTCGAAGCCCTCAACTCCCTGATCCGCACCATGCAGATCCGCGATCGCCGCGGTGAGGTACCCGGCCACGCCGGTGCCGGCCCGCGCATCGTCGTCTTCATCGATGAGCTGGCCGACCTTATGATGGTCGGCGGCAGCACCGTCACCGACGCCCTCACCCGCCTCGCTCAGCGCGGTCGCGAAGCCGGCATCCACCTTGTGGCTGCCACCCAACACCCCTCCGCCGCGGTCCTGGGCAGCGTCATGCGCGCTAACTTCCCCCTCCGCCTCGTCGGCCGTGTTACCTCCGCCCAGGACGCCCGCGTCGCCAGTGGGCGCGCCGGCACCGAAGCCCATCTGCTCCACGGGCGCGGCGACTTCCTCGCCATCTCCGGCGGCGACCAGTTCATTCGCTTCCAGGTCGCCCAGATCAAGAGTCAAGAGTCTGGAGTCTAGAGTCTAGAGTCATGAAATCGACAATACGGTGGCTGCGCAGAAGCGTCACGATTCACGATTCATTCTGTTCTCTTGGAGGCACGGTGCGGGGATGGAGGAAATCTACTTGAGTAAGCCTGAATCGTGAATCGTGAATGGTGACATTCCGAACTATGACTCTTGACTCAAGACTTTGGGCTGTTTGCCCACGATTCACGATGCACAATTCATTCTGTTCTCTTGGAGGCACGGTGCGGGGATGAGGAAGACCTTCTCGAGCAGGCCTGAATCGTGAATGGTGACTCCCAGAACCATGACCTTTGACTTGCGACTTTTTGACTTTCCGACTTCCGACTCTCACAGAGGTACACACATATGCGTAGAAATACCGATTCCTGGACCCAAGACGTTCCCACGTACACCGTTGCACAGCCTGTTGCACCATTCGGGAAGCGGCTGGGACGGTTTGTGACGCTGATTGGCGTGATCTTCGCCATTGCTGCAGCGGTGATCATCACCCAGCAACTCAGCCGTGACTCACTGGCGCTGTTGGTGGGGCTGACCTGTGGGGTGATGGCGATGCTGCCCACGCTCGCGTTGGGCTTCCTGGTCTGGCGGCGTGATGATACCCGCCGCCAGGAGCAGACACAGTTGCAGACCCAGCAGCAGCACGCGCAGTCCTATGCCACGCCGCCGGTCATCGTCGTCAGTCCACAGGCTCTGCCGGGAGCAATGAATGGGCAGCGAGTGCTGCCGCCATCCGGACAGCCGTGGTCGTGGGCCCCCTCGCAGAGTCAGCGTAGCTTTACCATCGTCGGAGGTGAGGAATGAAACGGGCACAGAAGAAGCTGCGCAGACACGAGCCCATCCAGCTGACGGCGCGCCGCCACAACTACTTCCCTCAGCGTTTTATGTGGCGGGGCAAGAACTACGACGTTACGGCCGTACAGGAAGTGTGGACCAAGATGCAACGCGGGGGAACGCGCCGGAGTGCGTGTCACTACTTCCGGGTGAAGTGCAGGGAGGGGACGTTTGACATCTTCCAGGACACGACACTCAATGCCTGGTACCTGGCGGCCCAGGTCAGCTAAAGCAGCGTAAGCTGCGCTACCAGCAGATCAAGCGCCATGTCGGCCGGGATCTCACCGCGCTTGATGGCAAGGTCCATCTCTGCGAGGAGCCGGTAGGCCTTGCGAAGCTGTGCCGGCGTGAACCGATCGGCCTGCACATAGACCTTCTTGACCACATAGGGGTGCAGCTTGAGACGGGATGCGATCTGTTGCTGGGTATGGTTTCGATCGATCAACCAGCGGATCTGGATAAGCATCCGGAACTGCCGCACCACCATACCGAAGATACCGAGGGGATGCTGCCCCACGTCCAACAGACGATGGAGATAGCTCAACGCGCGGCGCCCATCTCGCTGTCCCACGGCATCCACCATCTGGAAGATCACGTCTGCTGATTGCACGTAGGGGACCATCACACGCACGTCCTCGACAGCGATCTCCTTCCGGTCTCCCACGTAGAGAAGCAACTTCCGGATCTCCTGGTCGAGCAGCCGTAGATTGCCGCCAATGTTCTGCGCCAGCAATCCAGCCGCACGGCCCTCGATGCGAGCACCGTACGACTGCGTGCGCCGCTGAACCCAAGAAGGAAGGACGCGAGCGTCGGGAAGCCCGAAATGCTGCACCCGCACACCAGCATCCTTGGCCTTGGTGAAGATCGCGTGCCGCTTGGGCAGCGTCTTGCTCTCATCAAAGATCAAGTGCGTGGTAGGAGACACTCCGGAGAGTACGGCGACAAACTCCTGCGCGGTCTTGCCTTTGGCCTTGCTCAGCAGATCCCGGGCAATCACAATCCGAAACTCCCCCAAAAAGGGCATCACACTGCAAGCACCTCGCAGATCTCCCGGAGACACAGTGCCCTCCAGGATTTCCGTATTCATGTCGCGAAAGTCGGGGGTCAGGCCGGACTGTTCGACAATGTCGGCCAAGGCCTCCCGACGCTGAAGCTCGTTTTCCCCATGTAAGAGATAGAGCATGCTCTATACCTGCCTGACGCTTTCGCCAGCGGAACTAGTGGAAAGTCTTTGTCCTGCAAACTCTAAGCACGCAATCCCTCACGTGACAGACGTGTGTGCACACGAATGCGACTCAGGCCCCCCTGAGAATCGGTGAAAAACGACACGATCTCAATGCCCGCCACATCGGGACTCGTCGTCACGTTTGTCTGCACCCAGCGGGCAACGGGCATTGCGACAACCAGCGCCATCGCGTTGAGCAAAATGGCGTGGGGCAGGCGTTCAAGGAGATTCCACCAGGCTCTGCCGGTGTCCCGCGTCGCCGTGCGCGTCCCACCGGGCATATAGCGCAGTCCCAGTAGTGTCGCCAACGTCGTCAGCACCGCGGTGACCACCAGGTTCGTGCCGCAGTTCTCGTGGATGGCCAAAGCCGCGTTTCCGGACTGCAGCGCACGCAGGGCTTCACGCGCCACCGGGATGACATCTTCTGCGCCCATACTGGAGTAGAGCGTGAACCCTTGCGGGCCTGAGACGCCCACCAGATGCGCTCCGGGATGCCGGCGGCTGAGTAGATTGATGGTCGCATGCTCCAAAGCATGGTTGCGGCGGAGACGGTTCAACAATTGCTCGATCGACATCGCCTAACTCACTCCATTCCCAGATGATCACTCGCATCCCGATACGTGATAAGCACCAGACGATTCGCCAAACTGCCATAGGGATGGCAGGTAACCAGCGTCAACCGCTCGTCCGGCGTATCCTGGATATAACGCGCATTTTCCAACCGCACCTCTAGCGGCTGTCCAGCCTCCCGCAGAATGTATTTCTCCTCCACACGGTAGACATAGACTTCACCGTCTTTGCCCGCGACAAAGATCCGCGCCCCAATCTCTACCTTGTACAAGTCACGGAAGACCTCGCCCTTGGATGTGTTGTGGCCATTCAACACTGTGTTCCCCGTCACACGCAACAGTGCCGACGTATCGTGCCAGCCCGCGGCCCGGTAGTCAGGGACATCCCAGATGGCCTGATCCTGTCCGTCCACCTTCTCAACCTTCCAACCGATCGAGACAACCGGCGCATCCAGACCGATACTCGGGATCACGATGTTGGTCGGCTCCGTCCCGGTCCAGATCGCGGTGGCCGTCGCCGTAGGTTCTGGTTCAGAAGTAGCTGTGGGCGTCCTGCCCGGCTCAAGCGTCACGGCAAGAGCCGAGGATAGCGTAGGAATCGCCTCGGCAGGCTCAGCCGTTGGCTCGCCCCCCGCCGGCAACGCAGCAACAGGATTATTCACCTGCGTCGGCGTAACAATCGCGAACGGCGGCGCAGTGAGAATGCGGGGGGTATAGAGAAACGTCTCCACAAACGGCACGATCCTGGGGTAAGCCAAGACCATCCCCAACAGAATCAGCCCCACGCCCCCCCATAGAGTGACAGAAGCCAAGCTCCACTTACGCGTGCTCATATAGTTGCTGCCTCAGATTGGGGCCAAGTGAGCCAAATGGTGCAGCACGCCCATAGTCGATGAACAGATCTTCCCGTAGCACCGGCACGACCCTATCCTACAGCTCCTGCTCGTACACCTCGGGCTTGAGGACTCCGATAAAAGGCAGGTTACGGTATTGCTCAGCATAGTCCAATCCATAGCCGATCACAAACTCGTTGGGAATCTCGAACCCCGAGTAATCCACAGGTACCTCGATCTCACGCCGGCTGGGCTTGTTGAGCAACGTCGCTACACGCACACTTGCGGGGTTGCGTGACGCAAAGTTCCGCAGGATATAGTCCAGGGTGTGACCCGTATCGACGATATCCTCCACAATCACCACATGACGCCCCTCGATGTTGGCGGACAGATCCAGCAGAATGCGCACCGCCCCACTGCTGGTCGTCCCCTTCCCGTAACTGGAGATCTCCATAAAGTCCAACTCGTGACGGAAAGTCAGGTGCCGCGTCAGATCCGCAAGGAACATGAAGGCACCCTTGAGAATGCAGACCAAGATCGGAAAGTCTTCATCGCTATAGGTCGCGCTCATCTCGCCGGCCACAGCAGCAATGCGGGTATGAAGCCCCTCTTCCGAGATCAGTACGCGCTCAATATCATCCTGCATCGACATCTCGTACCTCACTTCTCGTAAACACGCGGCTTCAGAGCACCGATAAAAGGCAGCGTCCGGAAACGATCCGCGAAATCCAGCCCATACCCCACCACCCACACATCGGGAATCGAAAACCCAACGTAGTGGATGGGCACTTCCACTTCACGACGATCGGGCTTTGTCAGCAGCACCGCGGTACGCAGCGAGGCCGGCCCGCGAGCGCCAAACAGCCGGTAGAGATAGCGCAGCGTATAGCCCGTATCGAGGATATCCTCCACAATCAAGACGTGACGACCCGCCACATCCGTACGTGTGTCCATAATCATCCGCACCGACCCTGTGGCCTCTGTGCTATCCTCATAGCTGGACAGCGCGATGAAGTCCACACGATGGGGCACGGTCAGACGGCGCGAGAGATCAGCCATGAAGATGAAGGATCCCTTGAGGACACCGACCAGCAGGAAGTCCTCATTGCGGATCCCCTCATAGTCGGCACTGATCTTGTCGGCCACCTCCTGGACACGACGCTGAATCGTGGCCTCATCCAGAAGTACGTAATCGACAGAATCAGGAATCGGCACACTCATCACTTGCCTCCTGAATAACCGAGCCCGCACACTCTGACGTCGTCCCTGCGGAGGAGCTATGCGGGACCTCGTGATGCGCGCGGCAGCGAGCCTCGTAGACCTCGCTCGCACCCACCAAGACAATAGGATCCTCGTAGCCGGCTGGTTTCCCCTCGACCAAACGCTGAGTGCGGCTTGCGGCGTGCCCGCAGACCACGCAGATGGCCTGAAGCTTGTCGACTTTCTCGGCGATAGCCAATAACTGAGGAATCGGCCCAAAAGGTTCGCCGCGGAAATCCATATCCAGGCCGGCGCAGATCACCCGGTGACCCCTCTCAGCCAGCTCATCGCACAACGCCACAACCCCATCGTCAAAGAACTGAATTTCGTCGATAGCGATAACACCGGCGTCGGGATCGACCAACTGTCGGATCTCATCGCTGGTCTGTACAGGGACGGCGTTCAATTGGAGACCATTGTGAGAGGCGATCGCCTTCGCTGCGTACCGTGTGTCCACAGCGGGCTTGAAAACTTGGATGCGCTGCTTCGCTATCGTGGCGCGGCGCAGACGTCGTATCAACTCCTCAGTCTTGCCGCTGAACATGCTACCGCAGACGACCTCGATTGAACCGGAATCTGTGTCAAATAGCATGGTGCGCTCCCGAAGCCTGGAACAGAACAAGGCAGGGGGCCAATCCCCTGCCTTGTGTGCCTTAGTCTTTATGCAACCTCAGCAACTTCGGCATCGGCTTCCTCAGCAGGTGGTTCATCACCCGGAAGGACATAGCCGATAGTACGGAGGCTGCGTTTCGTGTCTGCTAATGCCTTGAGACCGACCCCTTTGATCTCCGTAAGCCCGTCGTCGCCCCTCTCTTCCAGAAGGCTGACCAGATCACCGGTGGTGGTCAAACCTGCTTCCGCCAAGAGTCTCGCCAATCGAGAGGACAAACCCAGGGACTCGATCGCAACATCAGGCGATGTCTTGGCGTCCCTGCGAAGCTCTGCCTCGCGAAGCGCCTCTTCACGCGCACGCAAGCGGCGCATAAAGCGGTCAACCTGACCCTCGGTGTCGAC
>Ga0209121_10005863_pt1 | contig 10971 bp, 9 predicted proteins | sample Cruoilmetagenom3_FD_187292 | JGI IMG/M metagenome (GOLD analysis project Ga0209121, IMG submission 187292) | Oil polluted marine microbial communities from Coal Oil Point, Santa Barbara, California, USA - Sample 3 (SPAdes) (version 2) | ecosystem: Environmental > Aquatic > Marine > Oil seeps ...
CCTAATAATAGTATCACTACAAAAATTACGATGAGTACTCCTAAAATTAAATTTTCAGCAACTGTAAAAGTAGTTTTGCCTATTAATTCACTTCGTTCTAAAAATCCATTTATAAAAACGCCTTCAGGTAATGTCTTTTGAATTTCAGCTACACGTTCTTTTACGGCTTCAATAACTTTGTTTGAATCACCATCTTTTAGCATCATTACTTGCCCTAAAACCTTTTCACCTTCTCCATTACCTGTAATAGCCCCAAACCTATTGGCAAAACCATAATTTACTTCAGCTACGTGTTTTATTAAAATTGGAATCCCTCCAACATTTTTTATAACTATATTTTCAATATCTTCTAATGAGGTTATCATTCCTTCTCCACGAACAAAAAAACTTTCATTAGTTTTTTCAATATAACCACCACCAGCAACACTATTATTCTTCTCTAAAGCATCAATAATTTGAATTGCTTCAATATTCATAGATTTTAATTTCTCAGGATTTATTGCAACCTCATATTGCTTTAAAAATCCACCCCAAGTATTAACTTCAACAACTCCTGGTATTCCTGAAAGTTGACGTTTAACAACCCAATCTTGTAGAGTTCTTAGTTCCATTGGGGTATACTTATCCTTAAACCCAGGTTTTGTATCTAAGATATATTGATAAATTTCACCTAAGCCAGTAGTAATAGGTCCCATTTCAGGAGTTCCAAAGCCTTCAGGTATTTTTTCAGCAGCTGTTTTAATTTTTTCAGCAATCAATTGTCTTGGCAAATAGGTTCCTATTTCATCATCAAAAACAATAGTTACAACTGAAAGTCCAAATTTTGAAATTGATCTAATTTCTTGAACCCCTGGCAAGTTTGCCATTTCTAATTCAACCGGATAGGTAATAAATTGTTCTACATCTTGAGTAGATAAGTTTCTTGAAGTAGTGATAACCTGTACTTGGTTATTTGTAATATCTGGAACAGCTCCAATAGGTATTTGTGTTAATGAAAATATACCAAATGCAAATATAGCTGCAGTAATTAATAAAATGATAAGCTTATTTTCTATACTTACCTTAATGATTTTTTGTAACATAATTTAATTAGTTAATAATGTATATTGTTGAATAACAGCTTAGTGTTATTCAAAGTTAATTATAAAAAAATTGTATTATGTTACTTTTGTGGTGGTTGAAAAATGCTATTTATAAATAAGTTTGAGGTAGGTTCATTGTATGCAAAATTATTTTTTCTAAAAGCTATTTCCTTGAAAGAACCAGAAAAACCTTCTAAAAAAATCATGTAAACATATTGAAAAGACGTTTCTAAATGCTTTTGCTTAAAAGGCAATTCTTTATGCTCTTTATGTACATCTTTGTGCATGTTAACTTTACTGCCATAATGCATTGAAATAAAATCGGCAAAACTATCACCTGTGTTAAAATGGCAGGTAATATGATCTAATAACGTAGGTATTTTATTAAAATCTTTTACTTCAAAATTAAAACTTTGAAGCAAAATTGTAATTGATAATATGATAACTGTTAGTTTATGCACAAATACTAAACCTAATTTAGATAAAATTATTTTGTAAATATTGCTATTATTTTGAAGATAACTAATAGATACTAATCAAAATTATTGATTTTAATATAGTTTATACTTATTTGCAGATGTAAACTAAAAATTAAATTTTACCGTAATATTTTCGTGTAAACCATTCTAGGCTAAGTGAAAGTAGTATAACTGTTAAAATCCATTTCCAATTTATTAAAGGTGTTTTAACAATGTTTGTTTTCTGAATACTTTTAAAACGTTGGTCAGCAATCAAATTTTTAATAAGATCATCTTCCTGATTGGTGTAATAAATTTTACCTTTAGTTTTATTGCTTAACATTTTTAAGGCGCTGCTATTTGCATTTGTAAATTGTTGTTCAACCTCAAAAGGAAGTATTTTAAAACTACCATGTAATTTAGGGGATTGATTTTCAACATTAACAGTATATTTATATTCTCCTGTAGGAATATTTGATAGCTCAATAACAAATTTACTATCTAAGGTTGTAAATGGAACCCTTTTCAAAAAACCACTTTCTTTATTTGAAATAGTTAACCAAAGTTTTACTCTATTGTCAAAATTAAAATTTTTATCCAAATAACTTGCTGAAACTTGTATGGTTTCATTGGCGTAATAAATTGGTTGTATAGTAACCGTTAATTGCTTATTTCTTTTATTTGAAGATAAATATTGAATTAAATTTAAGATAAAACCATCAAAATATTCAAATGTTTTGTTTTCAACATAACTATTCATTCTCCAACGCCAAGAGCTTTCACCTAATAAAAGAGCACTTCTTTGGTTTTCATTTTCGAAAGTGGCTAACAGTGGTTTTTGTGTTTCTATGGTTCCAACTTTTTTAAATAACAATGTATTGTATGGAATATTGAAAGTAACATCTCCAAAACTATCTTCTAACGGTGCAAAATCTGCAAAGCCAATATCATCACTTAAAAAACTTGAATAATTTGTGTTAAAAACTGGATGGTAATTTTCGGATTGATTTATTACCTTTTTTATAAAATTTTGTTGAATTTTATTTAAAAAATCCCAATCTGTACTAAGTCCAGAAATTATAAAATAATTTACCTTTTTAGCAATTACACTCTCAAATATATTTTTAAATTCTACCGTAGGCTGATTTAATATAATTAACTGATAATCAGCAATATTGTCTTTATAATTTAAAATATTGGAAATAGTAACCGAGTATTGGTGATTGCTTTCTATAGATTTCTTGAGCATCCCTAAATCTGGATGAATAATTGAAGTTAAAATTAATATTTTAAGTTTTTTATCTATAACATTTATACTAAAGCTTTTACTGTTATTTACAGTATTTAATTCTCTATCAAGCTCTTCTATTGTTGCAGTATAATATTGAGTTCCTTTTGTTGTGGCAGTTAAAAAAAACGATTCATTTTTAACACTTTCATTCGTAGTAAAATGTAATTGTTTACTGTAAATTTTAGCTCCTTTATTATAAATTGTAAGTTTTTTAGAAATTGACTTTGCCCCAGTATAATTTATAAATAGTTCTACCGGAAACTTATTATTTATATTGGTAAATTTATTTAAGTTTAACTGCCTAATATAAATATCTTCATAAACAGTAGTATCTCCAATAACATAAGGAAAAACAGGACTTTTATAATTTACAAATTCAACACTGTTTCCCACTGTTTGGTTTCCATCAGAAATAAACACAACAGGAGCTAAATTTTTAGTATACAACTTTGAAAACTCTTGAAAAGGAAGTGCTAAATTTGTTTCATTTTTATTAAAACTTAGAGAATCTAATACCTCTAAATTATTTCCAAAACTGTAATAATTAATTGAGAATTTAGTATTTAAAGCTTCATTATTTTTAAACAATTCTACTAAATTTTCTACAGTTTTATTTTGAGAATTATACTTAATTGAAGTTGAATTATCTACAGATACAATTAAATTTGGTTTAATAGTTTCAACTATATTTTTGTTTATGGAAAGGTTTAAAATTAATAATAAAATTAAGAAATAAGTATTAAACCTTAAAAATGCTAGTATATAATGAAGTTTATTTCTTTTCGATTTGTGTAAATACTGAAAAAGCGCTAATAATAGCGCTATGATTCCAATCAAAATTATATATAAACCTGTTTCTGTCAATATTAAATTTTAATATTAAGTTAACATTCCTCCATCAACACTTAATGTTTGTCCTGTAATATATGAACTCATATCAGAAGCTAAAAATACACAAGCATTTGCAACATCTTCAGATGTTCCACCTCGTTTTAATGGAATGGCACTTCTCCATTCTTTAACGGTATCTTCTGGTAGATTTGCAGTCATTTCAGTTTCTATAAAACCAGGAGCAATTACGTTACTTCTTATATTTCTTGAACCTAATTCTAATGCCACAGATTTAGAAAATCCAATAATACCTGCCTTAGATGCGGCATAATTAGTTTGACCTGCATTTCCTTTTAATCCAACCACAGAACTCATATTTATAATTGAACCAGCTCTTTGCTTCATCATTGGTCTTATAACTGCCTTTGTTAAATTAAAAACCGATTTTAAGTTGACTTCAATCACTGAATCAAAATCAGCTTCAGAAATACGCATTAATAAATTATCTTTTGTAATTCCAGCATTATTAATTAACACATCAATAGTACCAAATTCCTTTAGTACACTTGCAGCTAATTCTTGTGCTGCATCAAAATTTGCCGCATTAGATTGGTATCCTTTAGCTTTTACTCCTAATAATTTTAATTCCTTTTCTAGTTCATTCGCTGCTTCTACTGAAGAACTATACGTAAATGCTATATTAGCACCTTGTTTTGCAAACGTTATTGCTATTCCCTTTCCTATTCCTCTTGTTGCCCCTGTAATTATTGCAGTTTTATTTTCTAAAAGTTTCATATTCTAATAATTGCTTAATTTTTTAATAAATCAAATATACACATTTGTAATAAAAAAAGCTTCCATAATAGGAAGCTTTTATATATCGTTTTAAAAAAATGTTATCCTAAAATTTCGGCAACTTTCTCTCCTATTTTTGCAGGAGATTCTACTACGTAAATACCATTTTCTCTTAAAATATCCATTTTTGCTTGAGCTGTATCATCTTTTCCTCCAACAATTGCACCTGCATGTCCCATTGTTCTTCCCTTTGGAGCTGTTTGACCAGCAATAAAACCAACTACAGGTTTTTTATTACCTGTTGCTTTTACCCAACGTGCAGCTTCAGCTTCTAATTGTCCACCAATTTCACCAATCATTACAATTAAATCAGTTTCATCATCATTCATTAATAATTCAACAGCTTCTTTTGTTGTTGTGCCAATTATAGGATCACCACCAATACCAATTGCAGTTGTAATTCCATATCCTTTTTTCACAACCTGATCAGCCGCTTCATAAGTTAATGTTCCAGATTTTGAAACAACACCAACTCTACCCTTTTTGAAAATAAAACCTGGCATAATACCAACTTTTGCTTCTTCAGCAGTAATAACTCCCGGGCAATTTGGACCAACTAATCTACAATCTTTATTATCAATATAAGCTTTTACCTTTACCATATCAGCAACAGGAATTCCTTCAGTAATACATATAATTACTTTTATTCCTGCAGCAGCAGCTTCCATAATTGCATCAGAAGCAAATGCTGGTGGCACAAAAATTATTGAAGTATCTGCCTTCACTTGGTCTACAGCATCTTGTACGGTATTAAAAACAGGTTTACCTAAATGTGTTTGACCTCCTTTACCAGGTGTAACACCACCAACAACATTGGTACCATACTCAATCATTTGTGTAGCATGAAATGTACCCTCACCACCTGTAAATCCTTGTACAATTATATTTGAATTTTTATTTACTAAAACGCTCATTAAAGTATATTTTTAAATTAAAGAATTATCTTTTACAAAAGTAATTTTTTTCTATGTTCAGAATGAAATAAATGTTACTTTTTTTACTTTTTTATTAATTGTTTTATTTGTGCCATTTCTTTCAACTTTTTTCGTGACTCATCTATTGGTGTTCCAAAATAAGTTTTCCCTCCTTTTACAGATTTTGTAACACCTGTTTGACCAAGTATTACAGCTCCTTTTCCAATTGTTATTCCACTATTTGTTCCTACTTGCCCCCACATTGTAACTTCATCTTCAATAACAGCACAGCCTGCAATTCCTGTCTGAGATGCAATTAAGCAATTTTCTCCAATAATTGTATCATGTCCAACTTGTACCTGATTGTCAATTTTAGTCCCTTTTTTAATAGTTGTATTACCAGAAACGCCTCTATCAATAGTGCAAAGTGCACCAATATCTACATTATCTTCAATAATTATACTCCCTCCAGACAATAATTTATCATAACCATCTTTACGTTTTTTATAATAAAAAGCATCTGCACCTAATATACTACCGGCATGTATAGTTACATTATTCCCTATAACACAATTATCATAAATTGTAACATTAGGATATATTATGCAATTTTCACCTATTACAACATTGTTACCAATAAAAACATTAGGTTGTATAATTGTACTTTTACCAATTTTTGCTGATTTTGAAATAGCTAAGTTAGAAGTTTTAAATGGTTGAAAATACTTGGTTAACTTATTAAAATCTCTAAAAGGATCTTTAGAAATTAATAATGCTTTTCCTTGTGGACACTTTACTTTCTTATTAATTAATATAACTGAAGCTTCTGATTCTAAAGCTTTATCATAATACTTTGGATGGTCAACAAAAACAATATCTCCTTTTTCTACTACATGAATTTCATTACAACCAGTAACTGGATAGTTAGCAGATCCAACATAAGAAACGTCAATTAGTTTTGCTATTTCTTCTAAACTATGTATGCGAGGAAATTTCATGAATTTTATGCTTTAACACGTTCTAAATAAGCTCCTTTGCTCGTATCTACTTTAATTTTATCACCTTCATTAATAAATAATGGAACATTTACCGTTGCACCTGTCTCAACAGTTGCAGGCTTAGTTGCATTAGTTGCTGTATTACCTTTTACACCAGGTTCTGTATGCGTAATTTCTAAAATAACACTAGCTGGCATATCAACTGAAAGAGGCATATCATCTTCTGTATTAAAAATAACGGTAACTATTTCGCCTTCTTTTAATAAATCTGGAGAATCAAGAGTTTCTTTTTGTAATGTAATTTGATTGTAATCATCTGTGTTCATAAAGTGAAACGTTTCACCTTCTGGGTATAAAAATTGATATTTTCGAGTTTCAACTCTAATATCTTCAATTTTTCTACCTGCAGGAAATGTATTGTCTAATACCTTTCCTGATGATAAACTTTTTAATTTAGTTCTTACAAAAGCAGGTCCTTTACCTGGCTTTACATGTAAAAATTCTACTACTTTAAAAATATCGTTATTATGTTTAATACATAATCCGTTTCTAATGTCTGATGTTGTTGCCATTTAATCGTTTATTCGTTAAATTGTTACTTGTTTTATTAGTTTAGATAATCAACTTTAACTCATTTGAATTAAGTTAGTTACCTACTAGCTACCCATATATCCTTTCATAATTCCTCTTTGGGAATTTTTAATGAACAGTATTATTTGATCTCTTTCTTTTGTTGCTTCCATTTCAGCTTCAATTTTTTCTAAAGCTTGTGATGTATTGTAATTTTTTTGATATAAAATTCTAAAAATATTTTGAATCTCTCTTATTTTTTCAGTGTCAAACCCTCTTCTTCTTAATCCAATTGAATTAATACCTATATACGATAAAGGTTCTTTTCCTGCTTTAGTATACGGTGGAACATCCTTTCTTACTAATGAACCTCCTGAAACCAATGCGTGATCTCCAATATGAATAAATTGATGTACTGCAACTAAACCACTTAAAATAGCATAATCTCCAATAGTTACATGACCTGCAATTATGGATCCATTAGCTAATATGCAATTGTTACCAACAATACAATCATGTGCGACATGAGATGTTGCCATAATTAAACAATTGTCCCCAATTTGAGTTTTTCCTAGTGCTTTAGTTCCTCTATTCACTGTAACACATTCTCTAATTGTAGTATTGTCACCAATAATAGCTAAAGAATCCTCTCCATCAAATTTTAAATCTTGAGGTATTGCAGAAATTACAGCGCCTGGGAAAATTCTACAGTTTTTTCCAATTCTAGCGCCTTCCATAATGGTTACATTTGAGCCTATCCAAGTTCCAGAACCTATTATCACATCATTATGAATGGTTGTAAAAGGTTCTACTACTACATTAGTAGCTATTTTTGCTCCTGGATGTATATATGCTAAAGGTTGATTCATATTATTCTTTTGTTTTTTTTGCTATTTGAGCCATTAACTCTGCTTCAACAACTAATTTTCCATTGGCATACCCGTAAGCTTGCATATGGCAAATTCCTCTTCTTATTGGTGTAATTAGTTCTGCTCTAAAAATTAAAGTATCACCTGGTAATACTTTTTGTTTAAACTTAACTTTATCCATTTTCATGAAATATGTTAAATAATTTTCTGGATCTGGCACAGAGCTTAATACTAATACTCCACCGCATTGAGCCATGGCTTCTATTTGAAGAACTCCTGGCATTACAGGAGCATTAGGAAAATGACCAATAAAAAACGGCTCATTCATTGTTATGTTTTTCATTCCAACAACATGATTATCTGATAATTCCAAAATTCTATCAATTAATAAAAATGGAGGTCTATGTGGAAGGATATTCATAATTTGATGAATATCCATTAATGGTGGTTGATTTAAATCGTATGTTGGTATGTTGTTTCTTTTTTCGTGCTTAATTATTTTTTGCAGTTTCTTAGCAAAAACCGTATTTACTAAATGACCTGGTTTATTTGCAATTACTTTCCCTCTAATTCTAGTACCAACTAAAGCTAAATCACCTATAACATCTAATAATTTATGGCGTGCTGCTTCATTAGCCCAACGCAATGTTAAATTATCAAGAATACCATTTGCTTTTACGGTTAGATTTTCCTTTTTGAAAGCTTTTTTTAATTTATCCATAGTTTCAATAGAAATCTCCTTATCTACATAAACTATTGCATTATTTAAATCGCCTCCTTGAATTAAATTATTATCTAAAAGCATTTCTAATTCATGAAGAAAGCTGAACGTTCTTGCATCTGCAATTTCTCTTTTAAAGTCTGATAATGAATTAAGTGTTGCATTTTGAGTACCTAAAACTTTTGTTCCAAAATCTACCATCGTAGTAATTTGAAATTCATCAGATGGCATTAATATGATTTCACTTCCTGATTTTTCATCTTTATATGAAATAATATCTTTTACAATATACTCTTCTCGTTCAACCTCTTGGTCAACTATACCCGCTTTTTCTAATGCTTCAATAAAATGTTTTGAAGACCCATCCATAATTGGTGGTTCAGGTGCATTTATTTCAATACATATATTATCAATTCCTAAAGCAACAACAGCCGCTAAAACATGTTCAGAGGTATTTACAAAAACACCTTTTTTTTCAAGGTTTGTTCCTCTTTGTGTATTTATAACATATTCTGCACTAGCTTCAATTACAGGTTTTCCCTCCAAATCAACTCTAACAAATGCGTAACCATAATTCACTGGTGCAGGTTTAAAAGTCATAGTAACTTTATTACCTGTATGCAAGCCAACGCCTGAAAGTTTTATTTCTTTTTTTATTGTTTTTTGCGTACTACTACTCATTATTTTTCTTTTAAAGCTTTTATTTCTTTCTGAAGTGAATTTATAATACCTGCTAATTCAGGTAACTTTTTAAAATACACATAGGATTTATTATAATCTGAATAACCAAATGCAGGTGTTCCCTGAATAATTTCATTATCTTTAATATTTTTACTTACTCCTGTTTTTGCCTGCATGCGAACATTGTTTCCAATTGTTAAATGGCCCGCAATTCCAGCTTGGCCACCAATCATACAATTTTCACCAATTTTAGTAGAACCAGCAATACCAGTTTGTGCAGCTATTACAGTATTTACACCAATTTCAACATTATGCGCTACTTGAATTTGATTATCTAGCTTTACCCCTTTTCTTATAACCGTTGAACCTAATGTTGCTCTATCAATTGTTGTTGCTGCGCCAACATCTACAAAATCTTCAATAATTACATTCCCAATTTGAGGTATTTTGCTAAATACACCTTCTTCATTTGGAGCAAATCCAAATCCGTCAGCACCAATAATAGCACCTGAATGGATTGAGCAATTTTCACCTATTATAGTTTCAGAATAAATTTTTGCACCTGCAAATATTGTAGAGTTATCACCAATTTTAGTGTTGTCTCCAATATATGCATTTGGATAAATTTTAACATTATCACCTATTTCTACATTATTGCCAATGTAAGCAAATGCACCTAAATAAATATTTTCTCCTAGTTTAGCTGTTTCACTTACATACACTGGAGATTCAATCCCTACTTTATTAGATTTTACTTCATCGTAAAAAGCTAATAATTTAGAAAATGCTTTATATGCATCATCAACTTTTATAAGTGTTGTATCAATCTTATTTTCTAGTATAAAACTTTTATTGACTATGGCTATTGAAGCTTTTGTGGAATAAATGAATTGTGTATATTTTGGATTTGAGAGAAACGTTAAAGAACCTTCCTCTCCTTCTTCAATTTTTGAAAGCTTATAAACTTCTACATTTTCATTTCCGTCTATTTCACCTTCTAAAATTTCTGCTATTTGGTTTGCTGTAAATTTCATGAATTGCAAAAATAAATAAAAAATTGAACACTACCTATTTCTTTGGATAGCATATATAATACTTGTAAACTGTATTTGACAATGCTTGTAAATTTAAATGGTCTGAAGCCTCAGTTACATCTTTAATTGTACCGTTTTTATATAAAATTTGAATATTATTTTTGGTGGCATCATAAGCCTGGTTTTGAATTTTACCGTGATATACAAAATAATCTAATTCTGAATCACTTAGATTAAAGTTTTCTTTAACTTTTTGCTTTATTTTTTCAATTTCAACCTTAGCAAATGGGTCTTTTTGAAGAATTACTTTGGGTAATTTTCTATTAATTAAACTTTCAGATAGTTTTGAAATAATTTTATCATCATGTGAAATCCATTCTTTTATTGCTGAAAACACATCGTAATCATCTAATTTAGCAAATATTTTAAGTGTTTCTAATGTGAAATTTCCTTCACTTATTTGATGATTTAAGAAGAAAGTAAATGCTTTACTTGCAGGTAATTTAGTTCCAGATAATGATAATTCTTTAGCACGTTTTAAAATTTTACCTAATAATTTTTCAGCAACCAAGCCAGTTTTATGTAAATAAACTTGCCAATACATTAACCGCCTTGCAACTATAAATTTTTCGACAGAATAAATACCTTTTTCTTCAATAACTAGATT
>Ga0209121_10005864_pt1 | contig 10970 bp, 6 predicted proteins | sample Cruoilmetagenom3_FD_187292 | JGI IMG/M metagenome (GOLD analysis project Ga0209121, IMG submission 187292) | Oil polluted marine microbial communities from Coal Oil Point, Santa Barbara, California, USA - Sample 3 (SPAdes) (version 2) | ecosystem: Environmental > Aquatic > Marine > Oil seeps ...
ATACCCAGAGACCAGGTGTGAAGGAGCGGCTTGAGTTCCGCCGCCTCGGTAAAATATCCCAGCTCGCTGAAGAACCAGACATTGGACAGAAAAAGCGATGCCGCAGCGAGGCTCTTGCCGAAAGCGTCCAGATCCTCGGGAATAAAAAAGGCAATCGCGGCAAGCGCCACCACAACCATCATCGCGAACAGGGCGGGCAGGATGCGGCGCGCACGCCGTTCGTAGAATCCGAGGATTGAGAACCGGTTTTCGTCGATTTCCCGTAACAATATGCTGGTGATCAGGAAACCGGAGATCACGAAGAACACGTCGACGCCGATGAAACCGCCGCCTAGCCCGAGCCCCGCGTGAAAAATCACGACAGGCAATACAGCGACCGCGCGCAAGCCGTCGATGTCTCGTCTATATTTCAGCGCCACAAAGACCCCTCATAAAAAATCTTTTCCGATGCGGGTCCGCTCAAGACAGGAATTGTATAAATCGAACAATACTCCACCGCCCCAAAACAACTTCGCCGATTTCAAGCCGCCGATCAAGTATTCGCGACGCGCGCGACCTGCGGCTCGCGTGGCAACGATCGTGCCTTTCACGATCACCGTCGCTCTGGTCGCGAGGCACGCTTCCGGGCGGGGTCAGCGTTTGCGCAGGCGGCTTCGCGCAGCGGCAACCCATCTTGTTGCGCGCATCTGCGATGCGGTGACGCCCCCCCTCGCCCGGCAGCTTCGGCCGCGCACACCTGAGGCCTGTCTCGGCGTCGGGAAACGCGTTACGGTGTTTGCAGAGACGCGAACAGATCACCCTCACCAAAACCTCCGGGGCCCGCCGATGACCGATTTCCTGATGCTTGCTTTCATCTTTCTGGTCGCGGGCGTGGTCTCGGTGCCGATCGCCTCGCGGCTGGGGCTCGGCTCGGTGCTGGGCTACCTGATCGCCGGCATCATCATCGGTCCGATCCTGGCGCTCCTGCACGTCGATGTGGTCTCGATCCAGCATTTTGCCGAGTTCGGCGTGGTGATGATGCTGTTCCTTGTCGGGCTCGAACTGGAGCCGAGGCGGCTTTGGGAGATGCGCCACAAGCTGGTGGGGCTCGGGGGATTGCAGGTCGGGCTGACGACGCTGGCCGTCGCCGTCGCCGCCTTCCTGTTCGGGCAGCAGACCAGCATCGCCGTTGCCGTGGGGCTGGTGCTGGCGCTGAGCTCGACGGCCATCGTGCTGCAGACGCTCAACGAAAAGGGGCTGATGAAATCCGACGGCGGCCAGTCGGCCTTTTCGGTACTGCTTACCCAGGACATCGCCGTGATCCCGATGCTGGCGCTGATCCCGCTGTTGGCGATGCCGGAGCTGGTGGAGGCGGTCCAGCATGGCGCGGCGCAGGCCACAGAGGGCGGCGGCGACCATGGCGGGAAGAGTTTCAGCCTCGTCGCAGGGCTTTCGGGCTGGCAGACCACGCTGGTGACGCTCGCGGCCATCGCCTTCGTTGTCTTCGCGGGCTCCTACCTCACCAGCCCGATCTTCCGGTTCATCGGCCAGGCGCAATTGCGCGAATTGTTCGTGGCCGCGGCGCTGATGATCGTCGTCGGCATCGCGGTCCTGATGTCGCTGGTCGGGCTGTCACCCGCGCTCGGCACCTTCATCGCCGGCGTGGTGCTCGCCAACAGCGAATACCGCCACGAGCTCGAAAGCGATATCGAGCCGTTCAAGGGCCTGCTGCTCGGGCTCTTTTTCATCACCGTCGGCGCGGGGATCGACTTCGAACTCTTGATCGCGGGCGCGGTTTCCATCGTCGGGCTCACGCTTGGCCTGATCCTGCTCAAAGTCGCGGTCTTGCTCGTGCTGGCGCGGGTCTTCAAGCTTCAGGGCTACGACAAGTGGCTGTTCGCGCTGGGTCTCGCCCAAGCCGGCGAATTCGGCTTCGTGCTTTTGAGCTTCACCGTCGCGAACGGGGTGATTCCCGCAGGCCTCGCCGACCAGCTGATGCTGGTCGTGGCGCTGTCGATGCTGCTGACGCCGCTGTTGTTCATCCTGCTCGACCGGGTGATCGCGCCGAGGTATGCGCGCGAAGAAGCGCGCGAGGCCGACGAGATCACCGAACAAGGCGCCGCCATCATCGCCGGCCACGGCCGGGTGGGCGGCATCGTCAACCGCATCCTGCGCGGCATGGGCTGCACCACGACGGTCATCGACTATTCCTCCGAACACCTCGATATTCTGCGCCGGTTCGGCCTGCACGCCCATTTCGGCGACGCCACGCGGCCGGACCTGTTGCATGCCGCCGGGATCGAACAGGCGAAGATTCTCGTCATCGCCATCGACGGGCGCAATCAGATCACCGAGCTTGCGCGCTACGCGGCCCAGACCTGGCCGCACCTGCACGTGATCGCCCGGGCGGTGAACCGCGACCATGTCTATGATCTCTGGTCGGTTGGCTGCCGTGATATTATCCGCGACACCTACGACAGTTCGCTGCGCATTGGCCGCTCGGCGATCGAGGCCCTCGGGCACGACCCGGCCCAGGCCCAGCGCATGGTCGATGCCTTCAACGAGATGGACCGCAAGGCGATGATCGCGGTGGCGGATGTTTACGACATGAACATCCCGCCACAGGAAAACCAGGCCTATCTCGACGCGATCAAGAACATGCGCGACGAGTTGGAAGAACAGCTGAGGGGTGCGATGCGGTCCGATCTCGTCGACAAGGACCGGGCCTGAGCGGGACCTGAACGGGGCTTGAACGGGGTAAAACCTCAGGAAACATACACGCTCACGCCCTGCCCGTTTGCGTGGCAGGCTGGCACAACATGCTCCGCGCGCATCGCCAAGCGGGTCGCGCGACCCGGCATCACGCCGCGTTGCCCGACCCGCCGAGACGCATGAATGTTGCGCGGCGCTTCGGCCAAAAGCCGCCTCCTGGCAGGAGTGAAACATTTTCGTGAGCGGCAAATTCGCAAAAAAGCCTTGAAGACGCGCCGCGAACACCGAACTTTAATCCTAACAGATCAGGGTCGGGGGTGACCCCTGCGCTGGAGAAACCACGAGGAGGGAACAAGGTGCCATCCTTTTCCAACACGCTAGAACAGGCCATTCACGCCGCCTTGGCCCAGGCCAACCAGCGCCGCCACGAGCTTGCCACGCTCGAGCACCTGCTGCTCGCGCTGATCGATGAGCCCGACGCGGCCCGGGTGATGAAAGCCTGCAGCGTCAACCTCGAAGTGCTGCGCTCGACGCTGGTCAAGTACATCGACGAAGACCTCACCACGCTCGAGACCAATATCGAGGGCTCCGAGGCCGTGCCCACCGCCGCCTTCCAGCGGGTGATCCAACGCGCCGCGATCCATGTGCAGAGCTCGGGGCGCACCGAGGTGACGGGCGCCAACGTGCTTGTCGCGATCTTCGCCGAACGCGAATCGAATGCCGCCTATTTCCTCCAGGAGCAGGACATGACCCGCTACGACGCGGTCAACTTCATCGCCCACGGCGTCGCCAAGGATCCGTCCTACGGCGAGCCCCGGCAGGTGACCGGCTCACCGGAGTTCGACGACGAGGCCACCGATGCGGGCGACGACGGCGAGGCGCAGGGCGACACCGCGCTGGCGAAATACTGCGTCGATCTCAATGCCAAGGCGGAAGAGGGCAACATCGATCCGCTGATCGGGCGCGACGACGAGGTCGAACGCTGCATCCAGGTGCTGTGCCGCCGGCGCAAGAACAACCCGCTGCTGGTCGGCGACCCGGGCGTCGGCAAGACCGCTATTGCCGAGGGGCTTGCGTGGAAGATCGTCGGCCACGAGGTGCCCGACGTGCTGTCCGAGACCACGATCTATTCGCTCGACATGGGCGCGCTGCTCGCGGGCACCCGGTACCGCGGCGATTTCGAGGAGCGGCTGAAGGCCGTGGTGAACGAGCTCGAAGCGCACCCGGACGCGGTGCTGTTCATCGACGAGATCCACACGGTGATCGGCGCCGGCGCCACGTCCGGCGGCGCGATGGACGCGTCGAACCTGCTCAAGCCCGCCCTGCAAGGCGGCAAATTGCGCTGCATGGGCTCGACCACCTACAAGGAGTTCCGCCAGCATTTCGAGAAGGACCGTGCGCTCAGCCGCCGGTTCCAGAAGATCGACGTCAACGAGCCGTCTGTGGACGACACGGTGAAGATCCTGCGCGGTCTGAAGCCGCATTTCGAGCACCATCACAACATCAAGTACACCGCCGAGGCGATCAAGACGGCGGTGGAGCTATCGAGCCGGTATATCAACGACCGCAAGCTGCCCGACAGCGCCATCGACGTGATCGATGAGGCGGGCGCAGCGCAGCACCTGCTGACGCCCTCGAAGCGCAAGAAGTCAATCGGCGTGAAGGATATCGAGGCGATTGTCGCCAAGATCGCCCGGATCCCGCCGAAGAACGTGACCAAGGACGATGCCGAAACCCTGCGCGACCTCGAAAACGCGCTGAAACGCGTGGTCTTCGGCCAGGAAAAGGCGATCGAGGCGCTGTCGTCGGCAATCAAACTGGCGCGCGCGGGCCTGCGCGAGCCCGAAAAGCCGATCGGCAACTACCTGTTCGCGGGCCCCACCGGCGTCGGCAAGACCGAAGTCGCAAAGCAGCTCGCCGACAACCTCGGCGTCGAGCTGCTGCGCTTCGACATGTCGGAATACATGGAAAAGCACGCCGTCAGCCGCCTGATCGGCGCGCCGCCGGGCTATGTCGGCTTCGACCAGGGCGGGCTTCTGACCGATGGCGTCGACCAGCATCCGCATTGCGTTTTGCTGCTCGACGAGATCGAGAAGGCGCATCCGGACGTGTTCAACATCCTGCTTCAGGTGATGGACCACGGCGAGCTGACCGACCACAACGGCCGCACCGTCAACTTCCGCAATGTCGTGCTCATCATGACCTCGAACGCGGGCGCGACCGAGCAGGCGAAGGAGGCCATCGGCTTCGGCCGTTCGCGCCGCGAGGGCGAGGACACCGCCGCCATCGAGCGCACGTTCACGCCCGAGTTCCGCAACCGGCTCGACGCGGTGATCGCCTTCGCGCCGCTGGGCAAGGATGTGATCCTTCAGGTGGTCGAGAAGTTCGTGCTTCAGCTTGAGGTTCAACTGCTCGACCGCGGCGTAACCATCGAGTTGACCAGGAAGGCGGCCGAATGGCTGGCCGACAAGGGCTACGACGACAAGATGGGCGCGCGCCCGCTGGGCCGCGTGATCCAGGAGCACATCAAGAAGCCGCTGGCCGAGGAACTGCTGTTCGGCAAGCTGACAAAGGGCGGCATCGTCAAGGTCGGCGTGAAGGACGGCAAGATCGATCTCAGGATCGAGGAGCCGAAGAGCCCGCGGATCTCGTCGAAGAAGAAACCGCCGCTGCTCACGGCTGACTGAGCCCGGCTGTTTGGAAAGATGCGGGGGGGGCCGTCCTTTGGGGCGGCCCTTTTCTTGTGCGGCAAGGTCTGAGCCGGGGGCCAGCCCGTCGTCGCCATGGCACGCCTCTGGCGTGACACCCCCCGGAGTATTTTCGCCAGGAAAAAGGGGCAAGGTTCTGGTCTCTTGTGCGCCGGGGCGGTGCCGCGCAAGGTCGGCGCATGAAACCGCTCCTCGCCCTTCTTTTCGCCGCCCTGCCGCTGGCCCTGCACGCGGAGCCGAGGCTCGGCCTGCCGATCGCCTGCACGCTCGGCGACGACTGCTTCCTGCTCAACCACGTCGACCGCGACCCCGGCCCGGGGGCTGCGGATTTCACCTGCGGGCCGGCGAGCTATGACGGCCACAAGGGCACCGATTTCGCGCTCGTGTCTTTCGCCGCGATGCGCGCGGGCGTGGCGGTGCTGGCTGCGGCCCCCGGCGTGGTGCGCGGTGTGCGCGACGGGATGCCCGACCTCGGGCTGCACGACACGCCCGCAGACCTGCTCGAGGGCCGCGATTGCGGCAATGGCGTGCTGATCGACCACGGCGACGGCTGGGAAACCCAGTATTGCCACCTCGCGAAGGGCAGTCTGGGCGTGCAGGAGGGGGACCGGGTCGAGATCGGGGCCGAGATCGGTCTCGTGGGCTATTCGGGGGTCACGGAGTTCCCCCATGTTCACCTCGCGGTGCGCAAGGACGGCGTGGAAATCGACCCGTTCGACACCGACGGGATACAGGTGTGCGGTGCCGATGACGGGCCTCAGGACGATCTCTGGCTGGCACCGCCGGGCTACCAGCCGGGGGGCGTGGTCGCCGCCGGGATGCTCGACGCGGTGCCCGGGTACGATGCGGTCAAGGAAGGCGGCGCCCACCGGGCCGCGCTGCCGGCCGACGCGCCGGCGCTGGTCGGCTGGACCCTGGTGCACGGCGCGCGCGCCGGCGACGTGGTGGAGATTGTCCTGACCGCGCCGGACGGCGAGATCATCCATCGCCACGCGGAACGGTTGGACAGGACCCAGGCGCTGGTGATGCGGGCCGCGGGCCGCAAACGCCCCGCAGGCGGCTGGGCGCCCGGCGATTGGCAGGTGGACACGACAGTGACCCGGGCCGGCGCGGTGCTGGATACCGCGCGCGCCGTTACCCGGGTTTCGAGGTAGGCTCCGGCGCGTCGGACAGGGGCCGGAAATCACCGATCATCTCCCTGTAGACGGCGATCCGGGCGCGGATGCGGTCGTCAATCGGCAGGGCGTCGGCATCCTCCAGGTAGGCCGCGGCCCGGCTGTAAAGCGCGCCCTCCCCCGGCAAGGCATCGTCGAGCCCCGCGAGCAGATGGCGCATCGCCTCGATCCGGATCTCGGCCCAGGCGCGGTCGCGCGTCCCGTCCAGCACGGCCTGCAGCACCCCGCAGACAAAGGCCCGGCACTGGCTGGGGCGGGTCGCGTAGATCCCGCAGACCCCGGCGGTGTGAAAGGCGCAGGGCTGCGGCAGACGTCCCCCCGCCTCGATGCCGTCGGGCACCGTATCCGCCGGCTCCAGCTCAACCGCCCAGAACAGCGAGCCGTCACAGCAGAGCCCGCAGGACAGGCACAGGGCCTCCGCACCCGTCGTCGCGCCCGTCGCCGCGCCCGTCGCCGCGCCCGTCGTCGCGCCGGCGCTCATTTCTCGGTCAGCTTGAGTTCGATCCGGCGGTTGGCCGCGTAGTCCTGCGGGCTGTTACCCGTCGCCACCGGTTGAAACTCGCCAAAGCCCGTTGCCGCCAGACGGTCGGGCGGGAAGCCGAGCTCGCGGGTCATGTAATGCACGACCGACAGCGCGCGGGCCTGGCTGAGCTCCCAGTTGTCGGCGTAATTGCTGCCGGCGCCGAGCCGTGTCTTGTCGGTGTGGCCATCGACCCGGATCACCCAGTCGATCTCTTGCGGGATTTCGTCGGCGACCTCGGACAGGGTTGCCGCCACGCGCGTGATCTGCGCCTGCCCGCCCGCCGACAAATCGGCGCTGCCCGGCGGGAACAGCACTTCGGAGGAGAATACGAACCGGTCGCCGACCACCTGCACGCCCTCGCGGTCGCCGAGGATCTGGCGCATCCGGCCGAAAAACTCCGAGCGGTAGGTCGCGAGATCCTTGGCCTCTTCCTTAAGCTGGCGGGCCTCTTCGGCGAGCCGCGCCGCCTCTTCCTCCGCCCGCCTGCGCTCGGCCGCTTCGAGATCGGCGCGCTTGCGTTCCTCGGCCGCGACGCGGGCCAGGGCGGCGTTGAGATCGGAGCCCAACCGCTCGATCTGCACCTGAGCGGCGACATCGCGGACCTCGTAGTCGTCAAGCAGGGCGCGCAGCTGGGCGAGCTGGGTGCGCAGGGCCGTCATCTGTTCGTTGAGCAGCGCCATCTGCCGCTGCGCCTCGGTGCTGGTGGCCTTTTCGTCCTCCAGCGCCCCGGCGGCGGTGGCGAGCAGGGCGGCCTGGCGCTCGGCCTCGGTCATCGCCGCCGCGGCGTCGGTTTCGGCGGCAAGCTTGGCGGCGAGAGCGGCGGCGAGCTGTTCGCGCAGTTCCGCTTCGCTGCCGGAGGTCTCGCGCAGGGTTTCGTTCTGCAACAGCGCCTCGGCCAGCTTGTCGTCGAGCGTGGTGTTGGCCGCTTCGGCCGCGGCCAGCAGGGTCAGCGTGTCCTCGGCCTGTTTGCGCGCTTCCTCGAGCGCCAGGGTCATCGCGGTGAGCTCGGTGTCGGCGTTTTCCAGCCGGGCGCGCAGGGCCTCGGCGGCCGCCGCTTCGGCGATCCGGGCCTGTTCTTCCGCGGTGAGCGCGGTTTCGGCATCTGCAAGCCGAAGACGCAGCGCCTCGGCTGCGGCGGCTTCCGCGAGCCGGGCCTGCTCCTCGGCGGTCAGTTTGTCCGCGACCGCCGCGAGGTCTGCCGCGAGCGCCGCGGCCGCGGCCTGTTCGGCGAGCCGCGCCGCCGCCTCGTCGGAGAGCGTGGCTTCGAGGTCGGCGATGCGCGCCTGCAAGGCCGCCGCCGACGCCGCGTCGGCGAGCCGCGCGGCCTCCTCCTCGGAGAGCACGGCTTCGAGATCGGCCACGCGCGCGCGCAGAGCCTCGGCCGCCGCAAGCTCCGCCAGCCGCGCCGCCTCCGCCCCGGAGAGCGAGGTTTCAAGATCGGCGAACCGCGCGCGCAGGGCCTCGGCGGCGGCGACCTCGGCGAGCCGCGCTTTCTCTTCCTCGGAGAGCTGCGCCTGAAGCGCCGCGATCCTCTCGGCGAGCGCCTCGTCCGCCGCCGCCTCCTCGACCAGCTGCCGTTGCAGGGCAGCGACCTCGTCGGCAAGCGCCGTGCCGGCGGTTTTTTCGGTGTCGAGCTGGGCCAGCACTTGCGCCAGCGAGGCCTCGCGCGCCTCAAGGGCCGTCAGGGTATCGGCCAGCGTCGCCTCGCGGTCATCGAGCGCCGCCAGAGCCTGCGCCAGCGACGCGTCCTTCTCGCGAACCTGGCGCAGCGCGGCGAACATCGCGTCATTGCCGCTTTCAAGTTGCGCAAGAAGCGCCGCCATCGAGGTTTCGCGCTCTTCGAGCGAGGATTGCAGATCGGCGACAAGCGCCTCCAACGCCTCGCGCCGGGCCGCCGCCAGCCGGGCCACCTCGGTCTGCGCATCGATCTCGTCGCGCGCCTGGACGAGGGCGAGGTTGAGCGCTTCCTGTTCGGTGATGAGCGTTGCTTTCGCGGCTTCGAGATCCTCGAGGCGGGCGGTCAGGGTTTCGCCCGTCGCCACCGCTTCGTCGCGCGCCGCGATCAGCGCGGCGACCTGGGCCTCAAAAGCTGTGATCGCCGATTGCGCCTCGGCCAGGGCCGCGTCCCGGGTCGCGACCTGCTGGTTGAGCGCGGCGATCAGCGCCCCCTGGCGCTGGGCTTCCACCTCGGCCGACGCAATATTGGCGTTGAGCACGCCGACCTCGGCCGACAGCGCGGCGTTGCGATCCTGTTCGAGCCCGAGCGCATTGGCCAGTTCCACCACCTGCTTGTGCAGGATGTCGAGCTCGCTTTCCTGGCCGGAAATCGTCTCGCGCAGCACGAATTGCACCACCATGAAGATGGTCAGCACGAACATCAGCACCAGGAGCAGCGCGGTCATCGCGTCGACGAACCCCGGCCAGATCGAGGACGAGACGTTGCGATTTGCGCGCCGGGTCAGGGCCATGTCAGGCCTGCCCGCTGCCAAGCTGGCGAATCGCCCGGGTGAGCGCCGCGACGTCGCCCCGCAGCTCGCTCAGGGACTCCTGCCGTCCGGCGCTCATCTCTTCGAGAATCCGCAGGAGCTGCACGTCGATGGAGCGCAGCCGCATCCGGCTTTCCGCATCCACATGCCCACCGCCCTCTTCGCTGCGGCCTTCGAGCGCGGCCAGCATCTGCTGCTGTCCTTCGGCAATGCGGATCAGATAGGGGGTCGAGACACCCTCGGCCTCGATCTGCCGGGTCAGCCGGTCCATGGATTCGGCGACTTGCCCGAGGCGATCGTCGACCATGCCGCGCGAGGCGTCCGCCTGGGCGAACATCGCCCGCATCGCTTCCATCTGTTCGACCATCTGCGCCGCCAGGTAGGCGCCGCCATCGCCACCGCCGCCGCCATCACCGCCGCCGGAACCCGCGCCCTCCTCGCCCGGCGCGAAGCCGAACCGGGTGATCGAGTTCAACCAATCCTCGAACTCGCGGTAGAACCGGTTCTGGCCGTGGGAGGCGAATAGCTCGAGCAGCCCGACGATCAGCGAGCCCGCGAGACCGAGCAGCGACGACGAGAACGCGGTGCCCATGCCGCCAAGTTGCTCCCGCAATCCCGTCTGCAACCGGGTGAGGGTATCCATACCGTCTTCGCCCTCGGTCGGCGCCAGGTTGCTGATGGTTTCGACCAGCGCCGGGATCGTCGTGGCGAGACCGTAAAACGTGCCGAGAAGGCCGAGGAAAATCAACAGGTTGGTGATATAGCGCGTGATGTCGCGCTCTTCGTCGATCCGCGCCGCCACCGAGTCGAGGATCGACCGCGCCGAGGTGGCGCCGATCTGCATCTTCGTGCCCCGGCCGCGCAGCAGCCCGGCGAGCGGCGCGAGCAGGCGTGGCAGGTTGTTCGGGTCGTGGCCCTCGCTTCCCTGCACATAGCCGCGCAGCCACTGGACCGACGTGTAGACCTGCACCACCTGGCGCAGCGTTGCGAACAGGCCGATGACAAACACAAGCAGGATGAAACCGTTGAGGTAGCGGTTGGCCAGGAAGACCTGAATCACCTGACCTTCTCGCAAGGCAAAATAGAGCCCGATCCCGAACAGGGTGAGCGCCATGCCGATAAGGATCAACTGGCGCGTTGGACGTGTAAAATGCGGTTCCGCCGCGCGGTCCGGCTGCTCCATGTGGGAGGCCCCTACCCCTTAAGAATTCTTGCCGGGCGAGGATAGGGCCAAGGTGCGGGGGCGACAAGAGCAGAGCGGCCCGCCGAGGTGGCAACAGACCGGTTCGGTGCGGGCACGATCGCGGCCCGGCTGGGGTGTGGCCGGGGTCTGGCCGGGGTCTGGCCGGGGTCTGGCCGAAACCTGTGATGCGCAGCGCGTTGCCCG
>Ga0209121_10005865_pt1 | contig 10969 bp, 17 predicted proteins | sample Cruoilmetagenom3_FD_187292 | JGI IMG/M metagenome (GOLD analysis project Ga0209121, IMG submission 187292) | Oil polluted marine microbial communities from Coal Oil Point, Santa Barbara, California, USA - Sample 3 (SPAdes) (version 2) | ecosystem: Environmental > Aquatic > Marine > Oil seeps ...
GTTCCCTTTTTTCTTTGCCATGGCCAAGGCCAATGTTGATGTGGCCTACCGCGTCATCACCGGGCGGATTAATCCGGCCATCGTGAAGATAAATCCCAACCTGAAGACCGACTTGTCACTTACCATCCTGGCCAATTCCATCACCCTGACGCCCGGAACACTGAGCGTGGACGTTGACGAGAAAACCAACGAACTGTATGTGCACTGGATAAATGTTGACCCTGAGGTGCTCAAGGACATGCCGAGAGACTATCATCCGATATGCGACAGTTTTCCTGACTGGGCGAGGAGAATCGCAGGATGAACTGGGTCCCGGCAATCATAGCCATGGCGGTGTGTATCATCATCACTGTGGCACGCATCTTCATAGGGCCGGGGGCGCCGACGAGGCTGGTAGCTTTTGACACCACCAACACTCTGGTGGTGGCCAGTCTGATCATTGTGGCAATGATGTTCAATCATGCGATTTTCATTGATGTGGCCATCGTGTATGCTTTGCTCTCTTACATTATGACGCTGTATGTGGCCAAATACATTAGGGGGAGCAAGTTTTAGTGGCTGCGCTGAACACAGTAACCTATGTATTCATAGGAATTGGCCTTTTCTTCAACTTTGTCGGGGCATGCGGTCTCCACCGCTTTCCCGACATGTACACCAGACTGCATGCCGCTACCAAATGCACCACCTTTGGCTCCATCTTCCTCATCATGGCGGTAGTCATACAGGCCGCGGGAATCTGGGCACAGGGAGAGGCTGCTCAGTCTGTAATGTGCATACATGCGGTGCTGGCGCTGGTGGCGCTGCTGGTCACCAATGCCACCGGCGCTCATGCCATTGCCCGGGCGGCGCATCGCAGCGGAGAAAAGCCCGCCAGGGCGATGGTGGATGACCTGGAGGGGAAAGAGAATGATTGAAGCTGGAGCTCTGTATATCATTATACCGCTGGCACTGGTTGTCTGTGCCATATTTGTCGCCGTATTCCGGGACCTGCTGTATGCGGTCGTGGCGCTGGCTGCGCTGAGTCTGTTGTTAGCCTTTCAGTTTTATCTTCTGAAGGCTCCTGATGTGGCCATGGCCGAAGCTGGAATCGGGGCAGCTGTGACCACAGCTATCCTCATCATCACCCTCAGAGCGACCAAGCGTATGGAGTGAATAATGAGACAAGTTATAGGCCTGATTGTGTTGCTTGTTCTGGTAGTCTTTCTGGTGAGCGGGGTGCTGCTCATCCACCCCTTTGGCTACCCAGATGCGTCTGATATGGACGATTATATAATTGAGAACGCCCAGGAAGAAACCGGGAGTAACAACGTGGTAGCGGCGGTGCTCTTTGACTACCGCGGGCTTGATACACTGGGGGAGGCCACGATACTGTTCACGGCGGTGACCGGGGTGTTGCTTCTGTTACGAACATTGAAACGCAAGGAGGAGAGTTCCTAATGCTGTCAAAGATTGTGCGCACCGTGGCCAACCAGCTTATCCTGTTTATCCTCGTCTTCGGCCTGTATGTTATTGCACATGGACATATTACCCCGGGTGGAGGCTTTCAGGGTGGTGCTGTCATCGTTTCCGGTGTGGTCATGTTACTGGTGGCCTTCAGCTCTCACGAACTTAAAAAATCGCTGCGTGAGCGTACTTTATCAATAGTGGAAAGCAGCGGGGCCATAATCTTTGCCGTCCTAGCTTTTGCCGGGATAGGCACTGTCTTTTTTTATAACTTTCTAGTGGGCACGCCAATCTTCGGCGGGGTTCCTGACCCCGGTCCTGGCCCGGGGAATATCTGGACAGGAGGGGTCATTCCCCTGATGAACTTCGCTGTGGGCCTTAAGGTGATAGCCGGCCTTTCAGCAGTGGTTCTGGCTATAGCGCTATTTTCCAGTGGTGAGGAGGTGGAAGAATAATGGAGCACATTCCTCTCAATTTCCCCTTTCTAGCGGCAGCGCTGCTGGTGGGGATATCTTTCTATATAATCATATTCAAAAAGAATCTGATTAAGCTCATTATGGGCATTGCCATGCTGGCATCGGGGGTCAATCTGTTTCTGGTGTCGCTGGGCTACCGGGCAGGAGGGGTCGCTCCTATCTATACCGATGTGCCAGAAGGACCCATGGTCCTGTCCGTACCCCAGGCACTCACCCTGACCAGTATCGTCATCAACGTTGCAGTATTGGCCTTGATGCTGACCATGGTGATACGCATTTACCGCCATACCGGAAGCCTAGATTCAGAAAAATCCAGGAAGATGAAAGGATAGTGATTTGGATACTCTAATAACTCACTCCTCCATCTTGATTATAGCCATACCTCTGCTGACAGCATTTTTAACGCCACTAATAGGTATGGCAAGTAAAAAAGCCAGAAATACTCTTTTAATAGTTAGCCTGGCATTTGTAGCATTTCTGGTTTTTGCTCTGGCAAGGGATATCTCCATCAATGGAATCCACATTTATACTCTTGGTGCCGCTTCCCCTGACCTTACTGCCCCCAAGGGATTCATAGTGCCTGTGCGGATAATCCTGGAAGTAGATGGCATGTCCATACTTATGGGCATAATCTGGTCGATTGTTTCCTTAGCTGCAGCCATATTTTCTCTTTCTCATATAGCAAGTGAGACAGGGCAGAACCGGTTCTATACCCTTTTATTGCTTATGGTGACCGGCGGTTTCGGAATGATGTTCACTGGTGACTTATTCAATTTGTTCGTCTTTTTAGAAATAGCTTCTATTTCTGGGGCAGCGCTGATAGCTTTCAGAACCAAGTTTGCCGACACCCAAGAAGGCGGATTCAAATACATAGTCGTATCTGCCATTGCGTCTCTGATGGTTTTATTTGCTATTGGTCTACTTTATGCCCAGTATAACTTGCTCAATATAGGAGCTCTCGCCCAAGCAATTCAATATACAACGCCAGACAAGATAGCTTTAGCCTTACTGGTTATAGCATTTGCTATGAAGTTAGGAGCTATACCTTTACATATGTGGGTGCCAGATAGTTATGCTGTTGCTCCAGCAGGCATATCTGCTATGCTGGTAGTATCAAGCCAAGTATCCATGTATGCCCTTTTCAGGGTGTGTTTCACTCTTTTTGGGGTTACGCTAAACATGTATACAGTAGGGTGGATAGTGATAATCCTGGGGATGTTGAGTATGTTTATTGGCGTTACTATGGCTATTCCTCAAACAGACATCAAAAGGCTGATGTCCTACCACGCTATTTCACAAAGTGGATATATGTTGCTTGGAGTAGGTGTTGGACTGGCGGTCCTGGGCGACCCGAATGCTTTAGCTACTTATGGAAGAGAGGCTATGAGTGGTGGTATCTTCCATATCATAAACCACGCTATGTATAAGGGATTGCTGTTTTTGACGGCCGGGGCCCTATTTTATCGTGTGGGCCATAGAGACCTCAACAGAATGGGTGGCTTAGGGCACAAGATGAAGCTAACCTCGATATTTTTCATAATTGGGGCTTTATCCATTGCAGGTATTCCTCCGTTCAATGGATTCGCATCGAAATTCATGATTTATGAGTCTGTTTACCAATTCAATCCCATTTTGTCCGCAATAGCCATGCTGGTTTCGCTTATAACTCTGGCTTCCTTTGTTAAAGCCTTTCAATCAGCCTTCACTGGGCCGCCGTTGCCAGAATATAAGGAAGTTAAGGAAGCTCCCAAATCAATGCTAATCGGCATGGGCATCTTGGCCGCAGCCATCGTCTTTTTCAGTGTATTTCCTGGATTGATTGTTCATCACATAGTCGATCCTGCCACCAATGCTCTCATAAACCAGGGAGCGTATGTAAATGGAATTATGGGAGGTACGCCATGATTGAGAGCCCTTCCGGGTTTTGGGGACCTGTAGCGTGGATTATTACTGCTGTCGTGGCTCTGCTCATAGTTCATTTCATTCGACGTAGAGGGGAAAAGGCACATAAGAATGGCGTGCAAAGCGAGACATTCCTCATGGGCAATCCTAGATTACCAGAAGGGGAAACACACATCAGGGCTCATAACATATATTGGGGGTTTTTTGAAGCACTTAGAAAATACTACGACCATACTGTAACTGCACACACAGGTATAATAAATGATTATATCGTTTGGTTTATAGCCGTTATAGCTATAGTTATAATAATACTCTTCGTTGCAGGAGGCATATAAGTGGTTGAGCAAGCGACAAAGATGAAGAGACTAATAAATGCTATATGGATATTCAACTGGTTTAACTCGTGCGGATTTACAGAGCTTTTTCCGCTCGTCGGCTCGAGGTGGGATATGGAAAGGTTTGGCATGATTATCACTGGGACGCCGAGACATGCCGACGTTCTGTTTATTGCTGGCTACCAGACCATGAAATCTATAAGAAGAGCTCAGGTGATATACGAGCAAATGCCTGATCCAAAGGCAGTCATCGCTCTAGGCGCATGCACCATGAGTGGCGGTATGTACTGGGACTCATACAATACCGTTAAGAGGTTAACAGACTATATTCCAGTTAATATTTATATTCCTGGGTGTCCGCCCAGGCCTGAGGCGGTATTCGAAGCTTGTATGAAGATATTCCACCATGTGGGGGCTGTCCCTCCACATGGGAGGAAGTTTGCGAAGGCACACAGTGGATGAAGGACCAAGGAAATGGCCGAGATTTTGCTTAAAGAAGTTAAAGTCATAGAGGAGATAAGCGCAAAATTCAAGATTGACGGGAAAGTGCAGAGGGAGCGCAGAGTTTGGGTGACAATTGATAAAGATAACCTAATAGCGCTGTGTAATTTTGTCAAGGAACTGGGATTTGAGCACCTTTCGGCAATTTCTGTGACTGATTGGCCCCAGGAAGGAAGATTTGAACTCACTTATCATCTCTGGTCGTACTCAGAGAAGATTCTCCTGACTATAAAGACAAAAATAGATAGGGCTAATCCCATTGTTGACTCGGTCGTTCCTGTATGGCAAGAAAACGCTCAGATACATGAAAGGGAATTTCATGAGCTTTTCGGGGTGGAATTTGAGGGCAACGAAGATCTGGCTCCGCTTTTCTTAGAGGACTGGGACGGGCCACCTCCTTTTAGGAAAGATTTCGATTGGAGAGAATACACGAGACAGAAGTACTATAACAAAGAAAATGAACGCGAACAGGCTTACTACGATTGAGCAAATAGCACCAATCACTGAAGAGGGGACAGACTACGATTTCTATTTCGGGCCGGCTCATTCTGGTTCTGGGAATTTCGGCGTAAAGCTAAAAATAGATGGGGAAAAGGTGGTATCTGCCCGTGCTGACCCGGGCTATCTGCATAGAGGATTTGAAAAGCTGATGGAATACAGAGTCCCCATGCAGAATGCTGTGTTATCAGACAGAGTCTGTGTCTTAGAGGCACTTAACTGGAATCTAGTCCATGCTGAGGCGGTAGACGAGTTGACAGGGGTTGAGGTTCCTCAACGAGCCAGATACATAAGGGTGTTAATGGCAGAGCTGTCCAGATTGCAGTCCCACCTCATTTGGTATGGCGCAATGAGTCTCGGCATTGGTTTTGATACCGGATTTAAGATAGCTTTTGGCTACAGGGACTATATACTGGATCTTTTCGAGCTGATAACAGGGGGAAGAGTCTACCCAGCGGGTTACATATGTCCAGGAGGGGTGAGACGGGACCTGCCTGATGGGTCTGAAGATAAGATAAAAAGAGTTCTGGCCCAAACAGAAGATGTGATGCAAAAAATGAAAGACTTTGACAATGCAGTGTTTTCTAGCAGGACCAGGGGTGTTGGCATTCTAAGGACAGAGGACGCAATCAGGCTGGGAGCAACAGGTCCAGTGTTACGGGCATGTGGAGTGGAGGCGGATGTAAGAAGGGATGATCCCTATGAGATATATAATGAACTGGACTTTAGCATACCAGTCAGGGAAGAAGGAGATGCCTATGCTCGTTACCTGGTCATGGGAAAAGAAATGGAGGAATCCATAGGAATTATAAAGCAAGTCCTAGAAAGAATACCAGAAGGGAAGGTTAGAGAACCTCAAAAAATAACACCTCCCTCCCGTGTCAAGATTCCTGAGGGTGAGGTATATGTGCGTAATGAACTTGCCAGAGGGGAAGGATGTGCTTATATGAGAAGCGTCGGGGGGAGAGAACCTTACAGGGTTAAGCTTAGGGGCCCGGATCTCTTACACATGATACCTGTCTTAGAACATTTACTCAAGGGTGCCCAAATAGCGGATATCCCGACTATCTATTGGAGTCTAAACATTTGTCCCGCCGATATGGATAGGTGATGTACGATGAGCATGGTGAAAACGATAGGATTTCTATGTGAGAAGCTATTTTCGAAGCCGATGACGGTTAGATTTCCCTACGAGGCTATTGAAATTCCAGAAGGCTATCGCGGGGAACACTTGCTTGACATAGACAAATGTGTAAGCTGTAATCTTTGTGCTGAGATATGCCCCAACAGAGCTATAGAAATGGTAGAGTTGCCCGAAGAACATAAAGACAAGTATCCCAAAACCTATCCTCGACTGGATCTGGGGAAGTGTTGTTTTTGTGCCCTTTGTCAGGATATTTGCCCGAGAAAATGTATCACGCTGACGAAAAACGTATTTCTTTCCACTCCTGACCCTTGCACGGCAATTAAGAATCCTATGCCAAAAGGACAAGAGTAATATGATTATTACTTCTGGGGCTGCCCTAGGAGCAGTTATAGGGACAATAGGTCTTGCCGCCTTTGGGATCTTCTGCGGTCTATTGTATAAGGGCTTTGATAGGAAAATCGCTGCTCATATGCAGAGCAGGACAGGCCCACCGGTAATACAGCCTTTTCTGGATGTGAGCAAATTTATGATTAAGGATACGGTTCAGCCTGAGAGAGCGCTGGCCTGGCTCTATAATGCGGCGCCAATTATATCTTTAGCTTCTGTGATTACTGTGCTTCTCTACCTGCCTTTCGGTGGGCTGACGTTCACCCCTGTACTTTCCGGATATGGAGACCTTATTCTGGTTGTATATCTGCTCATACTTCCCGCGCTGGCCATGGTGGCTGGTGGCTTTGCCTCTTCGTCTCCATTTGCCACGGTCGGAGCGCAACGAAGAATGATAACCATGATGTCCTATGAGTTCCCATTAGCTGTGGTTGCAATTGCCATTGCCTGGAAGTTAAATCAGCTTTATCCTGGGGGAAGCGTTTTTGGCCTCGCTTTTATCTATTCACATCCGCTATGGGGCCAGATAGGGCCTTCCGGAATCATAGGTATGCTATTGCTTCTTTTTGCCATAGTTGTGGTTACACCGGGTCAATTAGCTACAGTGCCTTTTGATATTTGTGAGGCATCTCCAGAAATTGCAGAAGGCTTGACAGCTGAGTATTCAGGACGAAATTTTGCCCTTTTCTACCTTGCTGATGCCGCAAAGATGGTGGCAATAGGCACTCTAACTATTGCCTTGTTCTTTCCTTATGACATATCTCCTCTCATTGGCATAGGCGGTATTCCTGGCTCCTTTATAGATTTTCTGTTCTTCTTGGTAAAGTTGTTCTTGGTTGTAACGTTGATGGTGACCTTGCCCAGAGTAGCAATGGCCAGGCTAAAGGTGTCTCAAGTTCCCAGCATCTATTGGAGTGCTACCACAGCTATAGCCATAGTTGGCCTCATATTACTCATGATACCGAACTAACAAAGCTAAGAACTGGCTTTTCTGATAGAATCTGAGTTGAGATATTTAGCATGATAGAGGGTTATGAATGGTGAGTCTTCCTTTCTGGAATCCTATAATTTGCATCATTGCACTTGTAATCTTGATAGCAGTAACCTGCCTTTTTAGAAGCCGAGGGCAGAAAAAGTACAAGGAAGGCACTGCTCAAACACAGATTTTCCTGTCAGGTGAAGAGCCACCCGCTGTAGAGCAAATACACATAAAGTCCCATAACATATATTGGGGGTTTTTCCAGATACTCAAGCGATACTATGACCCATCTGTAAGAGCACATACAGGAATAATAAATGACTATATCATCTGGTTTATAGCCCTTGTAGCACTAACTACGGTGATATTGTTCATTGCATCGTTGACTTAGATGAGGAGGAGATATGAGCTTTAACTCGTTCAAAAGAGCGCTGTGGGCTTACCATATTAATACAGGGTCGTGCAATGGATGCGATATTGAGATCCTGGCCACGCTTACCCCCAGGTATGATGTCGAGCGTTTTGGCATCGTCCTCGTTGGCTCACCACGACACGCAGATGTATTGCTTGTGACGGGTCCAGTAGCGAGGCAGATGGCCCCGAGGCTGAAGCGAGTATACGCGCAGGTACCCGGCCCCAAATTGGTCATCGTAGTTGGCAATTGTGGCATAGAAGGCGGCGTGTTTTACGAATCCTATAATTTGGTGGGGCCAATAGACCAAATTATACCGGTGGATGTTTATGTTCCCGGTTGTCCGCCCAGGCCTGAAGCAATCATAGAGGGAGTTGCTAAGGCTTGGGTAAAGCTGGAGCAAGCTGAGAGGCAGGGGGTAGCATAAATGGGAATATTGAGTCCGAAGGCAATAGTTGAGAGTTTTAAGACTGTTCTGGGGGATAGCCTTGTTGATTCAAGAATTTATGAAAGAGAGGTGGGAGTCAAAAAGAATCTCTTTAGAGCAATCTGGTTATATATCCAGAGAGAAGCATTTAGAAGGGCAGTAGAGCATATTTACGAGCTACAAGAATATCCCCATCTGGCCATAATTTCATCCGCTGATATCGGGGATAGAGTCGAGTTGATATATCACTTCACACTATACTATGGACATCATTTGCAAGAGTTATCACTGGGGTTACGCGTCAGCCTGGCAAAAAATGACCTGAAGATACCAACGATTACAGACATTATCCCCGGTGCGTTGTTTACTGAGCGCGAAACCCAAGAGATGATGGGGGTAGAAGTGGTCGGTATCCCGGATAACAGGCGATTGTTCCTGCCTGAAGATTTTCCCCAGGGTGTTTACCCTTGGCGGACTGATGAGACAGGACCACAGGACATGCTTAGAGTCCTGCCTGGGAGGCAGAAGAAATATGGCAGTTGATGAGACGAAAACCAGATATACCATACCTGTGGGTCCAATTCATCCTGCCCTGAAGGAACCCATTCGGCTTGACCTTAGTATTGATGGTGAAGAAATTATGGATGTAGATGTCGTTGTAGGACAGGTTCACCGTGGCATTGAATGGCTTGGTATGAATAGGAATAACGCTATCCAGAATATATATCTGGCTGAGCGAGTATGTGGCATTTGCAACATATGTCATCCTTTCGCATATGTTATGGCTGTGGAGCAAGCTACGGGAATCACTCCTCCGGAGCGGGCTGAATATATAAGGGTCATTATCGCCGAGATGGAACGAATACATTCTCATCTCTTATGGGCAGGTGTTGCCGCTCACGAGATTGGCTTTGACAGCGTGTTTTATCTTGTCTGGCGTGTCAGGGAAGAGATAATGGACCTGATAGAGTACGTTACAGGAAACCGGGTCACTAAAGCTATGTTTCAGATTGGCGGAGTGAGAAGAGATATTACTGAGGAACAATTTGGCATGATCAGGCAGTCTCTGGATTACTACAAGAGCGTATTTGACCAGTTGAGAACCGTGTTTTTGGATGATAGGACGATACGAATGAGGACAAGGAATGTAGGTATCCTGAAAACCGAGGATGCCTTGAAACTACTTGCGGTTGGGCCAACTGGCAGGGCGAGCGGCGTCCCCAAAGATGTGAGGCAGGACCAGCCTTATAGTGCATATGCTGATTTAGATATCAAAGCCATTACGCCTGATATGCTCACTGGAATTGTGGTCGGCGATGTGTATGACAGAATAATCGTCCGATTGCTGGAGGTCAAGCAATCCGTTGAAATCATAGAACGATGTCTTGCTGAAATGCCGTCTGGCCCTCTACTTGCCGAACAGAAGGCGGCAAAATTATTGAATATGCTGACCAAAGCGGAGGGTGAAGGCATTGGGCGGGCTGAAGCGCCTAGAGGCGAGGTTGTGCATTATGTTCGGTTGGAAGCTGGCAGGGAAACTTTGTCTAATTGGAAGATAAGAGCCCCTACATATGTGAATCTTATGGCGATACCAGTAATACTCAAGGGAGGGCAGATTGCTGATGTTCCAATAGCCTTTGCCTCTATTGACCCCTGTATGTCCTGTACTAATAGAGCTATCGTTGTGGACCCAAAAACGAAGAACAAATCTGTACTTAGTGGCAGGGAGATGCATGAGCTATCTGTTGAAAAAACCAGGAGGATGGAAGCCGAATTTGATAGCTAATAGTCCAGCAGGCATTGCAACAATAATTGGTGGCCCGGTCCTCTTGGGAGTGATTGGGGCGCTATTTGCTCTGGTGTACCTTGGAATAGACCGCAAGCTAGTTGCTCACATGCAAGGCAGGATAGGACCACCAATACGCCAGCCCTTCCGTGACATCGGAAAACTGCTCATGAAGGAAAGCATTATCCCCGATGGTTCCCTTAGTTGGCTGTTCAGGGCAGCCCCGATCCTCTGCTTGGTGGGATCAGCTATGGTATTGCTTTACATACCCATGTTCGGGCAGAAGGCACTTTTTGAAGGCTTCGGCGATGCAATAGTACTGCTATACTTGCTAGTCATACCCTCTCTGGCACTTGTAGCAGCCGGGTTCGCGTCGAGCTCGCCATATGCCACCGTGGGTGCACAGCGCGAAATGATTGTCATGATGAGTTATGAATTTCCCCTGGCGATGGCGATAGTCGCTATTGGTTGGCGTACCAGCCATGTTGCTAGCACCAATCCACTTGCGTTATCTACGGTTGCTACAAATCCGATATGGAATACAGTGGGCCCGGCTGGAATCATAGGAGTACTAATGTTGCTCTTTGTCCTTCTAATGGTTACGCCGGGGGAAGTTGGCAAGATACCATTTGACGTGGCAGAAGCTGAAACTGAGATCGCTGGGGGACTATTGGTT
>Ga0209121_10005867_pt1 | contig 10968 bp, 10 predicted proteins | sample Cruoilmetagenom3_FD_187292 | JGI IMG/M metagenome (GOLD analysis project Ga0209121, IMG submission 187292) | Oil polluted marine microbial communities from Coal Oil Point, Santa Barbara, California, USA - Sample 3 (SPAdes) (version 2) | ecosystem: Environmental > Aquatic > Marine > Oil seeps ...
CTTTACACTTCAGAGATGTCAATCATTGAAAAAATCCAAATCACTATTATCACCGATGAGGAAAAGATAAAGGAGCTTCGCCCCCACGCTTTGGAGGTCTATAGCGCCAGGGATGAGAGGGCAAGGACTCTAAGAGATGAGGATGTGGATACATTTTATGGTTGTGTTCTTTGCCAGAGCTTTGCCCCTACCCATCTTTCGGTCATATCCCCAGATAGAATTGCCAATTGCGGAGCCATAAACTGGTTTGATGGCAGATCTGCTGCCAAAATAGACCCTGAAGGACCTATATTTGCCATACCAAAAGGAGATCTTATAGACCCCGTAAAGGGCGAGTATGAAGGAGTGAATAAGGTAGAGGCTGAGAGGTCTCTGGGAACTTATGATCGGGTTTATCTCTACAGCGCCTTCGAGCACCCCCATACCTCCTGTGGCTGTTTTGAAGCCATCGTCTTCTATATCCCTGAGGTAGATGGATTTGGACTCGTGCACAGGGATTTTAAGGGCGAGTGTGTAATTGGAGAGACTTTCTCTCATATGGCTGGTGACACTTCTGGAGGCAAGCAAGTAGAAGGTCGCTTGGGAACGGGTCTGGAACAGCTACGCTCCCCAAAGTTCATCCAGGCAGATGGAGGAAGAAAACGGATGGTTTGGTTGCCCAAGGAGATAAAAGAAAGATATAAAGAAGCTTTTGAGGCAGATGGAGTATATGACAAAATTCCCACGGAAGAAGAGGTTAAAAATGTTGATGAGCTAGTACCCTGGTTGGAGGAACATCAGCATCCATGGTTAATGGGAGAGGTAGAGCTCCCAGGATAATGATGAAAAATCCTAATTTCCAAATGCGAAATTCTAAACAAACTCAAATAACCAGAATGCAAAATCCAAAACAGTAACTTTTGCTTATTTGGGATTTTGATATTGTTTAGGATTTAGAGTTTAGATATTGGAATTTAACTTTAGAGGAGGTTTGTTATGCCAGTCGCAGGTTCTCAAATCGTAAAGCTGCTCCCGGGAAAGAGACCATGTAAGGACTGTGGTTTTCCCACCTGTTTTGCCTTTGCTATGAAGCTGGCATCAGGCGGAACCACTGTGGACAAGTGTCCTTATCTCTCCGAGGAGACAAAAGCCAAACTAGTGGATCTTCTAGCACCACCTATGAAGCTTGTTACTATAGGCTCAGGGGAGAATGCAGTTCAAATCGGGAATGAAGAGGTGGTATATCGGCATGAAAAAACCTATGTCCACCCACCAGGTATTGCTCTCCTCATCTCAGATAAGGAAAGCGAAACTGAAATTGAGGAAAAGATAAAAAAGATAAACGAATTACAGTTCTCTTGGGTTGGTCTCACCTTAGAGCCAGATCTTTTGGCTCTCTATTTCCAATCGGGGGACAAGGATAAATTTATCGCACTGGTGAAGAAAGTCTATGAGTCAACAGACCGGGGTATGGTATTGATCTCAGAAGACATAGAGGCCTTATTTTCTGCCCGGGATATATGCGCTGATAGAAACCCCCTCATTTATCCTATAACTAAGGAGAATGTGGAACAAGCAATTCCGAGGATTAAAGAAAAACCCACTCCCATCGGGATTCGAGGGGAAAGTGTGGAAGGATTAGTGCCTTTAACTACCAAGTTAAAGGATGCCGGCATTGAAGATGTAGTCCTAGACCCGGGTTCCAAAAACTTGATGGAGGCAATGAGGGATCAGACCTTTATCCGAAAGGCAACTTTAAAGCAAGGCTTTAGGCCTCTTGGGTATCCCACTATTGCGTTCCCTTGCTTCATAGCTAAAGACGGGCTGAAGGAAATTATGGCTGCCTCCGCCTTCATAAACAAATTCGCCGGCGTTATTGTACTTTCTGATTTCGACCAATACTCCTTGCTTCCCACCTTAATTCAGCGCCTTAATATTTACACCGACCCTCGCTTCCCCATGGGGGTGGAGGAGAAGTACTATGAGGTACTGGAGCCTGATGAATACTCTCCGGTTCTTGTCACTTCAAACTGGGCTTTGACCTATTTCCTTGTGTCATCGGCTGTTGAGGCTACTAAGATTCCAGCCTACGTTTGTGTTAAGGACGCAGAAGGGCTCGGTGTTCTCACTGCCTGGGCAGCGGGCAAGTTCGGCGGTGATAGCGTAGGAGCAGCGATCAAGAAATGCGGCATCGCAGACAGGGTAAAACATCGAAAGCTGATTATCCCAGGAAAGGCAGCGCGCATCAAAGGCGAGCTTGAAGACGCTTTGAATCTTGAGTGGGAGATAATAGTCGGCCCCAAGGAAACAACCGCGTTAGGGAAATTCCTTCCTGAATTTGCTAAGAGTTTGAGGAAGTGACCGTCGAGGAAAAAGAGCAATTAGCTGGGATATTAGGCCGATACAGGAAGGAAAGCAGTAATTTAATTCCCCTACTGCAAGAAGTTCAGGAAATTTTAGGATACCTCTCCAGAGAAGCGATGCGAGAAATCGCTAGCTTCTTGGAGATACCTGAAGTTGAGGTCTACGGGACTGCTACTTTCTATAACCAATTTCGCTTCGTTCCCCTGGGAAAGCACCATATTAGAGTTTGCATGGGAACTGCGTGTCATCTTGCAGGGGGGAAGCTTATCCTGGAAGCTTTAGAGAGGGAGCTTGGCATCAAGGTAGGAGACACTAGCGAGGACGGCAATTTTAGCCTGGAGCGAGTCGCTTGTATTGGTTGCTGCATGCTGGCTCCTGTGGTGGTGATAGGGGACAAAATTTATCCTAAAATGACGCCTTTTAAGGGGGAAGAGACTTTAATACCTTACAAGCAGAAAATCCAGGAAGAGAGCCCAAGTAACGAACAAAGTTGATGACCTTCGAGGAGATTAAGAATAGGGCAAAATCCGAGTGGGAAGCCCTACAAAATAGCACTTACATCCTTATTGGCACAGCCACTTGTGGTAGAGCAGCAGGCGCTTTAGATACAGTTGATGCCTTTAACAATGAATTGGCAAGGCGAAGTATCGAAGTCCCCATTACCCAGGTTGGCTGCATGGGGCTGTGCTATGCTGAACCCTTGGTCACTATATCTAAACCTGAATTTTTACGCGTCGTATATCATAATGTAACACCGGAGCTTGTCCCTCGTCTTGTGGAGGGTTATATTATGAGCGATGACCCTTGCCTTGAGCTTGCCTTAGGTACTCTTGAGGGAGGTGGGGAAGAAGCTCCTTACGTACCGGAACTCCCTAGGTTTGAACATGAGCTTCGTCTGGTATTGCGCCGCTGTGGCTATGTAGACCCCGAGAATATAAATCACTATATTGCCAACGGTGGCTATAGCAGCCTGGAGAGGGTACTCCAAATGCAGCCGGAGGGGATAGTTGAGGAGATAAAAAGCTCGGGGCTCCGAGGAAGAGGCGGTGCTGGATTCCCCACTGGGCGGAAGTGGGAGTTTTGTCGCGCCTCTGAAGGAGAACCGAAATACGTGGTATGTAATGCCGATGAGGGGGATCCCGGTGCTTTTATGGACCGAGTTGTTTTGGAAAGTGACCCGCAGCAAGTTATAGAAGGGATGATTATTGGTGGTTATGTCATAGGTTCTAAGCAAGGTTACATCTATATTCGCGCCGAATATCCTTTGGCCGTCGAGCGGGTAAAAATCGCCTTAAAGCAAGCAGAGGAACTAGGACTCTTAGGGGATAATATCCTAGGCACTGGCTTTAATTTCCATATAGACCTAGCTATGGGGGCTGGTGCTTTCGTCTCCGGTGAGGAGACAGCATTAATGGCGGCTGTTGAGGGGAAGATGAGCACACCCAGACCAAGACCACCTTACCCTGCTCAGTCTGGACTGTGGGGCAAACCCACCCTGCTGAACAATGTTAAGACTTTTGCTAATATCCCCTTAATAATCGAGCGGGGGGCAGATTGGTTCGCCTCTATTGGCACTGAGGGAAGCAAAGGAACAGCAGTGTTTACCTTGGCAGGCAAGGTTAACAATGCTGGACTGGCTGAAGTGCCTATGGGCACAACCCTGCGTGAGCTCGTTTATGACATTGCTGGCGGGATTCCTAAAGACAAGTCATTTAAAGCGGTACAGATAGGGGGACCCTCAGGAGGCTGCCTCCCTGAGAGCTTGCTCGACACCCCTATTGATTTTGACTCACTCAGGGAAGCTGGTTCAATGATGGGCTCAGGAGGTATGATTGTCATAGATGAGGATAACTGTATGGTTGATGCCGCGCGCTTCTTCCTTGACTTCACCACGAAGGAATCCTGTGGTAAGTGCACCATGTGTCGCTTGGGAACTCTGCAAATGCTTCGGATTCTTGAAGACGTCACAACTGGCAAGGGTAAAATCGAAGATCTTGACCTTCTCCTGGAGCTAGCTGAAGATGTCAAAGCAGGGTCGCTTTGTGCCTTGGGGGGGACAGCGCCAAATCCCGCTCTTACTACTCTACGTTACTTCCGAGATGAATATGAAGCCCATGTCCTGGAAAAGCGCTGCCCTGCAAAGGTTTGCCCCGAACTCACCGCCTACTATATCTTGCCAGATAAGTGCGAAAGAAGCTGTGAGCATTGCGTCCTTACCTGCCCCACTGAAGCGATTAAAGGTGAGAAGGGGGAGATAAAGGTTATCGAGCAAGAAAAATGCGTTAATTGCGGCACTTGCCTGGATGTCTGCCCCCCCGAATATGATGCAGTGGTAAAGCTATCACCTATTACCCAACTTCCTCCAGAAGATCTAGCAGCTAAAGAACGAGGCATAGCACAACAAGCACAACAGGTGGCGTAATGGCTAGGAAAATTGTTTCCACCGGAAGAGGGGGAGCGGGGAAATCAACTTTTGTCGCCCTGATTAGCAAATACCTGAAACCTCCAACATTGCTTATTGACCTTGATCCCGACCTTAGCCTTGCTGATATGCTTGGACTGGATTTTCATAAGGAAGGGAAAAGAACTGTTTGCGAAGCGCTTTATGATGTCGTTGAAAAAAGAAAAAGTAACATAAGCCCCACGATTACAACGCACGATCTAATGGAATCTTTGCTATGGAGCGATTGTTTATATGAGGGAAAAAGATTTGACCTCATCACCCTGGGAACAAAGCTTACCGAAGGCTGTCTTTGCGCTCCAGACGAGATACTTAGGAAAACCATTCCTAAGCTAGCTAAGAACTATACTAATCTAATAGTGGATTCACCTGCTGGGGTGGAACATCTGAATCGGAATATAGTATCAGACATAAATGACCTTTTTGTCCTATGCGACCCCTCTGATAAATCCCTGAAGCACATACCAAGGATCAAAGAAATTATTAAGCAAGTGGGAATTAGATACAGTCACCTTTACCTGGTAGCAAACTACGAGTTCGACGAAGAGGCAGAGAAGTACCTGCAGAATACAGGTGAAATCTATCTGGGCAAAATAGACTACGACGCTCATTTGGAGCAATACAACTTGGAAGGTAAATCTCTTCTGGAGTTGCCAGAGGATTCAGCCGCTTCTTTATCTGTAAAAAGGATTTTAACAAAGGCGGGTTATCAAATTAGATCTTAATTTGGCTATGGGCAAAGTAATTATTTCCACAGGGCGAGGAGGAGCAGGGAAATCAACCTTTGTGGCTTTGGCTAGTAAATATTTGAATCCCCCAAAGCTGCTGATAGACCTGGACCCTGATGAGAGTCTAGCTAACATGGTGGGAATAGATTTGAACGAAAAAGGGAGAAAGACCATTTCAGGCGCACTTTACGACGTTATAGAAGAAAATAAAGGGGTCGGTCGCACAGGCTACAATCTCCTATCCGATGTACTGCAACCTGTCTTATACAGGGGGGTAGAATTTGACCTTATCGCCCTAGGAACAAAGTTTACCGTGGGTTGTTATTGTGCTCCAGACGCAGTGCTCAAAGACTTCATTCCCACTCTAGTTAAAGATTATGAAGAGGTAGTGGTAGACTCGCCTGCCGGGTTGGAGCATTTCAATCGCAAGGTGGTGGTGGACATAGATGACCTATTTGTAATTCTGGATCCCTCGGAGAAATCCATAAAGCATATAGAGAGAATCAGGGATATTACTAGGGAATTGAAGGTTGGCTATAATCATCTCTACCTCATAGGAAACTACAAATTTACAGAGGAGACGGAAGAATATTTACGAAGCACGGGGGAAGCTTATTTAGGCAAAATAGACTACGATCCTGATGTAAAGCAATATAATCTGGAAGGGAGATCTCTTCTTGAGTTGCCCGAGGATTCGCCTGCTACCGTCTGTGTAAAAAGGATTTTAGTGAAGGCAGGCTATAAAATTACGGATGGGGATTTAACCATCAAGTCAAGCGAGAAAATAGCCAAGGGCTTATCTTTATAAGAGATTAGGAGGCAGAGTTAATGAATGCTCAAGTGCAAAAACCCTTTGAAGAGATTCTAGGATATCTCGAGGGTAAAAAGAAAATAGTTCTTATGGGCTGTGGAGGATGCGCTACAATTTTTCATACCGGCGGTATAAAAGAAGTGGATGAAATGGCAGAGAAACTTACAAAAGAGGGAAAGGAGATCATAGGCAAAATTGGATTGCCTTTTGCAGTATTTGCCTGCTACCTCCCTATGTCTTCGATGTTTTTGCAAGAACACAAGGGGGAGATAGAGGGATGTGATGCCATGTTAATGCAGGGTTGCGGTGATGGCGCACAAGCAGTGCAAGGATATTTAGAGGGCGAGATGGGCATTGTGAAGCCTATGTATCCAGCGAACAATGCCCTTGGATTTTCCAGTGGAGGCCCTGCTGAGTTTAAGGAGGAATGTCAGGCATGTGGAGAATGCGAACTTGGAAAGACTTTTGGTATTTGTCCCTTTGTGCAGTGCCCTAAGGGATTGCTTAACGGCCCCTGTGGTGGAACAACTACAGATGGTAAGTGCGAAGTAGACCCTACGCGCGACTGTGCCTGGGCTATGATTTATAGAAGAGCAAAGGAACTTAATCAGGTTGATAAGCTTCTGGAAATAGTGGAGCCACACCACTGGAGTAAGGCAGTGAGGCCACGCAAGCTAGTGGTTGAACCCATTGACCTGATGAAGGAGTTGCAGGGGACGAAGAAGGTAATAGAGGGCTTGGGACTATGATTTGGCTTATTGCAGTATCACCAGCCAGGCGGTAGAACTGGGAAAAGAACCAAAGAAGGGGAGGGATGAGCAAGCTTAGCGAAGCATTACAATCAGGCAAGTTTGTGGTCACGGGTGAAGTCGGCCCACCTAAAGGCGTGGCCATTCAGGAAATGCTAGAAGCAGCTGAGCTATACAAGGGAAGGGTGATAACAGTCAATGTCACTGACCAGCAAAGTGCTGTAATGAGATTAGGCTCGCTGGCAGTTTGCCACCTTCTGAAAGACATGGAAATCGAGCCTATTTTTCAGATGACCTGCCGTGACCGCAATCGCATTGCCATACAATCAGACTTACTCAGTGCTTATATCCTTGGAATTGAGAACGTTCTTTGCCTCACCGGTGACTATGTCACTTTAGGTGACCATCCCCAAGCCAAACCTGTTTTTGACCTGGATTCAATTTCTTTGCTCCAAGCTGCGGTTGAATTGCAGCAAGGTAAAGATCTGGCGGGAAAGGAACTCCAGGGTTCCCCAAAGTTCTTCTTAGGCGCCACAGTTACCCCTGGCGCTAATCCCCTGGAGCCACAAATCATCAAGATGGAGAAAAAGGTCAAAGCTGGCGCTCAGTTTTTCCAGACCCAGGCCGTCTACGAGCCTGAGAAATTTGAGGAATTTATGCAGGCAGTAAAACATCTTAATGTACCAGTGCTGGCGGGAATCATTCTCCTGAAGTCGGCTGGTATGGCTCGCTTTATGAATAAAAACGTTGCCGGAGTCCATGTGCCTGATAATCTCATTGAGGAAATGGAGAAGGCAGAAAAAAGGGTGGACAAAAGTATTGAGATTGCTGCTCGGCTGATTAATGAGCTTAAGGGACTTTGTCAGGGAGTGCATATTATGCCTATCGGCTGGGAGAAAATAGTTCCGGCAGTGTTGGATGCTGCTAGATTATAGGTTATTATAATAACAAGCAAAATGTGAGGAGGAGCAATAAACTATAATACTGACTTGCTAAATAAAGAAACAATATTACAAGTTTTGAAAACCTCCGACATGTTTGGGGGATTGAGCGAGGAAGTGTTATCCAAAATAGCTGCCCTTTGCTATGAGGAAACTTGTCAGGCAGGAGAAACTATCTGCACTGAAGGTGATATTGCTGAAAAGCTGTATATTGTTGAGGAGGGGAAGGTAGCCCTCGATATTAACCTATCAACTCGCCCCGGTTCGGTAAGACGGGGCACGGTCGAGATCATCCTACCTGGAAGGGCCTTTGGTTGTTCGGCTTTGCTCAGTTCTCATCGCCACACTATGAGCTCTCGAGCTATCTCAGCTACTAAAGTGATTACTATTGATGGAGAAGCCTTGCGCTCTTTGCTTGACCAAGAACCCCAAATTTGCTCCTCTGTAATGAAGCAGTTGGTGGATCATTTTCGCAATCGGCTTGATAGCACTCGGATAAACCTGGCATACTTTCTCTCAGTTGCCTCTCACGACTTGAAAGCACCTTTAGCTGCTGTGCAGAGCTACCTCCAGGTTATTCTCGGTGGTTTTGTTGGCGAGTTAAATGAAAAGCAAAAGGAGATGCTCTCTCGAAGTTGCGTCAGAATCGCTGAGTTCATTGAGATGATTGATAATATTCTGGATATTTCCCGCTTTGAAGTCGGTGAAATAGACAAGCAAGAATTGTCCTTGCCCGAAGTGGTTAGAGATGTAGTTGAGACGCTTCGCCCTCTAGCTGAGGAAAAGAAACTGAATTTTACTTTGGATTTACCTCAAGAAATACCCAGAATTAAAGGCTCAGTGACGCGTCTCAAGCAAGTAATCGCTAATTTGGTGGGAAATGCCATCAAATTTACGCCATCTCCAGGTGAGATTTCTGTCAAGCTAAAAGAGGATGATAGCTATCTCAGGGTAGAGGTAGCTGATACTGGCATAGGTATCTCCACTGAGGATTTGCCCAAGATATTTGATGAGTTTTATCGTGGAGTGGCTGGAGATACCGAAGCTAAGGGAACTGGCTTGGGGCTTTCTATTAGCAAGAAGATTGTTGAGGCTTATGGTGGGAGAATTTGGGCAGAAAGCCCCTGTCCCGAAACCACTAAAGGCAGCAAATTCAGTTTCACCTTGCCCAAGGACAAGGCTTAAAAGCTTAAAGGAGTAAAGGCGATGAAAGCAGGAACTAACCTGGAAAAAGTCTTGGAAAGCGGTGCCTTTGCCGTTACCACTGAAGCAGCTCCAGCCAAAGGACCCGTTGCTAGTGCTATTGAGAGGAAAGGCGAGATGCTCAAGCCTTATTGTGATGCCGTGAATGTCACCGATAATCAATCGGCAGTGGTGAGGATGTCAAGTTGGAGCAGTTGTGTTCTCTTGAAACGATTCGGGGTTGACCCGGTAATGCAAATCGTTGTCCGGGATAGGAACCGGCTAGCTATCCAAAGTGATGTTCTGGGAGCTGTAGCTCTGGGAATCCAGAACATCTTATGCCTATCAGGAGACCATCAATCGCTTGGCAATCATCCCGAGGCCAAAGGGGTGTATGATATCGATTCTATCCAGTTGATTCAAATGTTGAAGACCATGCGGGATGAAAAAAAGTTCCAATGTGGTGAGGATATCTCAGGCGAGGTGCCCATTTTTATTGGTGCCGCGGCCAACCCCTTTGCTGACCCATTTGAGTATCGAGTCTTGCGATTAGCTAAAAAAGTAAAAGCTGGGGCTGATTTTATCCAAACTCAGGCCATTTTCGATGTGGCTAAGTTTGCCAGGTGGATGGATATGGTAAGAGATCGTGGCCTGGATAAGCAGGTTCACATTCTCGCCGGAGTTATTCCTACGAGGTCAGTGGGAATGGCTCGTTATATGAAGGATTATGTCTCAGGAGTCTATATTCCCGATGAAGTCATCACCCGCCTTGAAGGCGCCACAAGCGCCAAGGAAGAGGGGGTTAAAATATGTCTCGAGGCAATTGAACAACTGAAAGAGATTGAAGGGGTTCACGGCATTCATATTATGGCTGTTGCCTGGGAAGAAATCGTTCCTCGTATTGTGGAAGAAGCTAAGCTTCTTCCCAGACCAGTGGTATAAGATACTGAAAGCTGATAGCTGTTAGCTGTCAGTAAGGAGGCAATAATGGCAGAACAGAAGGCAAAAATCTTAATTGTAGATGATGACCCGGATATTTTAGTCGCCATCGGAGCTGTCCTTGAGGCACGAAACTACCAAATCACCACCGCTCGAGATGGGGAAGAAGGCTTGGCTAAACTCAAAGAGGAAAGACCCCCGATGGTCGAAATATAGCAATGTGCCTATCCTGATTCTCACTTCGGTAAGGGAAGAGGTCAGCCGGAGGCGCTATCAGCTGGAAACTGGCTTAAGCCTTGACGTTGACGACTATGTAGAAAAGCCTATTGACCCCTTTCTGCTCGTTAAGCGAGTGGAAAACCTTCTAAAGAAGAAGAAATCTTAAAGGCAAGGCTTATCTCCGGCAAAGACATACGGGACAAGCCACAGGGCCACAAAGGAGGTACAAGTAGCTGAGGTGAAAAATGGAAAAACGAGCTAAGATTCTTTTAGTTGATGATGACCCTGACTTTGTTGAGGCAACTAAACTGGTGTTGGAGAGCCAACCCTATGAGGTAATCACTGCCCTTAGTGGTGAGGATGGGCTGAAAAAAGCCCGTGAGGAAAAGCCTGATTTGGTCCTCTTGGACATCATTATGCCTGGGGTAGATGGCTTTCAGGTCTGCCAGCAATTGAAAAAAGACCCTCAACTAGCTGAAATTCCAGTGATTATGATTACTTCATTCTCAGAAAGATACATGGAGACTTCATTGGGAATGAGTCAGGGGCTCAGTCTGGAAGCCGAAGACTTTGTTGACAAGCCAGTGGCTCCAGC
>Ga0209121_10005868_pt1 | contig 10968 bp, 8 predicted proteins | sample Cruoilmetagenom3_FD_187292 | JGI IMG/M metagenome (GOLD analysis project Ga0209121, IMG submission 187292) | Oil polluted marine microbial communities from Coal Oil Point, Santa Barbara, California, USA - Sample 3 (SPAdes) (version 2) | ecosystem: Environmental > Aquatic > Marine > Oil seeps ...
CGCCAGGTGGTCATCGGCGAGGTGGAGCTGAACCCAGCCGGTGGCGACAGCGACCCGGACTGCGAGTGGGTGAAGATCTTTAACCGAGGCGAGGAAAAGGTGGACGTCGGCGGCTGGACCCTTTCCACGACCTGCGGAAAGTGCATCACACTAACCATCCCCGAAGGGACCGCTATCGAGCCCAGCGAGAGATATCTTGTGACCAGAGAATGCCAATGGCTGGACAACTCCGACGAATCGATCGTCCTGAAGACGGACACGAACCTGGAGGTGGACAGAACCCTGCCTCTCAGCGACGACGATAACGACGGCCAAATCTGGTTTTTGAACGAAGATGGCACCAAGTGGCGTTACGGTTGGCCGTGACGATGGAGGACGGCTGCATGAAAATCCTCTCAGCATTAGCGATCTCGTTGATTTTGGTTGCCTTTTTGGCCGGCGCCGGATGTCTGGAGCGGGGGCCGCCGGAAGACGTCCAGCCTCGAACTGGCGACTCGATAGAGTCGTTGGAAGCTACGGCGACGGAGGTCTCAGGCTTGGTGACAAACGTCGTTGACGGCGACACCTTCGACGTCGAAGGGTTCGGGAGGGTTAGGCTCGCAGACGTCGACTCGCCCGAGATCGACACTCCCGGAGGAAAGGCCGCCAAGTTCTTCGCAGAGACCTGGCTTTTAGGAAATATGGTCCGCCTGGACGTGGACGACCTTGCCGGAAAAGACCAATACGACAGGTGGGTTTGCGTCGCCTATGTCGAAGATCCCGAGACCGGCTCTTTGATCAACTTCAACAGCATGCTGGTGACTTCAGGTCATGCAGTGGTGAAGGATTACAAGGACAACGAGTTCGATCCGAGTGGGTGGGGTCCAGCCTTTATCAGCCGATAAATGCGCAGAGGATCGAGACGGAATGGAGCGATCGGCGCAAGCGCCAAACGCCGATTCCCGCTCACTCTTTCCTTCAGTCTGAACCTTTTTGCGAGAGAGAATCCAGGTTCTCCCTCGCCCTTTGGGTGTAATGGTGACCAGGACCCAGGAACTGCTCGAAGACCTGGAAGGCCCGCTGATAGCTATCTTTCGCGCCATCGAGGTCGCCCATCTCCTGGAGGACCTCGCCCAGGTTGATAAGCCGGATCGCGGTCTTGAAGTGGTTTGGCCCATAGGCGTCCCTGTCGATGGCAAGGGCCCTCTCGAACTGGGTGAGGGCGCCGCCGAGATCGCCGAGGGACCTGAGCACCGTGCCGAGGTTGTTCGCCCTGGTGGCGATCTTGAGCCGGTCCGGCGTCTCTTGCGACTCTTCGATGGCCAGAGCCCTCTCGAACATCTCCTTCGCCTCCACGAGGTCTCCGAGAACCCGCAGGACCGACCCCAGGTTGTTGAGGTCGGTGGCCACCTCCGAGTGGCCGGGCCCGTAGAACTTCTCGTCGACGGCAAGGAGCCTCTCAAGAACAACTCTCGCCCCTGCGAGGTTGCCCCTGCGGTGGAGGTAGAGCCCTACCTGGTTGAGGAGGAGGGCGACGGGCTCAGATCCGGTACCCAGCTCCTCGCCGTGTTTTGAGGCTGCTAGGGCGTGAGGGAGGAGACGGGCGCATTCTGGCCAGGTGGATAGGTCCTCCAGGTAAGAGCTGAAAGCGCCTCCGACTGACATCAGGGTCTCGTCAGCCCAGGTCTTTCTCCCCTCTTCATCGAGGCGGCTGAAGGCAAGGTCCTGGATCAGGGGATGGACCGAGAATGACGCATCGTCCCTTCTCACAAGGCCCCTGCGGTCGAGGGCCGTGAGGCCCAGCTCCACCGACTCGGGCAGTAGCGCCGACGTTTTTACAAGAAGGTCGACTGGGAGGTCTTCGGGGGCCAGAAAGGCCGAGAGGTTTAGAACATCGACCCCCTCCTGGGAGACGGCACGGACCTGTTCCATCGAGATATCCCAGACGGCGGCTAATGTTTCGGGGCATCCTTGAGGAGTTCGGCCCGAGACTTCGCCGAGGCGTTTTTTGTAAGCATCGAGGTACCTGGAGAGGGAGATCCCCGTCCATCTGATGTATGCTCCTGCAAGCTCGAGGGCGAGGGGGTTGCCCTCCAGTAATTCTGCCAGGGCTTTTGAGGCTGCGATGTCGTCCTGGCCTGTCAGGCTCAAAAGAAATGCGGCGGCCTCCGATGGGTCGAGGGCGTCGACCTCGAAGGTGGCGAAAGTCCCCTCCCAGTCAGGGTTCTTGGATGTGATGATCACGTGACCGCCTCCAGCTCCAGCCTTTGGGAGATACACATCCAGGATCTCGGGCGAGTTTGCATCGTCGAAGATCAATAGCCATCTATCGTTCTCCTCAAGCCAGTTCCTTACAGAACCGGCCAGATCCTCGATGTCCGAGTCCTCCTGGTGAGGAATGGCGAGAGGCTCTGCAAGGGCTGCGTAGTCGGAAGCTAGGATGATCACGTCGCTGGCCCTAACCCAGAGCCTGAAATCGTACTTGTCAACGTGGATTCGGGCGTGCTCTTCAGCGATCCCGCTCTTTCCAATGCCGTCGCAACCGAAAAGGACGACAGGTCCGCCCTTGTCCAGGGCGTCTTGGAGATCTTTAAGGGTCGACTTTCGATTTGTGAAGTTAGGGTTGCGGCGGTGTGCGAGGAAGAAGTCCGTCATCATTCCTTATATTGATCCGCATCTATTAAACTCTGTCCCGCCGTTTTTGCCTGGCGCTTCTCACGAAATTCGCCGAAAGAATCTCATATCCAGCCTCTGAGCTTCATCGCCTCCACCACCCGGCCCACGGCCACAATGTAGGATGACTGACGCATGTTTATGTCGTAGCTCTTGGAAGCGTCGAGGACGGTGTGGTAGGCGAAGGTCATCTTCTCGTCGAGACGCTGGCGAACCTCTTCGAGGTCCCAGTGGTACATGTAGGCGTTCTGGACCATCTCAAAGTAGGAGACGATGACACCGCCTCCGTTGCAGAGGATGTCCGGAATCAGGTGGACGCCTCTCTCGTAGAGGATCTCGTCGGCCTCGGGTGTGGTGGGGCCGTTCGCCATCTCGGCGACGATCGAGGCTTTTATCCTGGAAGCGTTTTCTTTGGTGATGACGTTCTCCAGGGCCGCGGGAACGAGGACGTCCACCTCCAGCTCCAGAAGCTCCTCGTTTGAGATGTTCTTGGTGCCGGGATAGCCGACGACAGACCCGGTCTCCGACTTGTGGACGAATACCTCCTCGGGGTCGAGCCCCTCCTCGCTGTAGATCCCGCCCTTGCTGTCGCTTGCGGCGACCACCTTGCAGCCAAAGAGGGACTTTGCCAGGTAGGCGGCGTTGTAGCCGACGTTCCCGTAACCTTGAACGGCAACCGTTGCGCCCAATAGGTCGAGGCCCATATCCTTAGCCGCCTCCCGGATGGCGTACCAGCCGCCTCTGGCGGTGGCCTCATTTCTCCCCTCAGATCCGAAGAGGCAGAGGGGCTTGCCGGTGATTACGCCGAACTCGTTCTTGGTCGACATCCTGGAGTACTCGTCCATCATCCAGGCCATGACCCTCGGGTTGGTGTAGACGTCGGGGGCGGGGATGTCGACGTCGGGACCGATCAACCTGTAGATCGCCCTGATGTAGGCCCGGCTCAGCCGTTCCAGCTCACCCTGGGACATCTCTTTGGGGTTGCAGACAACGCCACCCTTCGCCCCGCCGAGGGGGAGCCTGTGAAGGGCGCACTTCCAGGTCATCAGGGCGGCCAGCGCCCTGATCGTCTCGATCGTTTCGTCGGGGTGGAACCTGATCCCTCCCTTCGTCGGGCCCCGGGCGTCGTTGTATTGGACACGAAACCCGTCGAAAACCTTGATGGTGCCGTCGTCCATCGGGACTGTGAGGCAGACCTTCAGCTCTCTCATCGGGGAGTGGAGGATCCTTTCTACCTCGGGCTCCAGCTCCAAATCTCCGACGCAGGTTTTGATCTGTTTTCGCACGATGTCAAGCAGGTCCAAATTTGGTATCAGGTCAGCCATTTCGTCAGCACGCCTCCTTCAGATACAATTCGAATATTCGAATTACTGAGGTATATTCTGTCTAGCTTTCTGAGAAGATGGTCAACAAATAATCCATAAATCATAAATAAGTTCCTCGAACTCGTCCGGCCACCGGCAAAAAATAATGAGTTGCTGGTCTGGCATGCGATCCGAGTTGAGATGTCAGGCCCCGATTATGCATCACTGCGCAAGTTTCAACGCGATCCCAGCGACGTGCTTTCCCTGGAACCGGGCGCCTGCAAGCTCGGTCTCGCTCGGCCACCTCTCCCCGGCCCTCCCGGTGATGGTGGAGGCGCCGTAGGGCGATCCGCCTGCGACCTCGTCGACCCTCCTCTGGCTCTCAAAAGTATAGGGAAGGCCGACTATCATCATGCCCAAGTGAAGGAGAATCGGATGAAAACTCAATATCGCCGCCTCCTGGCCTCCGTGCTGCGACCCTGATGAGACGAAGACGCTTCCCACCTTGCCCACGAGAGAGTTCTTCTTCCACAGGTCGCCCAAAGAGTCCAGGAATGTGCGCATCTGGCCCGACATGTTCCCCAGGTACGCGGGCGTCCCGAAGATGACGGCGTCCACATTTTCCAGCTCTTCGGGGGTGCAGACGGGAACTTTGGCGAAGATCTCCCGCGCCTCTGCTGTCACTCCCCTCTTTTTCAGGTTCGCCTCTGAAAGGGTCTCGGGGACGCGGCGCACCTGGACCTCGGCCCCATCCACCTCGCGGGCTCCCTCGGACACCGCCTCTGCCAACTTGTGGGTGTGGCCGTTCATGGTGTAGTAGACTACCAGTAACTTCAAGCGATTCTACCTCCATGTAATTCTATAGATGTTAACTATTTTAAATTTGTTGGTGTGAGCTCAAAGGCGAAAAAGCTCAGAAGCGTGGTCCGAAAGTTCGGATCGGGTTCGGAGAAGACCCCGCAATTTTGCATCTCGCAGGAGCATTCCATGAAGTGCGACGTTGGAAAATCGTGAGCACTGCCTCTCGGGCCGGATCACGCCTGCCAGGACGGGCCGATATTTCCATACGCCAGGGTAAAAGAGCTGCTGTGAGGTGAGTGGAATCAAGCCGAATGTTGGAAGAATCATTGGATGTGGTCGTTGAGTTCAGAAACAATTTTAAATGCTGAGCATCATTGAAAAAGCGGTGTCGGGACTTGGTTGATCAAGCGGAGATCCACAGGAAAGCTCTGAGGGGCAATCGCGAAGAGCGTGAATATGCGGTGCATCAACTCCGTGATAATTTTGCCGCCGTTCCCGACAAAGACGCTGCCTGGAAAGATCTGCATCGACTAACCGGCGACGAGGACAGCTATGTGCGAAGAGGGGCTGCCGAAGCTCTTGGCGCCGCGTTCTCCGCCGTTCCCGACAAAGACGCTGCCTGGAAAGATCTGCATCGACTAACCGGCGACGAGCGCAGATATGTGCGAGTGTCCGCAAACCATTCTCTGGGGAAAGCATCCGTACTCAAGGCCACTGAGGCAGAAGGCGAGGAAGATTTCAGAAGAGAATTGGAGAACGCGCTGGAATTTTTCGAGAAATCCGCAACAGAGGCGGAGTACTTTAACCCTGCCAAATTCTGCCTTCCATTTTATCGGTCGTTTTACGTCCTCACCTTCAAGAAAGAGGACGCTGAAGCAGAAGTACAAAAATATCTGACAGAGGCGAAGAGGGCATCTGAAGGATCGAAAAGCAAAAAGGAACTTCTGGAAGCTATAGAGAATCTGTCGAATGCCCTGAAAGAGGCCGAAAAGGCGCGAGACCTGGGGGCAATGAAATGCGATCTCGACGCCTACAAGCGATACTGCGACCAAGCAGGTGAGCTCTTGAACGATACGGAAGAGAAGGTGCCAGGAGCAACAAAGGTAATCAGGAGAGGGCTGCCGGTAATTAGCCGACGGATAAAAGATCTCCTCGAAGAGATCAGGGACGAATCAGATAACATCTGCAAGACTGCAGGTCCTAAAGAAGCTGGAATAGGTTGCGAAGTACGAAAACACGCCACCGCCGCTTCTGCGACAGATAACCCTGTAGAGGTCGACAGAGAACTCAATTACATCCTCAGGCGATTTGAGATATGGAGCAATTCAATTTCGGATGAGAACGAAAGAAGCTACATAAAAGACACAATTGCCGACGCTAAAAATGAGGGAATATTGGGTAAGGCCAAAGACATCCGTATCCTTTTGGGTGAACTGATGAAAGATAGAGATAGCGGGAAATACGTAATTACCGGATCCAGTGGCGTTCAAATAATCGAAGGCAATGGAAACGTTCAAAACATGATTTCACCTCTTGAATCTTCCTCGAAGCCAAGTCTGGAAGCTGAAAGACCCGAAAAAAGAGAAGAAACAGATAGAATCCCGCACCTTTCCGTTCTTGAAACCGAGATTTTCAATCTCTTCTCCTCAGTCTATCAGAAACTGCGAGATGAAGGTGTCAGCGAGGTCAACTCCAAGACCCTGGATTGGCTCAAATCCAAACTATCGGAGCTCACTTTATCCGACAAGGAAATCCGGTGGCTCGACGTGGGGTGCGGCGATGGACGATGCCTTGAGGTTCTGGACGCTGTTCAGAAGCGAGAACAGATCAATTACCACGGCATCGATGGCGCTTACAAAAATCTCGACGAGGCGGTGAAGCGCGCCCTCGGTTACGGCCTGGACCCGAAGTTTGAGAAGATGGACGCCTCGACCATGAACTTCGATTCCGAATACGACATCGTATCTTCCGTCTTGCTGTTTCACGAAGTCGATCCTCTCGGCCTGCCTTTCGTCCTGAGAAACATGGTTCAGGCTCTCAAAGAAGAGGGGATCATTGTGATCTCAGACTTCCAGGAGCCCTACGAGCGAGAGAAAGAGGTGGTCGTCTGGACGGCCGAGGATATCAGGCATCTTCTGGAGAAGATCTGCAAGGAGGCGAGAGCGAGTATCGAGACGATCCCTGCAGGCAAGTATTCAGAGGATCTGGGATTCTATCGAGGCTACGTCAGAAAATCAGAGATAGACGAAGCCGCCTTCGAAGAGTTCATGCTGCAATACGACGAATTCCTGATGGCGAAGAAGGAGGCCTCAAAGCAGAAGAGAGAGGCCCTCAGAGGCCAGATAAGGGACCGCGTCTGCGAGATCCTGGGCCGCTCCGACATCGATGCCAAGAACCTCTCCGAAGAGGATATGAAGAGGATCGGGGACGAGATCGAAGAGGTATACGGGATAAAGGCTTACAAAATTGATCTATTTACCAGCCAGATCGAATTTCTGGACGACAAGATCGACGAGTTCAGAAATGGCGCCAGATGACAGGGATCTGATCGGTGAAGCGATATTCTGCATATTTTAGTCAAACTGGCGGCAGAGCACCCCGCAGAAGGGCTGCAGGGTATTCGATAAAAATAAAGATCTAACAAACATTGCATCACCATCGCATTTCGTTTCTGTGGTCTACCGGGAGGTCGACCGCGATGGCATAGTAGTTGCCATCGGCAAGTTCACCAAAGCCTGATAGAAAACTCCAGGAATATTTGGGGCAGGGCTTGTCCCTATTCCCAGTCACATTTTTCCTCAGCCAGTTTGAAGCGCTTATTTGAGAACTTGTGGTCCTGATCGGTTTTGAACGGTCCTGAAAGCCGAGTTTGACACTTATCCAGTTCCAGCGCGCAAGAGAACGCCTGCGTAGGAGATCGCCGGCCCAGTTACAGCTGATTTCTTCTGCATGTTGAATCAAGTATCAAATAATTATCAAATTTGAGGCCCATGGCCGTAAACCGCGCCCGCATAGCCGTTAGCTATAATACTGTGATGTTACGAGATAAAAAATGGATACAGAAATGCCAGGCGCTGGTTGTAGTCTGAATTTTGACTATCGCCGCCCTTTCAGAATAATGGGCATGGGTATGCGCCTGCTGATCGACGATCTCGCCGAAGAAGAGCTGAAGAAAGCGACTCCGGGGAGGGTCCAAGGGAGATCGAGGCGCAGATGCTGGTCCGGACGACTGAATGAAGTAATGTGAATTCAGTGCAACGTAGTTCAAACACAGTTAACATAGTTATGAGGTGGATTGGATGAAAATCACGATTATGCCTTGCAGATCGGCCCCAAGAGGGCTGAAGATGTTCTTTGGATGCCTCCTATTATGTCTCTTGACTTGCATGCCGGTGGCAGCACAAGCCGAAAGCATCACCCCGTTTGTCGCGGATTTGAAAGACTATGCCGAACTCAGCTTCGCTCTCCCCTCAGAAGTCGCGGTTGAGCCTGAATCCGTATTCGAGGCAAACTACACCAACGGAAGATATGTGGGCGCATCTTTGCTTCTCAACGAGAGCAGAGTCTATCTGTACCTTATCTACCCATGCCAGGCCCCCGAAATGCAGCTTGACGCTGAGGGCTTGAAGTCGTTGGTCGATGGCTTTGCACCTGGCTTGAACCAGACGGTCTACAGCCCCTCGCCCTTGAATATCAGCGACATACCTGCCATCTGGGGCCAGATGAACAACCAGATCTTGGTCGCGTACCAGCCTTCGAATCAAACCTTTTCGCTTACCTTCATCGACGAGAACGTGACCGAGAACGTCGTGGAGTATCTCCTCGGCTCTTTGCAGATAACCGTCAATGAAAGCAGCTCACCTCTCTGGCCCGGCTACTGCGCTGGTTCCGAGGTGGCAAAGGTGGGTTCCGCGCAGGTAGCGAGCGAGACAGGTCAGGCAGGGCAGACAGAACAGACCGTGCAGAACGAGTCTGAGTTCAACAAAGAACAAGTGGATGCCGACTTGGAAGCCATTAAAGAACAGTTTGATGACAAGTTTGGGTTCTCGTTTTGAAGACCGCTAATCCGGCTCTTCAAATATCCGATACATTTTTTCGATCAATCAAGAGCTTCTAAGCCCTGAAATCTCTTTTGCCAAGGGAATTTTCTGACCTGAAAGGGCATCTTGGCGCTTTCTATCCCCTTGATACGGAAATCGTCAACCATCGCAAATCCTCCAGGTGAATTCAACGTTCTCGCGAAGGGTGAAAGACAGCTCTAAAATAGATCAACATTTAAATGCGATTGTATCAATCTCAGAATTTGAATGAAGGAGATCAATCCCACAGAGGCCGTATACGGAGGCATGAAGCGGGCAGGGATAGACTTCGTTGCGAGCGTCCCTTGCGTCAACCTCCAGGAGCTGCTCTGCCTGGTGGAGTCGGACCCAGAGATGATGCACGTTCCCGTGACCAGGGAAGAGGAGGGAGTCGGTATATGTGCCGGGGCATATCTTGGCGGAAGGAGGCCAGCCCTATTGATGCAGAACTCCGGTTTGGGCAACAGCGTCAACGCCCTCGCCTCATTGAACGGCCTCTACAGCATACCGCTCCTGATGATAATATCCCACCGGGGCGGAAAGGGCGAGCCGATAGTTGGCCAGATCCCGATGGGGAAATCGACGCCCAAGCTCCTCGATGTCTTGGAGATTCCCCGCTTTGCGCCCACCCTTGCAGAGGCCGAAAAGAGCGTGGCCCAGGCCTGGGACCTGGCGCAGGCCGATGGCACGCCGACGGCCATTCTCCTCGACATAGAGTTCTGGAGGTCGGACTGATATGATGAAGAGAATCGACGCCATCGCCATCATCGCCGAGGAGGCTGAATCCCAAGATGCCCTTCTTGTCGGAAACATCGGATTTCCCTCAAGAGAATTATGCGTCGTCCACGACTGCACCTCAAACTTTTACATGCTCGGATCGATGGGTCTTGCCTCCTCCATCGGCCTTGGCCTCGCCCTCGCCCGCCCGGACAAAAGGGTGATCACCCTCCACGGCGACGGCGCCGTCCTTATGAATTTGGGGAGCCTTGCCACCATCGCCGACCAGCATGCGGAAGACTACCTACTCATCATTCTCGACAACGGGTGCTACGGGTCCACGGGATGCCAGCCGACCTGCACCTCCCGGAAGGCGGACCTCGCCAGGATCGCTGCGGGGGCAGGGGTATCTGAGGTTGCGACAGTCTCCAAGCCTGAGGAGCTTCGCTTGGCCGTCCGGGGCAAAGGCGTTCTGGTTGTCAAGGTGGAGAAAGGAAACGAGAAGGTCCCGGTGATCGATCTATCTCCTGAAGAGATCATTGAGAGGTTCATGGCGAGATCCGCCCCACCATCTCCGTCATCTTGAAGCTCCCGTCAAGAACCCTCCTTTTCAGCTCTCCGGCGAGCCTCTCGGCCCTCAACCGGTCGGACTGCCGGACCACGATCGGAACCTCACGCCCCTCGAAGCGGAGCGATCCGAGGTGGGCGCTGAAGACTTCCCCTACGCAGACGGTGGAGCAGAGGCCGCAGTTAAAGCACTTCTTCCGATCGAGGGTGGGCTTCCAGTCTCGAAAGCCGATGGCTCCCGTCGGGCAGATCGCTTCTGGCTTGCACTGGGTGCACCTCTTGCAGGCCTCGGGGCTAAACTCGACCTCGAGGTCGGTATCCTCCCAGACGTCGCCGTAGCTGGTTTTTGCGATCTCTCTTCTCTCAACGACGTCCATAACTGGGAGGGGGATCGAGCGATCGGGGGCGGCGATGCTTTCAAGGACCCGCTCGCTCGTGACAGGGATCGGAACCGCCCATGAAGAGACGCACTCGGGCCCGCAGGATGTCGCAAAGCCTCCCATGTACTCCGGGTCCATTTTATGCATGTCGGCGAAGCCCGAGAGGTTCGGTTTTTCAGGGGAGCTACGGGTTCCTCTTCCCAGAACGAAACCCTCGGCCCCGTTTATCAGGACCTTCGTACCGACGCCGATCGTCTCCAAAAATGGGTCGTTCTGGACCGGGTTTAGGCGGCCACACCCAGAGACTGAGGCCCCGTTCCAGCAGGGGTCAAAGGTGGAGGCGTGAAAGATGGTGGCGACCCTCTCCTCGCCCGGGTTCACGAAGGCTGAATAGTTCTTGAAGCAGTGGCGGGTGCCTAAGAGTCTCGCCTGAGGCATATCAAGAAGGCCCACATCCACCTCGAAGGC
>Ga0209121_10005869_pt1 | contig 10967 bp, 13 predicted proteins | sample Cruoilmetagenom3_FD_187292 | JGI IMG/M metagenome (GOLD analysis project Ga0209121, IMG submission 187292) | Oil polluted marine microbial communities from Coal Oil Point, Santa Barbara, California, USA - Sample 3 (SPAdes) (version 2) | ecosystem: Environmental > Aquatic > Marine > Oil seeps ...
CAAAACATGCTTATAACTTGCTTTTTTAGGCTAAACATGGTAATTTTCTCTATCCTGAATTATTGAAATATTTTTATTAATTTAATCAACATGTTATCGTTTGATGCCAGTATTATAATAGTCTTTTTATTAATCTGGATTCTTCTAACTGTACTTATAAAAATATTTTTTAACCCTTTGCAAAAAACTATGGGTGACCGGGAGGAAAAAATAAATCATAACAGAGAAGCTGCTCAAAAAGCGGTTGAGAGTTATGAACAAACCATATCAAAGATAGATGAAAGCATAAAGGTAACTAAAGCTAATGCCTTTTCAACACAGGAGAGGTTTGAACGGGAAGCTTTGAAAGAGAAAGAGCGCATGCTTGCCGAAATATCTAAAGAATGTAAGACTAAAGTTAAGGAAACGAAAGAAGGCTTAGAGAAACAAATGGAGAGTTTGAAGAAAGAGCTGAAATCAAGAAGTAGACTTCTTGCTGAGGAGATAGAACAGAGGATCCTAAAGTGATGTTTCAGAAAAAGTTTATTATTATTTTTTTAATGACGCCTTTCTTTCTTTTTATGGCTCCTGGAGAGGGAAGTCAATCTTCAAATGAAATGGAATTCATTGGAAAAACCTTGAATTTCATAATTCTTTTTGGGGGTTTGGCATTTGTTCTTATTAAACCAATTAAAAAATTTCTTGAAGAAAGGGCAAGTAATATTAAGCACCGTATGAAGGAAGCTGAAGAGGCAAGAAAGAGTGCAGATAAAAAACTTCAGGAAGGGAAAGCCTGCTTGGATAAACTGGCGAAGAGGGTTGAAAAAATTAAAAAAGAGGGCGAATTGCAAGGTCGTGAAAATAAAGAGCGAATCCTAAAAGATGCCCGGAAAGAAGCCAAACAGATACAGGATTCAACTAGTCAAGAGATCAAAATACTTTATGATGTAGAGACTAGAAAGCTTAGAGAATATGCGGCTGACCTTGCTGTTTCTTTAGCAAGAGAGAAGATTCAGAAGAAAATAGTTGGTAAAGACCAATTTTTTCTTATAGATAAATCTATAGAAAGGCTTGAGAATTTATATGAAAAATCAGGTTCTAGTAAAGAAGTACACTCAAGGGTTAGTTAATACTATTAAAGATGAGAAGGAACTCGGAGCTGTTCGCCAGAAGCTTCTTGATTTTAAAAACATGCTCTCCACACAGGAAGATCTGTATGATATTCTTACATCCCCATTTCTTCCTGCATTAAAAAAGACTGAAATAACAGCAGAGATTCTGGGCAGAGGTTCATTTACAGAAAAAATCTCACGCTTTATTCTTTTGATCGTTAAAAATGGCCGCCTGAGTATTTTAGTGGATATATTGGAGTTCTTGCCTGAATTGTGGAATGAGGAGAATGGTATCTCCACGTTTGAAGTTTTCTCTGTTGTCCCGCTGACTGATGAGCAGAAAAAAAAATTGGAGAAAAAACTAGAGCACCTGGGAAAAAGGCCAGTTTCTTTAATATTCAAAAATGACCCTTCCTTAATAGGAGGGCTTTTAATAAGGAGAAAAAATATAATTTATGATGTTTCTCTTAAGGGAGACTTGATGAAACTAAAAGAAAAAATAATCGAAGGGTAGGAAAAAAATGGAAATAAAAGCGGATGAAATCAGCAAAGTAATCCAAAGTCAGATAGAAGGCTATAAGATTGGAGTCGATATCAAAGAAATCGGGATTGTAACCTCTGTAGGAGACGGAATTGCCCAAGTTTATGGGCTTGATATGGTTATGTATAACGAGTTGCTGGAGTTTCCTCAGGATGTCTATGGTCTTGCTCTTAATTTAGAAGAAGAAAGTGTTGGGGTAGTCATTTTGGGTGAGAGCCATCTGATTAGAGAAGGTGACCTCGTCAAGAGGACCCATAAGATAATGCAGGTTCCCTCTGGCCCTGCATTAATCGGAAGAGTAGTGAGTCCTCTGGGAATACCTTTAGATGACAAAGGGCCGATAAAAAGCAATATAAATATGGTAATGGAGCGCCTTGCTCCTGGTGTTGTTGACCGTATGCCTGTAAGAGAACCAGTACAGACAGGAATAAAGGCTATTGATGCAATGATTCCAATAGGCCGTGGTCAGAGAGAACTCATAATTGGAGACCGGCAGAGCGGGAAAACAGCCATTGCTGTTGATACTATTATCAACCAGAAGGGTAAAGATATGATATGTATTTATGTTGCTATAGGACAGAAAAATTCTACTATAGCCTACTTAATAAAAATGCTTGAGGACCATGGGGCAATGGATTATTCCATCATTGTAGCTTCATCTGCCAGCGATCCCTCTCCTTTACAGTACCTTGCTCCTTACAGCGGGTGTGCTATTGGAGAGTATTTCAGGGATAATGGACAGCATGCACTTCTTATCTATGATGACCTTTCCAAACATGCAGCAGCCTACCGAGAAATATCTCTTCTCCTGCGTCGTCCGCCTGGACGAGAAGCCTATCCTGGCGATGTTTTTTATCTTCATTCAAGGCTCTTAGAGCGGGCAGCTAAATTTAATGACAAGCACGGAGGAGGGTCCCTAACGGCACTCCCTATAATTGAAACTCAGGCTGGCGATGTCTCCGGCTATATTCCTACAAATGTTATTTCCATTACAGACGGCCAGATTTATCTTGAGCCTGAATTGTTTAATGCGGGTATCAGGCCAGGGATTAATGTTGGGATTTCAGTCTCAAGGGTTGGGGGAAGTGCTCAAATAAAAGCCATGAAACAGGTGGCAGGGAAATTGCGTCTGGATTTAGCCCAGTATCGTGAACTTGTGACTTTTGCCAAATTTGGCACTGAGCTGGACAAGGCAAGCCAGGCCCAGCTTGACCGTGGCGAAAGACTTACTGAGATACTCAAACAGGACCAGTACGTTCCACTTTCGGTTGTAAAACAAGTCTTGATAATTTTCGCAGGGAACAAAGGTTATTTAGATGAAATCGAAGTTTCTAAGATTAAGAGATATGAAAAGGAGCTCTTTGAATATTTTGAAAAAGAGCACTCAGACTTGCTTAAGAAGATCGAGGATAAAAAGGAAATTAATGAAAAGATAGAGAAAGATTTAAGCAAAGGAATGAAAGAGTTTACAGAAAAATTCAGAGAAGAAAAGGAATAAGATGCCTGCTTTAATTGACTTGAGAAGAAGGATAAGGAGTGTCAGGAACACGCAGCAGATAACCCAGGCGATGAAGACAGTTGCCACGGCTAAGTTTAAAAAGGTCCAGCGTACTGTCCTGAAAAGGCGTCCATACTGGCATAATTATCCTGACCTGATATCTGAAATAACTTCCTGGGCCCCTGAATCATGCCATCCTTTGCTCGAAAAAAGGGAAGAGAAGAGGATAGCAGTTGTTGTTGTTACTTCTGATAAAGGTTTATGCGGTGCTTTTAATTCAAATCTTATGGAAGAAACTCGCTGTATTCTTGAAGAAAAGGCAAAAGGCATTAAAATACGTCTTGTGTTGATCGGGAAAAAAGCTGTTTTGTATTTTAAAAAACTGCGGTTTCCGGTGGGACGTTCCTATGTAGACTATCTTCATGAATTCACAGACAAGGATTTGGATGAGCTAGCTCAGTATTTAATGCGTCTTTATGTTTTAAATAAAATTGATGCTGTTTATGTAGCATATAACGAGTTTAAATCGATTCTCGCTCCTCGCGTGAGTTTCCTAAAAGTTCTTCCTATTAACCTTCCAGATAAGAAAAAAGAAGAAGGAAAGGGAAGTGAAACGAGATATTCGGTAGAAGTGCATCCTGATTGGGAGCCTGGCATAATTCCACTTCTCAACACACTCCTTCCGCTTTATGTAGAAAAACAGATTTATCATTGTTTTTTTGAATCTTTAGCAGCTGAACATGCAGCCAGAATGATGGCAATGGATAGTGCTACACAAAATGCAGAAGATTTGGTTGCAGAGTTAACTCTCGTCTTGAACAAGGTGAGACAGGCATCAATTACTAAGGAGCTTCTGGAAATAATGTCAGCTGTTGAAGCCCTAGCGGAAAAATAGTTAGTTTGGAGAGAAATATGGCAAAAAATGAAGCAAAAAAGGAATCGAAAAGAAAAGAAAAAAGAAAACTGAAAACTAAAACTGAATTAAAAGCAAAAGCAAAAAAGAAAAAAATCGGGCGAGTTATAGAAGTTATTGGACCAATTGTGGAAATTGAGTTCAGAGATGTCGGGCTTCCAAAAATCTACAATGCTATTCGAATTACAAACAAGGATATTGATGGTTCTTCTGCGAAATCTGGTCATGAAGGAAAAAAGGGAGTACTCGCAGGCAAGGAACAAATCTCTATTCCTATTGATATTATTGTAGAAGTAGAACAGCATATTGGAGAAAATAAGGTGCGCTGTGTTTCCATGCATCCTACTGATGGCTTGGCACGGGGGATGAAAGCTATTGATTTGGAAGGCCCGATTCAGGTTCCTGTAGGTGAAGCAACATTAGGGAGAATGATAAATGTTATCGGTGACCCTATCGACCATTTGGGCCCGATAAAAACCAAAGTGAAATATCCTATACATCGTCGACCTCCGCGACTTGAGGAACAGAGTACCAAGTTGGAAATGTTTGAGACAGGAATTAAAGTCATTGACCTTATACAACCATTCTTAAAAGGGGGGAAGATCGGCCTTTTCGGTGGGGCAGGAGTAGGCAAGACGGTCATCATTATGGAATTAATAAATAATGTGGCTCAGCAGTATGGAGGGTTTTCTGTCTTTGCCGGAGTTGGCGAACGTACAAGAGAAGGAAATGACCTTTGGTTGGAGATGAAAAATTCTGGAGTAATCGATAAAGCAGCTCTTATATTTGGCCAGATGACCGAGCCTCCTGGAGCAAGGCTACGGGTTGGGTTGGCAGCTCTTTCTGTTGCAGAATATTTTAGGGATGAGATGAATCAGGACATCCTCCTTTTTATTGACAACATCTTTCGATTTGTACAGGCTGGTTCAGAGGTTTCGGCTCTCTTAGGAAGGATGCCTTCTGCTGTTGGCTATCAGCCAAATCTTGCCACAGAGCTTGGTGAGCTTGAGGAAAGGATTACTTCAACTAAAAAGGGCTCTATTACTTCGGTCCAGGCTATCTATGTTCCGGCTGACGACTTTACAGACCCGGCTCCTGCAACGACATTTTCTCATCTTGATGCGACAACGAACCTTTCTCGTGGTCTGACTGAAATAGGAATTTATCCTGCTGTTGACCCGTTGAGTTCATTCTCTCGAATTCTGGATCCAAGAGTTATCGGAGATGAACATTATCAAGTTGCACGTGATGTCAAAGAAGTCCTTCAGAGATATAAGGACCTTCAGGACATAATCACTATTCTGGGAATAGAAGAGCTTTCCGAGGAAGATAAAGTTATTGTCACGCGTGCCCGGAAGATCCAGCGTTTCCTTTCCCAGCCTTTTAATGTAGCGCAGGAATTTACTGGGAGGCCGGGAAAATATGTTCCTGTTAAAGAGACAGTAAAAGGCTTTAAAGAAATTGTGGAAGGAAAGCATGATGACAAGCCAGAACAGGCTTTTTATATGGTGGGAGGAATCGAGGAAGTTGTTAAGAGAGCAGAGGAACTAAAATCAATATGACACAAAATAAATCGTCTTCCATCAGACTGAAAGTGATTGCTCCGGATAAGCTTCTGATTGATGATCAGGTTCAGGAAGTTTCTCTCCCTGGTTTAGATGGCTATCTGGGTATATTACCAGGCCATAGGCCTCTGGTTGTTGCTCTAGGTAGAGGAGTAATAACGTATAATCGGGGCCGCAAAAAAGAAAATTTTTCTGTCCGGGGAGGATATGCAGAAATCCTTCCGGAAAGAATCATTGTTTTTACTGAATTAGAAAAAAATGAAACTGATAAGGTTAAGTCAGATAAAGAACAAGGATGAGACTCTTGATACTTTTTATAATGGATGTATCCTTGTCCTCCAGAAAAAGAAAGGCTACCGTTTCTCGTTAGATGCTCCTCTTCTGGCTGATTTTATCCAGCCGAGAAAATCCGATAATCTTCTCGAACTAGGGCCAGGAAGTGGAATCATCTCTCTTCTGCTTAGCAGAAAAAACTTTAACAAAATTATTGCTGTTGAGATTCAAAGATCCCTAGTTGACCTGGCAAGGAAAAACGTGAAGATCAACAATCAAGAAGGAAGGATCACTATAGTTGAAGATGATATCTGTACATTCCAGCCTCGGAAGAAATTTGATATCATCTATTCAAATCCCCCTTATATTCAGAAAAATAAGGGACATTTAAGTGTTTCAGAAGAAAAATCTATAGCAAAACACGAGTTAAAATGTGATATTTTTGATATAATGCAGAAAACTTCTGAACTCTTAAAGAAAGATGGAAAAGCTTGTTTTGTTTTTCCAGAAAGAAGGAGAGAAGATTTAATGAAAGCTGCAGGAACGAGTGGGTTAAGGATAAAAGCAATCCGCTTTATTTACCCGCATAAGAGTAGCGATCCCAACCTCTTCCTTACAGAATGTAATTTTTCCTCGAAAGAAAAAGTTCTTCTTCCTCCGCTTATCCTCTATGATGAGAAAGGAAATTATACTTCAGAAGTATTGGAAATATTTTCTGGGAGAAGACATGCTTAGATTCATTAATAATCTGAGGGAATTATATAAATGCAGGGCTTTGATCAAGACTCTGGTTGGAAGGGAACTCAAGGCCCGCTATCGAGGAACTATACTTGGTTTTTTCTGGTCTTTTTTTAACCCACTTCTCCTTATGATTGTCTATACTGTTGTTTTCGGTTTTATCTTAATGCCTCGAGATCCGGCATTTGAAGGTTCTCCCTGGCTGTATGCCCTTTTTCTTTTCTGTGGAGTTCTGCCTTGGCAGGTGTGGTTTTCAGCATCTTCCTTGGAATCAGCCAATGTACTGGTGGCCCAGGGAAATCTTATAAAAAAGATGCTTTTTCCCACGGAGATTCTTCCAATTGTAGTAGTGACAAGTAATTTTATCCACTTCCTGTTGGGCATTCCTATCCTTTTTCTTTTTATCCCAGTATTAGGGAAAAGTTATACTCCTTATCTCCTTTTCTTGCCGATTGTTATTCTGGTCCAGTATGTTTTCACGCTGGGTTTCTGCTTGCTCGTTTCGTCGCTTACAGTACATTTCAGGGATATCAGAGACATTCTGGCAAATTTGTTAACTTTCTGGTTTTTTGCCTCTCCCATTATCTACCCGATGACATTTCACACAGTGCAAAAACATACATGGCTTCAGATCTGCCTCAACTTAAACCCGATGACACATATAATGTGGGGTTATCAAAGTTGTGTGTTTTATGGGGAACTTTTCCACTGGAAGAGACTTGGGATTACTTTCCTGATTTCTCTGGTTTTGTTTTTTATTGGATATTATATATTTGACAGGCTGAGGGATTCTTTTCCAGAGGAGGTTTAGGTGCTTGCCATAAATGTTGATCATGTCTCAAGAGTATACCAGAAATACTCTTTCCAGCATCGTTTTAAAACCTTTAAGAGCGCAATAATCAAGGGGGATATTTTTAAATCATTAAGACCGGATGAGTTGGTTATGGCTCTGGATGACGTCAATTTTAAGGTCGAAAAGGGAACAACGTTTGGAGTGATCGGGGAGAACGGTTCAGGGAAAAGTACACTCCTTAAGGTGATTAGTGGAATTGCCAAGCCAAGCTCAGGAAGAGTAGAAGTAAATGGTAAAGTTTCTGCTCTGATCGAACTCGGTGCAGGATTTCATCCAGAAATCACAGGCCGGGAAAATGTTTATATTAATGGAATTATGCTGGGTCTTTCTAAGAAAGAAATCGATGAGAAATTTGATGAAATTGTAAAATTCGCTGAACTTGAGAAATTTATTGACGCACCTGTTAAAACTTATTCTTCTGGGATGTATATGCGTCTTGGGTTTTCTGTGGCAATAAATGTGCATCCGGATATTCTTCTTGTTGATGAGGTGCTTGCTGTTGGAGATGCTTCTTTTGTGCCTAAATGTTTGGACAGAATCGCTGATTTTCACCAGAAAAAGAAGACGATTCTCTTTGTAAGCCATGACCTTAGTTCTGTAGAGAAAATCTGTAACCGGGTTATTTGGCTCAAAAACGGAAAAGTTCAAACAATAGGGGAACCCAAGCGTGTTGTGGATGCCTATCTTCAGGATGTTACTGAAAAGAAAGAGGAAGATTTCGAGAGGCGGCAGCAAGAAGTTACCGGAGAGGAAAATTGGGGAGAAGAACAGAGGGAAAACCGCTGGGGGGACAGAAAAATTGAGATTACAAAAGTCAGGATGAAAGGTATGGACGGAAAAGAAAAATATGTTTTTTCACCAGACGAGGGAATGGATATTGAGATGGATATTGTGGCCAGGTCAGAGGTTAAAGACTTTGTTTTTGGCATAGGACTTTTTAATTCTCAGCGAATCTGCTGTTACGGTACGAACATCCTTCTTGAAGATTTTGAGCCGATTTCTGTTAAAGGTGAAGGGAAGATTGTATGCAGGATTGGAAAGCTGAACCTCGTAAATGGAACATATTATTTGGATGTTGCAACTCATAAAAAAAATGGCTATCCTTATGATTATCACAGGAACCTTTACTCTTTTATGGTTTCATCTAGATACAAAGATGATGGCATTTTCCGGCCGGAACATTCATGGAATTTTTCCAGCCAAATTAAAGTAAAACAACTAAATACACCAGGACAGAATAAAGAAAACCTAGGATCAAATATCAAGATAATAAACAAACCTGAAAAATGATGGTTAAAAAACTGCAGTCACTTGTTAACTTGATAGGAATAAGAGAAGATCTTAAATCTCAGGGGAAAAGAGTTATCTTCACAAACGGATGTTTTGACCTGATCCATGGGGGGCACATCCATCTTTTAAGAGAGGCAAAAAAACTCGGTGATGTCCTTGTGGTAGCAGTTAATGACGATTCTTCGGTCAGAAAAATCAAGGGGTCGGGCCGTCCTATCTTCCCACTGGAAGAAAGGCTTGAAATTCTGGAATCAATTGAGGATATTGATTGGTTAGTTACTTTTTCGCAGGAGTCACCAAAGAAAGTAATCGAATCTCTTCTTCCGGATGTCCTTGTCAAAGGGGGAGACTGGCTGTCAGAAGAAGTTGTTGGCAAACAGGAAGTAGAAGAAGCGGGAGGGAAAGTCATTATTATCCCGTTCCTTAGCGGTCATTCAAGTTCTGAGATGGTAAGGAAAATTATTGAATCTGCAAAGAGTGATTTATAAGTTTCGTACGGATTAGCTTTTATCTGGCTGTATGCGATTGAATAAGCTTTTGACTAAACCAGGACCAGATTTTTTTGTTGAAGGCAAGGCTTGGGGGGTTGTTTTTTAATACTGAGAGTATGGTTTTTTCCTCTTTATCCTGTGGAGTTATTTTGAATGTTGTAATGTTATCCCAGATAACAGGAAATTCTGGATGAAACTGGATTCCTAACATATTTGGATATTTATCATGTCCGATTGCTTCCACGACTTTTGCGTCTAAGGAAGTGGCGATGATTTTTATGCCCTTACCGGGTTTTCCAACCATTTGGTGATGGGAGCTAACAATAAATGGTGTGTCATTTTTATTAAAGCCGAAATCCAATAAAAATTTTTCATTTTCGCATAGTTTAATTGGATGCAAATTGTAAGGTAGTAGTTTTTCTTCAGGATAGAGACGGGCATAAGGATTTGAGTGCCAGTTTTCCCTTCCTAAAGAGATCACGTCTTCCAGATATTTTTTTTCGTATTTTTCTGACCAGATATCCTGAACCAGGGTTCCACCTGTCCCAATATTGAGGCTTTGTTCTCCAAGACAAATTCCCAAAATCGGGAATTCGGGCCGCGATTCAAGGAGAGGCATAAATTTTGTATCCTGGCTTCCTCCGAGAAGATGGAAGATGAAGGAAAGCTCAAGAAAATGGCGGGATGGAGTCGAGATGCGTGTTAGAAGGTTTGTTTTTTCATTATAAATGTAGGGCGGGATATCTGCTCCACCAAAGAATATTATGCCGTCCGAGAGCTTAAAGATGTTGTTGAACTCGTCACTTAGGCAATTATATTTGAAAAGATTGTCTTTATTAATATTTCCTGAAAGCTTGTGAAACTTAATCCAGTCTATTCTGTTCTTTTTGACGAATTCAATAGATTTTTGATAGTCTGTACGTTCTTTTTCATGGAAAACACCGATTACAACCAGGTTTTCAACATTAAATAAACGTTGTTTTTTAAGCTCTATCAGTGAATGAAGGCTTCCCAATGAGGGATAGAGAATTGTTAATCTAACTTCATTAGATGCAAGTTTTGCTGTGTCGAAATATCTATCCGGTTCTGTAATTTCCGGTGGTTTGCAGGAGGATATTACGACAAATATTGATATGATGAAAATTATAATTTTGTTAGAAAAGAATCTTTTCATTCTATTCTCTCCCTTGAATTTAGAGATGACTAGAAAATTATAAATGCTTCGTTATGGTTTGGCAAGAAATAACAATTTTGGCTCATATCAAATAAGCATACCTGAGTTGAAAATAAGAAAAAAAGGATCAGATTAATTATAGAGGGATAGCTACTCTCTAATCAGACTGTGACCAAGCCTACAATTAAGGACATTTCCTCCCCTATCTTCTCGGCCCTGCGGAACTTCAAAAGTCATTTTATAAATAAGTAATTTCGAATTTTCCTTGCTCATAAACAGTAATCTTACACAAACGGCCTTTTATTTTGCATTTGAAGATTTCATGTGTTTCTCCAGATTTTTTATCTTGAATTCTTTTTCTCCAGATTATGCTATCGATCTTGTATTTCTTGTTGTTTATAATAACTGATCTAGGTATTTCCTGCCCTTTGTACCCTTCATAAAAGTACACATCTATATTTTTGCTTACTCTTTTGTTATTTTTCATAATCCGCCACATAAAATATTATAAACTTAATAGGTTCAACATTAAAAGCTTAA
>Ga0209121_10005871_pt1 | contig 10966 bp, 14 predicted proteins | sample Cruoilmetagenom3_FD_187292 | JGI IMG/M metagenome (GOLD analysis project Ga0209121, IMG submission 187292) | Oil polluted marine microbial communities from Coal Oil Point, Santa Barbara, California, USA - Sample 3 (SPAdes) (version 2) | ecosystem: Environmental > Aquatic > Marine > Oil seeps ...
AAAAATACAAGTAGCCTCGATTGAGGGTCCAACTGGATTCCCACCTTCGTGGGAATGACGAGTGCATGATACGATACTTTACGCATGACTCGACACTAGCCAAGAAAGCGCTATTCGGTTGGATTTACACGAAGTATATAATATTATACATTGTATGCAATAGAGCCCGAAAAACGCTTTTATATTGTGATCGTCTGTATGTGCAGAAGGAGAGGGTATCATGCTTAAGTCTAAACATTTCATTGAAACATGCCTAGCGATCGCCGTTCTTCTATTGGTAGGGTTTACCGCGGCAGCCGACGATCAGGGCCCCCCATTCACGACGGAGTTCGGTTCGATCAGTTTTGGTGACGCCCCTGCCGACCAGGACACGCCCATGTCCCCGGCCAACGGGAACACCACCCTGCCAGGAAATGCTACAGAACCTGTAGATGTGGCCGAACCTGAAGATATTACCGAACCGGTGAACGAGACCGAGGCTATGAACGAGACCGGAGACGCAGACGCAACTCCGGATCTGACCGGTGAAGAGCCCGCAACCGATACGACCCCAGAAGAGACGTCATCTGCGCAAGGGCTCATCATCGAGCCGGTAATCGTACCCGAACCGATGACCCGCACCGTCTTCCCGAACGGCAGTGATTACGAGAGCATACAGGCGGCCATCGATGCGGCCTACCCGGGAGATACAATAGTGGTGCATAGCGGCACCTATAACGAGCGCCTGAACGTGACCAAGCCTCTCGTTATCAGGGGAATGAACACCGGCGCCGGGATGCCGGTAGTAGACGCCGAAGGAAACGGGAGCACAGTCATCCTGAACGCAGACGGGATCGTCCTGGAAGGTCTCTACCTGACCGGAGCAGGCGGTTGGCCGGAGTCGGGGATCAAGGTCGACTCGGACGATAACATCATCGCCAGGGTGAACGTCTGGGAGAACAAATGGGTGGGCATCTATCTCAGAAGCTGCTCCAACAACACAATCGCCGAGAGCATCTCCAGCAACAACGGCAACGACGGGGTCATGTTCTTCTACTCCACAAGGAACACGTTCCGAAATAACGTCGTGGGGAACAACGGTGACGACGGTGTCCAGTTCCTCAACTCCGGTGATAACGAGGTTACAGGTAACGTGATCAACAACAACAACGACGACGGGATCGTCCTGGACACATCCGAGAACAACTACATATCCGCGAACAACATCAACAATAACAACAGAGGCATATTCCTGAAGAACACCGAGATCGAAGGGATCGGCGCCAACACCTTCGGGAACAACAGCGCCAAGATCCTGCTGGTCAGCTGAGAGGCCCTCTCTGCCGGAGATACGACCTGGGCGCCGTCCGCGGTTTAGATGCGGCCGCCGCCCTGGGCGTTCATCTCTCTTGAGGTGAGGACAAAGATGGCCCAAGTGACCCTCCTGACCCGGGGGTACATGCACCGCCTTTCGGGCGGGGTTATCCATGCGTCACCATCGGTGACCCTGATCAAGGACTCGGGTATCAACGTGCTGGTGGACCCCGGCGCCAACGCGAAGATACTCGTGGAGGCTCTCTTTAGGGAAGGCCTGACGCCGGACAAGATCGATCTGGTCTTTCTCACCCATTACCATCCGGACCACGTCCTGAACATAAGGCTATTTCCAGATAAAGATATCCTTGATGTAAATAATATATACCGGGGTGACCTGGAGATCCCTTACGAGGACAGTATTCCTGGAACGGAGATCGAGGTTGTGCCCACCCCAGGCCACGCTCCCGAACACGCAGCCCTGCTGGTGGATACCGACCAGGGCCGGTGCCTGGTGGCGGGTGATCTATTCTGGTGGCCCGACGACGCCGTCCAGAAGACCGATCACCGGTCTTTGATCGACCTGGAGGACGAGTTCGCCTTCGATCATGTGGTCCTGGCAGAGAGCCGCCAAAGATCTCTGGAGATGGCGGACTACGTGATCCCCGGTCATGGGAAGCCTTTCGTCGTGAACCTGCCCTGACTGGTGGTCACCTTTTAGTACTGTTCAGAGATAGCTGGTATCATGTCGGATGACAGGATATTCTGCTCGTTCTGCAACGCCTTCACAGAACATATCACCATCAAGTCGGGGAACGAGCACCTTGTCAGATGCCAGATCTGCGGAAACGTTCATCCCATCGAGCCTGAGCGGACCAGGCTCGCCAGCCTAGGGGTGATCGTCAGCAGGGGCGATACCTCCCGGCGCTACCAGGTCACCCTCCCGGCGGACGAGGTCCTCTGGAAAGGAGAGGAACTGCTGGTGGACGACGACATCCAGGACGTGGTGGTCGCGGAGATAACCTCCATCGAGACCGGACGCCGGGTGGATAAGGCCAGGGCAGACGAGATAAAGACCATCTGGGCCAGGGCGGTAGACGAGGTCGATATGAAGGTATCTGTCCACAAGGGCGGGACGACCAGGTCTGTCGTCCTCCGGACAGACGGCAGCGAAGTGATATCCGTGGGAGATATCAGATCCCTGGACAAAAGACGGTTCCAGGTGGAGAAGATCAAGCTTCGCAACGGGCGGTTTGCCAGCCGGGCCAAGGTCAAGGATGTACTCCGGGCATGGGGGGCGCAGCTTTGAGTCGAGAGGCTATCTTAGAGATGCTGCGGAGGAGAGTGGGAAATCGTGTAGTGGAAGCCGTGGCAAGGACACCCCGCGAGTTATTCGTTCCGGAGGATATCAAGCACCTGGCCTACGAGGACCACCCTCTACCCATCGGGGAAGGCCAGACCATATCCGCACCTCACATGGTAGGCATAATGTGCGACGTCCTGGACCTGCATCCGGGGATGAAGGTTCTCGATGTTGGTACAGGATCGGGCTATCACGCGGCGGTTATGGCGAAGATGGTAGGCTCCGAGGGTCACATCTATTCCATAGAGAGAGTGGCCAGGCTGGCGGAGTTCGCCCGCCACAACCTGATGGCCGCCGAGATCACCAACGTGACCGTCGTGGTGGGCGACGGCAGCGCCGGCCTTCCCGAACATGCTCCCTACGACAGGATCAACGTGGCCGGTACCGCTCCCGATGTTCCGGAACCGCTCAAAGAGCAGCTCCGGCCAGGAGGCAGGCTAGTCATCCCCGTGGGAACCAGCTACCAGGATCTGCTCCTGATAACCAGGACCGAAGAGGGGTTCAAGATAGAGCATCATGGTGGTGTGGTATTCGTGCCTCTCATCGGAAGGTACGGGTTCAAGCTATAGTATAGTGCGTGCGGACGCAAAGGATTATCTCTACCCTACAAAAACCATAATGTGATGAAGCCTGTCACTCTTATAATCATGGACGGTTTCGGGATCAGTGACCAGATCGAGGGCAACGCTGTAGCCTGCGCCTCCACGCCCAACATAGACCGGCTCGAGAGAAACTATTCTTATACAACCCTGGGGGCAGCAGGCCTGGACGTGGGCCTTCCAGAAGGCCAGATGGGGAACTCCGAGGTGGGACACCTCAACCTGGGTGCGGGAAGGATCGTCTACCAGGACTACACCAGGATCAACCGGGCCATAGAAGATGGATCGTTCATGAAGAACCCGGCGTTGACCGATGCTGTAGACGTGGCGAAGGAGATGGGGCAATCTCTCCATCTCATGGGTCTGTTATCCGATGGCGGGGTACATAGCCACAACACCCACCTCTACACCCTCCTGGAGATGGCCAGAGAGCGGAGCCTGGAACAGGTCTACATCCATGCCATCCTGGACGGGAGAGATGTGCCCCCAAAGAGCGCTTTTACCTACCTTCGCGAGCTGGAAGAGAAGATCAAATCCATCGGTGTGGGAAATGTAGCGACTGTTTCGGGACGGTACTACACCATGGACCGGGACAGAAGGTGGGACCGCATCGAGATGGCCTATCGAGCCATGACGAACGGAGAGGGGTTCAGGGCGAAGAGGTCCGAAGAGGCCGTAGAGGAAGGGTACCGGCGCGGGGAGAGCGACGAGTTCATCAAGCCCACCATAATCGACCCGGATGGGCTGATCGACGAGGAGGATAGCGTCATATTCTTCAACTTCAGGCCCGACAGGGCCCGCCAGATCACCAAGGCCTTCGTCGACCAGAGCTTCGACGAGTTCGGGACAGAGCCGCTCAAGGTTCACTTCGTCTGCATGACCCGGTACGAGGAGACCATAAGCGTGCCGGTGGCTTTTCCTGTGGAGTACCTTCATGATACCCTGGGAGAGGCGGTGAGCAGGGCAGGACTGAGACAGCTGAGGATAGCCGAGACGGAGAAGTATGCACACGTCACGTTCTTCTTCAACGGAGGAAAAGAAGCGCCGGAGAAGGGCGAAGACCGGATATTGGTGCCCTCACCCAGGGTAGCCACCTACGACCTACAGCCGGAGATGAGCGCCTTTCTGGTCACAGAGAATGTCCTGGAGGCGATAGGAAAGAACGCCTACGACATGATAATCCTCAACTTTGCCAACGCCGACATGGTGGGTCATACCGGCATATTTGAAGCGGCGGTGAAGGCGGTAGAGGCGGTGGATTCGTCCGTGGGCAAGGTAGTCGATGAGATACTAAAGAAAGACGGAGCCGTCCTGCTGACGGCAGACCATGGGAATGCCGAGCAGATGACCGATCCTGCAACGAAACAGCCTCATACAGCCCATACCACCAACAAAGTTCCCTTCGTTCTCGTTACGAACCGGGAGATGAGGCTGCGAGACGGTGGAATTTTGGCTGACGTGGCCCCTACTGTGCTGGATCTGCTCGGCCTGGCGAAACCGTCGGCCATGATCGGAAGTTCCCTGATCATAAGAGACAAAATATAACAGGAGAGTATATAATAGTATACATTATTCGTCTGTCATGATATCTTTGAATAGGTTCCGGGCATACTTGAGGGTCAGTGAAGCAGGCAAGATAGCCAGGCGTCTCTTCGTGATGAACGCCTTCGATGGCATCCTCATCATAATGGGGGTGGTGATAGGGGCCCATCTTTCCGGGGTGACAGACCCCAACGTGATTACCACCGCCGGGATCGGTGGGAGCATCGCCATGGGGATATCGGGCATAAGCAGTGCCTATCTGGCAGAGCGCGCCGAGAGACGGAGAGACCTGAAGAAGCTTGAGAGCGCCATGCTAACCAACCTTGAAGACACCCACTTTGCCAGGGCATCGGAGTTCGCCACCGTGGTGGTGGCGCTGGTGAACGGGATCAGTCCTGCCCTGGGGGCCATAATCCTCATCCTCCCCTACTTTTTGGTGCCCTTCATCGACGTGGATAGTGCATTCTATGCTTCTTTGTCTCTGGGTTTATTCTGCCTCTTCCTGCTGGGGATCTTTCTGGCCAGGATCAGCGAGGAAAGAATCCTGATCTCTGGGCTGAGGATGATACTGGTGGGATTAGTAACCATAGCCATAGTGAGCCTGGTTACCGGGATCTGAGGGGGCGGCATGTGGGGATGATATCCTATTCTTTCGTGGATCGGGGGCTGGCTACGAGAAAATGCTCCACTCGGTCGGATTTACGAACGAGCCTTGGAGATCGATCCCAAAGTGGCCAAGGACATCAACAACCTCGGCTCGATGCGTGGATCCTGAGCCTGCCGAGAGGTACGAGGTGGCTCTTCCCGGGTCATGGCGGAGGCCGTATCACCGTTCGGCGGGTTAGGCAAATCGTCCACCAGGCAGCCGAAGAGGCCGGGGTCCAGAGGGTATATGGTCACGACAAGAACGGACGGCCATTGTATGCGGTATCGCCTCATACCCCGAGGCATGCTCATGCGGTCACTGCCCTGGATGCTGGAGTGCCTCTGAACGATCTCCAGGCTTAGCTGGCGCATTCCAACCTGGCCACGACTTCTGTATACCTGAACGCCAACTTGGAGCACCGGCGGAAGTCATATGAGCGAGCTAAATTTGGGCCGCATGATAGCGGTTTAGCTGCTAGTCGAATACTAACCCGCCGATAAAAGCCCGGATTTAATAAAATTTCCCTGCATACAAAACTCTTTAAGGATATAGTTCTACGTCATAATCTCATTTGATGGCCATTTGATTGATCTGATAATGACGTAGATCTGCCCACGTCGTCGGCACAGTCTAGGATCATCTTGGTAAATCGCCTCTAAACCACTCATCAAGGGACTCTCTTGTTGTTTTATCAGCTAATTCGATTATTGCCTTTGCAACATCCAAATACATTCTATGAGGATCTCTCTTGCCTTTTTTCTTTTCCATTGAGATAAAACCGGCATCTTCATAAAATTTTATTGCATCCTCTTTGGGGTCTGTTGTCAAGAACACACATCCTATGGGGCCATCAAAAGCCAGCCCTATGGCTAAATCAAGCAAAAAGTTCCCAATGCCCGCACGCTGAAATTTTTTATCAACCGCCAGTCTCCCGATTAAAATACATGGATAAACAGGATACGTACAACAAGAGATATGATAATCCTCTTCAAGACTTTTGTCTCGGACGGAGTCCGAAGCTAATGTGATATATCCTACAATGATGTTTTTCCACAAACATACATGTGTTTTACCAACTAAGATCCTTTGCTCTTTCAGGGCATCGTTTTTTATAAAATCGTTCAAATCCGCATCGTTGCAATCAAATGCCCTGAAGTCGTGCCTCACATTTAATATCTCTATGCCAAGCTCTTCACGGGGGATTTTGTGCATTGAAATTTTAGAGGGGATCTATAGACGATACTTTTTGTATAGCCGTCTTGCGCTCTCGATGCGACTTAATTGCTCAGGGGTGAACGTGTGGGTTTCCCTATTTTTTCGGAATTCCTCAGCGTCTTCCCCCTCTAGATCCAACCCGAGCCTCATAGGTCTTGCCATATTTCCTCCTTTTTGATCATTTCGCCCGGCGCACCGTCATTTTTCAGCTCATTTTTGGGGCGGTTTGTGCCAGTACATAAAGTTATACTTTATGTGCTCAAGTAAATGCGAGCGTAAGCGAGCATTTTCTTGTTCTTCTCCCTCCTGGAGTCTTCCATTCCGCCGCGCCCCTCCCTATCGCCGCCGGTCCGGTCCTGCCACTTTATACTTATTAGTAGTACTTTTACTACCACTCATGATTACTTACTATTAGTACTTTACTTTGGTGCAATGGTGCCAACATGGACCGTGAAGCTCCTCGCCACCCGGTTCAGCGCAGTGACAGGTAGGCTTTCCACACCGTACGTATTCAGATCATGGCAGTACATCAACCCTCGCCCCCCTCAAGCTCCCCGGCCAGAACATGCACCGCCCAGTCTATCTCCGGTATCTGCTCGACCGTGTAGAACGTTCCCTGTAGTCTATCCGATCCCGCGCCCCGTGTCGTACTCTTTGGTCGTGGGAGCCGGTGTTTGGTGAGCAACCGTCCCAGCACCGCCGAATTCATCCCCACCTCCTCGGCGATCTCGCCCGCCGCAGGCTTCTCACCCTTGTTGAGATGGTCCAGAATCGCCCGCCCTGCCATATGGGCCACACATCGCCGGTGAGCAATAGCACCTCATGGCCACCAGAGCCTCGCCGGTTCTTACATAAAGCGGGGCGGATGGCCTTGCCTGCCAGTGCTTCTTGTGTATAGTTCTACGTCATAAAATTAATGACATAGAACTCTTCAAGCCTTCGCCGTCACCGGTGCTCTTCGGACGATGTGATCGCCGCCTTCAAGGTAGAGCCGGCAATAGGCCCAATGTGGACAGCTCTCCTCGTGGCAGACTCCGAGAGGTATCTCTCTCTCCAGGTCATGACGGTACACCCTCGCCAACACCACCCTCGCTCTCGCCCTCCAGGTTGTGCCTTATCCACAGGTGCTGAACATGGTTCGTTTTGCTAATTATCAAAAAATAGATGAACTCTATTGCCCTTCAATAGCCTCCAGAGCCACCGCCGCCGCCTCTCGGACCCGCTCGTTTTCATCATTCGAAGCCAGACAAGTAAGAAGTGGCTCGACAGCACGGGGATCACCAATATTGCCAAGAGCCCAGGCAGCATTCACTTAGACATAACTATCCGAGTCGTTCAGCGCTACGATCAGTGGATCGACAGCCCGGGAGTCCCCGATCTCACCGAGTGCATTGGCAGCATACCTTCGGACATCTGAATCATCGTCTTTCAGAACCAGATATGTAAGAGGCTCTATTGCCCTGGTATCGCCGATCCGACCGAGAGATTTTGCAGCATTCACTCGGACCCACTTATCCTCATCCTTGAGAGCCCCTATTAGGGGGTCTACTGCCTTGGCATCGCCAATCTACCCGAGATCCATGGCAGCCACCCTTTGGACCATTGAGTCCTCGTCCTTGAGAGCATCGATCAGAGGATCGACTGCCCTGACATCACCTATCTCACCGAGAGCCCGGACAGCCATCTCTCGGACCCACTGGTTCTCATCCTTAAGAGCCTCAATTAGAGGATCGACTGCCCTGGGATCTCCTATATAGCCGAGAGCACTGGCAGCATCATATCGGAGCTCCGCGTCTCCATTCTTTAAAACCAGTATCACCCAGTCAAAGTACTCTGTCTGCCCCAGCCTAACTAAAGAAGTTGCAGCCCACAATCGGACATATGGGCTCTCATCTTTCAGGGCCTCGACCAACGCGTCGATCGCCTTGGAGTCTCCTGTAACGCCAAGAGCATAGGCAGCTCCTTCTCGAATATCCTCATCCTCGTCTTTCAGCGCCTCGATAAGCGCTTCGACTGCTCGTGAATCGCAGGTCCTGGCAAGATCATAGACAGCCTTCTCTCTCACATCAGCCTGCCCATATTTTAAGTCCAATATGAGATTGTCTACCTCATCGGCCACAGCTGGCATAATCAGTGACACCAGCAACAGCAAAGCCAAAAACAGTTTCAGTCTCGTCTTAATCACCCACATAGAAAAGAAGACTGTCAGTACACATGGAAAAATGTTTTGGTGTTCTCGCCCTATGATGATCCCCCAAACCACCGCCTCAGATGCTTGTCTTAATGATGTATCTGATCAGATCCGGCGCTAACCTGGCTGTCCACTCAAGCCTGGTGACGATCTTTTCGGCACCCACCCCCTCGGATACCATCTTTCTGATCTCCTCGATAACGGCCTCATCAACCATAATGTACTCGCCAGTCTTCGATTTGTATCTTTGGGCATCTCCTCCTACCAGCAGATCGATGCCCTGTGCCTCCAAGACGCGACAGGTGCCCAGAGATAGTCTCCTGCGACAGTGTGGAGATACCTGTACAGCCACTAGCCCGGGGCATCTCACCATCAAGTTCACGAGGTCCACAGTAGTAGGTCTGAAGGTCAAGTAAACCATTTTTTCGTTCGGATTCAGCTTCGGGAGATCCTCATTTTTCCTCACCACTCGAAGTCTCATATAACGTCCACCTGGTGTTCTTCTAGTATTCAATCGAGGCAATCGCTCCTTTAAAGAGGATCACCTTCTTGCCTTTGCCCAGACTGAGCTCCAGTTCGTAGTTATTGAAACCCTCAAGCGTGCCCTTGATGGGCCGACCATCGACCATGCGAACCATGATAGTCTGGTTCAACAGCTTTGGTATGAACTGGGGCGGGACTCGCTTCTTCTTGTCCTTAACATCGTCTATCTCACGCTCAGGCTGTTCATCTTCGTTCTGCATCGTCTTTACGCTCTCTCCCACAACAGCATCTCTCCTCTTCGTCTATTCCTGGACTGGTAGCCTGTGCAATGGGTGTAGCGAAGGACTACCAGCCTTTCGGGACCCACTTCAGACTTCATATTTAACTGTAACCATATAAAAACTATTCTGACACAGGGTTCTCTGATAGGGTATCCTTTACTACAAATTTCACTTCGTAGTACTTCAACTGGATATTATCGTTAACAGAAACCGCATAATCAAGCCATTCATCAAATTCGTTCACAATTATAATCCCTCTGACGTTCTCATCTTTCTTTGCTAAATTCCGATTAATCCAGCCCATGTATCGTTGAATCTGACCCACAACTCTGTCGCTCCCCTTTCCCTTCTTTGTTTCAACCACGACAAAATTCCCGTTCTTATCAGTGTACAAAAGGTCTATGCGTCCGGCATTCTTTGTATCGTATTCCTTTTCCCTCAGTTCAAGACCATTTTCTATCTGCGATGGGTCGCTTGCCAGATAGTTTATCAAATCTTTTTCTAAACTCACCTGATTGAATGAGCCGTCTTTACCCCCATTCCCTACAACCCCTTCTGCTAAGACGTAATAGCCATTTTCAAGTCCGTCTGTGGATAAAATCTCTTTATTTTTGAGCTTACTTAGATACGAAGTAAGTCCTGTGCGTGTTCGGTACCCATTCTTGACATGTTCAGGTTGGCTGCTCCTTACAAATTCGATGATTTCGTCTCTATGTGCAGTGTGGTCTTTCTTTTCATTCTTCAAATAATATTCGATCAGATCACCCCCGCGCATATTCTCCAAATCAAACATTTCCATCATCAAACATCTCCATTTTTGTCATCTTTTTGGTTCTTCACTATAAGCTATTCGCGGTCCCGGCTCACCACCCGACAGCAGCTCCTCGATCCTCTCCCTCAGATCGAATGTGAAGCACCGGCCCTGCTTACCGCCACGATGCGTCTTTGTAACTCGGATCCCGTGCTTTCCGAGAAGCCACCCCATCGGTATCGTCGCCACGCCCACGGCGTTTGCCACATCCTAGACGAAAGGCTCCATTCCCTGGTCGTGGAAGGACTTGATCACCCCGAGGACAATCTCTACAACAAGAAAATGCTCGCTTACGCTCGCATTTACTTGAGCACATAAAGTTATACTTTATGTACAACAAGAAAATGTTTGCTTATGCTCACATTTATTTGAGCACATAAAAAAAGGAAGTTCCCAACGTGAAGCTGATCGTCGGAGGTGAAGGTGAACTCTTGGATCGGTATAGGTGGAATGGCTCAATACATCGTACACCGTTTCATTTGGCAAATAAGGGTTCAATACATCGTACACTCTTTTTGATATGAGATTTATTCAAAGCATCC
>Ga0209121_10005872_pt1 | contig 10965 bp, 5 predicted proteins | sample Cruoilmetagenom3_FD_187292 | JGI IMG/M metagenome (GOLD analysis project Ga0209121, IMG submission 187292) | Oil polluted marine microbial communities from Coal Oil Point, Santa Barbara, California, USA - Sample 3 (SPAdes) (version 2) | ecosystem: Environmental > Aquatic > Marine > Oil seeps ...
CGGCGGCTTTCTCGGTTGGTTCGAGAATCGTACGCCCCGTTGAGAATCGGGCGGCCCCTTTACCGCTGCCCTTCTTGTCATCTTTCCGCATCCGATTCGCGCTGAGACCGGTCGGTCCGCTCGAGGACCTTGATGTGATGGAGCCAGCCGACGACTTGCTCACCGTGGCGGCGACCATCACCCCAACGCAAAATCGTGGGCAACGACGTTACGATTGTCGCCGGAGGACAAGCCGCTTCGGTCGGTCGGACAATGATCCTAAAAGATGAGGAGATTAATTATGGCTAAGAAGCTTGAACAATCTACTCGACGCAAGTTCTTGCAAAGCACTTCCATGGGACTGAGTCTGGACGTGTGGGCCGGGGCTCATTCAACAGCTACTGCGGACCCATCGATCACTCGGATAAGATCAGGGCCACGCGAGAAACGTCTGCCCCGGGAAGTGTGGGTGGCCACGATCTCTCAGAATGGAATGCAGGCGCGAAGCTACGAGGAGATGATTAAGAAGATGCTCGGTCGAATGCAAGAGGTGGTCTCCTATGAGCCGGATATTATCTGTCTGCCGGAAGTATTTCCATTTGTCAATCTTTCTTCGGGTCGGCCGCCGGTTCCTAAGGTCGCGGAAGTACCAATCGGGGATATTTCCCGACCGTTTGCCGAGTTTGCTCGGAAACATCATTGCTACATAGTCTGTCCAGTCTATACGAAAGAGAACGGCCACTACTATAACTCAGTGGTGTTTATCGATAGAAGGGGCAAGCTCCTCGGAGAATACCGGAAGATCCATCCGACTGTCGGCGAAATGAACAATGGTGTGACGCCGGGTGCTTTGAAACCGCCGGTATTTCGCACCGACTTTGGCGTTATTGGCGCGCAGATCTGCTTTGATATGGAATGGCATGACGGCTGGCAGAATTTGCGTAAGGCAGGGGCGGAGATAGTGTTCTGGCCGTCGGCGTTTGCCGGTGGCATGGCAGTCAATGCCAAGGCTTGGCAGAACAAATTTGTAGTCGTATCCAGCACCCACAAAGACACATCCAAGATTTGCGACATTTCCGGAGAGGTGGTGGCAAGTACCGGTCGCTGGAACGACTGGGTCTGCGCATTTGTAAATCTGGAGAAGGTGTTTCTGCACACTTGGCCCTTCTGTCAACGTTTCGATGAGGTCCAGGCCAAATACGGCCGCAGACTTCGCATCAAGACCTTCCATGAGGAAGAATGGACTATCATCGAAAGCTGCTCGGCTGACGTTAAAGTCGCCGACGTGCTCAAAGAATTCGAGTTCCAAACATACGAAGACTTCATCCAGGCAGCCGATGCGATGCAGCAAATACACAGAAAGTAGCTCTGGAAGAAAACGTATTCAATAGGATGGTTAACACAACCTAAAAAAGAAAGGAATGACCGGGTGCGCTGCTTCACGTTCGTCACCAATACTATTGTCTGGGTAGGTCTGACTCTGCTCCTTGTCGTCACGTCCGGTTTCAGCCGAGAATCCCCTATTGCACCGGGCAAGTTTATCCCCACGTTTGCCGTTAAATACGGCAATACGCAAGGTTGGCCTCCGGCAGTAGAAGCGGCTCGCTTCGATCTGATCGACGTGTCCGCCAGCATGGCCCATGCCAGAGTACATGCATCTCCGGATGGTAATACCTGGCAGAGGCTCAAACACCTCAATCCACACATCAGGATCTTTCTTTACAAGAATGGCCCGGCGATCTACAACGTCGCCTCCTGGGGTCAGGTTGGGAAGGGCTGGAAGTGGCTCACAGAGAACCACGGTGTCGGCAGCGCAGACCGTTGGACAGCCGTAGGTATAGAGTACACCGGATACCTCCAAGGCAGACCGTATCCGAACGAACGTTTGATGAACATGGCAAATCTGAACTGGCAACGATACTGGGCGGAGCAAACGAGCATCAAGCTCTGGTCCGGCTCGCAGTCGATGGGCGAAGGCGCCGACGGGATATTTGCCGACAACTGTGGCTACCGGATACCGTGGCAGGGCCAGTGGCACCTTGATGGTCATCCTGACAAGCTCGATATGCCAAGTGACTACACGCGCGAGGGAAAGCATCAGCCAGATTTGTACAAGCCTCACATCAAGCAGCTCTATATTTGGGTTGTGCCTTGGCTCCACGATAGGGGCCACGACCTCGTACTGAATTTCGGGATTATGGCGCGTCAGAGTGACGACTGGCTTGAGTTGGATCGGGAACCACATCCGCCCTTCGCGGCCATGAATGAGGGTGCCTTTGTGCATCCCTGGGGTACGTTGGGGAAAAAGGGTAACTTCGTCTTCTGGTCCGAGCAAGAGTGGCTTAACGAGATCGAAACGATGCGGAAGCTAGAACACATCCGTGCTCTGATGAATGTCCATGGCCCGGTGATCAGTGAGTTTCAGGATAAGCGTCGCATGGATGCCAGCGACGCCTCGGGAAATAGGGCCTGGGACGTGCTCTGGTTTGCCATAACGTCTTTCCTGCAGGGCTACGACGACGTTCGCCCCAACGCCTATATGAACTTCACGGTATGGGGTTACAGTCAGTTTTACTGGTTCGATGAGTTCGATCCTAAGTATCTCCACCTCGGCCGTGCCCGCAGCGAATTCCAACGTGTTGACGCCGGGAAGAATCATGTGTATTTGCGGGAATTTGACGACGGCTGGGCCGTGGTGAATCCTACAAGAACCGATGCCATGAGTGTGGCGGTCCCGGGCAGGGCAAAGGCACGGGTTCTTACTCACGACACCTTCCAACATTCAAACAAGCAGACGCTGGTTCAATATTTCGACCTGCCTTCGCATCGCGGGATAATTTTGTTGAAACCTAAAAGGCAGATCGGCAATGAGGATAATAGATAACTCAGGTTTTCAAAGCAAGGAAGAATAAATGAGAGAGAAAGCAAACAAGGTAACACGGCGGGATTTTTTGCGGGCTACCACCGCGGGGGTACTGAGTGCTCCGTGGATTGTGCCAGCTTCGGTCTTTGGTGTGAACTCACCCAGTAACCGGATCAATGTCGGCTGTATCGGCACGGGCAACATGGGGAAGGTCGATCTTCATGGCCTGATGCATCAGGACGATACTCAGATTGTCGCAGTGTGTGACGTGAACCGGGGCAGTTATGGCTATAAGACGGCCACACAGTTTCTGGGTCGCGAGCCGGCCCGCAAATGGGTAGATAGATATTATGCAGGCAAGAAACGCTCGGGAATCTACAAAGGTAGTGATGTATACAATGATTTTCGCGAGTTGCTGGCCCGCGACGACATCGACGCCGTATCGGTCACCACCCCGGACCACTGGCACGCAATTCCAACAATAATGGCGGCCCGGTCGGGAAAGCATATCTATTGTCAGAAACCGTTGAGCCTAACCATTGCCGAAGGCCGTGCGATGGTAGAAGCGGTACGCCGCTATGGAGTGGTCCTGCAGACGGGTACCCAACACCGTTCCAAAGAGACTATGCGTTTTGCCTGTGAGCTTGTGCGAAACGGCCGCATCGGCCAGGTCAAGCGAGTTTTGACCAGCCTGGGCCGGCATGGTTTGCGCACTGACATCAATACCTGGCAGCCAACGCCGGTGCCTGATGGATTTGATTATGATTTGTGGCTGGGACCGGCACCGTGGGCGCCTCACCATAAATCCCGATGTTTTTACACCTTTCGGTTTAGCCAGGATTATTCGGGCGGCGAGACGACCAATACCGGAGCACACATGTTCGATATTGTTCAGTGGGGCCTGGGCACCGAGCGTACGGGACCGGTGGAAATCGAGGATTTAGGCAGTGAATTCCCGGAAACGGGTCTGTTCGATACGGTCAGCCGAATTCATTTCCGGGCGAGGTATGCCAATGATGTGGAACTGATCTGCACGCCGGGCGGTATAGGCGGCACAGCACGCTTCGAAGGCACAGAAGGCTCGGTCCATGCCGACTGGTCTTCGCTGCGCACGAATCCAGAATCCCTGAAGGATACAGTAATCGGCCCGAACGAAATCCATCTTCACAAGAGCAGCGACCACAAGCGTGATTTTCTTGATTCCATTAAATCGGGTCGGGACCCGATAGCGCCGGTGGAAGTCGGTCATCGTTCAGCCAGCGTTTGCCACCTGGCGAACATAGCCATGAAACTCAAACAGAAACTCCACTGGGACCCTGACCAAGAGTGCTTTATCAATAACGACGAAGCTAACTGCCTGCTCAGCAAACCCCTGCGTAGCCCCTGGCATCTATAGCCATCTCGGTTGTCGCGGGAGACTTTCACGGCAATGCATATACGCCATTTTGCGAGAATTCACTCTAAACATAGAACAGTCCGGCTCTTTGCCGACACAGGAGTAATGCCATGACGCTGAACAGATTTATCGTTATCGGTTTTGCTATGGGTTTGATGTGTCTGATGTGTGGGCCATTATCGTCAAAGCCGCGGATTATTTTTGACACCGACATGGACAGCGATTTTGACGATGCGGGAGCGCTGGCTGTTCTTCACGCTCTGGCGGATAAGGGTGAATGCGAGATACTCGCTGTGGTTCATTCCACTTCTACTGCCTGGAGTGTCGGCGTTATTGATGCGATCAATACCTATTACCATCGGGGCGACCTTCCGATTGGCGCTCGCAAGAGAACCGATAATGACAATCGGAGTAGTTACGCCGAAAAGATTGCCAAGGACACTTCACGGTTCAAACACAACGTCACCGACTGGAACCATAGAGATGTAACGCAGGCGAAAGTTCTGTATAAGTCGATATTGTCCAAACAGAACGACCAATCCACTACCATCGTTACAGTTGGGCCATACCTGAACCTTCTGGACCTGCTGAACGATCCAGAGGCCGTTGCTTTGATTCGCAAGAAGGTAAAGCTGCTCTCGATTATGGGCGGTCACTTCAATCCTCCCGGCCACACTGAATGGAATATAAGCCAGAAAGGGCGATATGACGATGGGCCCAAGGCTGGCAAGGCGGTTATAGAACGCTGGCCCACGCCCGTCATGTGGTCGGATGTGCATATTGGAGTACGGCTTCCTACGGGCAAAAGGTTGCAGTATACTGCCCAAGACAATCCCGTCCGGGAGGCCTACCGTCTGGCGCTGCATAATAAGTGGCGCGATCACGCCAGTTGGGATCAGTCCGCCGTCCTTTTCGCCGTCAGGGGATTGCGGGATTATTGGCTAGCCTGTACTACGGGCTGGCCTGTTATGTACCAAGACCAGGATGGCAACTGGGCGACTGATTGGCTGGCATCGCCCGATTCCAATCACGCCTATCTGAAACTAAAAAAAGGCAGCGCCGAACTGGCAAAGATTATCGACGATCTGATGATCGCGCCGCCCACCATGCCAACTCTGTCAAGTGTGAAGGACGGCCCGCACAAGAAGAAGTGTGGCGCGGCAGGGGATGTAGGACAGAGAACGAAGACAACCGCCGACTCAGTCGCGTTTCCAGGCATCGACTGGGAAGAGACCGCACCGGAAGCGCAAGGCGTGGATCCAGCGAAGCTTGAATCCGCTGTCGAGTTCCTCAAGAAGAACGCACCGCATGATGGTGTGAAGCGGCTGGTGATTGTCCGTAATGGGCGGATCATATGGAAAGGCGACCAGGCCAACCGGCGGCAGTGCGTGTATTCGGTGACCAAGGCCTTCACCAGCACAGCTCACGGTTTACTGATCGACGATGGCAAATGCACACTCGACACGCTGGCAAAGGACTGCAATCCGAAACTTGCTCAACATTATCCAACCGTCACGTTGCGGCATCTGGCCACGATGACCTCGGGCATTGATGGCGTCGGCGGTTCGTACGACTGTGATGCTGAAGGCCGGTGCGACGAGAACGCTCTGGTCGATCCATTGCCACCCTTTTTCGCCCCGGGCACGAAGTTCCAATATTGGGACGAAGCGACTCAACAGTATGGATTTGTGTTGACGAAAATCGCCGGACGGTCGTTGCCGGATCTACTGCAACGGCTAATCCTCGGCCCGATTGGTATTCAAGAGGTCGGCTGGCGGACGGACGCCACGCGAAAAGTGCTGAACTGGACGGGCGGTCTCGAGATTACCGCGATTGATTTAGCACGGTTCGGACATCTGTTTCTTAACCGAGGCCGCTGGAACGGAAACCAACTCATCAGCGCCGAGTGGGTTGACACCGCGACGAGCGTGCAGGTTCCGCCGTCGATTCCCGATGCCCTGCCGACCAGCAACCGAAAAGGCTCGGGCGTCTACGGCTATCACTGGTGGCCGAACGGAACACGGCCGGATGGAACGCTACGGTGGCAGCACGCTCCGCACGGGACCTATGGACGTAGCGGACACAACAACAACGATCTGTTTGTGTTGCCTGCGTGGAACATGGTAATCGTGCGGCTAGGGCTGGACGAGCGAAAAAGCAGCGGGGGCTTTCCAATCACCAACGAAACCTACAGCGAGTTCTTCAAGCGAGTCGGCGAAGCGATTCTCGACCCCATCGTCGAAGGCGATCGCCGCGTTTGGCGCCCGCTTATGGTCAACTTTCGGGGCCCGGCAGCGAGCGAAACCGATGACGATCCTAATCCGTTTCTTGATTACCGGCTGCAGGTCACTTTCAGAGGCCCGTCCGGTCAGAAGTATAACGTAGCGGGTTTCTTCGACGGCGATGGATACGGTGACGGAAGCGGGAACGTATGGCGAGTTCGGTTCACGCCTGATCAGAGCGGCACGTGGCACTACAAAACGTCGTTTCGGCAAGGCGATAAGGTCGCGATCAGTCTTGATCCGAACGAAGGAAAGCCGATAGCTCTTGACGGCAAGGCTGATTCGTTCGAAGTGGCCCCGCGCAATCCCAAAGCACCGGGCTATTTGAAATGGGGTCGTCTTGAGTACGTCGGCAAACACTATCTTAAGTTTAAGGACGGTCCGTACTGGATTCGCGGCGGCACGGACAGTCCGGAGAACCTGCTTGCCTATGACGGCTTTGACAACACCCCGCCCAGCCACCGATATGCAGCCCACGCCGAAGACTGGCGGCCGGGCGATCCGGACTGGGATGCAGGGAAAGGCCGGGCAATCATTGGGATATTGAACTATCTGGCCGCAAAGCGTGTTAACAGCATCTATTTTCTGACGATGAACATCGGTGGCGACGGGGGCGATGTTTGGCCGTGGGTGGGCTCTCCCAACCCAAAAGGCAGCCCAAGAAACGACAACCTGCATTTCGATATCAGCAAGCTGAACCAGTGGGAAACCGTGTTCGCCCACGCCCAGCGCAAGGGCATCTTGTTGCACTTTGTGCTCAACGAAGCCGAGAAGCCGAACAAGCAAGAGCTTGACAACGGCGAGTTGGATACGGAACGCAAGCTCTACTACCGTGAGCTGATTGCTCGTTTCGGCCATCATCTCGCGCTGGAGTGGAACCTGTGCGAAGAGTATAATATTGGTTTTGACCTTGGACACGATCGGGTTCGCCGATTTGCCGACTACGTGAAGGCGGTCGATCCGTACGACCACCCAATCACGGTTCATTCGGCCCGTGACCCCATCGAAGCACTCCAGTTCACCTTCGGCGACGAACGGTTCAGTCTAACCTCGATTCAACTTGGCCAAAGGAAAATCGACTCGCTGACCGAGCAGTTCCGCGAGGCCACGGCCAAGGCCGGACGGCCGCTGCCGGTCTCGATGGATGAGTTCACGATCGACAAGGGCCAGGAGAAAGGACATATCCCCGTCGACGACGCCAAGCGGTGGCGCAAGGAAAAGCTTTGGCCCACATATCTGTCGGGAGGCAACATTGAATTCATTCTCGGTGACCTGCTTAAGACGGACAGTTTCAAGACTCCCGAACGCGACAAGCTGTGGGACTACGTATGGTATGCCCGCCGGTTCATGGAAGAGAACTTGCCGTTCTGGGAAATGGAGCCCGCCGACGAATTACTCACCGGCGCGGCGACTATCACCGCAACGCAGAACCGTGGCCGGCAACGTTACGAGATTGGAGCTCAGGTTTTTGCCAGGCCCGGCGCGGTGTATGCCGTTTATTTGCCGGACACAACAACCACGGGGCGAATTGATCTTTTGGATGTAACGGGCACGGTGGAGCTTAGCTGGTTCAACCCACGCAGAGGTCGTTTCGAAGGCGACGCTGTGTCGGTTCGAGGCGGAAAGAAGGTCTCCTTGGGCTCGCCACCAACCGATGTCGGGCAAGATTGGGTCGTCTTGATCAAGTAGCCTTAATGCCTGCGATCTTTGTACGAAGCCCCGTTGGAACAGAGATTGGGGGAGATTTCTCCATGGGTACGTGCATTGCAAAGTAAGCAGCAACCGTTGTGATTTATTAGATATCAGGAGTAACCGAATGAACCAGGTGCCAAAACATTCGAGATGAACAGAAGAAGGATTTGATGGAGTAGAACTGGAGAAAGTAGGTCAAAAATAAAAACTACGGGTTAGAACTCGTAGTGTTGCCGCTTCGGGCTATGCCCGCCCGACTTTGTCGGACAACTGCATCTACGGATTGAAACCCCTATAATTGTGGCGGAATACCAAAAAACCATAAGTCATATGTCAACTGTCTGTAGAAAGTCAGGTCGTCCAGTAACGTCTGGGAATAATCAAATGAATTCAAAACGTGTTAGCTTCCTTTTGTTGTTGATACTGCTTTGGCGGGTGCCGACTGGAAGCGGAGTTATGTCGGAAGGCCTCAGCGAACTCGGCAATCGAAGGCTGGCCGAGATGGGTTACGTTGACGTAACGGCAGAACCGTTTCTGGCAGATTCGAGCGGTAAGAAGGATTGCACCCAAGCTTTGCGACAGGCGATCAACTACGCCCGCGACCATCAAATGGTTTGCTTCTTTCCTCCGGGAGAGTACAAGGTCTCAGATACGCTTAGTTGTGAGCAGTACCGCCCCATGCGCCGAGATGGCAAGCGAAAGGGCACCCGTGACTACCCCTGTGTTCTCATCGGCTCCAGGCGCGGTCGGCAGCCGCCGAGGATTGTCCTGGCGCCACACTCGGTCGGCTACAACGATCCGGGCCGCCCGAAATACGTTATGCATTTCTGGTCGCCGGGATTAGGCACTGAAACTCCGGTTGATCAGCCACAGCCCAATATCTCAATGAATCAGATGCTTGTAGGTATCGACATTATCATCGACAAAGATAACCCTGGCGCGGTGGCGATTCGCCATCGTGGCGCACAAGGCTCGGGCGTCCAGGATTGCACAATTGATGCGACGTACGGATACTGCGGGTTGGAAGGTGGCTGCGGCTCAGGTGGAAGCCATATTAATGTAACAGTCATCGGCGGGTGCGTCGGAGCTGACCTCCGTGAAACGCAACCCGCGCCGACGATCACCGGATTCACACTCATCAATCAGACACAAGCCGCCTTGATCTGTAGCAGTCGTCAGGCGCTATGTGCTGTGGGCCTGCGAATAGAAACCGAAACGTCCGGCCCGGTGATTGTCACCCAGAAACAATGGGGTGCCCACCACGGACAGATGTGTTTGGTTGACAGCCAGATCAACTTTCGTAAGCCGGGGAACAACACTGCAATCGAGGCCGCATCGAGTCTTTACATAGGCAACGTTTATACTCATGGGGCTCAGATCCTCGTCAAACAGCACGATAAGCCATCCCTCCGCTGCACAGAGCAGGGCTGGGTGCACATAAGGCAGTACGCCGGAGGCGTTGCGGAACGCTTCCGTGCCCGCAAGTATGGGAATCGCATTTTCGACTATCCTGCCCCCATCTTCGTTAACGGTAAGCGGCTCAATGTGCCCTTCTTAGCCGACGTGGCATCGAGCCAAATGCCACCCGCAGACCTGCAATCCCGTCATGTATGGAACGGTCAGTTTCCCAATTGGGAATCGCCCGGGGCCGTCAACGTGAAAGACAAGCCATACGGAGCTGTCGGTGACGGAACAACCGATGATGCCGAGTCGATCCAGCGAGCGATCGACAATAACGCGATTGTCTTTCTGCCCAAAGGACATTACGCCGTAAGTAGGACAATTCGCTTGCGGCCTGACACGAAGCTGATCGGCCTGCACCGTTGTTACTCTTGGCTCGTGCCATTGGACCAACCGGGAGGAGATTTTGATGAGCCAAAGAATCCCCAGCCGGTTGTCCGTACCGTCAATGATGCGGAAGCTAACACGGTACTTGCTTTCTTGGGTATTCGAACGCTCAGCGATTCGTCCGGGGCGTACTGTCTGCATTGGCAGGCGGGTCGGCAGTCGATATTCCGTGATACGAACATTGTGTTTTCATACCGCGCACGCGCGCAGGGGCCTGCTCGCTCAATGAAGCCGAGTGAGGCGGCAGGATTGTACAACCAACCGCTGGTGGTCATCGACGGCCACGGCGGTGGGCTGTGGTACAATTTCCACCAGGAAAGCTCGCGCGGGCATGGACCCGATTATCGACATCTGTTGATTGCTGGCACGACCGAGCCGCTGCACATGTACCAATGCAATCCCGAGCACGCTCGGAGTGACGCTAATATGGAACTGAGAAATGCCCGCAATGTATCTATCTATGGAGTGAAAGGCGAATACAATCAGCCGATCATTTGGATCAGGGATTGCGATCACATTCGGGTCTTCGGCTACGGAGGCAACGCCGCCGCTCACGAAAGCCACGCGTTGTTCGTAATCGAGCGGACGCCGAACTTCCTGCTGGCTAACCTTGTGGACAGTCCGCGGATGCCACAGGGTATCTCCAACACATTCTTTGCCGGCGACGGTGTTGACCCGCGCCGATGGCACATGACACTGGAGCGCACCGCTACCGGTACGACGATCTTGACGCCGCCCTTGGATCGTCCTGTCCTCTACAGGCGAGGGCACGTGGCGAGTAAACTTCAACAATGACTGCTTACTAAAGGAAGTAAAGATGCAAACAACTCGAATTCGCAAGTTATGCAATCTACATCATATATGGCTATTCGCTCTGTCTTTCGTGTGCGCAATAAGTTCTCTGA
>Ga0209121_10005873_pt1 | contig 10965 bp, 12 predicted proteins | sample Cruoilmetagenom3_FD_187292 | JGI IMG/M metagenome (GOLD analysis project Ga0209121, IMG submission 187292) | Oil polluted marine microbial communities from Coal Oil Point, Santa Barbara, California, USA - Sample 3 (SPAdes) (version 2) | ecosystem: Environmental > Aquatic > Marine > Oil seeps ...
AGAATATGATCAATGCCGAGGGGGTATCCAAACAAATCAAATGTCCGCAGGTTCGGCCCTACTCGTGCTGTGCCTGTCGCGGCCTCAAACCACGCAAGGCTACGCCCCGACGCCACCATATTGAAATCCCCGCCAACAAGGGTGACACCCCCCTCAATGGGGGCAAGGTTAGCAATTAAATCAATAGCATGCTGGCGCTGAGCATAGGGCCAAGGCCAATGCAAATGAACTGAAATTACGTGCACATCCCGTGCACCGATTTGGGTGACTGCGCTGGCAATTCCGGACCGCGTGCCACAGTCTTCACCGCGCAATTCAGTCTTGGACAGGATCGCCACCGCACCAACAGAATGGGCGTTGCACAGCAGTTGATGCGGATAGAGGTCGCGCAGCACCTCAAGCATCGGGACATTCACACGGCTCACTTCTTGTAGGGTAACGAAATCCGCACTGCTGGCGCGGATATCAGCCTCAAGCGGGGCACGGTCGCGCGGCAAAAACAGCATGTTCTTTTGATAAACTGCAACGTCAGCGCCCTGTTTGGGGCCTTCATGCAGCCAGCCCCCACCCCAGTGCCAAAACGCGACCAAACCCGCAGCCACCGCCAGAAATTGTGCCACCCGCCAGCGCCAGACCAATGCAGACACCAACAGGCAACCCACAAAGAGTACCGGTCGGAACACCGCCAAACTGTCCCCCAACCCATGCAAATCCCCTGCAAAGGACATCGCCAAAACCAACCCCGCCAGCACGACCAAAACATGTCCCGCAGTCTTTCGCATTTTCTCACCTTCCCGTGACGGCCCCGTCACACATCTTGCGCGTCCTATGACGCAGGTCCACCTTTGTCTCAACCAAAGGATTCTTTATGCCAACCGAACGATTCACATTTCCCGGTCACGGAGGGCAAAACCTGTCCGCCCGCCTCGATCTTCCCGAAGGTCCGCACCTCGCAACCGCGCTCTTCGCCCATTGCTTCACCTGCTCCAAGGATATCCCCGCAGCACGTCGAATTGCAGGGCGTCTATCTGCGATGGGCATCGCCGTTTTGCGTTTTGATTTCACAGGTTTGGGCCACTCTGAAGGTGAATTTGAGAATACAAATTTCACCACAAATGTGCAGGATCTTGTGGCAGCCAGTGCAGAACTTGCAAAACGCGACATGGCCCCATCGTTGCTCATTGGTCATTCCCTTGGCGGTGCGGCCGTTTTGAAGGCCACCTCGCACCTAGAAAACGTCCATGCAGTTGTCACCATCGGCGCTCCGTTTGACCCCAAACATGTGACCCATAATTTCGCCCATGCCCTGCCCCAAATCATGCGCGATGGCGTTGCCGAAGTGCGCTTGGGGGGGCGCTCATTCCGCATCTCCAACGATTTCCTCGAAGATGTCGCCAAAGGCAAACTCACGCCCGCCATCGCCAATCTCAACTCCGCTCTTTTGGTGTTGCACGGCCCACGCGACGAAACAGTCTCCATCGACAACGCCTCCGAGATCTTCCTCGCCGCCAAACACCCTAAAAGCTTTATAACATTAGACAATGCCGACCACCTGCTCTCGAAAGCCGAAGACGCTGAATACGCCGCTGACGTCATCGCGACCTGGGCAAAACGCTACATCGCCCTGCACCGCCCGGCGCCCCCCATCGGCACCCCAGAAGGTGTGCTCCGCGTCTCTGAAGCCGATCCGAAAGGGTTCCTGCAAGACGTCCAGTCCGGCCCCCACCACCTGCTTGCCGATGAACCCGCGGCCTACGGCGGCACCAACAAAGGCCTCACGCCTTATGGCCTCCTGTCGGCGGGCTTGGGCGCGTGTACCTCAATGACGATCCGCATGTATGCGCGGCGCAAAGGTTGGCCGCTATCCTCCGTCAGCGTCGACATCACGCACGATAAGGTCCACGGCCAAGACGCAGGATCTGACACCAGAACCAAGATCGACAGTTTCACCCGCACGATCACGCTCAACGGCGACCTCGATGAAACACAGCGCCAACGTTTGCTTGAAATTGCGGACCGTTGCCCCGTTCACCAAACGTTAGAACGCAGCAACCACATCAACACAAAACTCGCCTAACCCTTGTCTTTGTCTCGCAAATATCCTCCCCGAAGGGCCGATCAAAACAAGCACCGCATTCCCGCGATGGGCTCAGCCTAAAAACATGCACCAATCAAAAAAATGAGGCGTGCAGCTTTTGCTGCACGCCTCACTATTTTCTAACCGTTAGGTTGGTTTAGCCGCGGGCTTTGCCGACGAACTTCCAAACCGCTGGGATCAGAAGTGCAGCCAGTGCAAGCTTCATCAGATCGCCAATAACATAAGGCGTCAGGCCCCATTCCATTGTCTGCTCAAGGCCAGAAGTGAACTGGTGCAACCAGAAGACGCCCGGAACGTAAATCAGCACGTTCGCCATCAACAACGCGCCGGCCATGCCTTCAATCGTACGGTCCATGCCGCGACGTGCAGCCCAGCCGAGGTAAACAACAGCCAAAACGTAGCCAACCAAGTAGCCACCAGTGCCGCCCATCATGTATTCAATGCCATTCGCAGATGCGGAAGACGATGCAAACACATCAAAACCCAGCGCACCGATCAGCATGTAGCCAAAGATCGTCGCCAGACCCAAACGCGGGCCGTAAGACACGCCAATTGTCAGCACTGCAAACGTACCAAGCGTAATCGGAACCGGCGATGGGAACATCGGAACTTTAATTTTTGCAGCAACCGCCAACATCGCAATGCCGAGCACGACCAGAACGGCTTGTTTGATACGAAGGGCTGTGCCCTCGCTTGGACCAAAGGCTTCTGCCAAGGCTTGATTGTTCATTGTCATAGCCATTGTCGTGGCTCCTTTTTCCTAATTCGTTGCCTTAGACATGCCCTAGCGGAATTCTTTCTGCAAGGGCGAAGCGATTGTTCGCGCTAACACTTAACATACCACGTTGTGGACACGTAATCTTTACGTGGCCCAAGAACTGTCCACGTCACCGACCAGCAGCTCCATTCTGAGAAATCGTACCCGCCACGATACATATCTTCTCCGCAAAGATGCTCACTCGCCTGCCCTCCAATATTCGGATCAAAATCATGGAATGCACGGCCATCTTCAAAACTGACCAATATCTTCCCATGCTCCTCGGACCACAGATAGCTCCGTTCAGCTTGAAACCGTTGATCGCCAATGATCAATGCACCGGTTTCTGAATACAGTGCCCCCGTCGCGCTCAACGTAATCTCCGCCTGCCCTTCAAATCGGGACGTCGCATGCCCGCGCATATCCTCAATCGTGCGGGCGACGTCGTAGCTGCCAATAAAGTCCTCTAATTTCCTCAATTCCCCGCCGTCCCTTGTGACCATTGCCCAGTCCCTTTATGACGCCCTCATCTGCATTTGCACGTCAAGAAAAAGGCCATCTAACATGATCCCCCGTTATTCTCGCCCTGCCATGACCGACATCTGGGAACCCGCCACAAAGTTCCGCATTTGGTATGAAATCGAAGCGCACGCCTGTGACGCAATGGCCGATATCGGCGTCATCCCGCGCGAAAACGCGGACGCGGTCTGGAAGGCCAAAGACGTGGAATTCGACGTGGCCCGCATTGACGAAATCGAAGCCGTTACAAAACACGACGTTATCGCGTTTTTGACGCACCTTGCTGAACACGTCGGCTCTGACGAGGCCCGTTTCGTTCACCAAGGCATGACGTCCTCTGACGTTCTGGACACCTGCTTCAACGTACAACTTGTGCGTGCTGCTGACCTTTTGATCACGGATATCGAAGCCCTCCTCGCTGCGCTCAAGAAACGCGCGATGGAACACAAGATGACAGTTCGTGTTGGCCGCTCCCACGGGATCCACGCTGAACCAACGACAATGGGCCTGACATTTGCACGGTTTTATGCGGAAATGGACCGCAACCTTGCCCGTATGAAAGTCGCGCGCGACGAAATCTCAACCGGTGCTGTGTCTGGTGCGGTTGGCACCTTCGCCAACATCGACCCGCGCGTCGAAGAGCATGTCTGCGCCAAACTGGGCCTGTCCCCTGAACCAATCAGCACGCAAGTCATCCCGCGTGACCGTCATGCAATGTTTTTCGCCACGCTCGGCGTCATTGCGTCCAGCATCGAAAACGTCGCCACCGAAATCCGCCACATGCAGCGAACCGAAGTTCTTGAAGGTGCCGAGTTTTTCTCAATGGGTCAAAAAGGCTCAAGCGCGATGCCGCACAAGAAAAACCCAGTGCTGACAGAAAACCTCACGGGTTTGGCGCGTCTTGTGCGCATGACAGTCATCCCGGCGATGGAAAACGTCGCCCTCTGGCACGAGCGCGATATCTCGCACTCCTCTGTTGAACGCGGCATTGGTCCTGACGCAACCGTGACGCTTGATTTTGCTTTGAACCGCCTGACAGGTGTGATCGACAAGATGTTGATCTTCCCTGACAATATGCTCAACAATATGAACAAATTCCCGGGTCTGGTGATGTCCCAGCGCGTTCTTTTGGCGCTGACACAAGCAGGCACATCCCGCGAAGATGCCTACGCGATGGTGCAACGCAATGCGTTGAAAGTATGGGAAGAACGCACCGACTTCCGCGAAGAACTGCTCGCAGACAAAGACGTCGTCGCAGCGCTTGGCGTTGATGCGATCAACGAGAACTTCAATCTCGATTATCACACCAAACACGTGGACACGATTTTTGCCCGCGTGTTCGGCAAAGACGCGTAAATCCCACAAAGAAACCTCTATGGGCCCCCGCTAAGGCCCATAGATGGTCGCCCTTTAGGCGGCCGTCTTGTGCGCAGCATGCTCCGCTGACTGTTTTTGGCGCGCCGCAATCGCCATGACCGCATACTTATGCCCATCATCATCGTTCTGGTATGGTTCACCCAGCAATTCAGCACCGTAGCCAAGCCGCTTAAGCGCACGTAAAAGCCAAAGATTTGATAATGAAATCAACGTGTCCGCGCCTTCTTTGTTGGCCATGTCGATCAAACCTCCGACGATCAGATCAAGACACTGGGTGCGCACCCGCATGGATTTAACCTCGGGCGAGATCACCAAACGCGTACATTCCCAGACCTTCGGGCTTTCGATCACATCATCCAGCAAATTGCTCGGGATGGAGTCCAGCTTTCCCGTCATGGCATCTTTAAGCATGTAGGTGTGGTCGCCCCACTGCGCCGCAGTGGACATCGCACGCGCCCCCGCGAGAACGTTCCCATCGTCATCCAAAACAAGCGAATAACGCGCCATAGGGTTGTCGTATTGATCCATTTCAACTTCGGCATTGTGAGGAATTTGCCAGTGCAACGCATCGACAAAGAACTGCTTTCGTAAACTCAAGTAGTCAAAAAATGCAGGCCCGTGAAGATGAACGTGTGACAATTCAAACGTGATGTTTTCCATTGGTACTCTCCTTTTTGGAGAGTCCATTTAGCGCCGAGATCATTCTATTGTTAACTGCAAATCTGATGTGCAGGCAGAATAATTATCCTTGCCACGAAAAATACAAAAGTTAACCTTTTGTTAACAAATTCAAAAGGTTCAAATCAGGCCAAATTCTCCAACCATTGCAGCGGCTTGTGCAGATGTCTGTGCACCAAGTTTCGTTTTTGCATTCTTCAGGCGCTGTTTAACTGCCCCTTCTGAAACGCCCAATGTATAGGCGATCTGCTTTAGCCGCAGCCCTTCTTTCACCATTCTCAACGCTTCAAGTTCTGCTTTTGTCAGATTCGTAGGGGGCGCTTTGGCACGGTGCAAGTTCAAGACATAGGCGTATAGCGCGTTCATCTCATCGCGTTCAAACTCGCGATCGGACCGCGCGAATGTCCCAAAAGACCGCTGGCCTTCGCGATTGCCATCAAAGCACGCAACCGCCACACCATACCGCAAGCCAAACGTCTGCGCCTGTTGGAAGACCCGCATCGGATCAGGCAAATCAATGTCCCCCCACGCGATTGCGCCGGTGTTCGCGTAGCTCCAACGAATAACTGGATCATGCAACATAAAGCGGTGCGTCGTGTAATGATCAACCCAAGGGGCCGGAAGCGCATTAACTTCCTCTAACGGAAAAGCGAACCCCACGCGCAAGGCGATGTAATAGCCAGACTTGGCAACTGCATGCACATCTTCCGGGGACTTTACCTCAAACAAACGTGGCCCTTTCAACGTAGACCAAGGACAAACAATCCTATCAATACGACCTAATATCGCGTAAGCAAAAAAGTAGCTTGATGCCTTATCTTATTCGCACTGCGATAGAACAGGCAACCACAAAGCGAGTTGGGGGAACCATGGTAGATACGAATAAAGTCAAAATGCTTCTGGAAAGCGTCGAAAAATTGGCGGCGTCTGGCTTTGCAATCGCGTTCCATATTCGGCTGTCCTCCCCCGAGCTCTTGTTGCAGACATACCCAAAAGAATGGACTGACCACTATTCCGAAAAAGGTTATGTTTTGGTTGACCCAATTGTGCGCTGGGGGTTTTCCGAGACTGGCGCAATCCGTTGGTCAGACCTGGCCGATCAAGATGATAACAACATTTTAGGGCAATCGGCTGCCTACGGCATGGTTTATGGCGTCGCAATTGGCGTCCAAGCAAACAACAGCCAGAGCATGGCCGGCTTTTCACGCCCGGACCGCGAATACACGGACGCTGAAATTTCTCAACTGACCCAGTGCACGCAAGCCCTTCACGACCTGACTACCTCGAACGAAAACATGGGTGCAGAATTGCGCGAAGATCTGATACAGCTCGCCTCAAAGTTTGCGCGATAGCCCACAACTATACAGCGACCACCCTGAAGATCTAATGCGGTTTTTCATTCTCTTTTTACCCCCAATTTACGTCACGTAACTTTCAGCCATAGCACCAATGATGGCCTGCGTTCGTGACGCCATTAATCCCCTGTTCATCTTAAGCACCTAATCAAAGGTTCACCCCTTAAGGAGCGTGCTTTTATGGCCGGCCCAACGTCCCCCACCGCAGCCCGTGACCTGCCCCAATCCCGCAAAGCCGCGATGGTCGTACAACTTTTGTTAAGCGAAGGTGGCGACCTTCCCCTGTCCCAGCTCCCCGAAGCGGCGCAAGCGCGCCTCACCCGCGAACTCGGCGCACTTAACATCATCGACAAAGCGACACTGAACAGTGTCGCACAAGAATTCGCCCGTGAACTTTCAGATGTCGCCCTCACCCCCCCCGGAAGCTTTGAAGCAGCTCTAAGGGCTCTCGACGGGCGCATTTCCACGGGCACCGTTGCGCGCTTGCGCGAAGAAATGGCGGCGCAAGCTGGAAGCGATCCCTGGAACATCCTGCTTGAGCTTTCACCAGAAGAGATGTTGCCAATCACAGAGGCCGAAAGCCCAGAAATATGCGCCATCCTCCTCTCAAAGCTTCCGACACAAAAAGCGGCTACACTCTTGGGCCTCATGCCAGGCGACCGCGCCCGTTACATTGCTTTTGCAATGTCACGCACCACCAACGTCAAAGCCGAGGCCATTACACGTATTGGCGCGGGCCTCGCCAGCCACTATTGCGGCGCAACCCTGCCCGCCTTTACCGACAGCGCAGAATCCCGCATCGGTGCGATCCTGAACTCGACCCCCGCAGTCACCCGTGACCAGGTGCTTGATGGCCTCCTGTCCCAAGACCCCGCCTTCGGGGAAGGCGTACGCAAAGCGATCTTTACCTTTGCCGACATCTCTACGCGCCTTGCTTTACCAGACGTACCCAAGGTTCTGCGCAATATCGACCAAGCAGACCTCGTGCGCGCCCTCGCTTCGGCCACCGAAACCGGTGGCGTATTGGCCGTATCCGCCGCGCATCTTCTCGACAACATGTCGACACGCATGGCCGATAACCTACGCGAAGAAATGAGTGAGGTCGGCAAAATCAAACCATCAGATGGTGAAAATGCCCAAACCGCCGTTGTCACCGCAATTCGTGCCGCGGCTGATGCGGGAACCATCGTGTTGATCGCCGAAGACGACGATGAAGAAGATTAAAGGACTGGCATCACGCTGATCACGGGCCTAGCATCCCGATATGTTAGATCCAAAGAACCCCGCACGCCGTTGGCATGATATGGGCGGCGACACCGCCGGTCCCATTCCTGATCTGGAAACGCCTGACGAGAACCACGACTTTTCTCTTTGGGAAAAACGCGTTGACGCACTGATGATCATCGGTGCCGCCAAAGGTTACTTCACTGTCGACGGCCTGCGCCGTGTCCTTGAAGACATGGGCGAAGACGCCTTTGAAAAGATGACCTATTACGAACGCTGGATTGCATCGATCAACCAGAACCTCATTGAGGGCGGCGCCTACACCACGTCAGATCTCGCAGAAAAAATGGCCGCGATCAGCGCACGCGGCGAAACCTACGGCGATGCGAGCAGCCAATCATGACTCACTTCGTCCGCGTGAAACCCATGATGCCACCGGGGCATGTCCGCACCCCGATTTATCTGCGTGGCAAGGTCGGTGAAATTGAGCGCTCCCTCGGGGAGTTCCCAAATCCGGAAGACCTCGCCTATGGACAGCCCGCCACGGCCAAACCGCTTCACCGCGTGCGCTTCACTATGGCGGAAATCTGGGGCGCCGACGCTGAAAACCCGAACGACACGCTGGATGCAGAAATCTACGAACACTGGTTGGAGCCCGCCGATGCCACATGACCATCACGACAACGATCACCTTAGCCCATCAGGTCACCCCTACCGCGCCGATGACGACACTGACCTAAGCTACTGGCAAACAATGGAAATCGCCGTGCGCGAACTTCTGGTGGAAAAAGGCATCACGACCTCTGCCGAAATCGCGGGTCAGATCGAAACGATGGATGCCCGCACGCCCAGCAATGGCGCGCAGGTTGTTGCGCGCGCGTGGACGGACCCTGACTTTCACGCGGCCCTGATACAGGACGCGTCCGCAGCGACGCGCGACATGGGTTTTGACATTGGCCCGCTCAAATTGATCGCAGTCGAAAACACCGACGACATTCACAACATGATCGTCTGCACCCTGTGTTCCTGCTACCCCCGCAACCTGCTCGGCCTGCCGCCTGATTGGTACAAGTCCCGCGCCTATCGCAGCCGCACCGTTCGCGAACCACGCTCTGTTCTGGCGGAATTTGGGGTGACTTTGCCGGAAAGCACAAAAGTGCGCGTTCACGACAGTACCGCTGACATGCGCTACATTGTCATTCCAAAACGCCCGCAAGAAACTGATAACATGACACAAGCTGAACTCGCCGCCCTCGTTACACGCGACAGCATGGTCGGCACGGGGCTCGCAAAGACGCCCTAACGCAGAACCGCAGACGCCATCACAGCACCTGGTCCGGGTTCTTGCACGATCACGACAACAGGCGAATCGCCCGAAATCGTGACATTCATACTCAGGTCGCCAGACCCGCTCCACTCTCCAACCGCACTCCACTGGGTGACGATATTGGAATAGGTCAACGTGCGCCCTGCGTTTTCACCGCGGCGCACATCCACCGTTTCTTCAGGGCTAAAGCGAATAAGCTGAACAACAGTCCCGTTGCCCAGCGCTTGCGCGGTTTGCCCCGATATTCGCAACTGGTTGCCGGACCGTTGCAAAGAAATGCGCGTACCAGTCGGGCGCGCGCTATGTGTCCGGATCAAGCGCCCCACATCCATCGGCTTTGCACCAATCACATGGTCCACGCCGCCAATCACCATCTGCGGCGTATAAATTGAGCTGGCCCCCGCAGCCCGCGCGTAATTTTGCTGGCGTCGCGTATGCGCAGGATCCGCAAAAATATCGGCCCACCCAATATAGTCCCAATAATCAACATGAAGCGCCAATGCGATCACGTCAGACTGTCCAGCCAGATCATGCAGAATTTCATCTGCTGGCGGGCAACTGGAACAGCCCTGCGATGTATAAAGTTCAATCACCGTTGGGCCATCCGCGACTGCGGGGGACCCCATTGCAAAGCAAGTAGCGAGGGCGGACAAAGTTGCAGCAAAGGTCTGGCGCATGGGGATTCCTGATAAAGTTATCATTTCCTAACCCAGCCAGACGCGCCTGACCAATCAAGCGTTTGCGATGGAATTGTTACAATCGCATAGTAGCAACAGACATGTTGTGAATGATGCGCCCAAAAGCCATCGCAAAACCGAGCAAAACAAAGCTTGGTTTCCTTTGCCAACATTGCGTAGCCTAACAAAATAGACGTCCCCACTTTCACTCGGAGAGACAAAATGCCCATCACAGTTGGACACGACAGCGCCAAAACGCGCAAAACCCTCAAAGTCGGCGACCAGTCGCTCGCGTATTACTCCATTCCTGCCGCGACGGATGCTGGCCTTGGTGACTTTTCCAAACTGCCCGCCGCCCTAAAAGTGGTGCTGGAAAACATGCTGCGTTTTGAAGATGGCAAAACCGTTACTGTTGACGACATCAAAGCCTTTGCCGAATGGGCAACGAACGGCGGCAAGAACCCGCGCGAGATCGCCTACCGCCCTGCCCGCGTGTTGATGCAGGATTTCACCGGCGTTCCGGCCGTTGTTGATTTGGCGGCAATGCGCGACGGGATTGTCGCCCTTGGTGGTGACGCCCAGCAGATCAACCCGCTTAATCCGGTAGACCTCGTGATCGACCATTCGGTTATGATCGACGAATTTGGCAACCCGCGTGCGTTCCAGATGAACGTGGACCGCGAATATGAACGCAACCTTGAACGTTACACGTTCCTGAAATGGGGCCAGTCCGCGTTTTCCAACTTCCGCGTTGTTCCGCCCGGCACTGGCATTTGCCACCAAGTGAACCTCGAATACCTCAGCCAAACAATATGGACGGACAAGGACCAAAACGGCGAAGACGTCGCCTACCCTGACACACTCGTCGGCACAGACAGCCACACAACGATGGTCAATGGCGTCGCCGTTCTGGGATGGGGCGTTGGCGGGATCGAAGCCGAAGCCTCGATGCT
>Ga0209121_10005874_pt1 | contig 10964 bp, 9 predicted proteins | sample Cruoilmetagenom3_FD_187292 | JGI IMG/M metagenome (GOLD analysis project Ga0209121, IMG submission 187292) | Oil polluted marine microbial communities from Coal Oil Point, Santa Barbara, California, USA - Sample 3 (SPAdes) (version 2) | ecosystem: Environmental > Aquatic > Marine > Oil seeps ...
GTTTCAATCCCATCATGGTCTGATTCACCCGCTGTCTGTGAGGAGGAGTGCGAGACGACCTGTGAATGTTTCAATCCCATCATGGTCTGATTCACCCGATGGTGCTGGCGATGTCCGTCGTCTGGAAGTTCAGGGTTTCAATCCCATCATGGTCTGATTCACCCGTTTCTCAATCAAAGCAGCCATAGGAGCTGAAACATGTTTCAATCCCATCATGGTCTGATTCACCCACTGAACCATGACAGATTACTGCTCCCCCCTGACCGTGTTTCAATCCCATCATGGTCTGATTCACCCAGAAGGGGAGCGGAGATAGAGATAAAATTGTCTAAGAGTTTCAATCCCATCATGGTCTGATTCACCCCCTTCAGTCCAAGAAGTATCGGCGACTTTATAGACGTGTTTCAATCCCATCATGGTCTGATTCACCCCAGACCTGGACAGAACGAAGGAGAGCATAGGGGAGAGTTTCAATCCCATCATGGTCTGATTCACCCCGCGTCACGGCGGGCGGGTATGTAACCAACCCCAAAAGTTTCAATCCCATCATGGTCTGATTCACCCCGTATCCGGAGGGCGACCACGGCGCCACCATCTATTTGTTTCAATCCCATCATGGTCTGATTCACCCTTTCCACAAGATGTTTTTTCACCATGGGATCCTCCATGTTTCAATCCCATCATGGTCTGATTCACCCTATAACAGCGGCGGCGGTCGCCCTCACCCTGGCGTAGTTTCAATCCCATCATGGTCTGATTCACCCTCGAGTGAGCGGATGCGAAATGTCCCATAAATCGATGTTTCAATCCCATCATGGTCTGATTCACCCCCCTCACCACCAGCTATCAGGAGTTCGATTACGACATGTTTCAATCCCATCATGGTCTGATTCACCCGCGATGGCCTCGGAGCCTGAGAACGGGGAGGTTGATGGTTTCAATCCCATCATGGTCTGATTCACCCGCGAAGACGGCACGCGGCATCGTTTCGTCTGTGAGGTTTCAATCCCATCATGGTCTGATTCACCCTCGTGGAGGCGAGGAGTTAAGCTCTCCCCACTTTCATGTTTCAATCCCATCATGGTCTGATTCACCCCGTGGCCGCCGAGATATTGAGGGAATATGAGAAGATGGGTTTCAATCCCATCATGGTCTGATTCACCCTCTATACTCTCGCCTGGTTCCTCGACCTTGACACACTGTTTCAATCCCATCATGGTCTGATTCACCCCTAATTTTTCGCTTACGTTTTTAAATGTTTTCTAATCTATTTTTGAGATTTAACGCACATTCACGCGACATCTTGGTCCTAGAACCTAGAAAACAGACTCCTTGATTGTAAAAGTCAATTTTGAAAGTTCGGAGAGGAAAGTTCAGAAGCCCCTGAATCGGAGTTCCTCAGTAACGTATTTCCTTTATAAAGATTCACGATATCGCGTTCAGAGTATGTTGTCCACTTCGGCCTTAACCGTTCCTAGGGAAAGCCGATTTATGAACCTCTGATCTCTCGCGGTGTATATGAGAATGTTATCTCTCTCCTTATCTATCAACGATTTCAGCTTACCTTGTATTTTATAGAGCTGGGCTTTGGTAATCTCACCCTCAAATACGCTGTTCTGTACCCAGTTTAGGTACTGTTTCAGGAAGTTCCTTATAATATCTATCCTTTCCACTCCAATATCATATGCTAGAATAACATACAAAATTTACCACCACATTACCAGTGGCTCATATTTTTTATCCCCCAGGCAATGCTTTCCCAGCTTGTATAATTCAAGCCGAATCAGCCTCTTGTAGGATACTTTCTTGCCCAGTCCGCGATGTTTTATGGTCTGACCAAGCCGATAATCATATTCACGGAGGAATAGGCGTTTCCCCTTATCAGAGAGCATCATATTGCCTATGCTGCCCACAAAACAGGAGTCATTTAACATTCCCTTGTTTATTAGCTTAGTAATAATTCGATCAACGATGATGGGCTTGAATACCTCACTGACATCAAGCGAGAGGGAGAATCGTCTATAGCCGGGCTCATGGAGGAATGAAATCGAGGGATTCAGCTGTGTGTGATATATTTCACATAGGCAGGTAGTGTAAAGCAGAGAGTTACCAAAACTGATTAGGGTGTTAGTCTTGTTTCCAGGCGGCCTACGTGTACGCCGAATTATCTGGTATTCCTCTGGAAAGATCTCATCTAGTGCTCGGTAGTACGTCTTCTTAACCTGACCCTCCACCTGCATAATTTGAGGGACCGACTCTGTGTATTTGAGATCATCGAGGTTAGCTTTAATCCTATCCTGGTTTTCTCGTAAACTTGGATGGCCCCTCCGGTAGTAACTTATGTTTCGAAGAGTGTTTTTTATTGCCCCTTCGACGATTTTCTTAGCTAAATAGAGCCTTTTGGATGAGTCTAAGTAGTGCTCGGCTTGTTTTACGACCATAGAGCCTGAAATAAGGGTCTGCCTTGGATAAAATGAGCCTTTGTACCAGCCATAGTAATCAAAGAAATGAACTGGAACCCCTTTCTTTCCTAGGTATAGGATGGCTCCTGATGATATGCTATTGCTACCGAGACAGTAAATCGAGTTTATGTTGTTTATTGGAAGGGCCCTCTTGGTGAACTGATTGATAAAGTATATTGTATTCTCCTCTCTTTTTATCTCCCCATCTTTTATGATGTAGAAATCCTGTTTCAATTCCTTCTACCCCTTATCCTCTTTAAACATCTGAGTGTTAAAAGAAATTGAGTGGTACTACACTCGACAAAATTCATAGTAACTACAACCTCTACAGTGCCTTTTTTTGGTCGCTTTTGGAGGTTTAGGCATTGAAACTATTTCCCTGATATGGATAAGTATCTCCTCTATTTCATGCTCGATTTCAGGTGTGAATTCAACCTCCTCTCTCTTTCTATGCTTCGGATAGACCAGACAGCCCTTGGCAGTGATCCCCCTCTGCTTAAGAAACCACAGGTAGTAGTAGAGTTGGTAGAGGGCAGGCTCGACCAGTTTCCTAGATTTCTTTATCTCGTAGACTGTAAGTATTCCTTCGTTTTTTGTGAAATCGAAGGCTACGGGGCCTATCTGTAAACTCTTCCTCTCCCTCGAATAGGACTCCTCATGGATCTTCCTTCCAATCAATATGTTCTCATCCTCCTCGTTCAGATTTATTCCATGAGTGAAGAGCCATAGTTCTCTGGGGCAGCTCTTGTAGTACTGCACCATCACGCCTGTTATATTGTTGGGGCCATCGAGGGCTATTTCGTCCATCAGATCATCCTCATGTCCAAGGTATCATTTGGTAACTGGAATCCCGTCTCAGGATCGTACCAAGAGTTCAAATGCCCCTGTTTTACTAAATAGATGCCCTTAAAGGAATCAAGTTCATCTAGAAGGGATAGGACATCCCTGTCCTTGACTGGCACCCGAACATTCAGCACATATTTATAGAACCTGCGCTTGAAGGGCAAGAAGAGCCCCCTCCTCTTGTAGCTCTTGACATCTGCTAGAACCTCGTCAACTTTCTCTCTGATCTCACGAGCCTCGTCGTTCCGCTCGATATACAGCTTTACTGTGTCAATGTTCTCTATCAGATGGAAATTTGAGGCCTCCTCGAAGTCGAGTCTCTCAAGGCTCTTCAGAACTTCCTCAGACGCGAGGGCCCTCTTCCTGCATAGCCTAAAGTAACGGTCAGCAGAAGCAAGGTTGAACTCCGCCTCAGTTGTACGGCTCTGGGCTCCGATAATGTTCTCAGTGATCTCCAGAAGCACAGAATCATATATGTAGGACGAGTAGGCACGGTTTCTATTCTCATCCATCAGCTTCACCACACGCACCCTTCCCTTTTCGCCTGTGGACTCCCTATTACATCTACCCGCAGTCTGGATGATGGAGTCCAGGGGCGCAAAGTCCCTGTAGATGATGTCTATGTCGATGTCCACGCCGGCTTCGATGAGCTGAGTGGAGACGATAAGCTTCCTCCTAGGGCTCTCCTTTATCAGCTGTATCCTGTTCATCCGCTCCCCTGGCAGTACATGAGTGGACAGGTAGATTAGCTCCACCTCATTGAGACACTCCTTCAGCGCCTCCTTGAGCATCCAGTATAGTTGCTTCGAGGAGTTGATGGTGTTCATCACTACCATTATGTCCGAGTTAGGTTCATATTGGAAAAGGTTCACCACCTCGTCTGCCAGCTGATCAAGGGTCTTATCATTCATACTAAAGACGTATTTCACCCTATCCAGACAAGAGTAGTATCTCTCTTTGTCATCTACAAGCTCCATTATTTCAGTTCTGGGATCGAAGATGAGGGGGTTAGTGGCTGTCATCAGGATGAGCCAGCTGTTATACCTCTCGCAGAACACCATAAGAGCCTCCTTAAGTGTCTCCCAGTACTTCAGGGGGATGTTCTGGACCTCATCGAGAATGAACACGGAGTTCGCCATGTTATGGATTTTCCTGGCCCTAGAGTTGCGATGAGTTATCAAGCTCTCAAAGAACTGGACGAAGGTCGTGACCACCACCTCTGAGTGCCAGCCCTCCGTAAGCAGCAATCCCTCTGCAGCATTGTTCGTATCATCCTCAGCCAGGTATCCTGTGGAGAGATAGTGATGCTTCAAGAGGATTGCCGAGTTTCCCGCTGAACCTGTTTCCTCTAGGACCTTTTCGAGCACGTCGTAGTTCTGCTCAATTATGGATAGAAATGGGAGGGAGTATATTATTCGGGGCCGGAAGCCTAGCTCCTGCTCTATTCTCTCCCTTAGGGTGAAAGCTGCATCTAGGCCTGTCAATGTTTTACCCATGCCGGTAGGAAGGGTGATGGAGTAAAACCTCTGAGTTAAGCTGGAGGCAGCAAGGGCGGTCTTTACTGAGGAGGCTGCTTCCTCTCTCAGCTTATTTAGGCTGCTCTGTGGTGCACCGAACTTTCTCTTCTTGTAGTTGATCACCGGGTCTCGTGGAAGCGTCCTCCTCTTGGGAATGGTCACCCCAGCAGCATCGAGTTTATCGGCATCAAGCAAGATGGAGTAGAGGACAAGGATCATGTAGTATGTCTCCAAGGTAGGGTTCCTCATTTCGGTGAAGTACACTCTCTTGATTTCCTTGAATAGAGATTCATCCTCTATTAGAGAGGCGAAGTCTTCAAGGTTAACCTCCACGTGCAGTGATCTATAGATCTCTTTGACCTCATCAAGGTTGTTCGATATAATATCCCTGTTCTGTTCCTTCAGGAGACTAATATGAGTTTTCAATGTCTTCCTGTACAGTTCTCCTCCCTCAGGGTCAAGGCTGAGGTCGGTAAGGTTTCCGTGATGGCGCTGTACGGTGAACCACCCTATCAGTCCCATTTTCTTGGAGTGATCCTTGAGCTGTCTTGAGATAAGATAATAGCAGAAGTAGGCTGAGAGACTGGAGTGGTTCTTCTTCTCCGTGCGGTATTTCCTCCCCTCAGAGTTCACATAATTTTGAAAGAAGGTAGTGGCCTTACCGAAGTCATGTGAGGCCGCTATGAGATACGCTGTTTCAGCCAACTCGTCCTCTATTACAGTTTTGCTGATTATACTAATCGTCTTCTCGACGACTCCCCTCAGGTGGGCGTAAAGGGTCTGGTCGGGCCTGGATAGTAGGTTAAAAGAAGACGATATTTCGATCCCCTATGCTAAAGTACTCTGCTTCGGTCACCTTAATTGTTTTTCCATCCGGTTCATATAAGATGTCGAGGTACTTGGGTACGCGTCCCTTGCTGAAGAAGCCGGGCATGCGTTCCCGGACGTACTTCTTTCCCGCCTCTATCTGGATGACGGCTGCCCCTTTTCTGATCACGCTGTTGATCTCGCCTTCTCCTTTCTCTTGGACTGCCCCCTGTCTACCTACGTACTGGAAATCGGCTAGGAGTTCTGAGATGCCTAGGCATGGAGTGTAGACCGACTGGTGGTTCTTCAGGTATTCTTCCAGCCTCTCAAATATTCCCTCATCCCTCAGATACAGGTACACCCTGTACCACGGGTCCTTAACCATCTCGAATGGGACTTGTATGCGTTCGATTCTTCTAGGAGGCTTGGTCGAGAGGTTTATGAGGCCTAGGGTCTCGTCCTTGGTTTTCAACAGGTTCTGGTTTATTATACATTTTCTTATGGGTTTCATTATAGAAAGCGATAACCTGCTATTTTCCCTGGAGAAGAGCTGGTAGTAGCTGTTCCTCTCTAGACCGAGGATGCCAGCGATGAGCCCTGCTAAGGTTGTACGCGGCGGGACGCCGTAGGTAAGCTGAGAGGAGGTTGTGTAGACCTTCCTGAAGTGCGCGTAGTCCCCTTTTAGGTCGAATACAAGCACTTCATGCCCTGACATCTATCTCAGTAACCTCTAAGTCCGCTGTGAAGAGCTCCTTCAATCGGCTACCTGTTGCATTTTTTCCATGGGCCTCGAAGACGATGTTGTCGTCGGCCTTGAAGGATATCCTCAAAATCTTGTCCCTGTTCGCCTCCAGCTTCTCCACTAGTTTCCCTATATCCAATACATAGTCCTTGGTCGATCGGATCTCCTTCTCATCGATATCGGTACGGAGTTTGATGTACTTATCCAGTTCCCCTATGTGGTAGTTCTTCCTTCCATATTCGACTCTCAGCAGAAGACGGGGCATCTGGCCGAACTTGGAACGTGTGATCAGGTTCTTGGTACCGTTCCACATACCCTCCAGCAGCAGCCCCATGTCTCGTTCCGTTAGTCCTGTGTGTCGAGCAGCGTTCTCGTTGGCGATTCCATAGAAGCATATGAGCGAGTAGGGAAGTATGTGAATCTCCGTCATAGTTCCCTGCGTTAACCCTTCCTTAGAGGGCATCACGGTTGTGCCTTTGATGAACATGGACTCCACCTTGTGGAGGGACCTTCCGAACTTGAACTGGACGGGGCCCGTCCTTGTTATGGTTCCCTTCTTCACGGCGATGGTCGCGCCGAATAGTCGAAGATCACTATATTGTTTAAGGAGCGCCTTCTCAAGTTGATCCAGGTTTATCTTGCCGATTTCATTCTCGATCTTCGTGTCATTTAACCCCTTCAGCGCATCTAAGGACTTCTCCCAACCGTGGAACTCCGCCATGTTTTTGGCGAGGAACTCTCCAAGCCTTCTGGTTCTTGATTTCTGGGTGCCCGCCCCGGTCTTCTCCTCCTTAATGAACACCTCTTCCATAAGGTATTCGCTAAGGTAGTCCCTGATAGTCCGCTTCAATCGGACATCGGTGACTATATTCACCTCGGTCTCCTCATCCATTCTAGGCCTGTTCTCGTTAAGGGGATCACCGTTAGGGTTGGCGTCGGTGATGTCGTACAGGAAGAGGAGCTCGGAGCGGTTCTCTATTGTTTCACTCATTTTTTTCACTCTCCTTCTTGAACAATCCACTAAGGTTCATACCCAAGGCAAAGTAATAAATGATCTCGTCGCGGGAGATCGCCCACCCGTTTTCCTCGGCTTTCAGCAGATAGATCGAAGTAAGTTCGCTCAGGCTTGGGTAGCTCACCTCATATTCCGATAGCTTCTCCTCTACTTCGCCGAGCAGCTTCTTCACCTTGGGGATGTTCAGGTTCAATCCGCTGAGCTTTGACCTGAAGGGTGTGGATCTTCTGCGGGCGTATTGAACCCTCATCAGGTACTTGACCAGAACGCCTTCTAGGAAAACCCCTCTCTTCTCAGCGGAGTCGAAGGCCACCGGATAGGCCTGAAAGAATTCTTCGAATCGCTTCTGCGATTCATTCAGGGTTATTTCATTCTCTCCATTCATCTTCTCACCTTCCAATAATCCACTTCGAAATAGGAATAACATGAACATGAAAGAGTTCAGGCTATAAACTACAGGTCGCTCGTAAAAGCCGGATATTTCTCCCTTCAGATCTTTTGTATATCTCCTCTTTAGCTCCCTCGAGTACATGTCAAAAAGAATCGCGCTGTTTACCTTTTCGCCTCTAAGAATGTTCCCCATTAAATACAGCGCTAGTTCCTTGAAATCATAAATCTCCTTTCTGTCGGGGAGAACACTGTAAATTATACCGTCTAAAGTTTTGAACTTCCAACCGCCTTCCTGTTTCTTATTCACTATTTTTTTGAGGCTTTTTTCCTGAAATAGTGGTAGAGTTTCAATGTCCACCTTAGCCTTGTACAGCTGTTTTATCCACGATGGCGGAACATCTTCGACGTATTTCTCTATTCTCTGCTGGCTCTGGGAGCGTGTGAAGAACAGGAAGATAAGGTTCATGGCGATGTTCTCCTGCCCGAGGATCATCTCCGTGTAGTAGTCCTCGGTCGATATAAAGGCGTATTTTGATTTCTTGCTCTTCCCTCTGATTATGAAATCTATTATGTCCTCCGATGGCGGATTAACTGGAAACTCGGGCACAATGTAGTATTCAATGTTACCGAATTGTGTTTTGAATGAATTCTCGTCTAGGAAGGACTGTGCAGCCCTCATAGAATAAGCGCATTCGAAGCAGAGGGGAAGTTGTTTCCAGGCATTCTCGACCTTAAATTCAGGGGCAAAACCTATCTTGTCGAAACTCCTAAAGGGAAAGGGAAATCCGAAGCCAAATAAGTCTCCTCTCTGTTTGCAAATGGTACATTCTCCTTGGCCACATGACTCAGTGTTGTGTTTCTTCACCCAGCTTCCAAGGACATTTTCCTTTACAACCTGCCTGAAAACTTCGAAGGAGTCAAGATACTTCTCATCTCCATCCTCCACGATGTTTATTGTAAGGAGGCACCCCCGTTTTTCTAGCCTATGTAGTTTTCCATACTCCTCGATTACATCGGCGTTTATCTTCTTCTTTTTCCTCTGGTAAGCCGTTTTAAGTGCATTCACCAGAGGGTCGTCTCCCTTGTATTTCGCGAACCACCCGTATCTCCATATTCTAGCTAATGCCTTCTCGGGGCCCTTGAACGTGATTAATGAGGTGGGGCTGTAATCCCCCCCTCTGGAAGTACCACCACTATAGAGTGTTTTTTCCTTATTTCCAGCATGTTCCAGGTGTACTCCTCTATAATGAGCTTCGTTTCCATCCCATTCGAAGTCGATACATATAATCTGCGTCGTGTTGGATAACTTGCTAAGTGTTAGAAAGTAATCAAGACCCGTCTTATCTCGCTTTCTTAGATGGTCCCCCAGTTCCTTCAAGGCTGCTAGCATTGGTCCATCACCTCCACGCAGCCAAAACCCATGGCATTCTTCTCCCCAAATCCAGCATCGTATCCAAACCTGAGGAGGTCAGGGTCCGACTCAACCGTGAACTCAAGCATAGCGCATCTTCTATATGAGCCGGCTATATCCATGCGCTTCCTTTTGACTCGGTTTATCTGTTTCACATGAAAATCAATGTCTCCACACCTCTCTCTGGTGTAGGATTCAAATTTACTTACTAAGTTTCTCCGGAGCATTTTCTCCCACTCCTCGTTGCCAGGATATAGGTCTAAGAATCTCTTGTCTCTCGTCGTCTCCACGATTTTCTTCAGGTAGATGGGTGATAGAGTTCTAAATCTAGCGACTCCCCCCATCTTGACTACTTCCATGGCCTCAAGTCCCGTGACCTCAAGTGGTATCCCATTGAGAAGCAAATAGGGGTGGTTGAGCAGCCCTCTTGCACCAACATTTATGAATCGATTATCAGGTGAGGAAACGTAGAACCAGGCGTTCTTAAAATCTAATCCATTTTTACTTGTACCCCTTTGGTATTGTATCCATGAGAAAGTGAAGAACTTACCGGATCTATTTGAGTGGAGGTTCTCGGCGAGCTGTTCATCTTCTAGGTCAAATATTTTGTAGAGGGCTGAAGCAAGTGCATACTGATAGTTATAGGGTAGGTGTTGTTGCGTCTTCTTGGATAGCTCCACCATTAATCTCAAGAACTGACCCCGATATACTTCACTTACTGAAGTTTGCTTCTCGATAGAGGCTTAAAACACTTTCGGAAGTGGCCGACGGCCTTAGCTCTCGACTCACGCGTATAATCTGCCTAAAGAGTGCGCTCTCTGCTCTGTCAGACTTAAGTTCTAGATCCTTTTTTCCCGCTAAAGGCAACCTTATAGCTCTCACGTTGAATAAATAGTGTTTTAGCTAAAAATATTGAAGAACCTAAATGGAAATTCCAAAAAACCGCCAATTCTCCCTCCCCCTCTAATATAATTAATTTCTGGGGAGGAATGACCGACCAGACGGTCAAATACATGGAAATAGAGGGTAGATAGCCTAGAGACGCCCTATTTTCGCTTCTTTACTTGAGCCTTTTCCAAGCCTAAAAAGGTCATTTTCTACAAGGGCGAATCTCGTCGAAGGCACGTTTGAACTTCTTCATCTCTTCATCCGTAAGCTTATCACCAGGCTATCCGGGGCGTCGCTGGACCAGCCTCTTGAAAACAGGGCATCGTCGCTCGTCTTTGGTTCGTCGGCCTCGCGAACTATGAGCGCTCGGGCCCTGAGGATGTCCCCCGCTCCTTTTCGCTAAGCCTGACTCTATATTTCCCTGACATTCCTCTCACCTCCTAAGTGGTTCTGACAGGCCTCATCTTAGACGCCAGATCCCTCCAACCCCTGCGAGCGTAGGTGATGGTGATGTCGCTCTTCCTCCAGCCGAAGAAGTCAACGAGGTCGATGATCTCGAAGCCGTAGTCCTGAACGAGCTGCGAGGACCTCTGACTCCTGAACCAATGAGGCAGGCACGGGACCCCGGTCCTCTCCGAGGTCCATGCAACGAGCTTGTAGGTTCAGCTTCGGCTCAGCCGTCGCCCAGGCCTCCTCGGGCTTGGGAATAGGAGGTCGTTGGCATCTCCTCATGGTAGTAATCTTTCGGGCTGGAGGGGACTGCAAAAGGGGTAGAGACGCGGGGCATCACCATGTAGGCTATCTGTTATATATTCCCTCTATCCGATGTTGACCTCATCTTCTTTCACAACGACAGCTGAGTTGAGGCGAGGAATACAATATTAAGCTG
>Ga0209121_10005875_pt1 | contig 10964 bp, 10 predicted proteins | sample Cruoilmetagenom3_FD_187292 | JGI IMG/M metagenome (GOLD analysis project Ga0209121, IMG submission 187292) | Oil polluted marine microbial communities from Coal Oil Point, Santa Barbara, California, USA - Sample 3 (SPAdes) (version 2) | ecosystem: Environmental > Aquatic > Marine > Oil seeps ...
GTTTCCAGAGTTGATGCGGGAGTAAAGTTGGTTGAGTTTTCTCGGTTATTGTCGGATTCGGATTTTATCTCCATTCATGCTCCGCTAACGAATGAGACAAGGCATTCCTTCGGAGAAAATGAGCTAAAGACGATGAGAAAAACCGCTTATTTAATAAATACCGCCCGCGGGCCTATTATTGATGAAAAATCCCTCTGTGAAGCCCTTAAGGAGAGATGGATTGCTGGAGCAGCTTTGGATGTTATGGAAAGGGAACCGCCCGATTGGAAAAATCCCCTGCTAAAGTTAGACAACCTGATTATCACGTCCCATATCTCTTTTTACTCAGAAGAATCCTATGTTGAGCTGAAGACAAAAACCGCTGAAGCGGTGCTATCTGTTTTAAAAGGAGGGTTGCCCAGGGCATTTGTTAATCCCCAGGCGGTAAGGGGAAAATAATAATTGAAGTCGTGTGGTATGGTGTCAACCAACTTTTGCACGAAATAGTAGCAATGGCATTTTTGTTTGTGAAAATTCGTCTTCTGGTAAATAATCTTCCTGACATTTTAACCTTGACATTGGCACCTTCCGTAGTATAATATATGCGGGAGGTGATGTCATGACATATCCAGGTTATGATGCAAAGACTAAACTTGAGATCGTTAAACGAATCTGGAAAGGAGCAAAAGTAGCTTCTCTTTCCAGAAGATTTGGTATTTCTCGGGATTCATTCATCGATGGATTAATGAAGCTGAAGAAGATGCTCTTAAATCCCTTGCACCCTCTGCTCCAGGACCTAAAGTTGACCCTCTCGTTCATTTGAAAGAGGAAAATAAACATCTCAATTCTTTGGTTCAAAAACTGCAAGATAAACTTGAAGCATTATCGCAGATAACTGTCTCAACCAAAGCTCCTTCTCTTTTGGAAGAAAGACCAAGCAGGTGCCCTGAATGTGGAGCTAGCCGGATCTGGAAGAATGGAACCTATCAGGTCACCGGAGAAAGAACCTCTCGCTCTTTGAAAATTTCGGAAAAAGGAACTGTTCAGCGATTTCGCTGCTCTCATTGTGGAGTAAAGCTCTATCTGGTAAAAAAAAAATCAAAATGAGGAAGTAGAAAGAGTTGAGATTCACCTCAAAGAGGCGATTTTAACCAGTGAGCCGCTAAAAGAAATCTTTTCTTTTAAAGAAGAGATAATTAGCTTAGAGAAGGTAGAGCTATCATCTAATTTAGGATCTTCCTCTAAAAGCAGTCTTCTTTTCCGGGTTATCTTAGCTAAAAGGCTCGATCTTCATATAGAAAAGGAAAAGAGCTATTTACCTGAAGTCTATCCCCAAGAAGCTTTACCCGAGGAGAAAACTCTCTCTTTTGAATCAGCTAATTCCCAAGATAATATCCAAATCAACGTAGGTCTGAATGAATTCACTGAGATTCTTCCTTCTGGTTTTTTAGCTATCCTGGCCAGTTTTGCTAAAAGTCTTGGCTTTTTTGATCCTTTCTTGAGGCACCTTTATCTCCCTATGAAAGAGGTTAGGTATAGCATAATGGATAAGATCGCTACTCTCTTCTCCTCAATAGCAGTAGGCTGCTCCCATATCAAGGACATTAACCATAAGCTCACTCCTTATCCTTTAGCAGCCTCTTTATTCGGAATGGATAGATTCCCTGATCAGTCAGGGGTCAACCGCTTTTTAAACAGAATGGGTCCCGAACAGACCACCCAACTCTCCTTAGTTTTCGAGGCCATTTTAGATAAGGTTATCTTTTTTAAAGATCAAGAGAAGGTGGACCTAAATGTTGATGTAACTGGCCTTATTGTCTATGGAGACAGATATCAATTTGCTAAAAAGGGATACTTCGCTCATAAAAGAGGTAAAGAGGGCTATCAATTATCATTAGGAACAACCAACTGTGAGTATAGCCAGATTTTATCTCTGATTCTAGATCCTGGCAATATCTCTTTGGCTGGGAGACTCTGGGATACAATTTATGAGGCAGCTGAGGTTCTTGGTTCTTTAGAGAGAATAGGAATTGTCAGAGCTGATGCCATTTATGGAATAGGACCTGATATAACTGAACTTATTGAACAGACTCTCTCCTTTCTCATTAAGGGGAAAGACCCTCGGACTGCTAAAAGAATTCTTAGAGAACGACATCTCTCTTGTGATGATTGGAAAAGGGTAGATGAAACAACCTGGGCCTTTGATGCAAAATACGTTACCATAACAAACTGTCCTTATCCGGTAAGAACAGTTATAACCAAAGCAATCGATGCTAAGGGAAAATTTAAGTACCGCCATATCTACACCAGCTTCTCTTTAAAAGAAATGGATGAGGTAGAGACTGTTCTCTTCAATAGAAAAAGGATAGACATTGAGGCCGTCATCAGAGATGATAAATATGGCCTCTATATCGATAATCTCAGAACTAAGAACTTTTGGGGTATCTGGGCTTATCTTTTTATGGCCTGTGCTACCCATAACCTTGTTTCTCTTTTTAGAAAAAGGGTTCTATCAGGAACCGGCATAGAGGATCTGGGAATTCAGACTATAGTTAAAAAGCTCACTGATATCCCGGCTAAGTTTGAGAAAGAGCAAGACAAAATGAGGATCTTTTTCCCAGCTGGTCATGAACTGGCTCGAAGATTCATTGAGGGAAAACAGGATAATCATAAAGGCAGTATTTTCGCCTTAGAGAAAAAACTATACAGTTAATTTCGTGCAAAAGTTGGTTGACAAAAAAAAAAAATGTATTAACATTAATAGTGAAGTTAGATCTTTGGTAAAAAAGAGCTAAAAATAAGGCCGGGAGGAGGTGAGAATCATGTAGGCCATTAGCTGGGATGAAAGAAAGTTTCCAAAGAGAAAAGTGTTGAAAGATTAGTTTCTCTTTCGGGAACTTTCCACAGAAAAATGAACCACGTCAGATTTTTGGTTTAACCGCTTTGGCTCTTTGAAAACAAAAATATCTCCCTAAAAGCTGTAGATGAAGTCAATCAGATTTTTGTAGTTGATTCGTCTTAAGGAGGGAATCTCTTTCTCTTGAAAAAAGAGACAATAAAGGCTGGCACGTTAGGGGCTGCTAATTTTTTCTTGTAGATTCATCCCATGTTTCCAGGTACTTGATAAGGTTAAGGGTAACTCTTATAACAAAATGCATTGTCCGTTTTAAAAGAGTAGTTATACAGGCCATGGTTGCCTCAATGGAAGCCATCTTTAGTCCATAGATACGGGGAGATTCCAAGATGTCTAAATCAGATGACTTACAAGTTCCATTGGAACGTTCGGAGGCTGAGCGAAGATTTCTAGTCTTCTTCCAGCGGTCCGAACATCTGGGAATCTCGCATATAAGTCTTGGATGAGCTTTGATAGACATATGAGTAGAGTAGCCACATTCCCTGATAAGGTACTTGCAACCCTGTATAGAATTGGGAACAGCAAGAGGTGAGGTTAAACCAAAAATAATAGGTTCATCTCATTTGATTTTTCCATGAAAGAAGGAGGAGATACGATGTTGAAAAAGGTTGTATTGATCTTTATAGTGGTAGCTGTCATGATCGGTTTCGCGGTGACGAGCGGTATAGCGGCAAAGTTTCCCACCAAAGACATCATTTTGATTTGTCCGTGGTCAGCCGGCGGAGGCACCGATACAATCTCAAGAGCACTGGTCAAGAACGCCAAGAAGTATTTTGGCGTGAACGTGAATGTGGTCAACAAGACCGGAGGAATGGGAGCCGTGGGAATGGGCTCCGTTGCCACAGCCAGACCGGATGGCTATACCGTTGGCATGATTACTTTTCAGTTGAGCACATTTCGGTTGATGGGACTGGCAGACCTTTCCTACCGCGATTACTCCCTGATTCAGCTGGTCAACCGAAGTCCTGCATCAATCTCAGTGGATATTGATTCCAAATGGGAAACACTAAAGCAGGTTATGGACTACGCCAGGGAAAACCCGGGGATCGTCACTGTTGGCCACAGCGGCGCCGGCGGAGCATGGCATCTAGCCATAGCTTCCATCGCCACTATGAACAAGGTCGAGTTCAATTACGTCCCGTTCGATGGGGCAGCTCCCACCAGGACGGCCCTTATCGGGGGTCACATTGACGTTGCCACAACAGGGATTGACGAAGTGCTCCAGCTTTACAAGGGCGGAGAACTGCGCATCCTCGCTGTGAACGCTTTTGAGCGACATCCTCTTTTTCCAAAGGTTCCAACCATCGCTGAGGCAGGATTTCCCAATCCAAGCCCGATCTTTGACTGGCGAGGGCTAGGTGCTCCCAAGGGTGTCCCAGAGGACGTAATGGAAGTCTTGATCAAGGGGTTTAAGCAGTGCTTTGAAGACCCCGGATTCGTGAAGTTGGCTGACGAGCTGGGCCTGCCCTTGGCTTATAGGGATCCCGAAGGATTTAAAGAATTTCTAGCAGGAATGGAAGAGACCCTGGAACCCGCTCTGGAATCTGTTGGCCTTCTCAAACCGATAGAATGATGAAAAAAGTGTCGAAAGCGGCTCACTCAGCCGCTTTCGACACCTCCAACAAGGAGCAGAGGAACTATGAAAAGAGCCAATATGACAAGGGCCGATATTGCAGTGGGAACCGGCGTGATTATCCTGGCCACCTGGGTTTTCTGGTACTCCAACGGATATCGCGGTACGGTCATCTATATCTACGGGCCTAACTTCTTTCCTCAAGTCCTATCCGTTCTAATGATCCTCTGTGGGGTGGCCCTGATCGTCAGAGCGATCAGAGGAAAAGCCTTGACTAAAAAAGACCGGATAGACAGGAAAGGTTTCGTTCGGACGGTGATCGCCATCGGGATCTGTATTGGATATCTGTATTTGATGCAAGTCATTGGTTTTGCCATGGGAACGAGTGTGTTCCTTTTCGTTCTCATGACCTTTCTGGGGCAACGAGGCTTAGTGAAGAGAGTCATCAGCTCTATAGCCACTTCACTACTGGTCTGGGCGATGTTTCGCTATTTTCTGGTAATCCCCCTGCCCACGGGGATATTCGATTTCACTTTCTAAGGGCTGGCTGAACGAAAGGAATTTGCCATGGATTTTCATCTTCTATCTCAGGCTTTTGGCACGGTGATGCTGAATCCGATGAACTTGCTTTTCGTCTTCGTCGGGGTCACGGCAGGAATCATGGTGGGAGCTCTGCCCGGTCTGACAGCAACCATGGGATGCGCCCTCCTGATCCCGTTCACCTTTGGATTGGGACCGGTCCGAGGACTGCTCATGCTCATGGGAATTTTCTGCGGCGGAATCTATGGAGGATCGATATCCGCCATCCTCATCCGGATACCCGGGACGCCCTCTGCAGCCGCCACTCTCTTGGATGGATATCCTCTATCCCAGAAGGGAATGGGAGGGAAGGCCATAGGAATGTCAACGGTGGCCTCCTTTTTGGGGGGGACAACCGGTGCCGTTGTCATGACCTTTCTTTCGCCCGAGATTGCTAGGGTCGGTTTGAGATTTGGTCCGCCTGAATTCCTCGCCCTTGCCATTTTTGGACTGGGGATGATCATCACCATTTCCGGTCGTTCTCTGTTGAAGGGGTTCATCTCCTGTCTCTTTGGTCTATTGATCACCACCATTGGATTTGATCCATTGTCTGGAGTTCCTCGCTTCACCTTCGGATCTCGGGACTTGCTGGGCGGCGTTACCTTTATCCCTGCTTTGATCGGCCTTTTCGGATACGCCCAGGTATTTCGTAACATTGAAAAGATGCTAATTTTGCCCACGGTGAAGGCCAAGGTGGAGAATATCTTGCCCACATTAAAGGAGATTCGGGCGGTTCTCAAAACCATCTTTAAATCCGCACTGATGGGGACGTTCATTGGGAGCATTCCCGGAACCGGCTGCGATATTGCTGCATTCGTTACTTACGGCGAGGCTAAGAGGACATCGAAACATCCCGAGAAGTTCGGAACGGGGATTCTGGAAGGAGTGGCTGCACCTGAAGCAGGAAACAATGGGGCGACGGGCGGCGCCATGATCCCCATGCTGACCCTGGGAGTACCGGGTGATGCGGTCACGGCAGTGCTTCTTGGAGCCCTAACCATCCATGGTCTACAACCCGGTCCTCTGCTGTTCCGGGATCACCTGGATGTGATCTATCCCATCTTTGCCGGAATGATCATGGCTCAAGTAATCCTGTTGACTGTAGGCCTTTCAGGGGCCAGATTCTTTGCAAGGACGATCAATATTGATCGAAAGATCCTCACACCCGTCATCTTCTTTCTCTGTGTCGTCGGCTCCTACGCTATGCGTTTCAGCTTTTTCGATGTTGGACTATCTATGGTCATCGGGGTGGTTGCGTATTTTATGGAGTACTACGAGTACCCGGCCTCACCTATTCTGCTGGCTTTGATCCTGGGGCCGATGGCTGAACAAAACCTTCGCCGCTCCTTGATCATCTCCCACGGTGACCCATTGATATTTGTCAAAAGACCGATTAGTGCAGCCTTCATCGCTATAGCGCTATTTGTTATCATTACCTCTTACTATCGGATCAAAAAAGCGGCGGAGAAGGAGGCCCAGATGGCCTCCGTCTCTGAAAAAGAAGAAACTGATTGAGAATGGGGGATTATCAGTGCATAATTTTGAATGGAACCTGCCCACCAGGATTGTCTATGGGCCAGGACAGTTGGCAAGATTAGGCAAACTAACAAAGGCCTATGGGAAGAGAGCCTTCCTTGCCACTTACCCGAAGAAAGAGAAGAGAGCCTGGATTTTGGACAAGGCAATATCCTCCCTCGAGAAAGAAGGGATAGAGGTGGTGCTCTACGATGCCATTGAACCCAATCCGAGGACTAGTACAGTGGATGAAGGGGTGGCAAGGTTCCTCGAATCCAAGGCAGAGGTGCTGGTGGCCGTGGGTGGAGGAAGTGTGATTGATGCGACAAAGTATATCTCCAGCACAGCCTATAGTGGTGGTTCTTCATGGGATTATGTGGTTCTGGCTTATCGCAAACCGAGGGAGTTTAGGGGAGCCTATCCCATTGTTGCTGTCCCCACGGTCTCTGCCGCCGGATCAGAGGCAAATGCAGGGGGTGTGCTCACCAATTGGGAGACCAGAGAGAAGAGTTTCAGCCGATCCCCCTATCGTATCCCCAAGGTGGCGATTATCGATCCTGAAGTAATTGCCTCAGTGTCGAGGGAGGTCACCGCGGATGGGGGTGTGGACATCTTTTCCCATTTACTAGAGCATTACCTGACAAGTCCCCAGGAATCCGAGATAGCGGACAGAATCAGCGAAGGCTTAATCTTCACACTGATGGAACATCTGGACCGTGCCCTAGAAAATGGAAATGACCTGGAGGCGCGCGGACAGATCGCCCTCTGTGCCCTCCTAGGGTGGTCAGGGCTTCAGGCCCTGGGCAGGACGGGCTCGATTCCCATCCATTACATCGAACACCAGATCAGTGGCCACTATGACATCAGCCATGGCCGGGGAATGGCAATCCTTCTACCCGCCTATCTGGAGTATTTTGCCGGGACTATGCCTGAACGATGGGCGAAACTGGCCAGAAGAGTCTTCGGGGTTGCGGAGAGAGATGATATAAAGGCTGCAAGGGAGCTCAGTGGAGCAGTTGTAGCCTGGTTGAAGAAGATCGGGATGCATATCAGGTTCTCCGACGTGAACATAAAATCGGAAAAGTTTGAACGAATGGCCGATGATATCATCCGGATGTACGGCCAAGAAGACGGGAGGGTGCCTGGGCCAAGGCCGATGGACAGATCGGATATCGTTGAGATATTCCGACGGTCACTTTGAAGGGAGAAGAAATGATCCTCGAAAAATTTAGCCTGAAGGGGAGGAGTGGAATGGTGACAGGAGGCGGATCCGGCATTGGGAAGGCGATCGCTCAGGGTCTTGTAGAAGCGGGCGCCGAGATTGTGATTGCCAGTCGAAATAGAGAAAAATTGGAAGGAACAGCAAGAGAGATCCGACAATTCGGAGGGCCTGTGATTCCTGTCCAGGCAGATATGGCAAAGATGGAAGACATCGAAAATCTGGTGGATCGTACGGTGAAAGAATTCGGGAAGATCGATTTTCTTTTTAATAATGCAGGAATTATCCGCCGCAGTCCCTCGGAAGACTTCCTGGAAAAAGATTGGGACAAGGTGATCAATATCAACCTGAAGGGTCCCTTTTTTCTTGCCCAGGCGGTCGCAAGAGTGATGATCTCTCAAAAGAGGAAAGGAAAGATTATCAATACCTGCTCCCTCCTCGCGGTTCAGGGAGGAAAGCGGGTGCCCGCTTACGCGGCCAGCAAAGGGGGTCTGGCGCAGGCCACCAAATCTATGGCAAACGATTGGGCAAAGTATAACATTCTGGTGAATGGTATTGGACCGGGTTGGGTGAAAACGGAACTCACTGAACTGCTCCACCAGGATAAGCAGCGGAACATCGAGATCACCAGCCGTATACCCCTGGGCAGATGGGCTGATCCCGAGGATTTGGCCGGGGCTGCTGTTTTTTTGGCCTCAGATGCGTCCGATTATATCACCGGACAAATAATATTTATTGACGGAGGCTGGCTGAGCATGTAGTATGTTTTTGGTATCATCGAAAAAGAAAGGAGGTAGGAGATGGCTCATGCATGGTTATTTCGCGGAACCCACCGGGTCAAGGGAAGGAGACGAATAATTCATCGATATAACACGAAACTTGAGTTTCTCTCTTACGGTCTCATTATCATAGGAAAAGATGGAGGTAGTGTGGATGTGGAATCTCAGGATGAGGAGATCGGTCTTGTATGCTTAGGAGGTAATGGAACTATCCAGGTGGAGCCGCACACTTATTCGGCCAGCAAATACGATGCCCTTTACCTGCCCAGAGAGAGCCGCTGCACCATTTCCTCCCCAGGGGCATTTGATCTTGCCGAGTTTGCAGCGCCTGCAAGCAAGAAATACCCTGTTCAATTTGTTCGATTCGAGGAGGTGTTAAAAGACCCGAAATTGGTGAACAAGGCTGGGTTTGAGCCCTATGAGCGAACCATTCACACGCTCATCGGTGAGAGTAATGTGCAGGCCTCCCGACTACTGGCAGGGGTGACCTTTAGTAAAGACGGCAACTGGACCAGTTGGCCGCCCCACGATCACTCAGAGGCGAAGGAGGAGGTCTACCTCTACACCGACATGCCCAGCCCGAACTTTGGTATTCATCTCAATTATACAGAGTCGAGAGAGATGGAAATGGTGGTGCCAGTCTGGGACGGAGATGCCGTCGCCATCAAGAAAGGCTACCATTACAATGTGGCTAGCCCCGGGACGACCCTTCGCTTTTTGTGGATGATGGCGGCGATCAGGGAGGAAAAGGACCGGATTTTTGCCCAGGTCACGGTACAACCGGAGTTTGACGGCCGATTTAAACTGTTTTAACCTTCTTGAAACTCTTTTCACCGGAGGGCAATATGTCAGAAAAAAAATCGAAATACCTCTATCACATAGAGGATTTACCCCTTGTTCCATTAACAGAAAAGTCGAAGAGTCGTTTACTTGCCGGTAAGAATATTCTTGTGAGTTTCATCGAGAACCCGCCAGGTTGCGTCTTTCCCCTTCATCGTCACCCCTCGGAACAGATTCTCATCATTCTGGAGGGCGAGGAGGAACACATCTGCGGGGACGACAAGTTCCTGATGAAGGCCGGTGATGTCTGCATTCATCCACCAAATGTGGAGCACGGAGGGGCAACCAAGACTGGATTCAAGGGAATCGATATATTCTCCCCCCCCAGGGAGGATTATCTTGAGAAATTGGGCTGTGTATCCCGTTAGTGCTTATTTTCTTTGAGAGAATTTGGTCCAGTTTATACCCTGCGTTAACACCTGCTAACTCAAGAGGAGATTTTCCATTATGTCCCTCAATGCGGCTACAGGTGAATCTATGGAATCGATAGTTCATAATAATCATCTTGATAGAGTTCCAGACTGTTTCAGAATAGGTGAAACCATGACAGTCAGTAATCTTATGTTTAAGCTTATCAATGATTCCCTCAATGATATTGTTAGTCCTTGGAAGTCGAGGATAATGAAGATGTGCCCAGATGAGGTTCACTTTTGACTCAAAGTTCAATACCTCAACCTCCAAGCCCTTTTTAATAAAGAATGGTAACAGGTAAGTTTTCCTAAAACAGGTGAAATACTAAATCTTAAGTAACTATTTAGCCACGGATACACACAGATGAACACAGATAGGTTTAATACAAATGAATAAAAGAAAAATATCAGCGTAAATCTGTGGCTAAAAAGATTTGGTGCTTAGGATTTAAAATGTAATAGTTTAGGAAAGCTAAACTATTACAAAGAATGGATGTATTAAATTGTATTCTTTGAAAAGATACTCAAGATGTTTAGGATTCTTTGCATAAAGCATCCTGTGGGTAATATCTAGAAATGGTTTAATACCCTCTTTTGGCCCTTGAAATAGATACTTTAGATGATACACATGGTAGCTATGAAGATGTCTAATGCAAAGCTGAATAGGAATCTCTGGGAATACCTCTCGGATAGCTCTTACAAGTCCCGGATCCCCATCGATAACTACTCCCTTTGCCGGATAATGGATTCTATCTTTCAGTGCCTGAAGAACCATTTTCCAGCTGGGGTAATCTTCGCTCTTGCAGAGTGCAGTGTAAGGAATATCCTGGCTTTCAACATCAGCACTAAGAAGGAGTTGTTGTTTCTCTCCCTCAATTGATACACTGGTTGCATCAGCAAGAAAATAGCCAGTATATTGAGGAGAAAGCTCCCGAGCTACCTCCTCAAAGGACTTACAGCTTTTGCCAAGTTTATTGATCCAAAGGAACAGCTGATATGGTCTAACATGAAGCTGTCTCCCTACAGCCCGATAGGAATCTTCTGCATTAAAGTAAAGATGTTGTTTTAAATGGTGAGATGAAATTAGCCGGGGTTTTTGCCGGTGATTTAGAAAAAGCTCACCTTGAAGCAGTAAAAAGAATAAAAAAATATTCTC
>Ga0209121_10005876_pt1 | contig 10964 bp, 10 predicted proteins | sample Cruoilmetagenom3_FD_187292 | JGI IMG/M metagenome (GOLD analysis project Ga0209121, IMG submission 187292) | Oil polluted marine microbial communities from Coal Oil Point, Santa Barbara, California, USA - Sample 3 (SPAdes) (version 2) | ecosystem: Environmental > Aquatic > Marine > Oil seeps ...
CATTACAGGTCTAAGCCTATAACTGAGGAGCAAATTAGTGCTGTTCTGGAAGCTGCTCGCTGGGCACCTTCTTAGGCAAATACCCAATGTGCCCAATATATAATAGTGCGAGACCCCAGGGCAAAGGCAGAACTAGCTGAAGCTATGGTCCCTCCTACTTCAGCTGTCGCTGCTATAAGAGAAGCCCCGGTAGTTATTGTTGCCTGTGCTGAACTAGGCAAATCGGGATACAAGAAGGGTTCTCCTATCACAAATAAAGGCGACTGGTTTATGTTCGATGTGGCTTTGGCAATGCAAAACCTAGCTTTGGCCGCTCATTCTTTTGGTCTAGGCACAGTGCATGTTGGCGCCTTTGACGCCCAGGAAGCAGCCAAAATACTGAATGTGCCACAAGGGGTGACTGTAGTGGAGATGATGCCTTTGGGTTACCCTGAGAGGGAAGGAAAGGCACCATCAAGAAAGGAACTTTCCGAGCTGGTATTTCATGAAAGTTATGGCCAGAATTTATGAGCGAAGCTCACAAAAGGGGAAGGGAGAAACAGATAAATAATTCAATAGCATTTGAGCCCGAAGAGACTCAAAAAATGCCCTCAAGGGGATTCGAACCCCTGGTCTTCAGCTTGAAAGGCTGACGTCCTTGGCCACTAGACGATGAGGGCGAGGGCTATTATTTTAAGGGTAAATGGCTAATGTTTCAAGTCCCATCGTCTCGGGTAAATTGAACATCAAGTTCATATTTTGAACAGCTTGCCCTGCTCCTCCCTTCACTAGATTATCAAGGCAGCTAATAACTATAAACCTCCCTGTCCTTAAATCAATGGTAGGGTAGATAAAGCAAAAATTGTTTCCCCAAGCATGTTTTGTTTGGGGAGGCTCACTTGTTACCCGAACAAAGGGAGCATCCTTATAAAATTCCTGATAGAACTGCTTTAGCTCTTCCTTAGCTTTATCACCTTTAGCTAACTTATTACTTTTCAACTTGGCATAGCAAGAACTTAATATGCCTCGGGTCATAGGCACCAAGTGAGGCACAAAGGTTATGGTGAGGGAAAGCTCAGGATTTAGCATCCCTAATTCTTGCTCTATTTCAGGCAGGTGACGATGCCCCTCAAGAGAATAAGCGCACATGTTCTCGTTAGCTTCGGAATAATGGGTAATCAAGCTCAGGGTTCTACCAGCACCGGAAACGCCTGATTTGCTATCAACTATTACTTCAGGATAAACAAGTCCCTCTTTAACCACCGGCGCCAGTGCCAAAATGGCACAGGTGCTATAACAACCAGGGTTTGCTACCAGAGAGGCTGAGACGATTTCGTCCCGATGCAATTCGGGTAAACCATAAACTGCCTCTTTCAATAGTTCAGGTAATGGATGAGTAAATCCATACCATTTGGGATATTCGCCAGCATTCTTTAATCGGAAATCGGCACTGGCATCGATAACTTTGATGCCTCGCCTCAGTAATGATGGCACCACATCTATACTAGTTTTATGAGGCATTGCCGAGAAGGCGATGTCAATATCGCTATCAAGTTCAGTTTCTATTGTATGGTCTGTATCGCTAAGGTGGGGGAAAATATCGCCCAACTTTTGACCCGCAGCACTTCGCCCTGTAACCAACCTAAGCTCTACTTGAGGATGTTGATAAAGCAAACGAGCTAACTCACTTCCAACATATCCCGTAACATTTATTATACCTGCTTTCATTCTTGGCATTGGAAATTTTGTACATTATACTACATGCTGGATGAGGTCAGCGAGAGCAAATCTAAATAAGGCATTACCGATGGAGGCCTGCGATTTGATTACATTGAGGAATAATGTTATCTTATCGGTTGATTTTGCATCAGAGGTGAATGGGCATGCCCAAGATTTATTTTATAGACGTTACCAATCGTGATGGTGTTCAAACTGCCTATCTTGGACTATCTAAGCTTGAAAAGACCATGATAAATATGTATCTCAATGAGATGGGCGTCTTTCAATCTGAGTTTGGCTTCCCTACTACGCGGCATGAATCATATTACCTCCAAGCTAATCTGGAACTAGCCGGTATGGGAGTTCTACAACCCATTCGCTTGGAAGGATGGATAAGAGCGGTTGTTGCGGATGTAGAAACAGCTTTTAAGCTTGTTCCGGGCATTAGGCATCTTAATCTATCTATTTCCACGTCAGATCAGATGATCCGAGGTAAATTCCAGGGAAAGAAGAATAGAGAGGATGTCTTAAAAACGATGGTTGATGCTGTGGAAGCCGCTCGAGCACATGGAGCTGAAAGCATAGGTGTAAATGCTGAGGATGCTTCTAGATCAGACATAGACTTCCTGGTCAAATTCGCCTTGGCAGCCAGGGAACACGGAGCTCAGAGATTTAGATATTGTGATACCCTCGGCTACGACAACCCCTTTACCATTTACGAAACTGTCAGGACGTTGGCGGAGAATGCTGGTATTCCTATCGAGCCTCACTGTCATGGTGATTTAGGGATGGCTGTTGCCAATTCTGTTGCCGGGGCTAAGGGAGCTATAGATGGTGGGCAGGATGCCTATATCAATACTACAATCAATGGAATGGGGGAAAGAGCTGGCAATGCTGACCTTGCGGCCACAGTTTTGGCTGTCACCAAGTCCAAGGGTTTCACCGAAAGGTATCAACTGGGAAATCCGATCGACTTGACCAAGACATGGAAGATAAGCAAGTTTGCTAGCTATGCTTTTGGAGTTCCCATTCCTATAAACCACCCAGGTGTTGGGGCTAACGCCTTCGCCCATGCCTCTGGCATTCATGCTGATGGCGTGTTGAAAGACCCTCAGAATTATGAGTTATATGACTTTGCTGAACTAGGTAGAGGTGAGCCAGAGCTTGTGGAGACCGGCAGGAAAATATGCTCAGGTGAGTATGGTGGAATATCTGGTTTCAAGCATATAATGGGCGAGATGGCGGTATCATTTGGCGATGCAAAAAAGGCGGAAGAAATACTAGAGTTAGTGAGATATGCCAATGTTGAGGCACAAAAGCCGCTCGTCGAGGATGAATTACTCTTCATTGCCAAGTATCCTCAGATTGCCAAGAGGCTCTTAACGTTGGTACCACCAGAGTAGCGTGTTCTTGACATTAACATACTTTTACTTTGATAATATAGTCGATTTGCGGGTGTAACTCAGCGGTAGAGTGCTTGCTTCCCAAGCAAGACGTCGTGGGTTCGAATCCCATCACCCGCTCCACACCAAGTGAGCGAGCAACAAAGTTGAAAGGTAAGCTTCCCCCTTTCCTTCATCGTATTTCGTTTGCTCTCCTATACTTTTTATCCGCATGGATGCAATGGGTTCTACCATCCCTTTCGATTGATTAGTTGCTGCTGTAGCCTAGTTCAGCTAGGCTTGGCTCGCAGAACTAGCAGACTATGAGTATGGTTGGTGTTTATCTGCCTCTATCCTTGGCACTCTTACACTACAATATCCGCGGCGGCTAGAGGATGGCGAAAGGATTTGTGAGGAGGAATGATTGACACCGAAGCTAGTACCCTTTAAAATCGAGAGAGGTAATAGCAAGTGACTAGCGACGAACTTAGACAAACCTTCTTAAATTTCTTCCAGGATAGGGGACACAAGATTATCCCTAGTTCATCCTTAGTTCCTCACAGAGAGCATGCTAAAATATTGACTAGCGCTGGCATGGTGCAGGTCATTCCATATTTCCTGGGATTGGAGACTCCCCCTAGCCAGCGCTTAGCTTCCTGCCAAAAGTGCTTTCGCGCCACTGATATAGATTTGGCGGGAGACAACAAACATCTTACCTTCTTTGAAATGCTGGGCAATTTTAGCGTAGGTGATTATTTTAAGAGAGAAGCTATTTCCTGGGCTTGGGAGTTTATTACAGAATATTTGAAGCTGCCCAAGGAACGGCTCTGGGTAACTATTTATCTCGATGATGAAGAAGCCTATACCTGTTGGCGGCAAAGCGGTGTTCCCGCTGAGAGGATACTGCGGTTTGGGGAGGAGGACAATTTCTGGGGTCCGGCTGGTGATTCTGGACCTTGTGGACCGTGTAGTGAAATCCATTATGACCTGGGTGAGGAGTTTGGCTGTGGCAGACCTGAATGCAAGCCTAATTGCGACTGTGGTCGCTTCTCTGAAATCTGGAATTTGGTATTTACTCAATATAACCAGGGCTGTAATGGGCAACGCACTCCTTTACCTAAGCCGAATATTGATACTGGGATGGGACTGGAGAGAACTTTAGCGGCTATTCAGGGTAAGCCTTCTCCTTATGAAACAGACCTCTTCTCACCTTTAATAGAACGAGTTTGCTCGTTGGTCAAAAAAAACTATGGTGAAGATGAAAATACCGACCGAGCTATCAGGATTATCGCTGAGCACGGGCGCGGCACTGCCTTTCTTATTGCCGATGGTGTCATGCCTTCTAATGAGGGGAGAGGGTATGTGCTGCGGCGAATACTCAGGCGTGCTTCTCTCTTTGGCAAAAAGCTGGGGTTGGACACTCCTTTCCTTGGTGAAATGGCTGAGGTTGTCGTCAGTAAGATGAGCCATATATATCCTGAGCTTATGACCAATCGAAGCTTGATCAACGAAGTAATTAAAGTTGAGGAGGAAAAATTTATTGCTACTTTGGATACCGGACTTAATTTGGTGGAAAAGCTCATCGGCGAAGCCTTAGCTCAAGGAAGAGAGCAGCTACAGGGGAGAGAAGTATTTAGGCTTTATGATACCTATGGCTTTCCTCCAGAATTAACTGCTGAAATTGCTAAGGAAAGAGGATTGTCAATAGATTGGGAAGGCTTCCATCTTGAGATGGAAAGGCAACGAGAGAGAGCCAGAGCAGTACATGATTTTATTAAGCCTGGCGCAGTTAGAGAAATAGCAGTAGCATCAACATTTTTTGTTGGCTACGAAAGCATTGCCTCTCAATCCGAGATCCTTGAGTTAATAGTTGAGGGGAGGCCTGAGGAAGAAAATGCCTCTAAAGGAGATAAAGTTGACATAACGTTAGACAGGACTCCCTTCTACGGCGAGATGGGTGGACAGGTAGGTGATACCGGTGAAATTAATAGTAACAAGGGGAAGGTAGCCATTACGAATACTATCAGAGGACCTTCAGATATGATAATTCATCAAGGGAAAGTTGTTGAGGGTAAGATCTCTGTTGATGATGAAGTGGAAGCCAAAATTGATGTTGCCCGCCGCCTCGATATTGCTCGTAACCATACTGCTACTCATCTCCTCCAAGCTGCTTTAAGACAAATATTGGGTAGCCACGTTTATCAAAGAGGTTCATTGGTAGAACCAAAAAGGCTTAGGTTTGACTTCTCTCATTTGGCATCTATAACTGAAGAGCAACTTAGTGAAATTCAGAGGCAGGTTAATGAAAAGGTGCGTCAAAACTTGCCGGTGAAAACAAAGATGGTTCCTTATAATCAAGCTATTGCTGAAGGCGCTATCGCTCTATTTGAAGAGAAGTATGGAGAAACAGTTCGAGTAGTGGAAATAGGTGAGCCAGCGATTAGTAAGGAACTCTGCGGTGGCACTCATGTCAAGTCAACAGGGGAAATAGGTTTTTTCCTCATAATCGGTGAAAGCAGCATCGGCACTGGACTCCGCCGCATTGAAGCAGTAACTGGGAGGACTGCTGAATCCCTGGTCGAGAGGCGCTTAACTGCCTTACAGAGCGTGGCTGAAGAAGTAGAGAGCTCTCTTGAAGAGGTTCCCTATAAGATAAAAAACTTCATTAGCGAGCTAGAAATACAGCATAAGAGGTCATTATCCTTAGAAAGGGAACTATCACGCAAGATAGTGGAATCCCTGCTTGACCAGGTGGAGCAAGTGGATGGTGTGACAGTTTTAGCTGCTAAGGTGCCATCCCTGACCATGCCAATCCTTAGAGAAATGGGCGATATATTGCGGGACAGGCTGAAGAGCGCTATAGTAGTTTTGGCTACAATTTATGATAATAAGCCTAACTTTTTGGCTATGGTGACTCCTGACTTGGTAGCTAAAGGATTTCATGCTGGAGATGTGGTCAAGCAGGTAGCAAAGCTTACAGGTGGTGGAGGTGGTGGTAAGCCAAGCATGGCTCAGGCAGGTGGAAAAGATGCAGCTAGGGTTGACGAAGCTCTGAAGTTAGTCAAGAATGTCATTGCGAGCAAAGCGAAGCAGTCTCAATAGGTTTAATATGCGTAGCTTGGGACTAGATATTGGGGATAAAAGAACCGGCGTAGCCATAAGTGGCCCGCAAGGGATTTTAGCTATTCCTTTGATGGTGCTTGCCGATAAAGATGAGGATGCCGCCATGGATGAAATTCTCAAACTCATTGAGCTACATGAGATAGAGCGCATTGTAGTTGGTTTACCTTATTCCTTGAATGGTGGCCTTAGCCAGCAAGCTAATAAAGTAATGGCTTTTGTCAACAAACTTTCACAGCATACTGGAGTCGATATACAGCTATGGGATGAGCGACTGTCTACTGTAGCTGCTGAGAAATTGATGGTCGAAGCCGGCATCAAGAAGGACAAAAGGAGACAGCATAGGGATGCTATAGCGGCTGCCTTTATTCTTCAAGGATTTCTGGATAGCTTGAAGGAGATGTCATTCTGAGCGAAGCGAAGAATCTCTCTTAATGATAAAGTTTATTGGGCTCATTGGTTATCCCCTCAAACATTCCATATCTCCTTACTTTCAGCAAGCGGCCTTAGACTATCATCAACTTGATATTCGCTATGAGGCTTGGGAAATAAGCTCAAAAGGGCTCGGAGATGCAGTGGCTAGACTGAGAGAGCCTCGAAATCTTGGAGCCAATGTGACCGTCCCTTATAAAGAAGCAGTTTTACCTTTGCTGGACGAAGTCGATGAGCAGGCAAGTTTGATTGGCGCAGTCAACACTATAGTCAAACGGGATAATAGACTTTTGGGTTTCAATACTGACGTTTATGGCTTTGCTCAAGCTTTATATAAGGAGGGACACTTTGAGCCTGAAGGCAAACAAGCGGTAATCTTAGGTGCCGGTGGTGCAGCCAGGGCAGTAAGCTTTGCTTTGGTGCGAAAGAAAGTGAGTGCACTTATTATTATCAATCGTACTTTAGAAAAAGCCAGAGCATTGGCAGACAGCTTAAAACGCTATATTAGAGATTCTTCGTTGCGCTCAGAAGGATTGAAAACTAGTGTCACTACCTTACCTTGGCAAAGTTTAACCTCTCCTAAAACCCTTGACGACTGCCATCTCATAGTCAATTGCACCACTATGGGAATGAAATATAGTTCTCAAGAGGGACAATCACCTTTGAGCCTCGAGGTGATTCCCAATCATATCTTAGTCTATGACTTAGTGTATAATCCTTGGCTAACACCTCTGTTGCAGTTAGCACAAAGAGCAGGAGCCAATACACTCGGTGGTTTGCCTATGCTAGTATATCAGGGAGCAGCTTCTTTTGAGTTATGGACAGACAAGGAAGCTCCAATTGACATAATGCTCGATAAAGCCAAGGAAGCTTTGCAAAAATTTGGCTGAGTGGGAGTTTATTTAAATGATAGAAACTCTTGAAGTCAAAAACTTCAAATCAATAAAACACCTAAAGCTAAACTGCAAAAAGTTTAATATTTTTATCGGCGAACCAAATGCCGGTAAGTCTAATATTTTAGAAACCTTAGGGGTTTTCTCTTATGGGAGTTTCGGAGACAAGACTGGTACACACTTAAACGATTTTGTCCGATTTGAGAGGACGAGCAATCTTTTCTATGACGAAAACTTAGATGAGAATGTAGAAATAAAATTTGATGACAAAATCTTAGAGATCAAATTTGAGAATGAAAGGTTCAGAGGCAAATGCACTGAAAATGGAAAGCATACCTTCAGTTTCGAGTATGATTATATTAACCAGAGCGGAATTTCTTCCCCTAGAGATTATTCGTCTCCTTTCAAGTTTTACAGGTTTACTATAAGAAGGGATTTCCCCTTGAAAGAATCAGCTTTCCTCTTACCGCCTTCAGGTGGAAACCTTTTTGCAGTTCTCCTCACTCATAAAGAAATAAAATCCCTTGCCAGTCAAGTTTTCAGCCCCTTTGAGTTAAAGCTGGTCTTTAAGCCGCAGGAGAATAGAATTGAAGTTTTAAAGCAATATGAAGATGTCTTTATCTCCCTCCCCTATTCTTTAACATCCGACACACTTCAGAGGTTAGTTTTCTACCTTGCAGCGATTGATTCCAATAAAGACTCCTTCCTTGCCTTCGAAGAGCCTGAATCGCACGCTTTTCCCTACTATACCCATTACCTTGCTGAGGTAATCGCACTGGACAAAAATAACAATCAATATTTCATCTCCACTCATAATCCCTATTTCCTTCAGCCAATCTTGGAGAAATCTCCCAAGGAGGATATAGCAATCTTCATCACTTATTTTGAGGACTATCAGACAAAGGTCAAACCCTTAAACCAAAAGCAGCTAGAAGAAATAATGGAAATAGATGTTTTCTCCAATATTGAAAGGTTTCTGGAAGAGAAGTGATCTACGTTGAGTGCAAACCTGATTTCACTTTGGTGAAATCCCTAACGAAGATCCCCAAAAAGGAAATCATCCATGAAATGAAAGGTAAATCCGAGGTTTGTAAGAAACTGGAAAGGCAGAGGAACTGTAAAGGATTGGTGGATGAAGACCCCCTAAGCACACAACCTCCCTATATGAAAAAGGTGAAGTTGGAAAAGGATTTGTTCCCACTTGGGCTTAAAGTATTTTATGATGAGCTTAACGGGAGTTATCTTTGCCTTCTCTGTCCGAGATTAGAGGAATGGATACTGAAAGCAGCCCAAGAAGCTGACTTGAATGTGGAAAGGTATCACCTTCCAAATATCCCTGGAAAACTCCATAGAGTGATAAATCTCGACCTTAGCAAATTTGAAAGATTGCTGAAGGACTTGAAGGATTCGGAAAGGCTGAAGACTTTAAGGAAATTGCTGGAGAGTTAAACACCTATGTTAGTATATCAAGGAGCAGCTTCTTTTGAGTTGTGGACAGACAAGGAAGCTCCAATTGACATAATGTTTAATAAGGCAAAGGAAATAAGCCATTTAAAAATGTAGTTGCCCAATTTATTGGGCGAGTGTGCCTGATGAATCAGGCAACTACAAAAATTTGAATGAGGAACTAGGATTAAATAGTCTAAAGAAATAATAGGGGGTAGAGATGAAGAAAGTAATAATTATTGGACTGGCTATGTTATTGCTAGTTGCGATGTTGATTCCTACTAGCTGCATTCCAGCAGGGGATAAAATTGCTGTGATTCCTCTCAGCGGGGCTATTACGGCTGAAGGCGCTTCTTTGCTCTTTGGCCCAACCATTACACCGGGGGTGGTGAAAGAGCAGCTAAGCAAGGCAGAAAAAGATGTGGCAGTAAAGGCGATTGTTCTTCGTATAGAGAGCACTGGCGGAGTAGTAGCGCCTTGCCAAGAGATTTCAGCGGCGATAGAGAAAGTTAAGCAGAAAAAACCCATTGTGGTAAGCATGGGGAATATGGCTGCCTCGGGTGGCTACTATATCTCAGCCAAGGCGACTAAGATTGTTGCCCTTCCCGGCACGTTGACGGGAAGCATTGGTGTTATCTCTCAGATACCGAATGTTGAGGGGCTTTATGAGAAGCTGGGTATTAAGATGCAAACATTCAAAGGTGGCAAATATAAGGACATGTATTCTGGATTAAGGGAGCTGATGCCTGAAGAGAAGGAAATCATGCAGCAACTAACTGATGACTATTACGAGCAGTTTGTTGAGGCAGTGGCTGAGGGTAGGGGACTAAGCAAGGAACAAGTCAGAAGTTTAGCTACGGGGCAACTTTATACTGGCATTGAGGCTAAAAAGTTAGGGCTAGTTGACGAACTGGGTGGATTGGATACGGCTATAGATTTGGCAGCGGACTTAGCTGGTGTTACAGCGCCAAAGGTGGAGTATTACCAGCCACCTAAGGTATCCTTACTGTCGCTATTAGGGTTAGCTGATGCTATCCAGATGAGATTATTGGGGTTGAGTGGGCAGGATATAATTTTATTAGAAACTTTAAGTCGCACTTATCCTCAACCTCAATACCTTACCTCGCCTATTCCTCTCCCTTGAAGGGAGAGGTCAGGTGAGGGTGAAGGAGGCTAATGGGACAATTTCGTTTTCTCACCGCTGGAGAATCCCACGGAAAGGGATTAATAACCATAGTTGAAGGGATGGTAGCTGGTCTTCCTTTTGAGGCGGGTTATATCAATAGAGAGCTAAAGCGTCGTCAGCAAGGCTATGGGCGTGGTTCCCGTATGGAAATAGAAGAAGATAAAGTTGAAATCATCTCAGGTGTCCGCTATGGACTCACTATAGGCAGTCCTATCGCTCTCTATATCCCCAACCGAGATTGGCGAAACTGGCAGGAACAACTAAGCGTTACCCCGGTAGAGAAGGAAACTGAGACTGTAACTTGTCCTCGCCCGGGACATGCTGACTTGGCTGGAGTGACTAAATATGGGCTTAAAGACATTAGACCAATAATAGAGAGAGCCAGCGCCCGCGAAACCGCAGCCAGGGTAGCTGCTGGAGCTATAGCCAAGAGATTTCTGGAAGAGCTTGGCATTGCTATTCATAGCTATACTATAGCTATTGGCAGCATTAAAATGTCATTGCGAGACAATTCTCTCCGTCATTCTGAGTCTTTCACCTCTTGTCATTCTGAGCGTAGCGCGGGGGCTTGTCCCCCGCCAGAGAAGCAATCTCGTGGCGCTCAGGACAGGCTCCACGAAGCAATCTCCATAAATTGGCAGCAAGTTGAAGCCTCTCCTGTGCGCTGCGCTGACAGTGATATAGAAAGGGAGATGATGGCAGCCATTGATGAAGCTAAGGCTAACGGGGATACCTTAGGTGGCATCTTTGAGGTAATCGCCACTGGTGTTCCTATTGGATTGGGAAGCCATGTTAGCTGGGATCGCC
>Ga0209121_10005877_pt1 | contig 10964 bp, 8 predicted proteins | sample Cruoilmetagenom3_FD_187292 | JGI IMG/M metagenome (GOLD analysis project Ga0209121, IMG submission 187292) | Oil polluted marine microbial communities from Coal Oil Point, Santa Barbara, California, USA - Sample 3 (SPAdes) (version 2) | ecosystem: Environmental > Aquatic > Marine > Oil seeps ...
TAAGGGAGATTTATTCATAACGATTTCCGTTCCAGGATGAAAATGCATCCCACCTATAAAACCTCCACGGAACATTCCCATCTCGACCAATCCTAAGCTTAATCCCGCTCGATGGCGCCCTAATATTTTTCTTACATCCTTCTTAACGCTCTCAAATATATCAGGCATTTCTTTCTTTAATTCGCTTAGGTTCAATATACCACCTTATAAATTTCTTAATTTAAATTCTAATGAATTGCAATAAAAATCATAAAATGAATGATTTTAAAAGTCAAAAAACCAATCGTCGTCATCTTCCCATAGAAAATCCATGAATGACGATAAATCCTTTAATAGATTAGTTACGTCTAATTTATGTGTTGCGCGCTTGAAAGGATCTAAGTCTGAAAAAAATAGATCTTCCATGAGGTTATCAATATTAATCCTTTGACGGAATTGAGCAGGGTTATAAAATAATGTATAAAAAATTTCTCTTTCTAAATTTTCTAATTCAGGTCGTTTTTTTAAAAAATCCTCTTGATAAGTATCGTTAATAACATTTTTTAGTTCCACAATATAACATTCTTTATTTTGCAATAATTTCCTTCTTTCTAATTCGAATTCCCTAATTTTATGTTCAATACTTTTAATCTGTTCGCCTAAAAATCTGATTTTTTTATTTGGAGATTTAATGTTCTCAAATTTAGTAGCACATCCGATATCTTTTAGATTAATAGATTTGGCATCGTCTTTAATCTCAGCCATATTATACTGGATATTGTAATAATCTGGAGAAATATTAATTCTGATTGAGAGATTACTTTTTATTCGATATTTACCACCGCGCTTTTCTTCACCGAACTTTTCAACTACATTGTTAGAGCTTAAGAGGTCTAACTGACTATGAACTGCTTGTCTTGAGATGCCTAAAACTTTAGCTAATTCTGATGGGGAGTGGGGAACTTTTGCCAGTTTTGACAATATAATTCTTCTAGTGGGATTTCCCAGAATTTCTAACAAACTATCTAAGCTAATGAATTGCTTGGTCTGACTCTCTTTTTCCACTTCCATTTCTATCATCTTTTTAATCTATTAATTTAAATTTTATTTATACAGTTCTTCAGGAACTTTTGAATGTTGATCGTGAATTTTTTTGGCTCTATCTGCTCCTTTAAGGACTTTTTCAAGTGCCTTATCGAAATCTGCTTTTGATATTACTACTTCATTAACTAACTGAGATTGGATTAGATTAATTTTCTTTTCTAATTCTTTTACGTCTTTATTACTAGCTTTTTCTGATTGTAATTGTTCTAGTTGAATATTATAGTCTCGTATTTCCTTTTTCTTCTCGTTAAAAGCGGGAATATTTCTTCTGATCGTCAATAATGTCGCTTCTTCACAAAGGGCTTGAATATCAGCACCAGTATATCCCTCGAAGCCTTCAACCAAGCTCTCAATATTAACATCGCTTGCTAGTGGTTTATTTTTAAGATGAATTTCAAATATAGCTTTACGTGTTTCTAAATCTGGCATAGAAACCTCGATATGTCTTCCAAACCTACCAGAACGTAATAACGCGGGGTCAAGCATGTCAGGTCGATTTGTCGCAGCGAGTAATATAACATTTTTTAGATCTTCTAAACCATCCATTTCGGTTAATAGTTGGGAAATAACTTGATCTGTTACCTCTGAACTTGCAGACCTCCCTCTCACTCCTGCAATTGCATCGATCTCGTCAAAAAATATAATACACGGAGATGCTGACCTCGCTTTTCTAAACGTTTCTCTCACTGCTTTTGAACTTTCACCTACCCATTTAGATAGAAATTCTGGACCTTTCACTGAGATAAAATTTACTTCGCTCTCATGAGCTAAAGCTCTTGCTAATAGAGTTTTTCCAGTACCGGGGGGTCCAAACAATAAAATTCCACTTGGCGGTTTTGAAGATAAATGTTTATATAATTCGGGATACTTCAATGGCCATTCAATAATTTCTCTTAATTGCAATTTGGCATCTTCCAAGCCTCCAACATCTTCCCAAGTTTCTGTAGGTTGAGAAATAATTACTTCTCTTAAGGCCGAGGGTTCGATGTTATTTAACGCCGAGGTAAAGTTTTCCATTTCTATCTTAATTGAACTTAAAACTTCAAAAGGAATTGGTTTGTCTAAATCTATTTTTGGAAGGATTTCTCTAATAGATAGCATCGCCGCTTCTTTAGCTAACGCTTCAATATCTGCACCTACAAAACCATGAGTTTTTTCTGCAATAGTTCTAAGATTCACATTATCATCTAACGGCATACCACGCGTGTGAATTTGTAATATTTCATATCGACCGTGCGTATCAGGTACGCCAATCTCAATTTCTTTGTCAAACCTACCTGGCCTTCTTAGTGCAATATCAATATCGTTTACTCGATTTGTTGCTCCAATGACGATAATTTCACCTCTTCCCTCTAAACCATCTAGAAGAGAAAGTAACTGAGCTACTACCCTTCTCTCAACCTCTCCAGTGACCTCCCCTCTTTTTGGGGCTATCGAATCTAATTCATCGATAAATATTATTGAAGGAGCGTTATTCTTAGCATCGTCAAAAATATTCCTAAGGTTTTGTTCGCTTTGACCATAAAACTTACTCATAATTTCAGGACCGCTAATTGTAATAAAATGAGCGTCAGTCTCGAAAGCTACCGCCCTTGCTAATAAAGTTTTACCCGTTCCTGGAGGGCCATGAAGCAAGACTCCCTTAGGAGGATCTATGCCTATTCTTTTAAACAATTCAGGATGCCTCATTGGTAGTTCGATCATTTCACGAATTCTCTGAATTTCCTCTTCTAATCCACCAATATCCTCATAGCTTACTCTTGATTGTTCTCTTTCTACAAGTTCTTTATGTGTTTTTTCGCTTAATTTAATTTTTGTTCCAAGGTGAATTCTGACCGCAATAGCCTTTGGTTCAAAATCTACGATTATTAAGTCGTATTTTTTACGATAACTCCAAAAACTTATAACATCGTCTTTAGTTATTACTCTATTTTCTAATAACGCATTTAATTGTTGTCTAATTACAACTGGCTCTGTTAAACTTGCGAATACTACCTTGTCGGCTAAAATCGCTTCAATTTTACGAATCTCTACGTAATCATCGATCGTTACTTCAATATTCCTTCTTAAAGAAGAATCGAGCCTTAAAATTCCAGTTCCTTTATCTTCGGGTTTACCGGGATATAATAATGCGGCTGTCCTTGATTTTGTTAAGGAGGAATATATCTCTATCGCATCACCATTTTTTAAGTTTAACTTGCGGGTTATATCTGGGTCAATTCTTATTCTACCTTTGCCAGAGTCTTCTTTGAATGCGTCTTTTACTCTTAACCTATTTTCTTTTCCTTCATAACCACTTGATATCCCACTCATCTTTTTATACCTGTTTGTTTATTTCTCGCATAATAATAGTTACAATTCCGTTGTTGATCTCTACAACATGATCCTTCATAGTGGATTCAAACGGCAATTGTAGCTCCTTTTCAAAATTTTGGAAATTACTTTCCGTCAATATTTTCAGTTTTCTTCCATCCTTGCTTAAACTTAAAATAATGTGGCCTTTCTCTATTCCCGGAAGTTCTATGACAATTTCAGCGTAATCATCATACACATTTAATTCGTAATAAGTTTCTTTTTCCAAGAAATCTTCTCGTTCAAAATCCGGTTTTAAATAAAGTGTACCTACATCCATTACCGGGTTTTTTCGCGATTTTCTTAACATTTTAAATTGCGGGGATGATGAAAGGTTCAATCTCTTAAAATATTCATGAAGTTTTTTCTCGTCAAAATCGCCTTCGATCTTTATCTCTGGTTTTTCCATTCCAGGTTCAAAATGATATGTGACCTTAAATCCTTCTACTTTTTTATTTTGGAGATTTAGGTTTGGATCGAAATTTGATTCAGGTAAAAATAAAAAATCCACATCAAAAACACCTTTATCTATTTTAAGTAATTTTTTAATCCGTTCTAAAAAATCATAATAATCGTCATCAAACTCGTCTGACAAAAAGATCACCTTTGTTGTCAATAATATCTTTACAAGAATTATATGGCAATTTGGACTTAAAAATTTGTTGATTTTTAAAAATAAGTGGTTAACACTTAAAAAAAAATTTCTTACTTAAGCAATTTAATAAAAAGAAGGAATATCTATTCCATTAGAGAAATCAATTGCGATTTGTATATTTTTTTAAATATTAGACCAATTAAATCTTCAAAAGACTCTACAACACCTACTCCTTCTGTTGCGATAGTCTTATTGAATTTAAAGTTCTTATATTTGAAATAATTAATATTTTCTAAAAACTCAGAAGTATCGAATGTATCCGGTAAATCTTGTTTGTTAAACGCGAGGATTTTGGGCATTTTAATGAGATAGTCTTCGAAATAATTACCTAATTCGTTCCAAGAAGTTAAATTTCTGTAGTAAACACTTTGTTGTGAGTCCGCTACAAAAATAATCCCGTCGATAGCTTGTAAAGTAATTGGCCTTGTAACTATATAGAAATCTTGTCCCGTTGTAGAATAGAGGTGTATTTTAAGGAGCCATTGTTGATTTTTGAACGTAATGGTTCCGTAATCAAAGAATAACGTTCTACGTACGCTACTCTCAATACTTAACACTTTATCATTCTTTCCAAAATGATTAAAGAGCGATTTCATAGTGGTGGTTTTCCCTGAAAGGGCTGGACCAAAATAACAAATTTTTAATTGAATAGTTTGATTTAAATGATCTATTATCATTTTCTACTTTTTAAAATTGGTTTTTGTCTTATATTTTGATTAGAAGTATATTAATTTCTATTTTTTTCTACTTTTTTTAAGAATTTCAATATTACGCGATTAAGAAAAAGTACGAGTATATTAATTAAAGTTGAGTTTAACTTCTTTAATTACTTCACCGGTTCGTTTTAGTAATTCTGATGCAATTTTTTGGGATGGCCATCCGCCTAATCCACAATCTGGGCCAATAAATCTTAAACGTCCCTCATATAACTCTAAAGCGTCAAGGAGAGTCTTTTTAATTCTCTCTTTAGAGTCAACAAGGCTCATCATACCTTCGGTGGTTTTTAAATATTCCCATGTTTTTCCAGAGTCTATTGTTTCCGCGATTATATTATCAATATTAGTTCGGGAAATTCCAACGCGAATAAATTTATCGTATTGATCTAAAATTTTTTTAGAAATCTTATTGGATTTATTTGAAGCGTATTCACAGGTTAAAACATCGATGTTTTTGCTTTTTAAAGGAATATCTGCTCTATTTAAAGTGTGTATATGAATTTGGGTGGTAATATCCTTTGTTTTAACTCCATCTAGAGATTGGTCAAAAATCTTTATTATTTCGTCGTCGCTAATATTTAAGAGATCGGTATAACCAAATGAAGGCTCATCAATCGCTATTACTGAAGTTTTTAAATACTTATTATTAAGAATTGAATTTTTTAGGAAATAGTTAACTGATTTAGCAAAGTTTAAAGCTAAATCGTTGTAGACTGTGAAACTATGTTGTTTAACATATAATTCAATCGGTCCTGTGACACAAACTTTAATCTTAATGGGGTTACCAGTATCCTCGTAATATTTTTTAGCAAATTTTTCAATTACCAAAATTTCGGGAATATAAGCCTTGTTAACATCAATTAAACCCGGATTTACTTCGTAATCTTCAATAGGTTTTAGAAATTGGGTATGCATGTTCATTAATTGCGGGTAATTAATAATTTGAACCCCAGCATTTAATTTATATTTAAAACAGTCAACCATGGGATTAATAAAATAAATCTGAATTCCTTTATTAAAAAAGATGTCATTATTATTTACAATCGCTTTATAAGCAATCCAATAAAATCTATTAAACGACTCTTTATCGATATTATCGGGTAGAGGAAAGCTACCTACATCGTCAAATTGGGGAAATTCAAATTCATCCATTAATAAAACACAAACACTAATATCGTTAATCATAAATAATCAATTATAACAGATATATCTATGGAACATGAGTTAGTTAGGAAACAAATAAAAAAAAAGAAAAAACAGCAAATTGCTGAATTAGCGCTAGCTGCGAAAACTGCTAAGGAGAGAAATGGTAAGCCATTTATATTTCACTTTCTTACAACTTTAAAATGTAATTGCTACTGTGAAACTTGTCTTTGGAAAGATAATACGAAAAAAGATGAACTAACACTTGAGGAAATCAAGCGCATATATTTGGAAGCAAAGGAAGCAGGGTTTTTAGTAACTATTCTTTGGGGTGGAGAACCTCTCATTAGAAAAGATATTACTGAAATTATTAAATTTGTTAAAAGGGAGTTAAAGTTTACAATTGTTGGAATAGTTACGAATGGCTGGTTCCTTCCAGATAAAATCAAAGAATTTGGAGATGATATAGATTTTATTCTTATATCTCTGGACGCCCCTAGACCTGAAGAACACGATCAGATTAGAGGGTTGCCTGGATTGTATGATAAAATAATGGATTCTGTTACTATTGTTAAAGAAAGCTATCCGTTGATTTCACTACAATTTAGCTTTTCAATTAGTAAATACAATATAAATCGTGTTGAGGAAATGATAATTTTATCAGATAAAATTGGACTTCCCGTAGCTTTTAATGTGATAAATACTGTCCGCCATTATTCATACGGTGATGTAGATGAGAAAGGCATACTTTCTGCGGATGATAACGATATTAGTAAAGCATTTGAAAGAATCTTAGACGCTAAGAAGAAAGGTTCGAAAATATTAAATTCAGAAATGTATCTAAACCATTTTATTGGTGGTAAAAAGCAATACACATGCCACGCAAAAAAGGTTTTCATGTTTGTAAACTACAACGGAGACATTGAAAATTGTCTTCAGATTGATAAACCTATAGCTAATTTACGACAAACATCTGTTAGTGAAGTGCTACAACTTCCTCAATTTGTTAAATTCATTAAAGAGAGCGAGAAGTGTTGTAGCTGTAATTCTCCCACAATGATCGACACAAGTTATTTATGGGATGATCTGAGATTGTTAACAAAATCAGGAGGTATTTCGTTTGGTTAGATTTTTACTATGTCATCTAATAGTATTTCTCTATTAGAAGATCTAAATCCTCCTCAACTAAATCAAATAGTATGAAAAATAATATGTCTATTATCCTTCGGGGGTTTTTTTCATTTCGTATTTGAGAATATGTGTTGGGAGATATTTCCTTTAGCATATCCAATTTTGTTTTTTTTACGGAAACAATATTTTGAATTATATTTGAAGTGAAATATCGAATTAAATCAATTATTCCTAATTTATACTTAGACTGAAATAGGTTAATATTAGGTATTGGTATTTCCTCTTCTAATTTAGTCTTACTTCTCTTTATCGTTATATTTTTAGCCTTAAATAAAAATTTTACAATTTTTGAATTAAGATAAGCAAGAAGAAACAAGTGATCAACATCGTTCTTCCCTTCCCTTAGCCACAAGAAATAAGTATCAGATGTGGCATAATACGAATCTTTAGTATATCCAAACACATTTGATTTGGATATATAACTAAAAAACATTTTAGGTTCCTTGTCATAGTAAGGTTCGAGATTAATTAATTTTCTTTTATTTTCAGTATCCGACTGAGTAATATAACTCCCTCTTCGTGGAAAATACAAATCTTTTACATTTTCTTTTGCGTTTTTTAAAGTCTTTTCCAATTCCTCTTTGTATTGATGTAAATAGGATGTTAGTGTGGGGTATTTTTTTATAAAAAACCCATTTCTTTTAATATTATCTCGGTTTGAAAATTCTTCTTTATTAAAATATATGAGATAACCATTAAAATCTTTCATTTCATAGCCATAAGACCTTATAGATCTACTTTTATAAATTTTTTTTAGTCTTTTCTTTTCTTCCTCGTTTAATTTAACAAATTCACCGTTGATTTTGACGGATACATCGTTATCCCTACATTCTAGATTCTCGTTAGGTTTTAAAATAAAAATCTCGTCTTTAATTAATATAAGTCCATTTCTAATAATAAAATAATCTTTTAAGAAAGTCGCTTTACCTTTTACTACACAAAAGGACTTAATTTTATCAACGATATTTTTTACCTCAATTGGATACAAAAGATTCCAACTGCCTTTACTATTTAGTCCTCTGTTAGTTAAGGCAGATTGATATCGCAGAACAAGATTGTGATTTAAGGGGTGTTTCAAGGAACGGTTCAACATATCAAAAATGGCTTTATTAGAGTTATCATTTAATTGATTTTGGGTTTTAGAACTTGAAATTTGTACTACTTCTATTTTCCTATTTGTTTTTTTTAGCTTATCGTTCTCTGTCTTCTTTTGAAGCGAAAAAATACAGTTATGCTGTCCAAGGGCATCTCTAAATACTCTTATCCTCGATAAATCAATATATTGAATTAAAAAACACTCGTCTAATATGTGTGGTTTCAAAAATTTGATACCTGTTTTCTGAGACTTAGTAATCCAATAATTTGTTGTGATATAAGTGAGAATTCCACCAGGTTTCAACTTAGCTATTCCAAGGTGGATAAAAAAATAAAACAAGTCCATATTACCAACGAAGTATTCGCGACAAAAGGGAAAATTTTTTATCAAATTCTGAAAAACTTTTGCGTTATAATTTTGACCTAAGTAAGGCGGGTTTCCAATTATAACATCGAATTTTTCGTTAATATCAGAACCTAAAAAATTTTCAAAACGAAATTGAACATTAGGATAATTTTTAACCAAATGCGATTTTAAACGATTATCAATTTCATACGCAGTAATGTTTGTGAGATTATATTCCAAGAGATATTTTAAATAAACGCCCTCCCCTGTCGTAGGATCAAGAACCTTTAAATCGTTAATTGCAATACTAAAATTATCTTCATAGTTTAAAGTTTTAAGTAGCTCGAGAACATTTGAAACCATAAACTTAGCGATATGGCTAGGCGTAAAAATTTGTCCAATAACGGCGCTTTGTTGTTCAATATCCTTTTTTTTATCCATCTAATCTTAATATTAGTTTATAACCTCTAAAAAGGTGATGTTTTTCTAAAAAGAAAGGAAAATAGTTAAAAACTATAATAATGTGTATTATAACGGTGGAATAAAACTGGGAAAAAAAAATACTAAAAAGTTGGAATTACCCATTTCATCTAAAACAGGAGAACCATTAAAACCATTTATAAAACCTGGGGGTGCATTACTACTAGGTATCACATTTATTGTCTGGGGGGTTTATTATTGGTGGGCACATATAAATTCTTGGGGAACCTTACCAGCTTTGAATATCTTTTCACCTTTTTTTTTAGTTGAAGGGTGTGTATCGATTTCTCGTGCAAAACTCGGGAACAAACACGTGCTGGCTCATCAAATAATAGTATTAATAAACGGTTTCTTTATGTTATTTATGGGATTTGTTTTTTCAATAATCCTATGGTCAACACCTGGTCTATTGTACAATGTAATGGGTATTATAATTATTATAACATTTACTTTGGGCTCCATTATTCTTTGTTTATATTGGCTTGTGAAGTTGGAAAAATACAAGGTTAAAAATTAAGTCATTAGAAGAGATCGTAACTACAATATTTATAAATGAGATATTCCTAAGTCAGACCAATGCTCAACTTATATTTCTAGCCACTTTTTTTGGAGCGAATAGTTATAATTTTGCTTAGAATACAGATAAATACATTATCGGGTGGAGTGGAGTTTCAGATGCTATTATGGTAAGTTATGTAATAGCCTTACTTGTTAAATCCATCTAATCTTAATATTAGGTTATAACCTCTAAAAAGTTGATGTTTTCTAAAAAGAAAGGAAAAAAAAGATAAAGCTTTTTTATTACTGTTAATGGTCGTGATTATGACCGTGGCGCTCCATTTTTATATTAACTGGTTTTAGAGAGCCGATAATTTACCTTCGCATTTTAATAAAACCGCCAGATTTCATTAAGTTACAAGGTTTAAGATATTTTTTATCGCTTATTTCTACGAAGTCTTCTAACATTTTAGACCATTTTTCGTAATTTCTTTTACCAGGACCAAAAGGTCCAGGCATACTCGCTCCAGCTAACATCACATCATCAATGATTTTATATCCAGAGACAATACCATCTTCTAATAGCTTACATCCCTCATTTAACATAATAGCCATTGTCATTTCTGGATTTAAGATTCCCGCTTTTATATTTAAATTTATTTTTGGTTTCCCCGTTGTCCAGTCGTGAAAACCTCGTCCTGATTTTCTTCCTAAATATCCTTTCAACACAAGATCTGTAAGAACTTTTCCTGGGGCAAAATCAGGAGAGAACATCTTTTCATAACTTTTCAAGACGTTATAAGTAGTATCTACGCCAAGATAGTCAGTTAATTCGCATGGTCCCATTGGAATCAATTTTCTTGCTTCAGCATCGGCATCGATTTGTTCCCATGGAATGCCTTTCTCGAAAGCTATATCAAAAATCCAACTAAGATAAATAATTGGAGGCATAAGTAGTCTATTTGCAATAAATCCCGGGCTTTCTTTCTCAATTCGAACAGAAAACCGTTTTCCTTTAAGACAGGATAGCCTTTTTCCAATTTCGACACCAATGTCTAATGCGTTATCAGTTGTTTTTTCACCCTTCATTACTTCAACACAACATTGAAGAACAACGGGGAGAAAAAAATGCATTCCTATAACATTTTCTGGCTTATTTGAATCTTTTGCAATGTCGGTTATTCTAAATGTCGAAGTATTTGAAGCAAAAATGCAGTGAGGGGGTGAATTTTCCATAACTAAATTACATACTTGTTTTTTAACATCTAATTTTTCAACGATCGCTTCAAATACGAAATCACTCTCTTTAACTGCAGATGATAAATCAATTGATGTTATGCATCGTGACATGATATTAGAAATGGGTACTCCTTCTTCTAGCTTACCTTTTATCTGAGCTTTTTTT
>Ga0209121_10005879_pt1 | contig 10962 bp, 14 predicted proteins | sample Cruoilmetagenom3_FD_187292 | JGI IMG/M metagenome (GOLD analysis project Ga0209121, IMG submission 187292) | Oil polluted marine microbial communities from Coal Oil Point, Santa Barbara, California, USA - Sample 3 (SPAdes) (version 2) | ecosystem: Environmental > Aquatic > Marine > Oil seeps ...
GGAGAAAATAAAAGCTAATATTCTGAAGAGTCCTTACCTATTGTCACAACAAAACCCATTTTATCCAATTTTAGGGGTTTACTTTATTATTTGAAGACCTTAACTCAATAAATTTTTTAACTTGCCTAACATATTCACGAAAATTCTCAATGGTGGGTTCTATCTTTTCAAAAACAAGTTTATCTTTTATCTCCACATATTCATGAACTATTCTGTTCCTCAAGCCTGCCCAAGGAGCTAATTTTTTAGATAATACAGAAGAGATAAGTCCGACTTCACCAGCCTTGATAAATGTATCATAATAGTCCTGAGGAGGAAAATCCTTGAGGCCAATTATAACATTACTGTTAATGTCAGCAGCACTCTCAACAATCAACTGAATTAACCTTTCACAAGAGCGTTTTATAGCTGGACTTGACTTATATTCTTCAAAAGATGCCGTTTTTACCTTTTCCAATTCCTTCAGGAACTCAACCAATTTTGCCAGTTTTCCCATAATTATATTAATCTTAAGTGCCAGTTCCTGCCTCCGCTAAATAATCTTTAATATACTCCAATTGCAAATTGCTAAATTTTTTATTATCATTCCATCTTTGGATAGCCTGCCATCTAAATCTATCAAACGAACCAGCCTCTCTCTCATATAAAAGTTGACCACAAGTTGCAACTTCATATTGAATAAGGGGATGAGCAAAATTTAAAATCACTATATCAACGGCATCACTTGACAAAACCTGAGAGAATCTAGATATTAATTCTAACTCTTTATCGCTGCTCATCCCATCCCGAAAGAAAACCGCGATGTCATAATCACCCTTAAAACTTTTTTTTGGCAATAGTTGTGATCCAAATAGAACAACAAAAGAGAGCCTAAACTCTTTGCAAATCCTGACTAATATCTCTTGCTTTATCTTAACCATTTCTCATCCTGGATGAACATCGTATTTTTTTCTCTTTTTAAATACATACCCATCTCCTTCTATAAACATAACATAATAAACTAATCCGTCAATAGACTGCGGCAGATGTGTCAGGAGATATGAAATATTTCAGACCTTATAGGATTTGACTACCCGCACCTATTGGGTTAATAGTCCACCGGATCTGGGTTAATTTGTCATACTTTGATTGAAATCTCCTCAAAAATAAGTATAATCAGAGGCAACGTCAAAAAATAGAGATTATTCTCCAAACTAAACCAGCAAATAAAAGACCATAAACTATTGATGTTATTGTTAAAACTATTGCTTTCCCGAATCCAAATTCTTTAATAAGCATTCCTAAAGCAATTATACATGGAATCCCAATCATAGAAGCTATACCAAATGTATATATCTGAAGAGGAGTCATAGCTAAAGATATTTCACTTCCTAAAACTGATAAAAGCATTGCCCCGGTTAAATCTTTCTGCAAAAATCCAAATACTAAAGGGATAATAGTTACCGCAGGTAACCCCAACCAGGTAGTGATTGGTGAAAGGGGTTCTACTATGCGGTTGGTAAAACCTGTTATATTTAAAATACCGTAAGACATTCCCCCGAGTACTAACAAGGGTATAACTATATATATAAAATCCTTCATTCTAACCCAACTTTTAGCAAAAATATTTTTAATTAAAGGTCTCCTGTAAAGAGGTAATTCTAAAAGCAAGGGTTCACTTTTTATATGAACAATTTTTTTAATACAAAAAGCCCAGATTAAACCAGCCGCAAGTAAAGTGACAAAAACAGATATAGCCAACTTTATGCCTCCATAAAATCCAACTATCCCCATTATTATGGCAATCCTTGAGGAGCAAGGTATAAAAGCAAACAATGATGCAGTATGAAATTGTTCTTTTTTAGAAGACAAGACTCTGGTAGCCCTCGTTGCTGGTGCAGTGCAACCTAAACCAAGAGCTAACGGAATAAATGATTTTCCAGAAAGACTTAATTTTTTCAAGAATCTTTCCGCATTAACAATAAACCTGGAAAGAAGTCCTATGTCTTCCAACAATCCCAAAGACAAATAGAACAGAAACACATAAGGCAAAGCAATAGAAATGCCCGCTGTAAGTCCAGTTAAACCCGGAACTAATATCATCATAGCAATGGAATATTCTGCTGTACCAAGAGAAGACAAAATCCTCCCTGTCAAGCCTAGAAGAACATCCTGCATCAAATTGCCGAGATATAACAGCACTCCAAAAATAGCAAGAACGAATAAACCGGTTATAAGTAGACCCCAGATTTTATGCAATAAAACATCATCAATTTTTTCTTGTAATCTTAGGGGCTCATTCCCTCCAAGTTTTAGAGGGAATGGGAGGATGGGTTGTGGTCTTTTTTCCAAAAGAACTATTTGAGTAACCTTTTCTGCTATAAATGAAGCTGTACCATATCTGGTTATGGATACATCCTCTGCAACTTTTGGATGTTCTACTAAACTCTCTTTAACTTCTCTAATTATTATCTCACCCTTCAAATATTTATAAAAATCTTCATCCCCTTCTAAAACCCTTAATGCTATAAATCTCTTTGGCATAGAAGTTTCTCTTATTTGTGATGATATTTTATTTATTGCCTTTTCTATATGATCATCGTATTCAATCTTAAAACTTCGCTTTGCTCTCTCTTTAATTTTCGATATTATATATACAAGTTCATTTATTCCTCTTTTAGTTAGAGGATTTATAGGTATAACTGGAATATTCAAAAGTTTTGCCAATTTTTTTGAATCAATCTTTATCCCTCTCTTTCCAGCTTCTTCCGCAAAATTTAAAGTTATAACGGTGGGCATTTCTGCCTCCAGAATTTGCAAAGCCATATAAAGGCTTCTTTCAAGAGATGCTGCATCGGCAACTACTATTGCTCCATCTACTTTTTCTTCAAACAAAGCCTTTTCAGTAACTTTTTCTTCTTCACTTCTATCAGATATAGAATATATTCCCGGTGTATCAACAAATTTTATTTTTGTATTATCAAAAATTTTTTCTGCTTCTGTCACTTCAACTGTAGTTCCCGGATAATTAGACACTACAACTCTTGAACCAACCAATGCATTAAGCAGCGATGATTTTCCTGTATTTGGTTGGCCAATTAAAAGTATTTTAAGTTTTCTCATTGTTTTATCACTTTAATTTCTTTTGCTATATCTTTGCCGAGAGCAAATTTTTTGTTTTTTATTTTAACAACAACACCATTTGAGATTTTATTTGTTATACTTATTTCTTCTCCCGGAAATATTCCCATACTAATCATTCTTTCAAATAGTTCATTGCTTGGAGCAGTAATATCAGCAATTAAGCTCTCTTCATGTAATTTAAATTTTGTTAGAGAAATTCCTCTCTCTTTTAATGTATACAATTTTTTTATATTCTTAATAACTTCTTCAGAGATATAATGCTCAAGAACATGAGCTTTTCTATGGGCTACTTTTTCATTTGAGGTTTTCTTAAAGTAATTTTCAAGAACAAGATATTTTCTTAAAATATCTTTTGCTTCATCTTCTCCAATTTGCGTTAATCTAATAAAATTTTCTTCAATCCGTATCAGACTTTCTTCTTCAAGGTCTTTAATTACTTTAGATATAAAAGAAGGAAAAACTTTAATTTCCGTGTTTAAAGATTCAAAAGAAATTTTCTCTTTTCCTTCACCCAATATTCTTAATATATCTTCTTTTACCATCTTTAAAATATCAGATTCTTTAAGCATATTGACTAACCTAATTGGACGAGGTGAGCCTGTTCTACGCACTCGTTTGTTCCCTCATCGATACCGTCCCTTTTCAAAAATTGCCAATTTTGTAAGTAGAACTGGTCCAATAAATAGATCTCCCAGGAGTGCGCTGACCACTCTTGTTTCTTCATCCATCTGTTTAGTTCTTATAGAAATCCTCGCCGTATCATAACAACGTTTTGCGGATATACGAAGTCGGCGTAAGACAATTTTTAAAATAAATATGGAATCAGCTTACATCTAACTTTCTCCATATATTTTTTGTATTCTTTTCCATATTTTTTCAATAAATTCCTTTCTTCAAAATATATGATAAGGAGATAAGAAAGGGAATAGAGAATAGAAAATAGGAGAGCATACATTGATTTAAAGAGAATAGCCATACCTACAGCTAATAATCTGTTACTCATATATAAAGGGTTTCTAACAATTCCGTATATACCTGTCGTGACTAATTTCGCTTTACTTTTTAAGGCAGGAGAGGCCCCTATCTGTCTTTGGGCTAATATTTTGATGATGAAATTTATTCCTAAGATTATCGTCCCCGTGGTTAAAGTAACTAACGTTGGAATCGCTATCCCGGGTCCCTCAGTAAATGGTAAGGCAATTACTGGCACTATGAAAGTGAATAAGATAAAGACTCTGATAAGAGGTTTTGGTATTTTGTTTTCAACCTTAGCTGATACTTCTTTTAAACTAAGCACTACTATTGTTGTTATATAACCTGCCAAATAGAGACTTATCCAAAAAAGTGGATTACTCCAGAAATTATTTAACATTTTAATTACTCACCTTCCCACCACATAACCACTGCCAAGGATATCTCTCTGTTATTCCAATCAAGTTATCCTCCATACTGTTTCCTCTTTCTTATGTAGTAAATTGCTACAAGGGAAAAGGGTAATAAAAATATCGCTGGTGGATAGAGTGGGCTATATGTTTCCAAGAATCCCTCCAGTGTATTTAACCAGGGGCCTTCTTCACCTCCAGGTATTGATTCGGTAATCATAGCAAATATGTCACATCCTGCCACTATCCATATGAGGATACTCCCCATCACTGCCTTGGAAAATTGATGAATCTCGGAGAAATTTTTCACCCCTGAAAGGTAAAACACTCCAGCAAATAGCACGATAAATCCTCCCCATCCTCCTCTAAACATCTCGTTGGGTATCTCTAAAATACCCCAACAGACGCTACTCCCTCCTATTGTTACTACTAAATCTGCAATTCCAAAAGCTAAAGCAATGACACCCAGGATGCCAAAATAGACACTACCAACATTATTTTTACCCATTTTATCCCACCCCCATTAATGTCCATATTAAATGTAGTAAACCTCCGTAGAGAAATACGACCGCTACAAGAACACCCAAACTTCCTAATAACTCTCTCCACCCTTCTTTAAGCATCATCACAAATGTCGCCACGCAGGGAAAGTATATGGAGACAAGCACTACAGATGTTATCATCTGGTATTTGGTCATCTCGATTGCGCTGAGTTGTGCCACGGCGAGGTCTTTCCTCAAGAATGCCGCAATTAATGAGCCCACAGTTTCCTTGGGCACACCAAACCAACTAATGAAAACAGGGGAGAGGACATCACCCAGCCATCTGATAACTCCAGCAAGGTACAAAACATTCACGACCAAACAACCCAACAACACAAACGGAACCGCAGTTTTTAAAAAACCACTCGTCCTCATCCACACTTTTCTTTTCACATTGCGCCGTGTGGGCATTTGGTAAGAAGGTACGTCTATCAAAATTTCTGGACATCTTCCCGGAATAATCTTATTCAAGACGAAACCAAAGATGAAATATCCTATGAGTAGATAAAGCAAAATCAAACCCATCGTATCAGGAATCACCTCTTGCATAATTCCAAGTTGAGCACCACAGGGAATAAATATGGCGAGAAGTGTCATCATTATAAATCGTTCCTTCCTTGTCTCAAGAATTCTTGTCGCCGTTACTGCGGGAACATTGCATCCAAGAGAAAGAACCGTAGGCACGATTGCATATCCGTGCAAACCAATTTTATGCAAAACTGTATCAATGAGCACAGCAAGCCTTGGCATATATCCTATGTCCTCCAACAGTGTAAGCATCAGGTAGAATATGAACACTGCAGGCAAGACGACGCCAAAGGGGACGAAGAGCCCGGATGTTAGCACACCGAAGGCCTCGAAACAATTATCCGCTAAAGGGTCTCCCACAAGAATATAATAGAGCCAGCTCCCTTTGCCGGGGAAACTTGCCTGTATCCAGGTTAACCAGTGTACATCAAACAATTTGACGAGAAATCCATCGGTGCATAATGTTCCCGCAAATGAGCAAAATACACTCCAGAAACCATATAAAACGGCGATGGCAACAGGTATTCCCGTCAAAGGCTTAACAGTAAGCTCCCCAACTGCATCCTTTAATGTATGTCTGTACTTGCCGAAGGTTACAGTTTTCCCTGATATTCTCTCAATTAAATTCCAACGTTTATCAACGGTTAGTTTCATCTATACCTCCTGCTTTTTTAATAATTTTATCTACCTCAACCGCTCTTGCCTCTTTTATTTTCCTTATCAACTCCCCAATTCCTTCACCACTTATAGCCACCGTTGGTATCACCGGTATGCCAAGAACTTTCCTTAACTTCTCTACATCAATATCTACATTTTTATCCTCAGCAACGTCCCACATATTAAGGGCAAGCATAACGGGATAACCTCTCTCCATAATCTCTAATGTCAAGTAAAGCCCCCTCTCTATCTTTGAAGAATCAATAATACATATCACCACAGCATCTCTTTCCTCCTCGAGCATCTTCACTGCTACCTCTTCCGCCTTATCTTTCGGTTCTAAAGAAAATGTTCCGGGGACATCTACAACTGTGATATCTTCACCTCTCATCCGCATATATCCTTTTGTATAATCAACGGTTGTACCAGGATAATTTGATTCAATAACATTTGCTCCTGTTAGACGGTTGAAAACCGCACTTTTACCGACATTTGGATGTCCCATAAGTAAGATCTTCATTTCTTTACCTCCACGATAATTTTCTCTGCTATCTTTAATCCTAAAGATGTCCTCGTATCATCCACTATTACTACTACAGGACCCTTCATAGGCTGTTTTGTAAGCATCTTAATCTCTTTACCAACCCTGATGCCCATACCGGCTACTCTTTCCTGGAGTCCTCCTTCTATCATTTTCACTACACCTTTCTCCTCATATCTCATTTCGGGTAGTTTTTCTCTCATTTAATCACCTCTTATTACTTTAATTTTTTTTGCTATGCCCCTGCCCAGGGCAACTATACTCCTATCAACTTCCACTACAATCGGCCCCTGATAACAAGATACCATTCTAACAATGCTTCCTTCCGATATACCTCTTAATAAAAGCTTTTGTCTGACGCCCCTTCCTCCTTCTATAGTCAAAATCCTTGCCCATTCTCCAGGTTTTAGCTCATTTAAAGACCCATTAAACATAATTCTTACCTTTCATAATTGCAATTGAGATACAATTGCAATTATATTTCAAAAAAAATATTTGTCAATCCTTTTTTAAATTTTTAGAGCATTCCTTACAATACCCTTTAATGCCCAATTTATGTTCAACAGGCTTAAAACCGTATCTTTTACAAACTTCTTCTTGCAATTTTTCTATTTTATCTTCTCTAAATTCAATAATCTTACCGCACTTTATACAAAGCAAGTGGTCATGATGCTCCCGTCCAAAGATATATTCATAACTGACCTTATCCTGGCAACGAAATGTTTCTTCAATCAAGCCACTTTTCACTAATAGAGAAAGAGTTCTATAAATAGTGGCTCGGGAAATTCTCCTGTGCAGCTTTTCATAAAGTTGGTCTACATTAAAATGTCCCTGAAAAGAGAATATTCCCTCCAAAATAAAGCTCCTTTGCGGAGTAAATTTCAATCCTTTTGACCTAAGATAACTCCTAAATTTATCCTCTGAAGTAACCAACATTATCTCCTAATTGCAATTTAATCTCAATTATAATTATAGTGTTCATTTTTTATTTGTCAACCAATTTTGCCCAAAAGTCAGTAGCCGCAGGCTTTAGCCTCTCACATCTCACATTTCACTATTTTGTTTATCTCTTTAATCCTTTAATCCTGTTTTTACATGACATTTACTTGACTGAATTTAAAATAATTGTATATTAGAAAATAAAAGAGCTCAGAAGTATAGGAGTACCAAAAATGAAGGAAGGATTTTATGCTGTGGGAAGAAGAAAAGAGGCTACAGCCAAGGTTAAAATAAAAGCAGGTAAAGGAGAATTTATAATCAACGGAAGATCTATAGAAGAGTATTTCCCCCGTGAAATTTACAGGAAAATAGCAAGAAAGCCTTTAGAAGAGGTAAATCTTTTAGATAGATTTGATGTAGAAGCAGAAGCAAAAGGGGGAGGACTAAACGGGCAAGCAGGAGCTATTAGATTGGGTCTCGCTCGTAATATATTAAAGATAAACCCCGAACTTACAAAATCTTTAAAGAAGGAAGGCTTTCTTACACGAGACCCTCGAATGAAAGAGAGAAAGAAACCGGGCTTAACGGGAGCAAGAGGAAAACCTCAGAGTTCAAAGAGATAAAAGGGTTAAAAAATCAAGCAGGGGAAGGACATTTACTACATCTTTTCTTTCTAACCATCCACGGCGAGCGGTAATCACACCAAAAGAGATAAAATCGAGACCGGCAAGATTATGGGCATCGGTATTAATCACCAACTTTACATTTCTTCTTTTTGCCTCTTTTATCCATAAATCGGTTAAATCAAGCCTTTGCGGTTGAGCGTTTATTTCTATCCAGATATTCTTCTCCTGAGCTACTTGAAGCACTTTATCTAAATCGATAGAGTAAGCTTCCCTTTCTTTTAAAAGTCGGCCTGTAGGATGAGCAAAGATGCGAACAAAAGGATTACATAGAGATTTAATTACTCTATCGGTCATTGTTTTTTTATCCTGTTTAAGATTTGTATGGACGGCAGCGATGACAATATCCAGCTTCTTTAAAATTTCATCAGGATAATCTAAACTTCCATCTTTTCTAATATCTACTTCACTCCCTGCAAATACTTTAAACCCTCTGAGGTGAGAGTTTATCTCTCTTACCCGGTTTATCTGTTGTAAAAGAGTATCTTCACTTAATCCTCCTGCTATTTTAAGAGAGGAAGAATGGTCGGTAATAGCTATATATTCATACCTTTTCTGTTTAGCCCTCTCTATTAACTCCTCAATAGAATTAGCTCCATCGCTTGCTTTGCTGTGAATATGCAAGTCTCCTTTTATCTCTTCTTCTTTCAATAGTTCAGGAAGCCCTCGCTTTTCTCCTGCCTCAACCTCTCCTCTATCCTCTCTAAGTTCAGGAGGAATTAAAGGAAGAGAAAGAGAAGCGTAAACATCTTCTTCATTTCTACCTGCGAGTTTTTCTCCTTTCTGGGTAAAAACGCCGTACTCATTAATTTTTAGTCCCTTTCTTATAGCTTTTTCTCGCAAGTTTATATTATGAGATTTGGAACCGGTAAAGTATTGAAGAGCTGCCCCAAAAGAATCTGGAGATACTACCCGCAAGTCTATCTGCAAGCCCTCGTCAGTTAATATGCTCGATTTCGTCTTCCCTTTAGCTAAAACTTCTTCTACAAAAGAAAGATGAGTAAAAGCATCCATTATAGGGGAAGAATTAGAGGAGGAGACTAAAATATCTATATCTCCTATTGTTTCTTTGCCCCTCCTTAAACTCCCTGCCGGAGAAATTTTTTCTATATAGGGAGAAACACTACTCTTCAATTCCGCAACAACCTTTTCTACTAAAGGTAAAGCCTTACCCAATAAGATGCGTCCCTTGCTGCTTCGATAAAGCTTTATCCCCCTGAGAATATTCTCCTCTGTTTTTGCTCCCATACCGAAGAGGCTACGCAATTTATGAGATTGAACAAATTTTTCTAAATCTTCTATATTTTTAACATCTCCTTTTTCGTAGAGAACTTTAACTGTCTTTGGTCCCACTTCAGGAATAGATAAGAGTTCCCTTAAGCCTTCGGGAATCTCCTTCTTCAATTCCTCATAAGCAGGCAACTTTCCTGTCTCCAGAATTGTCTCAACCTTCTCTAACATCCCCTTACCGATACCAGCAATATTCTGCAGTTTGCCTTGATGATAAAGAGTTTCTAAATCTCCTGAAAGATGCTCTAAAGCATCAGCAGCTTTCTGGTAAGCTCTTACACGAAAAGGATTTTCTCCTTTAATAGAGAGAAAATCAGCCATTTCATTAAATATACGAGCAACTTTAGCTGCATCAATCTTCATCTTAACTCTCATAAGGCCCGTGACCCATTTTTGTTCATTAATTTTTCTTTCGCAATATTCTTTTCTTTACCTTGTTAGATAGTAAACATCTAACGGGATTTACTTATACCAGATATGGTAGTGGCAATGACTTATAGGCTTTGAGAACTTAAAGGTAATTTTTATTGGAATATGGTTAACCTCACCTTCGTAAACAAGTATTTCATCTGTTAAATACTTAAAGTTGTAAAGATCAACTCCTCTTCCTAAAATAGGTATTAGCAACCATTCGGTTCTAAAGTAAGGACTTTCTGCTGTTCCAGTAGCTGCTTCCTTGATTTTGCATTGAACCAGAGTTAAATATGCGGTTTTCTTATCTTTCAAGCTATATCGGGATTCAAAAGATATACTCCAACCATTAGCTTTAAGACCGGATTTCAAAAATATATCTGAAAAATCTTCTACAAAATTTTCCAGATATTTTGCCTCATTCTCAGAGTACTTCTCATATTCCTGATTGAATTGTTCCTCACTCCAATAAATTTCTTCACTGTAATTGAGAATTAGTCCTTCACCCGTAGCAGTTATCATGCGTTTTGTTTGAGAAGCAACTACACCTGTATTGGTCAAAAATACCAATAAAACACTCAATATTACCGCTTTAATCAACAAGTCTCTTGTTCTCACTTTTGTCACCTCTTTTCAGCTTTTCATTAATTAAAGATAATTTTATAATATAATAAGTAGAAAAAATGCCAAACGTTGAGACTTGACCCCATTTAATAGTTGAACCATTTATATCTCTTTCTTGCATAATCCCGATATTTTTGAGTATCGGCATTATTGTGTGCATAGTTTTCATGCCACTTATCAGGAACTGGCATTTCTCTATATAATTGACGTCGGCGGGCTTCAAGTAAACAACGTGGACGTTT
>Ga0209121_10005880_pt1 | contig 10960 bp, 9 predicted proteins | sample Cruoilmetagenom3_FD_187292 | JGI IMG/M metagenome (GOLD analysis project Ga0209121, IMG submission 187292) | Oil polluted marine microbial communities from Coal Oil Point, Santa Barbara, California, USA - Sample 3 (SPAdes) (version 2) | ecosystem: Environmental > Aquatic > Marine > Oil seeps ...
AAACAAGCTTTTGCTATTGCAAAATCAGGACTAATTTATGACGATTCTTATAGAAGTACTTTAGTGAAAAATTAATCAATTTTTACTTGTTTTTTACCATAGTACTTTGTTGTAGCCAGTTATTTCCCTGTAAATCTGTTCAACATTAGTTTCAGTTCTTCTCTTTGTTCAGGTTTACTGACAGCTATCATTCCTTCGAATAAGATTTCTTTTCTAGGCTCAGCAGTATCTTCACTTGTCCAGTAACTTTTTATAAAAGTTTTATTTGCTCCTTCTTTAAGATAGCGATCAAACCAAATACTATCTAATTCAATTATTTTATCAACTTTACAAAGTGCTAGCTCTAAGAGTAACGGTGAATATCTTGAGTTTGGTTTTTTGGGAAACATTTCCGATAATGCGATTCTACCTTCTAGTGAGTTGCCAACCATAAATAAGCAAGTCAATCGAGAAGGTAATTCTGGAGAATATTTTCTTCGACCAAGCTCAAAAACAATTTCCGCCTCACTTATTTGAATAATTTCCTCTTCCTTTTGAGGAAAATCATTACTCCAACTAAAATTAAGTTTATGAGAAATCCAACCGTCTTTCTCTATAATTGAAGGTCCAATTCCAATGCCTTGACCAACGTTTAGTCTATTACGAAATTTTGAAGCGGTTATCAATATCTCAATTCTAGGAGATAAAGAAATACTACCAATTTTTGAAATTCCATTTAATAGTTCATCTTTCGAGTATTCTAAAAACTTTTTTTGCGCTATAACGCTCTCAATTCTATTGTAGTCTGCACCAATTTCTTTTAAGTATGTAACGTCTAATGAAGTTGGTGTTGCATAACCTCCACCTCCAGGTAAAAAATTCATTACTTGCCGAATATCCTTTTCATTTATACGATGAAGATATCTGTCATCATTTATAAAATATTCTTCGATTGGTTTACTAATGGTCATTTTTAATTGGCTACAACAGGTGTATATGCGTAATTACATACCACACATAAAAATACAATAAATACGTGTAATCAGGGACTTATATACCACTTTACACCAATAGCAAATGAATAATATAAATGACGTTATAATTAACGAAATAAAAAGAGATAGAGAAAGGTTGTTAAAACAAATTAGCGATATCTTTTTATATGATTTTGATGATATTTCTGAAGAAACAGAAATTATACTAAGCAATGATTGGAATACCATTTATAAAAAGACCGAGTCCTGAGTTGTGAAATGTGAAGGACTCTTTCATGTTTCTTTCATAAAAAGGGTTTTTAGCCATGTCTAACTTCCATTCTTCATATGATTCAATCATCTCATTAACAAAATCAATTACATATAAAATTAAACAATGGTTGTAGTCAACACTATGCATTAGTATTCTCTTTTTATTAGGTAAAAGAAATATGATTTTTTTATACTGTTTGTAGTCGGTATTGTTGTACTTTCCTTGATGTACAGACGCACACCTTAATTTATATAAGTCATATCCGTCTAAATATCCATGATATTTATCTGCAACATAATCATTAAACCATTTTCTGTATTTTTTACCATTAGTACCACCGTTAGACGATTGTAAAGCTGAACAAATGTCAGGGATAAGAAGAGAAGTATTTATTGCGGTTACATAAAGCTGATTGTTAAGAGCTATTCTTAGTTCTTTAATTAACTCATTTATATATTAGAATATAATTACACTAAATATTTATTTCTTGTGTAAATAACTACTATATTTGTATAACAAATTAAAGTAGTTATGTTTAACAAAGAAGTAAAATCAATAATAGACTTAATAAAAGCGTTCCCAACAGAACAGTCTTGCATAGACCATTTAGAGGTTTTAAGATGGAACGGAAACGTTGTAAGTCCTTTTGATTCTACTTCTAAAGTATATAACTGTAAAGGTAATAAATACAAGTGTAAAGAAACAGGAAAGTACTTCAATGTAAAGACCAACACAATTTTTGATAATACTAAAATGGAACTTCAAAAGTGGTTTATGGCTATTTGGTTAGTTACTTCACATAAAAAGGGAATTTCGTCTTTGCAATTAGGTAGAGATTTAGGTATTACTCAAAAGAGTGCTTGGTTCATGCTACAACGCGTTAGAAATTGTTTTGGATTGAATGATGACAATAATGAGAAGTTACAAGGTGAAGTTGAAATAGACGAAACCTATGTAGGTGGAAAGGCTAAGAATAGACCGGCTTCAATAAGAAAAGATAAGTCAGAAGAAACAAAAGAAAAATATAAGAAATCAGCCGTTTTAGGTATGATTGAACGTGGTGATGTTAGAGCAATGCACGTTGTAGATGCTACGGAATTGTCTTTAATACCACCAATAGTAAACAATATTTCTTATGATGCTAAATTGTATTCAGATGAATTAAGCTCTTATTTTAAATTACAAAGAGTTTACGACCACAAAACAGTAAAGCATGGTCAAGGTGAATATGTAAGAGGTAGAGTATCTACAAACTCAATAGAGAGCTTTTGGGCTTTATTAAAAAGAGGTATTTATGGGATCTATCATTTTACTTCTAAAAAGCACTTACAGCTTTACGTTGACGAGTTTGTATTTAGATACAATACACGTAAGCACAGTACTGAAAGTGAAAGATTTAATTTACTTTAGAATAACATATAAAGAATTGATTAATGGGTAATTTAGAAGAGCAACAGAATTTTTTATTTTATACGGCAGATGATGGAGCAACGAACATTCAAGTAATTGTTGATGAAGATACTGTTTGGGCAACACAGGGTTCAATGAGTGAAATTTTTGATGTTGAAGAGAATACAATAAACTATCATATTGGAAATGTATATGCTGATGGTGAATTAGCTAAAAGTTCAACTACTCGAAAAATTCGAGTAGTTCGAAAGGAAGGTAAAAGAGACGTTAAGAGAGAATTAGATTTCTATAACCTAGATATGATAATTTCAGTAGGTTATAGAGTTAGCTCCCCAAAAGCAACAAGATTTAGAATTTGGGCTACTAATATCTTAAAAGAATACCTCATAAAAGGGTTTGCTTTAGACGACGATAGATTGAAACAAGGAAAGACACTTTTTGACAAAGATTATTTTGATGAATTAGTAGAGCGTATTAGAGAAATACGTGCTTCTGAAAGAAGGTTTTACCAAAAAATAACTGATATATATGCCACATCAGTAGATTATACTCCTAAAGCACCAATTACACAAACATTTTTTGCTATTGTACAAAACAAATTAGAATATGCTATAACACATCATACGGCATCGGAGCTAATAAAACTAAGAGCTAGTTCGAAAAAGCCTAATATGGGTCTTACAAGTTGGAAAAATGAAAAAAAGGGTGGTAAGATTTTAAAGTCAGATGTTGGTGTGGCTAAAAATTATCTATCACACGAAGAAATAGGTGAGCTTAATAGAATAGTTACAATGTACTTAGATTATGCGGAAAACCAAGCAAGTAAAGGAAGGTTGATGAAGATGAGTGATTGGACTGATAAGTTAGACGCTTTTTTAATATTTAATGAGTATGATATTTTAAAAGATGCAGGTAAAATAAGAGCAAGTGTTGCTAAAAAATTTGCAGAAACCGAATACTCTAAATTTAGAGTTACACAGGACAAAGATTTTAAATCTGATTTTGATAAAATGGTTGAACAAACACAATCAGGTGTATTACCTACTGAAAAACAATTTGTTGTTCCACCTCCACCAACACATTTATCTGACTTCAACGAAAAGTTAACAAAGGGTTTAAATTGGAATCCAAAAGAGAATGTCAATGTTGATGTTAATACCGATGGTTTAGAAACAGACGACACTCCTGAAAAACCAACTTCTGCTTTAAGTTTAGCAAGTATTAAAAAGAAGAAAGGGCACAAGAAAAAGAAAGACGAATAAGGTTAGTATTTACTAGATAAGTATTAATGTTAGTAGAATTAATACAAGTCTAAAATGTTCATTGATAAGTAAGAACTCAATTTGACCAGTAGTCAGTAAGAGCTTATATTTTGCAAATCTGAATTAGTGGATTTCAAAATGTAGATTGAACAACTTACATACTTCTAAAAAAAGCACGTTTTCTAAGTGCGAAATTAAACTTTACTATTTGGTGTAAACTTGTATATAATTTCCTGCAATCATAAGGCTTTATATATTTACAAATGACTACAAACATTTACAAACGAATTTAAATAGGTAACAACCGAATAAAATTTGTGAGCCGTCATAGCTTTGCAGTGTCGAAACATTAGAACTCGATAGTATTAACTGTTTAACACAAAAAATTTAGAAAACATGAACACATTAAGAAACAAAGTACAGTTGATTGGTAACTTAGGAAATGACCCAGAAATTATCAATTTAGAATCTGGTAAAACACTTGCAAAATTTGCAATCGCTACTAACGAAAGTTATAAGAATGCACAAGGTGAGAAAGTCACGGATACGCAATGGCACAATATTGTGGCTTGGGGAAAAACTGCTCAGATAGTAGAAAAGTATGTTGGTAAAGGAAAAGAAGTCGCTATAGAAGGAAAATTAACAACACGTTCTTGGGAAGATAAAGATGGCATGAAACGTTATATTACAGAAATAGTTTGTAGTGAACTTTTAATGTTAGGGAAATAGGTCTACACGATTACGCAAATAAAAAGAGCAACCTTATTTAAGGTTGCTCTTTTAGTTTAATATGTTTACTTTACAGTTAATGTATATTGAGGTGTAGGATTCAATGGGCAGAAATACACGTATTCTCCTTTAGCCAATGTCGTTACATTAGATTTTTATTTTGTATTATCCTCTACTGCTTTAGTAACATAAGCTGTAGAAATATGGTTTTCTGCTTTAGAAGCATCTTTACCTTTTGGCACCAATACAAAACCTACTTGATGACCAACATTGTTGTTAGATATTTCAAAAATATAGTCGCCTTCTTTTAAAGTGATTTCTTTTTGAGTAAACTCACCTTTTGTCTGTTCTAAAGATTTTAATGAAAATACAAATGAAGAATCGAGGGAGAGTAGCTTAAGACAAAACAGTATTGCAGGTGCTATTCATTATTCAAAAATTTGGAATAGCAAATGGCAAACAATTTTCGAAGGCTATGAAACGGATTATAAGCTAAAATCTGTTAATTCTAATATTTTAGAATCTCAGCGATTTCTTCAAGAGAATATTGTGTCGGAAACAAGTATAAAATTCAAGGCAAACTATAAGGTTAATAGATTGCAATTACTAAATGGTTATCATTTTGTAGAAACAGAAGTTACAAACCTAGATGATGTAGATAATCCGCTTTTTAGATCATTAGTTTCAGAAATTGTTAGAACACATGGTGTCTTTTCTCAAATTAATTATAAATCGAGAGATAGAAATACAAACGTTAGTTCTGGCTTAAGGTATAATTATATTGGTAAGTTTAATAAACATATTCTAGAGCCAAGATTAAGTTTTACTCATAAATTTCTGCAGTATTTTTCTATTGAAGCTTTAGGTGAATTTAAACATCAAAACACGTCTCAAGTTATAAATTTTCAGAATGATTTTTTAGGTATCGAAAAACGAAGATGGCAACTATCTAATGATAGTGATATTCCTGTTATAAGAAGTAAGCAAGCTTCGGTAGGAATTACATATAATAAAAGCGGATGGCTATTTAGTGCAGAAGGGTATTATAAAAATGTAAAAGGTATAACAACACAGAGTCAGGGATTTCAAAATCAATATGAATTTATTAAAACTGATGGTAAATATGAAGTAAGAGGAATTGATTTTATAGTAAGAAAGCAGTTGAATAATTTTAATTCGTGGTTAAGCTATTCTTATATGTACAATAATTACATATTTAAATCATTACCAGAAGAAGCCTTTCCGAGCAATTTTGATATTACACATGCATTGACTTTAGGTACTAATTACACATCAAAACGTCTAAAGCTATCGGCAGGTTTAAATTGGAATTCAGGAAAAGCTAAAACTAGTCCAGTTGATGGCAATGATATTAATAATGATGCTATTAATTATAGTGCCACCAACTCTGACCAATTACAAGACTACTTTAGAGTTGATGCGTCAGCTTTATATAACTTTAAATTGAGTAATGCAATAAAAGCTAATCTTGGTATATCTGTTTGGAATCTATTAGATAAAAAAAACACCATCAATAGTTTTTACAAACTTAATAATGGTGTTGTTAATAAAGTTGAGCAACGTTCTTTAGGTATAACTCCTAATATAATTTTTAGGATAAATATTTAGATTTTTTAAAATTTTATTTCGTTACTAATAAGTGTATAGTAGTATATTTCACTGATGCAATTTAAGCTGAATTCGTTTTCTGTCAACATCTACATCTAGAACTTTCACAATAATTTGCTGATGTAAATGCACATGTTCATTAACGTCTTTTACAAAACTATCGGATAAATTAGAAACATGAATAAGGCCACTTTCTTTAATGCCAACATCTACAAAACAGCCAAAATTGGTAATGTTATTGACGATTCCTGGTAATAATTGTCCTTGGTGTAAATCGGTAATCGTTTTTATGTTTTGATTGAAAGTAAACACTTTAGCTTGTTCTCTTATATCTAAACCTGGTTTTTCTAATTCTTTAACGATATCTTGAAGCGTAGGTAAACCAACTGTTTTTGTATAATATTTTTTTAAATCTATTTTTTGAAGAACAGCCTTATTACCTATTAATTCCTGAAGTGAAACACCTTCATCTTTAGCCATTTTTTCAACTATTTTATAGCTTTCAGGATGAACAGAAGAATCATCTAAAGGATTTTTTGCGCCTTTAATTCTTAAAAATCCAGCAGCTTGCTCATAGGCTTTTTCGCCTAAACGCGGTACTTTTTTAATATCATTTCTAGTTTTAAAAGCACCATTTTCATTTCTGTAATTAAAAATATTTTCAGCAAGTTTTGGTCCAATTCCGGATACATAACTCAGTAGTGGAGTACTTGCTGTGTTAATATTAACACCAACAGCATTTACACAATTTTCTACAACAACATCTAACTGTTTTTGAAGCTTTGTTTGGTCTACATCGTGTTGGTATTGCCCAACACCAATAGATTTTGCGTTAATTTTCACCAATTCAGCGAGTGGATCCTGTAAACGTCTCCCAATAGATATTGAACCACGAACCGTAACATCGTAGTTGGGGAATTCTTCTCTAGCAATTTTTGAAGCCGAATAAATACTTGCACCTGCTTCGCTAACTACAAAAACCTGTAAATCGTTTTTAAAATGAATTTTTCTTATTAAAGCTTCAGTTTCTCGAGAAGCTGTTCCGTTTCCTATGGCTATGGCTTCAATTTTATAAGCTTCTGCTAAAGACGAAATCTTTTTTATGGCACCAATATTATCATTTTTTGGTGGATGCGGATAAATAGTTTCATTGTGTTTCAATACACCTTGCGCATCTAAACAAACAAGCTTACAACCTGTTCTAAAACCAGGATCAATGGCCAAAACGCGTTTCTCACCAATTGGAGAACCCAATAATAATTGTTTTAAGTTTTTTGCAAAAACAGTAATAGCAGATTCATTGGCTTTTTCTTTAGCAATGCTAAGAGTTTCATTACTTAACGATGGAAATAATAAGCGTTTATATGCATCTGATATTGCCAACTCTATTTGGTCTGCACATGCATTATTGCTACGTATGATTCTATTGTCAATGTTCTCTAGAGCACGTACATTATCAATTTCAATTTTTACTCGAATAAAGCCTTCATTTTCTGCACGTAAAATGGCAAATAATCTATGTGAAGGAATTCGGTTTAAGCTTTCTGACCAATCAAAATAATCTCTAAATTTTTGCGCTTTTTCACTTGTACTGAGCGCAGTCGAAGTATCGGATTTAATTCTTATAACCTTAGTAGTGATTAGAGCGTGACGGTCTAATTGGCTTCGTAGATTATTTCGAATATCTGCTCGCTCATTAATCCACTCAGCAATAATATGTCTTGCACCTTCTAAGGCCTCTTCTGTAGTAGAAATATCACCTTTTACATACTTAAACGCTATAGATTCTAGGTCATTAGCTTTTTGACTCATAATGATTTTAGCCAGAGGTTCTAAACCATTTTTACGAGCTGTTTCTGCCTTTGTTTTTCGTTTTTTCTTGTATGGCAGATATAAATCCTCGAGTGCAATTAAGTCTCGAGATTTTTCAATTTTTTGTTTTAATTTATCAGTTAAAACACCTTGTTCTTCAAGTGCTTTTAATATGGCAGATTTTCTTTTTTCTAAAGCTTCAAATTGTTCTTTGTATTTAACAATGTCCCCAATTTGTACTTCGTCTAAATTCCCTGTTGCTTCTTTTCTATATCTTGAAATAAAGGGAATTGTACAATCTTCGCTAAGTAAGTTTATTGTGTTTTTAACAGAAGAGTCTGGTAATTGGGTTTTAGAGATTATATAGTTTAATAATTGAGTCATTAGCCATTAACTAATTTTCAAGCCATTAGAAACTTCATTCTTATCAGGATTCACAAATACTAGATTACCACCTTCGTCTTCAGTCATTAATATCATACCTTGACTTTCAACTCCACGCAATGCTCTTGGTGCTAAGTTCACTAAAACCGTAACGCGCTTACCAATAACTTCTTCTGGTTTAAAACTTTCTGCAATACCAGAAACGATGGTACGTGTATCAATACCAGTGTCTACCTTTAATACTAAAAGTTTCTTGGTTTTTGGCATTTTTTCGGCTTCTAAAATGGTACCAACTCTGATATCTAACTTAGTGAAATCATCAAAAGTAATTTCTTCTTTTACAGGTTCAACAACTTTTTTTGCTGCTTCATTTGCTTTTTTACTTGCCTGTAATTTATCGAGTTGTTTCTGAATTTCTGAATCTTCGATTTTAGAAAATAACAATTCAGCTTTGCCGATTTTGTGATTTTCAGGAAGTAGAATTTCTTTTGTAGACAAATCTTCCCAAGTAGATTCTGATTCGAGTTCAGAATGACAAAGAATAGATTTTAATTTTTTAGAAGTAAATGGTAAAAACGGTTCTGATAAAACTGCCAATGCTGAAGCAATTTGTAATGCTACGAACATAACTGTTTTGGTACGAGCTTCATCTGTTTTTATAGTTTTCCAAGGCTCTTCATCTGCTAAATACTTATTCCCAAGTCTAGCTACATTCATTAGCTCTTGGCTCGCTTCTCTAAAACGATAACGCTCTATCGAACTTGAAATTACGGCAGGATATGCCTTTACCTTTGCCAAAGTTTCTTCATCTATAGCAGTATAGTTTGAAGGACTTGGAACAATACCATCATAGTATTTGTTTGTTAAAACAACCACACGATTAATAAAGTTACCAAAAATGGCAACCAACTCATTATTATTTCTAGCCTGGAAATCTTTCCAAGTAAAATCATTATCCTTAGTTTCTGGTGCATTTGCGGTTAATGCATAACGCAATACATCTTGCTGATTAGGAAAATCTATTAAATAATCTGGTAACCAAACCGCCCAATTTTTGGATGTTGATAATTTATTACCTTCTAAATTTAAAAACTCGTTTGCAGGCACATTTTCTGGTAAAATGTAAGAACCTTCAGCCTTTAACATCGCAGGGAAAATAATACAGTGAAATACAATATTATCCTTACCGATAAAGTGAACGAGTTTAGTATCCTCATCTTTCCAGTAGTCTTCCCAGTTTTTGCCTTCGCGTGCAGCCCATTCTTTAGTTGCAGAAATATAACCAATAGGAGCATCGAACCAAACATATAATACTTTTCCTTCTCCTCCTTCAACCGGAACAGGAATTCCCCAATCTAAATCTCTTGTTACAGCTCTTGGTCGCAAACCATCATCTATCCACGATTTTACCTGACCGTAAACATTTGGTTTCCAATCTTTTTTGTGTCCTTTTAAAATCCATTCGCGTAGAAAATCTTCGTGCTTATTTAATGGTAAAAACCAGTGTTTTGTTTCTTTTAATGTTGGTACATTTCCGGTAATCGCAGACTTTGGATTTATTAAATCAGTAGCATTATGGCTTGTTCCACAGTTTTCACATTGATCTCCATAACTTTCTTCATAGCCGCATTTAGGACAAGTACCTATAACAAAACGATCAGCTAGAAACTGATTAGCGTCTGCATCATATAATTGTTCAGAAACTTCTTCTACAAATTCATTTTTATCGTAAAGTGTTTTAAAAAATTCAGAAGCCGTATCGTGATGAATCTTAGCTGAGGTACGTGAGTAATTATCGAATGTAATACCAAAATCTTCAAAAGATTTTTTGATTATTGCATGGTATTTATCCACAATGTCTTGTGGTGTAACTCCTTCTTTTTTCGCTTTAATTGTAATTGGAACTCCATGCTCGTCACTTCCACAAATAAAAGCAACATCATTACCTGTTAATCTTAAGTATCTTGAATATATATCTGCAGGCACATAAACACCAGCTAAATGACCAATATGAATTGGACCGTTTGTGTATGGTAATGCTGCTGTTATGGTATATCTTTTCGACATGGTATCGGATTTTTTCAAGCCACAAAAGTACGCAATATAAAAGCGATTTAGAAAAAAAATGTACATTTACAAAAAGCATGTTTTATGAAGCTTAGACATAAAATAACGTATTTGATTTTTGGGTTAACCATGGCTGTTAATTCGGTTTCTTATGCTCAGAATTCAACTGATAAATCTATAGAAATGCCAAAAGAATTGATTCAACCTTCATATTTAAAAGCAGGTGATACTGTGGCTATTGTCGCTCCTTCCGGAATATTAAAAAATAGAGAAAGAGAGGTGCAACAAGCTGTAGAATTATTACAAAGTTGGAAACTGAATGTGGTTATAGGAAATCATGTTTTTAGTCAGGCAGATCATTTTGCAGGTACAGATGATGAACGTTGTGAAGATTTTCAGAACGCACTAGATAATCCTACAATTAGCGCCATTTGGTGCGC
>Ga0209121_10005881_pt1 | contig 10960 bp, 2 predicted proteins | sample Cruoilmetagenom3_FD_187292 | JGI IMG/M metagenome (GOLD analysis project Ga0209121, IMG submission 187292) | Oil polluted marine microbial communities from Coal Oil Point, Santa Barbara, California, USA - Sample 3 (SPAdes) (version 2) | ecosystem: Environmental > Aquatic > Marine > Oil seeps ...
AACACGTTGCCGAGCAGGAACATCAGCCCGATGAGAATGATCAGGATGCCGAAGATCACTTGTCCTGGAATGCGCATTTCTTCCTCCTGTTGTTGTTGTGGTTGCCCGAACCCACTCAGGCATTCGAACCATGAACCCTACGAAGAGACGCGAAGTACACGAAAGGGCTTTCGTGCCTTTCGTGCTCTTTCGCCGATTTCGTGATCCAAACTGTTCCCACGTCACCCCTGCTCACCTGAGCCCTCCGCCTCCCTCAATATCATCCGCTCCACCTCCGTCTTGGCCTCCGCCATCACCCGCGCCGCTTCCTGCCGCAGCGCAGCTGCCTGTTCTCGCCGGCGCTGCACCTCGGCGACGGTACGGGCGGTGACAGTTTTCTGAGTCAGATCCACAACAGCGCCACCAACCAATCGTTGGCTTTCTGGCGCAGGTGGGTGCCGAAGACGGTGCTCAGGTTGAGATGGCCAGCCCGACGAGGATGCAAGGTCCTGAGACTGGAGAATGCGCCTGCTTTGGTCGTTCCGATCTCACAAACCTAGCGCCTTGAAGAAGTCTATCACAACGCCTCTCTCCAACTCGTCATGGCAGAATTGGTTGCGATAATTGCGTAGGCAACCGTAGCAACTCGTGTTGCGCTGTTCGCCGCCACAGTCGCAACCCTCCAGCTTCTTCAGTGCGGCTTTCAGGACACTTGTCAGCGTATCTTCATCGTGGGCAATACGCCGGACGTGGCCAGCCCCTCCAGGAACCTCATCGAACAACACCAGGGCAGGCATTGACGGATCGCCCGCGTAGGGGTAGAGACAACCATCGAGGTCTCGGCGGTCAATGTCAAGCGCTCCGCTGGCACCTTCGAGCAGGGCGTATAGCAGTGAGAGCCAGAACCCGCGCTTGGCATTAGCGGATCCCTCAAATCGTAACTGGAGGATGTCAGTCTTGAACTCGTGACCGAGATAGAAACGAGTGAGAGTTCCGGAACAATCAGTCCGCCAAGGTGTTTCGTGGGGGCTCTGCACCGGCTCATTACCCAGAAGCGTGTAGCCACAGTTGTGACACACTTTGAAACCCTGGTACCCGGCATGATTTATGACGGCCAATTCCCCATCAGAAGCGGGAATGGCAACGAGCGTCACTTGTCCAAGCGGCAGCGCAATCCTGTCACTTTCCTTTGATTCTCCCGAGTAGTAGGTTCGGGTTGTGTACGTTCTTTCCGGTCGCGCTTCGCCTGGTTTCGCTGGCGGCTTCAGACTCGTAACAAAGCCAAACTCGGGAATTATGAAGGTTCCTCGGTTTCTACCCACCAATGATCTTCCACAGGCTCTACAAACCTCAAGTGTCTGCCCAGATTCTGCTACCACGCGCTGGTAGCACTGGCAATGATCACAAACCGCATATGTGTATCGCGGCCATTCGCGATTCGGCACCTTCTTCAAATAGCGACTCGTCCACAGTTTACCGCCGGCCACGACTTGACTGCTTGGGGCATATTCGGACAGGGCTATTCTGAGGTCTCGATCAAGTTCTAGCCTTTTTGCTTCATCGGCGTGGTGCCATATCTGTAGCTCGACGACGTCCACCGGGAATCCATACTTGGGGATGACGTTGCGGCTCGAAAGATGATTGATCAGATATCGTCTCTTTATAGTGTTAATCCTCCGCAGGATGAAATCTGAAGGTTTGTTTTGTTGTACAAGCCCCTCTCGCGCTCGCTGTAACGCTTCTACATCAGCCGTTACCTCGTCTACTGCCCTGGACAACACTCCTTCGTCTTCATCAAGCAAGCCGCTCGTCCATCCCCAGTCATCAAGTTGCAAACGTTGGTGAAGCTCTTGCGGCACAATACGCTGCAAGGAGACACGAAGGGCCTCCGGTCTACCAGCCAGGTAATCCGCGAACAAACCCGGCCCGTTCCTACCTTCTTTGAAAAAGAACGATTCCACTTTTCCGAACGTTTTGGAATCCTCTTTCCAGAATGCAGCCAGGGCTGTGGCATAGACGTGTCTTCGCACGATCTTCTCGTTAGCGATCTTGAAATGCGGTGCGCTGATCTCACCGGACACCATCCTCTTCGGGTCTTTGAAATGCGTCAAGTCGTGAGAGCGGCGCTGCGCGAACGTCAAGGCAAAGGCGGTGGAACTGGTACGCCTACCTGCTCGGCCCGCTCGCTGTACGTAGTTGGCCGCAGAGGGGGGTACATTCCTCATGAAAACGGACTCAAGCTGTCCCACGTCCACGCCGAGTTCGAAGGTGGTCGAGCAACTGAGTACATTTACCTTACCTCGAACGAACTGTGTTTGCAGTTCTGCGGCGGCCTCTCCTGTTAGTTGGGCGGTGTGCTCCTTCGCCACCAGCTTGATAGGCTCAATCTCCGTGTAGAGCTTGCGATAGTGGTTGTCCTTGAAAACCTCCGCCGGGTCACACTGTCGAAGTTGTCCATCGCATCGGTAAGTAGGGCACACACCCCTGAGATTCAGCAGCGTGAGATAATTGCACGTATCGCAATAATACCACTTTATCTCCGGGTCAATGGTGCCCGGGCGCAGTTCCCAGAAGTTCGGTTTCATGCGGTAGACGACGCCTTCCCGTGGTAGAGCAATGGCCGAGAAGAGATCACGCCAGCAGCTTGTGGAGTCATGAACGGCCAGGCTGCTGCTCCATATCTGCCTCAGTATTTCACTACACTTCTCTGTCGGCATCTCTATTCCCAATCCCTGCTGCGTCAAGCGGAGCAGGGAATCCAACCGGGCGTTCATCACACCTTTCCTGGATGGGTTCCAACTGAAGACGTGCCTTTGCGGGTTGGAACGATTCCCTCGGAAATAGTACTCTCGATTTCTTGGGTGGAAGAACTCATCTTCCGGCGAAACGTGGTCGGGGAAGAGGACTGCCCCTTTGATCCGGAAGCTGTCTAGGAGAATCTGGAATAGGGTCCAGACTTCATCCTCGCTCAGCCCCCAGTCCATCAATGGTTTTGGCGCATGCCAACGATTGGGTTTCACCAGAGAAAAGCCAAGGCAGCCCAACCCCTCCAGGCTATTTCGCCTGTCTATTGCCAGAAGCTCGTAGAGAACCCACTTCCATGCTTCACCCTTCCGTTCCTGGACGCTTTTCCCGGAAAAGAGACCCAGCCGATCGGCCGCTCGCTGGAGCGGGTTGATCAAATCCTGAACGCGCCACCTGTCTTCTATGACGCTCTCGCGGTGCTCTTCAATGGTCTTGAGGATCAGCCGCCGGCGGAGAATCTGTGAATAGGTGCGGTTGAGATAGGGCGCGAAGAACGCCGCATCCTGCCTGCTATCTGAGAAGGCCAGTAACTGCCGGCCCTCTCCATTCGAGCCTGTCCCAAGCGCCGCCATAGGCTGCGAAACTGCGGTCGAACTCCAGACATCTTCAGCCGTCATTTGATCCTCGCTGATCTCACCGGGCTCTTTCCTTCGCGGTGGGATTTGCTGATAGAATGCGGTGGCCAGCACACTGGCTGTAGCATCTTTGCCGGTCAGGAAGCGCCACACAAGATTCGCTGGACTTTGTCGGCCACAGGCAGGGCATTTGTGAACCTTGCCTTTTTTGGCCGGGACGCTGATGACGTTGAGATAATTGGAAGCGTCACAGCCACACAGCGGTGAAAGCAGCGTATCCTTGTCAATCGCCCCGCAGGCTGCACAGAGTTTGTACCTATCGCCCAACTCCACACTCTCACCGTAGCTGACCACTTCGTCTTCATCATCTGGTACCTTATCCGTTTCCTCATCCAAGAGAAGGTAGAATCTCAGTTTGTCGGCGTGCTCAAAATACTGTTTCCCCGGTTGCTTGAGCACGACTTTCCCATCAACCTCCTGCTCCTCCTCCCCTACCAGGTAGGTAGCGCCACACTGGCGGCACGCGGCCATCTCAAAGACGGCGTACTGCTGGCCGGCGACATCAACCTGTTCACGCCGCTCCAGGTATAAACGTCTCTCTGGGCGAAGGGCCAGGTAGGCGCCTTCTATAGCCCGCACGAACAGGTGGTAGCGAGCAGGGATGAGCGGCTGATCGTCTCCGGCCGGCCTGGCCCTGGCAGCCAGATCAACCAGGGCCACCAGCCGCTCCCTGGCGTGCGGCGTGTCGCCGAATAGCTCTACTGCCACGTCACCTAGATATCGTGGTTCTGTTTCAAGGGTTCGACGCAATCCCGCAATCCGTTCGTCACCTCGTAAGATCTCGTGCAGGAACAGCGGGCAATTGTCGCCAGAGGCTCTTTCTGCTGCTTGCAGCATCCCCTCCGAGATTCCTGCATCCCTTCCATTGTCAATGAGGGCAGAGATACATTCGCGTCCGGAGGCTTCCCTGACAATCTTCTGCCACCTCGTATACAGGGCTGGATTCGGTTTCCATTGGCTCTGGCTCAAACCAATCATGCGTTTGCGAGTGGCCTTGATGACATCCTGTCGGGATGGGTCGCCCTCGACCCATTCGACACGTTCTCCGAACAGTCGCCGGGCGAAGCGGGCAACCTCTGGAAAGTCCTTCTCGCCTCTGCCGAGGGTTGCGCTCGTGATTATACACTGAAGCCGCCCTACTCCTTCCACAACCCGGTCCTTGAGCCGCCTCAGTAGCATCGCCATCTCGATGCCCTTGGCTCCGGTATAGGTGTGTGCTTCGTCAATGACCAGAAATCTCCAATGCTTGGCATACTCACCATCGAAGAAGACGTGATCGTCGGGGCGCAGCAAAAGATATTCGAGCATGGCATAGTTGGTCAGCAGAACGTGAGGCGGGGCCTTCCACATCTGCTCTCGGGAAACCAACTCGTTGGGATAGGGATCCCGTTGAAACATCTTCCTGTACTTCTCAACCGCCTTTCGCTCCTCTCGTGCGGTCTCCCCAGTGTAGCGTCCGAAGGTAATGCGGGGGTAGTTCTTCAGGAGATCCCGCATACGCGCCATCTGGTCATTGGCCAAGGCGTTCATCGGGTACAGAAGCAGCGCTCGCACACCAGGTCCCAACCCGCCACTGGCTTCCTCTTGGAATAGGTGATTAAAGATCGGCACCAGGAAAGCCTCTGTCTTGCCACTGCCCGTGCCGGTCGCCACAACGATGTTGCGGTTGTCTAGAACTGCTTTGCGAATGGCTTCTTCTTGATGCTTGTAGAGACGACAATTCTTGTCATAGAGCGGGCCACCCCTCTTTTCAGAGCGCAACGCTCGAAAACGAGGAGACAGCACGCCCTCTTGGATCAACGACTCGATCGTGCTCTCTGCTTCAAACGGCGGCGTAGCCTCCAGAATCGGCCCTTTGACAAACTTGCCTGGAATTCTCAGTACCTCGTCGAATTGCCTCTGGAGTTCTATGTCTCCGAGGTGGAATGTGGTCGAAAGGTAATTGAGATAGCTCTCTGTGACAGACTGGGTCGTTTGTATCGGGTCGAGGGACATTGCCTTATCCTCCGTTCCGGGATCCATAAGTGCTCACGTTATGATTCCCAGTTGATTCTGAACACTTCGACAGGGCCGAAAAGCGGGTGTCTTTTTTGCTCTTCTTCCGTGATGGCCTCTTGACTCCAGTATAACCTGCGGCATTGACCACAGTATACGGCTCCGTCGCCGCACCTATCTTCGATCGCTGTGACGTAATCTTCTGAAGCCTTGTACTCGAGTTTAACGGGACTGGCCTCAGTTAGTTCGGCCTCCAATTCGGGATCCGCAGATACCTCGAAGTTTCCAACGTACCAACCCTCGTTACTAAACACCCGCACATCCACTCCTACACCGGAGGGTAACTTCCTATTAACGATCTTCCCTACAATCTTGATCTTGTACAACCCCTCGCCAAGCTCATAGGATTCCCCATGCTCGTCGGCGACAGAACCAATACTAAAGACTTCGTCCTGTCGAAGATCGCCGGGGGAAACGACATAAACCCTCCGCGTATTCGGAGCATTCTGTGCAGGACGAGAGACCTCTGTCGTTGACCACGGATCTTCAACCGCTAGCTGCAATAGATATGTGCCCGGCGGTAGATCCCTCACATTTGCCTGTAGTGTCACGCACGTACCTTCCAACACCTTTTGTTCTATGATGGGCTCTGACGGTACACCAGACGTGCTCCACAGTCGAACAATCCTGTCTTTGTTACCTGTTCTTCCCTTTTCAGTCCACGTCACGTTCAGAATGATAATTCGGCCTTGTGATTCCTGAACACATTCTACATTCTCCACTTCCCAGCGGGTTCGGACCTTGAAAAGTGGTGCCTGCTCAATTCCGAACTGCGACTCAGGAAGCGTAAGCGTGAATGTTTGGACCGAGGGGCCCGCTCGCAGTGCATCCCCAAATGCTAACAAATCGAATCGGGCCTTCCCTTCGCCAAGGTCTCTTTCCTGTTCTCCTGCCGAATCACCATCCAGGCTTAGTTTGAGGCGTCCATCCACGAATGGAGGCAGTGCCACAATGAGGAACAATTCTGGTGCTGTTTGCCAATCACCAAGCCATACTTCCTCTACTGTGTCGCACCACATAGCATGTTGATCATCCTCCAATCCCTGCAATCGCCACTTTACCTTGGGGATGCTGATCGTGAGTGGAATCCGCTGGTCCTCTCTGTCTGCGGAACGGAGACAAAGTGTACCTCTCAGGATGTTCTCTGTGCCGTCGATTCTGACGGTGTAGAGGTTGTCCCTCGTATCGAAGAGCTCAGCAGGTGGCTGGGGGGCGAACTCTGCACGTTCGGCCACAAGTATCTTGGCGTGTACTTTTGGTGTTTTTCCCGCTTCGTATAGTAGGTAGATATTCCTGTCGAACTCTATCTGCAGGTCTGGAACGGCGCAGAATGTGGAGCGCCAGTCTGTATACGGAGGCTTCCGCACGCGGATCATGAATCTTCCCACGGGGTGCTGGCCCAACAGCGTTTCATCTGTCAGCAGAACGTCAACCCATCTCTTGCCAGCATGAACATCCAGGGCCTCTTGCAACTCGCTCAGCCGATAGTGCTTGCGGTCCTGTAGGCTACCCTCCTCGTCAGGAAAGATGGAGAGCTGCCACAGCCGCAACTCCGTCTCGTCCTCGATAGGAACACGAATGCGCGGCGGTGGACCAACGTAGATCTCTACTCCCTCTGAATAGGCACCCTCCAACCGCTGACCTCCTACGAGGTCAAGGGTAGGCAACACTTCTGAGGAGACTGGGATGAGGAAACGCTGACCTTGATCGTCCTCGATTTGAAGCTCGTCAACTTGGTCGAGGCTCAGTTCCCGAGAAGTATACTCCTTCCATTGACCGTACAAGGAACCTCCCTCAACAAGGATACAGTCAGCAGGCTCAAGTGAGAAATCCTGACGGACGAGGAACCATACTTTCCCTTTAGGCAACTCTTCGTCTTTGACTAGTTTTCTAGAGCGCCAGTCGAATGCCATGTATGGCGCTTCGCTGAGCATCGCCGCGACTTCCCACCGATGGATCACGTTGCTGTCGCTCTTCAAACTGAATCCGTACCGGTCGGCTGGAAAAGGAAGTGGGAAGTCGCGCTCTTCGGTCTCCACCAGAGCTTCCGTGCTTCTGTAGACTCGCAAACTGACGGTCTGGCGTTGCGAATCTGAGATAGATCCCACTACTTGCAGACAAGCGCTTGTTCCGGCAATCGAAGCCAGATAGCGTTGAGCATGGAAGTGCACTACGATCTCGGCCATACTTGGATCCAGAGAGATTGTAGGCATCCGGAACCTCTGGCCCGTGGCTGTCTCCACCTCGTCCAGTTGAGCCTGCTCCTTGAGTTCGTCGATGTGCTGCATCCACCAGTGTTCAAACGTCGTCACCACCCGTTCGGGCAAGCCTACGTCATCGGCGTTTGGGACCTTGCCATCGGTCCTTGTCTGATAGACCAACGATGCGGAGCGGACAAGAAATTCTTCGGCGGGCTCGCTTCCATAAAGCAGGTATCTGCGAATAGGCTCGTCAACCCCTGGGAATACGCTAGGATAGAATGAGAGTTCTTGTTTCAACCTATCGGCTTGTGCCCGGACCTTATCAAGCAGTTTTGTGAGTTGCCTGACCTCGGCTTCCAGGGTGGTCTTATCCTTGCCACTTCTCTGGGCGTTTCGTATCTCGCGTTCTATGGACTCAAGATCGGGGAATCGTCCCTTCAATTCTGTCCTTGGTTTTGCGGCTGTGTCTTGTAACCGGCGTTGTGCCTTCACCTGTTCGATGCCTGCTTGGATATCCCCTCCGCCCAACTCCGCCAGCTGTTTCTCAATCTGAGCCATTTCTTCACGGATGGCTCGATGCCTCGCGTTCAACTCCACGATCTTCGGCCGTACATCATCCTTAAGTTCTTCCGCGGCACGTGCGGCTGCTGCCTGTCGCTCCCGTGCTTCTTCGAGTGCCTGATCCATCGCGCCGATTGTGTTGTCCAGGCTGTGCGTAGGTTGGATACCTATGCCGGTTGCTATCTGTTCTATGTGCTGCGCTTGCCGACGGATCTTCTGCTGAAGCTGCACGCAACGGCTGCGAATCTCGCAAAGCTCTCGATAGGCATCAGCGAGCAAGGCGAGCGCTTGATGCAGTTCCGAGGAGGGCGACCTCAACCGCTGCTCGGCAATGGGCAGGTCGCCCAAGATCCCAGCAATGTTCCCTTGCGCTTTCCAACGTTCGTCCATTGTCTCCTTGAGGGTATGTTCCAGTGCCTCGAGCTGTCTCCTTTTCTTCGAAGTCTTTCGGTGCCAGGACCAGGCCGTGAATCCCGCTATGACCGTGAACCCGATCCCGGTGATCGTCAATACCCATGACAGGAGAACTTGAACACCAATCACTATGAACGTCAGCCCGAGTACCAGCAAGATAGAGACAAGGATCGGCCCGACTCGTGACGATGCCCCAGACAAGGCTCCAAGGTGATTTGGTGCTTTCTGAACCTCATCTTGTCGGAAAACGATGGTCTCAAACCGTCTGATCTCTTCTCGCAACTGGTCGAATGACAGTTGAGTGAGCAGCTCACCGTGCTCGTTGTCCCACACTTCCGAGAATATGTGTGCTGATTGGCTGCTGAGATGGTCGGCAAGCTTGCCTTCCTCGGCTTCCAGCATGCTGACTGTCTGCTGTTGCTCCTGTAGCGCAGGATACTCTGAAACACTGCGCTCGAGCGCTTCCGCTTGAGCAAGAACGTGTTTGTCTGGCTCCGTAAACCTTGCTAACACCTGCTTACAACGCGTTCGCCTCTGTTCAAAGCCACCAATCCCATCTTCCAAGCTGCTCAGGTCTGCAAGTTTGCGAGCTCGAAACGCCTCATAATCCTTGGGCAAACTGGCTAGCGCATCAAGGTTCCCTGTTGACTCTTCAAATCCCCACAATTCAACGACTTCATCATACACCTCGGCGATCCGGCGCACTAGTCTGACCCTTCTCGTCAGGGAGTGTGTCTGTCTCTGCAAATGATCATACTGCCGCTCAACTCTTGCTCGTTCCACGTCATCTTCTCGACGAACGGCCAGTTCGCGGATGATCTCTTCTGGATCAGTGGGATCGACCAGGTCCTGCCGAACCATCGGTAGCAGGATCTTCTTGAAGAACTCACCCAGACAGTTATTGGGAATTCCGCCATGCGCTAAGATCGGGGTGACATACGTAAGGCCGCCTTCAATCTCAAAGAGCGGCAAATCATTAGTCTTCAGAAAGCTAAGGAATATCTGCCCCCATTTTCGTTCCCAGTTTGGGTCCTCGACCAAACCGGTGGACTCCCGGACAGCAGACCAATAGTCACCGTCCCGATACCCAACAATCCCCATCCAAACCATGAAACAAGCCAGGCATGTGGGTGACTTTCGCTCTAGGAACCATGTCCCACCCGATGTATCTGGCGAGATTGCCTGGCGGATAAGAGTTGCGAGACGGTCCAGGTCCTCGTGAGAAAGCGCAATCTGCCCCAGCAAGCTCACGTTCTGGGCCTCCTTCGAGAGCTTATTCTCACATTGTAGAAGGTTAGAGCAGTCCTCGATCATAACGTCTCCCACCTCGTGCACGGAATCCTACACGCCTCTCACAACGACCCGCTCCGCGCCGTCCAATAGCCAACACTCGTGCCAGCAAGCCGCCACGGGACATAAGCACCTGCTTGTGACACAGCGGGATCTACGAAACGGCAATCGGTCCTGTTCGCTCCTCAAGCACTTTGCTAGTCACTTGAACAATGCGCCGGAGGTCTAGTAAGCGATTCTGAAGGCTCCCCGGCCCAGGACGCGCACGATGCGGCATTCGAACAGTTGCTGGTTCGGGCGAGGGGCATTTCCTTCCTCCATTCGTTGGATGCACGCCTGATTGTACCCTCTTGTCCTCCTTATGCATCATAGTCACCTGCAATCCCTTCCGCAAGATCTTCGGTTGCTGCCCTTCCTATTGGCAATAATGGACGCTCCGCTGTCATTGTGCCAGAGACAGCAACCCTCGTCAACCTCACTCCGGCCACAGAGCCGACGGGGGCATGACCCGATGCTTGCCGCCCAGCGGGGTCCACCACAACTCCAGGCCATCAGGTAAAGAACTCCGCTTCCACCTCAAGGTCCGTCACGTCCTACGTGCGACATCACGACACAAATCCCGACGTTTTCCGCCTAGTCCCGACATTCACGTAGCGATGTAGCGCACATTGCGCCCGCCCGCTACCCGCTGAGCCTGACCCGCCGCCAGCAGGCCTTCCAAGTCCCGCAGCGCAGTGCGATCCGTGATGCCAAACCACCTCCCGATACTGGCGGTCCGTCAGTTTCTTCTGAGCTCGCCGAAGTCCTGCCGAAGGGATGCCCCGTATTCCAGGCCTCGATCAGCTCACACTCTGTACTTTCTCGGCCAGCCACAGGTTGATCAGGGTCTCCGGCAAGACGCCTCTTGTGCGGGCACGAGCCACTACCTGCTCCCACAGGGTGGGCTCAATCACTACCCGCCGTCGGCGCTTCGCTGCCACCTCAATCTCAACCTCGTGGGTCTGGTCCCGGTAGTCGGCC
>Ga0209121_10005882_pt1 | contig 10959 bp, 10 predicted proteins | sample Cruoilmetagenom3_FD_187292 | JGI IMG/M metagenome (GOLD analysis project Ga0209121, IMG submission 187292) | Oil polluted marine microbial communities from Coal Oil Point, Santa Barbara, California, USA - Sample 3 (SPAdes) (version 2) | ecosystem: Environmental > Aquatic > Marine > Oil seeps ...
GCATCCCACATGTAAAAGAAACAGAAAGTTTTGTCAAAAAAGTCATGAAATACTATCATGGCCTGGAAAAGGAGACAAGAGGCGTCCATAAATAAGTAAATAACCCGACTTCTATGTTCAGATACTCGTCTCCATCCATTACATACCGCTGATGTAAAGATTAAGTAAGGCATTCAGTTCCAACACACATATGAGCCGCACCTTTGTCAACAGGCAAAAAACTGAAATGGATATTTCGGATCTTTTGACAGCTCACTCCGCGAAATCTTCAGGCTGTGAATGTGTGCTTACTTTTGACAAACGGGCATCAAATTTCGCGCTTTTTGAGCTACTCAGACAGAATGATCCCAATCTCTTTATAATGACAAAATAGCGTTACCGTAAAATAATTCGTAAAGTCGGGCAGAACCTTTGAACCAGTGAACGGTTATAGAATATGTTTGCTGACTATCTTAGAGAGTCACACGTTTACAGTATCACGCCCTTGCTGGGCTTCGTTGTTTTTGTCTGTCTTGCTCTGATCTCAGTTCTTAGAGGCAGGAAAAATCCAACCAACCTTTTATTTGCGGGTATCTGTTTCTTCGGCGCAGTAATCAACATTGATGTCGCCCTGGTTTCTATCATACCGGATAAAACCCTTGCCCTTAAAATCGACAGGCTTATCTACCTGTTTTTTGTGTTTTTTATACCTGTTTATATCAAATTCGTTCATTCCTTCCTCGGAATCTCCCGGCGAAAATGGCTCGAATATCTTGCCTGTTCTATAAGCTTAATCCTTCTCTTTTTTACGCAGACAAATCTTTTCATAACCGGATTCAACGAGTATTCTTTCGGCGCAATCGCTAAAGCCGGCCCCGTTTACCATATCTTTTCACTCATGGCCATATCCACCGTTATATACTGTATCCTGACACTATTTTTTAATATGAAAAAAGCCGACAATAATCAGCAGAAAAACAGGATAAAGTACACACTTTTTGGCATGGGTTTCAGTAGTATCCTTATCTCATCGAATTATCTTCCTGTCAGCGGCTTTAATGTCTATCCGGCAGGTAACTTCAGCTTTATTCCGGCAATCGTTCTCGCTTTTGGGGTTCTTAAATACGACCTTCTCGATATGGGCGCCGTGATAAGAAAAGGAACTATCTACTTTTCATTAACAGGCATCCTGACAATTCTCTATATACTTGTAATATACGTCTTTAATTCTCTGTTCATGCATTCTAAATATGGCAGCCCTGTCATACTTTCTCTTGTTTTCGCCCTGATGATAGCACTCTTATTCAACCCGATAAAGACGAAGGTTCAGAACTTTATCGATAATTTCTTTTTCAGGGGCAAATACGATTATCGAAAGACTCTCAAAGAGATAAGCGGAAAGATGACTTCACTGTTAAGATTTGATGAAATTACAAGCCTTTTGATAGGTTCTATCTCAGAGGCGCTGCAGGTGAGCAATGTAGGTTTTCTGATCTACGACAGCAAAAAAGAATGTTTCCAGTCATACTCGCGCCGGAGCGAGCCACTCGATGACACAGGGAAAAATCACCCAATGGCAGCATTTCTTGAGAAAAACAGGAAACCTTTGAGTAAAACCGTTGTTGACAAAAGTCCTGTTTCTGAAAAAGAAAGGAAATCAATCATTAATGCCTTTGATTCAATCGAAGCCTCACTTGTTATTCCGATGATTTCCAGGGAGAAGCTGACTGGAATGATAACGTTGGGTGAAAAAAAATCGGGGGAACTGTTTGTCCGTGAAGACATGGAACTATTGTCCACCATTGCAAATCAGAGCGTTATAGCTATAGATAATGCAAGGAATTATGAAAAGATCGAGAAAATGAATATTGACCTGGAAAGGAAGGTCGAAGAAAGAACCGCAGACCTTAAACAAGCTCTGGAGGAAAAGGATAAAACACAAAAACAGCTCATTCAATCCGAAAGCCTCGCGGCCATCGGACAGCTCGTCGCGGGCACTGCGCATGAACTGAATAATCCTCTGTCGAGCACATCAAGTCTGATCCAGACAAGTATCGCGTCCATGAACGAGTGGTCGGAAAAAGGAGAGACCGAGAATGAGATAATAGATGATCTTGAATTCAGTCTGAAAGAGTTAAAGAGGGCAAGAGATATTGTAAAAAGCCTGCTCGGTCTTTCCCGTCAGACACAGACATACGTTGAGCCGGTAAATATCAATGTGGTAATAGATGATGCCCTGAGAGTTTTATATAACCAGTATAAATATCTCAATGTAAAGATCGAAAAAGACTGCGGCGAAGACCTGCCGGAGATTGAAGGAAACTTTGCAAACCTGGGACAGGTTTTTATAAATATTATAAAAAACGCCATACAGGCGCTGCCTGAAGGAAATGGTAATATCTCGCTAATTACACGTTACAAGAAAGATACGAATAATATAACAGCAGAATGTCACGACACGGGAGATGGTATTCCTCCTGAAATACTCAAGGATATCTTCAAGCCGTTTTTTACGACCAAAGAAGTCGGTGAAGGCACAGGTCTGGGTCTTTATATATCTCATGAAATCATAAAGAGGCACGGGGGAGATGTTTATGTCAGAAGCGTTGTTGGTGAGGGTTCCACTTTCACGATAGCGCTTCCCTGTGAGAGGAGAAAAATATGACAGGCTTATTGATAGTAGATGACGAAGAAGGGGTCAGAAGATCTCTCAAGAAAGTCCTTGGTAAGGATGGTTACCGGATTCTCCTGGCGGAGAACGGCAAAGAAGCCATCGATATCGTCCGGGATAACGATCAGGATATAGAGACCGTGATATCAGATTTTAAGATGCCCGGTATCAATGGTCTGGAGACACTGATTGAAATAGGCGGCATTAATCCCGAAATCACCAGAATTATGCTCACCGGATACGCAACTATGGAGAGCGCCATTGAATCGGTCAATTCCGGCATAGACGGATTTTTGACGAAACCATTTGAAAATATTGAATTGAGGGCAAAAGTCAGGGAATATAATATCAAGAAGAGATTAAAGCAGTTTGTTTCAGAACAGATACTTGCTGAATTGCAAAGGAAGGGAAGAAGCATAATTCCAAGAAAGCAAAAGGTCAGCATACTCTTCAGTGACATCCGCGGCTTTTCAGAAATGTCCGGGAAAATGAGCCCTCAAGAACTTTGCGACATATTGAATTCATGCTATTTTTCGCCTCTCGACAATATCATCTTTGAATATAATGGAACCCTGGACAAACACATAGGCGATAGTATTATGGGTGTATTCGGAGTACCGATATCTTATGGCGATGATGCAACGAGGGCGGTGATGAGTGCTATTGAGATGAGAGAAAAGATGGCTGAAATCAACAAAAATCTTTCCCAGGCCGGCAGGAAGATTTCTGTTGGAATCGGGATAAGCACCGGCGAAGTAATGGCGGGAATATTCGGTTCTCACAGGAAAAAAGAGTATACGGTCTTCGGCCCTCCCGTCAACCTGGCATCGAGACTCGAACACCTTGCTGAAGAAGATCAAATACTGATATGTGATGAAACCTATCGCGAGGTTCGGAATGTTGTTGAGGTAGAAAAGATGAATTCTTTCAATGTAAAAGGCATGGAAAGAGAGATAAACACATTCAATGTCCTTAGGAAAATTAGAGAAAAAACTTGACATTTAGAAGATTGCGTTGTAGATAGCGAGGTTCAGTAGTATACAAGTGGCGCGGGGTGGAGCAGTCCGGTAGCTCGTTGGGCTCATAACCCAAAGGTCGCAGGTTCGAATCCTGCCCCCGCTACCAAAATATAACAAGGGGTTACGAGAGAATCGCAACCCCTTTTGTTTTGCCTGAAATTCAAATTCCAACCCTATTTCCAACCTTGAAAAAAAAGAGATAATAGAAAATTTGACTATTTATAGAAAGGAGATGTTATGAAGAAAAAAGTTTTGCATTATAAGTGCCTGATTGTGGGAGATCATACTGATTTAATAAAGGGGGAGTGAGATAATTCTTGACATGACCGATGTAACTTGTGTAGCTGTTTAAGCGGAGGCAATCATGAAAAGAGTGACAGCAGTACAGTTTACCTTACACCTACCGGCAAAAATTGCTAAAAAGAAAAAATGGTTTTTGGCTTCATGCCCGGTTCTCGATATACATTCCCAGGGAGAAACGGAAGAACAGGCTAAGAAAAATCTTACTGATGCGCTTACTCTGTTTTTCATTTCCTGTTACGAAAGAGATATGCTTGATGCTGCTTTAAAAGAATGTGGATTTAAAGCAGTTCACCAACCTGTTATAGATGTATCTACTATACCAGAAAAAGATTTTATTGATGTTCCGATCCCTTTCCATATTATCCCAGGTGCCCATAAAGAATGCCACGCATAACGCCCGTTCATTGGAAAGTCCTCGAATGTATATTCTTAAAAGATGGATTTGTTTTTGACAGACAGAATGGAGACCACAGAGCATATACAAAAAGTGGATTTGCCCGCCCCGTCGTAATTCCAGAATACAGGGAAGTTGATAAAGATATAACTCATTCAAATATGCGAACAGCAAAAATGAACAGGGAAAGGTATTTTAAACTTTTAAAAGAATGTAAATAGCTCCCCCTTCCTGCCTTTGTTTTCGCAATATGCTCTTCAAACTTTTCTTCCGGCACAGAAGCTATTGCTTGCCAGCGGTGGGATTGGATACGGCTTATTCGTAAGTCGGGAAGTGTAACACCATGTAACACTTCTTTTTCCGGTACACATCAAAATTCTTTATGGTAAAGTTCATAAGAATTGTTTATAAGACACCAATCTAAAGGTGAAAATGATGATTGACCAAAAACCCTGGGGGGGTAGATTCAATGAACCCACCAATAAGCTGGTGGAAGAATTTACCGCTTCTATTGAATTCGATAAGCGCCTCTGTCAATATGATATTGAGGGCAGCATTGCGCACTGTATGATGTTAGCCAGACAGGATATAATTTCCGATGAAGAAGAAAAGAAGATAGTTGCAGGTCTTAAGGATGTTCTCCGGGACATTGAGGCCGGGGAAATTACCTTCTCTCTCGATCTTGAGGATATACACATGGTCATTGAAAAGACCCTCGTAGATCGCATTGGAAAGACGGGAGAGAAGCTGCATGCCGGCAGAAGTAGAAATGATCAGATATCCCTTGATATAAGACTATACCTTAGAGACGAGATTAACCGGATAATCGGTTTGATCATGGCTCTCAAGTCCTCTATTCTTGCCGCCGCAAAAAAAGAAATTGATACCATCCTGCCCGGGTACACCCATCTGCAGAAGGCACAGCCTGTGCTTTTATCCCACTATCTTCTTGCTTACCGGGAAATGCTGGACAGGGATGAGAAGCGATTGAAGGAATGTCGCCGCAGGGTCAATGTCATGCCTCTGGGTTCCGCTGCCCTGGCAGGCACCCGGCTGCCGATTGACCGGGAGTATGTAGCCGAACTGCTGAAATTTCCAAAGGTTACCGCAAACAGCATTGATACCGTATCGGATCGTGATTTCGTAGCTGAATTTATCTTTGATGCAGGTCTTTTAATGATGCATATGAGCCGATTCTGTGAAGATATTATAATCTGGTCAAGCGGGGAGTTCGGCTTTGTGGAGATATCCGATTCTTTTACAACCGGCAGCAGTATTATGCCTCAGAAAAAAAATCCCGATGTTGCCGAATTGATAAGGGGAAAGACGGGGCGTGTTTATGGAAATCTAATTGCTATCCTGACCGTGATGAAGGGCATCCCTATGTCCTATAACAGAGATATGCAGGAAGACAAGGAACCGCTCTTTGATACGGTCGATACGGTAAAGGGATGTCTTCATGTGTTATCGGAGATGACGGGAAACTTGAAATTTAACAGGAAAAGGATGCTGGAAGAGGCCGCCCGCGGATTTTCCACGGCCACGGACGTCGCCGATTACCTGGTGATGAAGGGTGTCCCCTTCAGAGAGTCTCACAGGATAACAGGGCGTCTCGTACGCTATTGCATTCAAAAAAACAAAGTGTTATCTGACCTGACTATCGAGGAACTGCGGCAATTCTATGCCGGCTTTGATAAAGATGTCTATAGATGTTTAACTGTGGAAAATTCCGTGAACTCAAAGAAGAGTTATGGCGGCACAGCTCGAGAATCTGTTTTGAAGAGGATCGATGAATTGGGAGATTGACGGATGATTGTTAAAAAGAATAGATTGTCTCTTGCTCTCATGATGACGGCGGTCTTTTTTTTAGCGGCGCTCATTGCCGGCTGCGGTAAAAAGGGAGATCCTGTCCAGTCGAAAATTACAGCCCCAAAGGCGGTTTCCGATCTAAAAGGCATGATTGTCGAGGGGGGAATTGCGCTTGGTTGGAATATGCCAGAAAATAGTATCGATGCCGCGGGTTTTAAGATATACAGAAGTGAATTGAAAACAGGGGGCAATGGTTGTCCGGGATGCCCTCGCGAATACTCCCTTATTGCCGATCTTTCCTGTAGTGATCCTAAACTTGTCAGGGATGGTGAAAAAAAGACAGGTTATCTTGATACAGGTGTTAAGACAGGTTATTTATATTCTTATAAGGTTATTACCTGTAATTCTTCAGGGTATTGCGGCGGCGAGTCAAATATTGCGGAAATTATGAACAGGTAATATTACCGTGAACTACTTTAACTACGTGGACAACAAACTCTGGTGTGAAGAGGCGCCCATAGATGAGATTGCAAATGATGTAGGCACGCCTTTCTATCTGTACAGCCACAGGACCCTGACACGCCATTTTCGCGTCTTTGACGCGGCCTTCGCTGAGATTCCCCATATTATCTGCTTTTCCGTCAAGGCCAATTCCAACACGGCGATTCTCAGGATATTTGTCGGTGAAGGAAGCGGGATGGATGTTGTTTCCGGGGGTGAACTATATCGGGTGCTTAAGGCAGGCGCCGATCCCAAAAAGGTGGTTTACTCAGGTGTTGGAAAGAGAGTGGACGAGATAGAATATGCCCTCAGAGCGGGTATACTTATGTTCAATGTCGAATCCGCTCAGGAGCTTGAGGTCATAAATACCTGCGCAGGCAGAATGGGTAAAAAGGCGGGGATTTCTCTGCGGATAAATCCTGACATAGATCCCATGACACATCCTCACATATCGACCGGTCTCAAGGAGAACAAATTTGGAATAGATATTGACAGGTCTTTAGATGAGTACCGCCAGGCGAAGAGACTGGCACATATTGATATTACAGGGGTTGATTGCCATATAGGGTCCCAGGTAGTAGAGATTTCTCCCTTCGTAGATGCCCTGAAGCGTTTAAAAAAGCTCATATTCATTCTCAGAAGCGATGGTATCGAGATAAAATATCTTGACCTTGGCGGCGGTCTCGGTATTACCTATGACAGGGAAAGTCCTCCTCAACCGGAGGATTACGCGAAGGCGATTATCAATGCCTCAAAGGACATTGACTGCACCTTTATATTTGAACCCGGAAGGGTAATCGCCGGCAATGCCGGGATACTGGTTTCCAGAGTGCTCTATGTAAAGAGCGGCATCGGCAAGAACTTTGTCATTGTGGATGCGGGAATGAATGATTTGATACGTCCCAGCCTTTATGATTCTTACCACCGCATTCAGCCCGTTTTTTTAAGTGACAGGGAGGATTTTCCTGCCGATATTGCCGGGCCGATTTGCGAATCGGGTGATTTTCTGGCAAAGGGGAGGATAATCCCCAGGTTAAACAAGGGGGAACTCATTGCAGTGATGAGCGCCGGCGCCTACGGTTTTACCATGGCATCAAATTATAATTCGAGGCCAAGGGTGCCTGAAGTTCTTGTGAAAGACAACAGGTATTATGTTATAAGAAGAAGAGAGGTGTATTCTGACCTGATCAGGGGTGAAGAAATCCCGGAATTTTTGAGCTGATACGTTGGAGGTAAACCCGCAATTTTTGAACCCTAAACCTGTGAACCGTTACCCAATATCACAAAAAAGGAGAAATTCATGTTTAAAGGAGCAATTGTGGCGATAGTCACACCTTTTAAAAACGGAAAGGTGGATGAGGAGGCGTTGAGAAAACTTATCGAGTTCCAGATAGCAGGCGGCGCCGATGGAATAGTCCCCTGCGGAACTACCGGCGAATCTGCCACTCTGTCCCACGAGGAACATGACAGGGTTGTTGAAATAACCATAGAGGCGGTCGGCAAACGAGTGCATGTAATTGCCGGCGCCGGATCCAACAGCACCCGGGAAGCGTTAAGATTGACGAGACATGCTTATGAGGCCGGGGCGGACGGGGCATTACTTGTAACACCTTATTATAACAGGCCGACGCAGGAGGGACTGTATCAGCATTATAAAAAGATAGCGGAAGAGTTTCCGATTCCAATCATTCCGTATAATGTTCCAAGCAGGACAGGAGTCAATCTTTTGCCGGAAACAGTTGGCAGGCTATCCGGAATCGACAACATTGTCGGCATAAAGGAAGCAACCGGATCGCTGAAGCAGGTGAGTGAAGTTATAAAATGCTGTGATGACGACTTTGCTGTTCTGTCAGGTGACGACTTTACCGCCCTGCCTACACTCGCTGTCGGGGGAAAGGGCGTTATTTCCGTTATTTCAAATGTGGTTCCCGCGGACATGGCCGGTATGATTGACGCCTTTGAGGCGGGTAATTTATCCGAAGCAAAAGAGCTGCATTATAAGATGCTCCCCCTGATGAACGCGCTCTTTTTCGAAACCAATCCTGTTCCTGCGAAGGCAGCTCTGGCCATGATGGGAAAAATCGAATACGAACCAAGACTTCCCCTGTGCGGGATGTCTGACGTAAACTATGAAAGATTGAAAAAGGTTATGTCGGATTACGGATTGATTTAAGGAGGCTCTGATATGATTAAAGCGGTCGTCGCAGGGGCTGCCGGCAGAATGGGAAGCCGGATAATAAGCCTCATATCCGCAGATGAAGGCATAGAGGTAGTCGGAGCTGCGGAAAGGAAGGGACATTCTGCTATTGGCCGGGATGTTGGAGAAAACCTCAACCTCGCCAAGACTGGCGTCATAATAGAAGACGATATTAAAAAATGTATTCATAACGCGGATGTTATTATAGATTTTACCGATCATGAGGCATCTATTGATCACCTGAAGACAGCGTCTGAAAACAATATATCCATCGTGATGGGAAGCACCGGTTTTACCGCGGATGAGATGGAAAGAATAAATGACCTGTCTGCGAAGACAAGATGTGTCTTCGCTCCAAATATGAGTGTTGGTGTAAATGTGATGTTTAAGGTATTGGAGTATGTAGCCGGCATCATGGGTGATGAGTTCGACGTGGAAATAATAGAGGCTCACCATAACCTGAAGAAGGATGCGCCCAGCGGGACAGCAATGAAGATGGCCCGGATTATAGCCGGCTCCCTTGGCAGGGACCTGGATCAGACAGGTGTCTATGGGAGAAAGGGCATGGTTGGAATAAGGCCGAAGAGTGAGATAGGCATTCAATCTGTCAGGGCCGGTGATATCACTGGTGAACATACGGTGATCTTTGGCGGTATCGGCGAGAGGCTGGAGTTTATTCATCGCGCTCACAATCGGGATAACTTTGCCAAAGGCGCCATAAGAGCGGCAAAGTGGATCGTAAACCGGGAAAAAGGAGCTTACGACATGCAGGATGTGTTGGGATTAAGGTAATAAATGGTGAAGAATTTGCGTGGCATTGTCAGTTTTGTCGGGATTGGTTCCAATCTGGGCAGTCCCGTTAATAATTGCTTCAGAGCTGTTGAACTTATGTCATCACTCAATGGGGTAAATGTCCTGAAAAGGTCTTCATTATACAGGACAGAGCCTGTCGGTCTTTTGGAGCAAGAATGGTTTGTCAATTGCGTCGCGAAGGTGGCGACCGTACTTTCCGCGCATTCTCTGCTGAGAGCATTTCAACAGATCGAATCCGACATGGGCAGGAAAAGAACAATAAGTAAGGGATCGAGAACAATGGATATGGATATCCTTTTTTATGGGCATAATATAGTGGAAGAGGACGGACTGATGATACCACACCCGGAGCTTCACAAAAGACGATTTGTCCTTGCTCCGTTATGTGAGATTGCCCCGAACTTTGTTCATCCGGTTTGTGGAGTGCCGGTAAAGGAACTATTGAACAGTCTTGAGGATAAAAGTGAAGTTGTAAAGCTCGATCAGCCGGCAAACTGAATATTTTTGACAACGGTTCAGGGGGGGGCAAGGTTCAAGGCTGGTCGTTTTTTAGCCGCTGAACCGTGAACCTGTGAATGCTTACAAAAGCAAAAAGATCGAGAAAGTCGTAAAACAATTAATCTCCCAAACCACGAACGGCTAATTAGAATGGTTCTTCGTTTTATAATCACCGTTGTAATTATTTACCTGGGCTATCGCCTGCTAAAAGGGCTTTTTCTCCCTATGGCCAGGCAGCCCGATAAATTCCCCGGAAGAACGGCAGCCATTAAAGGGGAAGATTTGGTGGAGGACCCTTATTGTCATACCTATGTTCCGCTGAGTGACGCTTATAAGGCATACTTTGACGGTGAAGTGATCTACTTTTGCAGTAAGGAATGCTGCGAAAAATACAGGGCGAGTGTCAACATTAAGGGAAATACTAAAATGAAAAATCAAGGGAGGTAGCTGGTTTTTCATTTTTCATTTCTCATTTAAATATTTGATATTAAGAGGGCAGGAGGTGGTTTTATGAAGTTTTTTATAGACACTGCAAATATTGGTGAGATTAAAGAAGGTATCAGTATGGGGATGGTCGATGGTGTAACAACCAATCCGACCCTGATAGCGAAGGAAAACAGGGAATTTAATGCTGTAGTAAAGGATATTCTTCAGGTAGTCGAAGGTCCTGTCAGTCTGGAGGTGATCAGTTTAGAAGGTAGTGGAATGGTTGCTGAAGGGAAAAAACTGGCAGAATTAGGGAATAATGTGGTAGTAAAAATTCCCATGACTACCG
>Ga0209121_10005883_pt1 | contig 10957 bp, 6 predicted proteins | sample Cruoilmetagenom3_FD_187292 | JGI IMG/M metagenome (GOLD analysis project Ga0209121, IMG submission 187292) | Oil polluted marine microbial communities from Coal Oil Point, Santa Barbara, California, USA - Sample 3 (SPAdes) (version 2) | ecosystem: Environmental > Aquatic > Marine > Oil seeps ...
GATGATAGGGGGGGCGCTGCCCGCGCTGCTTTTCGTATCCACCAGGGCGTGCAGAGGATCGGCCTTGATTCACGCATGCTGGTGCAATTCAAGCGGAGTAGTGACCGTACCGTTGTCGGCCCAGCTACCCGGCTGGGGAAGGGGATTGCTGGCCTCCGGCCTTCTTTGGATTCATTACTGACGCAACTGTATCGCCATCGGCAAGAGACCCTTTTTTCCCCGGCTCTGCTGCCGGATCGTCTGAGCTCCAAAGTGGCAGTCCTCAATGCTGACGTCATCCACTTGCATTGGATGGGCCATGGATTCCTTCGTATCGAAACCCTGAAGAGATTTCAGAAGCCCTTGATCTGGACGTTGCACGACATGTGGGCATTCACCGGTGGTTGCCACATTGATAATGGTTGTGGGCGCTACAAAGCCTCATGTGGGATGTGTCCGATGCTTGCTTCCTCGAAGGAGCGCGATCTCTCGCGCTGGGTTTGGCAGCGTAAGCACAAGGCCTGGCAGAGACTGAACCTCACCGTTGTGACGCCGAGCCGATGGCTGGCGGACTGTGCCCGTGCTAGTGCCTTGTTCAAGGATGTGCGTGTAGAGGTAATCCCCCATGGCCTGGACGTAGAACGTTTCAAACCCTCGGACCAACGTTTTGCTCGTGAGCTGTTGTTGCTGCCCCGGGACAAGAAACTGATCTTGTGGGGCTCCGAAGCCAACATTCGTAAAAGGCATAAAGGGTTCTACCTCCTTGATCCCAGCTTGCGTGAACTAGCCAAAGTCGGCTGGGGTTCTCGCACCGAGTTGGTGGTCTTCGGGGCGTCTGAGCCAGCGAATCCTCCCCATCTGCCGGTTAGGGTCCACTATCTTGGTCGCCTACACGACGATGTGTCCTTGGCTCTACTGTATGCAGCGGGGGATGTGCTTGTCGTTCCTTCGCCTCAGGAAGCTTTTGGGCAAGTAGCTAGTGAAGCGATGGCGTGCGGGTTACCCGTTGTCGCATTTGGGGCGACCGGGCTGCTCGATATTGTTGACCACCAACGAAATGGCTACCTGGCTGAGCCCTTTGCTCCGGAAAGCCTGGCTCGTGGCATCGCCTGGGTGATCGAGGACGTAGAGCGCTGGCAGAGTCTGTCTCGCCGGGCGAGACAGAAGGCTGAAACCGAGTTTGCACTCCCGCTCATAGCGGAACGCTATGCTCATTTGTACAGGGAGATATGTAGCGGCTCTCTCAGCAGAACAGTTGAACGATGAGGAACATGTTTCAACTTGCAGCAGTCGAAGTCCTCAGCGTACAGTCAAGGTGGCACGCTAGACGGTTGTTGCCTTCGTCCAGACGTTCGCCAGTGTCATCGGGACTCCATTGGAGTGAATGGGAGTGAATGGGCGTAACGCCGGAAGGGGCACTCCAAGGTCGGTCAGTGGCATGCTGGGTTATGCTGGGTGTGCCGGTGTCGTATTCCTCTGTCTGAGGGTGGCGTGAACATGATCCTGTGTGAAGTGCGTGCGATTCTCGTTGCAATGGAGGCCCTGGTGTGATGGTCTCGGCCAAAGAGTCACTCCATAAGCTGCTCAGAATAGGGATGCTGTGGGGCGCAGCTCTGCTCCTGCTTGTCTTGACCCGATGGGCACATCTCGAAGTCCGTTCCCTGCACAATCTCACGGCCTATCAGGCTCTCAAGGCCAGTCAGCTTGATAGCGGCTCCATTGGCATGCTGACCAGTTTCAGGGCGCCTGCCGGGACTGTTCTCGATGCTCGAACGCTCTGGTTGATGGGCAGGTATCACCTATACAACGACGATCCGGTTCGCGCGTCTGTGCTCCTGAGCGAGGCTGCTCAGTCCCTGACAAGTGACTATCAGGTGCACCGTGACTTGCTGTACGCATACGATGGCATGGACAGGTTCGAGGGATTCGTCCAAGAGTATGAGCGCGGCGAGGGTATACGGCAGCACACCATTGCATCCGGTGGTGAGCTCACCGAGCGCATGAACTCAATAGTCAAGGGGAGCTTTGACCTTCATGATCCGTCGTCCCGGGAGCAGGTTCTGCTCAACTACATTCGCTTCGTGGATGCGAGACTAGCAGATGGAGATGTCCGGAGCGCTATCCCGAAACTCATGCTCCTAAGGGATCTATTCAGCCAAGACCTGCTGGTGCTATCCCGCACTGACGCCGTGTGTCAGATGCATTGGGAAGATGCGTTGTGCACGGAAACGTCTCTGGAGCAGTTAGGCGATCTTCGTTGGAGAGCCTGGGAAGATGCTCGCCTTACCGGCTTGATGGCAGACCTGGCCATGCAGCTATATGACCAGGGCGTGTGGAGCGAGATGGAGGTGCTGGCTCCGGGGCGCTATTTAGTCTGGCAACACGCTGGCGAGGCAGAGACGGCACGCTTCCTGGACGAAGTCTCAGCGCGCGGTCTCGACGGAAGCGCTTGGTGGGAGTTGTCGGAAGAGCTGGCGTGGCGAAACGAGCTGGCAGACCGTATGGTGACGCAGCCGGAAGAAGCGGGGGCTCTGATTGAAGGCAACCTTCTGGCCGATCCGTCCGCTCTCCTGGATGAAACCCAGGGGCAGTACGTGTCTCTTGGGCAACAGCAACGGCAGTGGCATCTGTGGGTTCCTGATGATCCGGCGTCCGGGGAGGGCCGTGGCTACATTGACGGGATTGACAGCCATGTCTGCCCGGGCGGAGAAGCCGCATTGCGGATCGATGGATTGTGGTACGATCCCGACAAGAGCGGTTCAGACACTGGGGTCGGGTTTGCGTCCAATAAGTTCAGACTGGAACCAGGTGCTGAGTACGAGCTCAGCCTCCTGTTCCGGATTCCTCAGTCCCATCCAACTCCCGAAGTAACTGTAGAGTTCTTGCCAGATGAGGTCTTCGGGCCCAAGAGGTCGTATCGGATGGCCCTGGTAGAGGGTCGGTGGACCTTCAGGCAGGAACTGGCGGTTGGGACTCAGAGCGCCGTGCACGGCAACGTGCGAGTGCGGTATCGTGGCTACGGCCCCTTGTGGGTGTGTGCCCCTCGTTTGCTCTGCACGAACTGCAACGATCCAGCACGGCTTCTTCGGGCTGTGCCAGATGACCACCTGGTGCATGTTTCTGAGCCCAGTCTGCATTGCCAGGATTCCGGCTTGATCAGCGACTATCAAGAGCACCGCAATTCCCTGTATACCTATGATCAAGAGGGCCGGTTCGAGGAGTTCACCAAAGAGTATGAGCGTGCTGAGGCCAAGTTGTTGCGACGCATCATCGCATCGGGCGGTGAGATCATACTCCAACTCGTGCGGGACACCATCGCATCTGGCAGTGGGTCACCCGTACGAGCGGACATTCTATCGAGCGGGGGATTCGACGTACAGGCCGCCGGGTCTCGGGAACTGGTTCTGGTCAACTACCTTCAGGCGGTGGATGCCAGCTTCGTACGCGGGGATATCGACGCCGCTTTATCCAGACTTGCGCTCTTGCGGGAATCCTTCGGCAGCAATGTGCTGGTGCAGTCTCGTATCTATGAGGTGTGTCAGATGCGGTGGGAGGATGACCTGTGTGCAGGAGTGTCTCCGGATACGCTGCGGAAGTACCGACTGCAGGTGTGGGAAGATGCCCGCTTGACGGACCTGATGGCCGACCTGGCTCTGCGTCTGCATGACGAGGGGCTGTGGACGGAGATGGAGCTGTTGTCTCTGGGCCGCTACCTGGTCTGGCAGCATGCTGGGGAGGTCGAAACGATGGACTTCCTTGGGGAGGTCTCTGGCCGGGGTCTCAGCGATGGCGTGTGGTCCGAGTTGGCGGAGGAACTGGCGCGGCGTCGGGACCCAGCGGCTTGCATTGTGACACCTCGACCTGTTGAGGGCAATCTTCTGGCCGATGCGTCGCAGTGGCGTTTGGACATTCGCGATGTTGCGCCGTATATTGGTGGTAGCTATGTGGGTGGGACTGATGACTGTGCCTGCCCGAACGGCGAGAGGGCGCTGCGGATAGATGGACTGTGGCGGGGTCCACATAGTGGTGGTCCCATTGCTTGGGCTGGCTTTGAATCCAATGAGTTCACCCTGGAATCGGGGGCTGAGTACGAACTGGGCCTTGCGTTCCGCGTTGAGGACCAGGGTGCCGGCCTCTACGTGGAGTTTCTTCCTGCCGGTCTCTTTGGGCCTGAGGACTCGTATCGGCTGCCTTCTGAAGCAAACAAGTGGCTTGTCGTGCAGCAGTCGCTGACTGTCTGGGGGCCGAAGGATGTTTCTGCTCGGTTGAAGGTGCGATACCTCGGCTATGGTCCTTTGTGGCTGTGTGAACCGCGCTTGCTGTGCAAGGAGTGCGACGAGCCAGCCGAGACTGTCCAGCCTTCCTCGGGCGGCTATCAGGTGCACTTGTCAGAGCCCGTTCTGATCTGCAAGGACTGCACTAGCTCGTAGCACAATGCGTATTGGTATCCTGGCTTCGTTTGGCAATCCGGAACAACGGGGGCCTTGGGCTTCAATTGCGGGCTATCGCCGAGTTAGCCAACTAGTGCAAGTGCTGTCACCTTTGCATGAGATTCATCTGTACGTCATAGCCAAGAGGCCATGGGAGCCGGTAGTTCCAGGCTGTAGCTCCATAACAGTTGTAGCCAATCCCCATTTGCTAGGGCAATGGCTGAAGCTGATTGCTGTCTTTGTGCGCAGGCGGCATGAAATAGACCTGTGGATTGCATATAATCCGTCGAAAGGGAAGTTGCCCATCCTACTGCCACGCTACCTGGGCATTCCGGTGGTTGTTGATTACTGTGACAAGCAAGCTGCTATCGACCACTGGAAGGGGGGAGTGCGCTCCCGTATCTATCTTGGTTTTCTGTCGGTTGTAGAACGTTTGCTTCTGCGTAGGATCAAGGCCTTCTTTGTTATTTCAAACAGACTCAAGAACGAAGTCCTGAGAGTGAATCCCGAGGCACGATGTCTACTGTACCGAGGTACTCTGGAGCCATGTGATGTGACAGAAGCTGGAGTTGAGCTGTCACCGACATTCCAGTACACTCTCTACCTCGGAGCTCTATACGACTTCAATGGCCCTGGTGTGCTGATCCGCGCACTGGGGCGTATTGCGCACGCTGTCCCGGATCTCCGGCTTCTATTGGTCGGCCCGGGTCCGGAGCACGAACGTGTGTGCTTGCAGGAACTTGCAGCGCAAGAAGCTGTTGCTGCTCGGGTTGAGTTTCACTCAGGCCTGAGCGACGCCGAGGTTTTCGGCCTATTGAAACGCGTGGACATACTAGCCTTGCCCTATTTGGAGCATCCTCGCAACCGTCTCAACTTTCCTACCAAGCTCATCGAGTACTTGTGGGCAGGAAAGCCGGTGTTGGCCAGCCGCGTAGGTGAAGTTCCGCAGGCCGTACAGGGTTCGCAGGTGATGCTCCTTGCACCGGGCAATGTGGAGGAATGGGCCTCTGCGATGCACAAGGTGTGCAGTGATAAGCAGTTGAGCGGTCGTTTGGGAGAAGGGTCGGCGAGGCTGTTCCGAGAACGGTTCTCTCCCGATGCAGCCCGGAGAGACCTAGATGATTTCTTGACCATGGTTTGCACTCAATCGGCGGAGGCGCACTCTCGATGAGGTCAATTGGTAGCTCAATCAGGGTAGGGTGGCAACGTTTCACTCCTCAGCACCAGTTGTTGCTTGCAATTATGGGCTGGCCGCTCCTTCACCATCTTGAGCAAGGTGAGGATGTATTCCAGTGGCCATCGCTGCTGCAATATGCTCTGTTGATCTACTTGCTTGTCCTGGCAAGCCAGCAAGGCGGATGGATAGCCCTTCGGTCAGGCAGCCTGAAGCACATATGGGTTCTCTTCTGCTGCTTTGTGCTGTACGTGACCGTCGTGACTTTGGTCAATTCACCGATTTTCCTGAACGGCATTGTTGGGTACATCAAGCATGTGCAGTTTGTGCCGTTGTTGCTGGTGAGCACCGCGATTGGACTTGATAATGGCCTGCTTCGCCGTTGGTTCGTACCCTATGTGTTTGTCCTAGTCATCATTCTCGTGCTGCCGCTGGCATTGTCGGCGATTGGCGTCGATGCCCTGCCGGAGCGGATGCTGTACATGGGACCCGGTCTTGCTCGGGCAGGCGGCTATGTGCGCTACCGATTCGTGTTCGGCAACCCAAATCTGACTGCAACGTTTGTGGCCTGTGTCATGGCCTTCTGCCTTTTTCTGTCGGTCTCCCAGTTGCGCAGAGTGCGTATGGCTATTCCTGTACTGGGCATTCTGCTGATGGGTGGCTATCTTGTGTATGTGACACTATCCCGGCGCATTTGGCTGATCCTTCCGGTCGTCTTTGTAGTGGGTATCATTCTTCAGCGGGGCCTCAGGAAGCGCGCGTGGTTGATCCTCGGCGCTGGTCTCGTTTTTCTGTGTGTCCTGTGCTTTCTATGGGACCCTATTGTGGACAGGTTGGGCAAGGTGTTGCTGTTCAGGGACGCCGTGCCTCTCAGACAGACAGGGCCCCTGCATATGCGCCTGATTTTCTGGGAACGCGTCGTCGGCTATCTGCAGAGGCCCATCGAATGGGCGTTTGGGCTGGGGGCAGGTACGATTGGATATGCAATGCGAAACTACTTCCATGCTGGCTACGCTACCGTGGATGGCTACTATGCGATTCTCCTGGGGGAGTACGGCCTTGGTGGCTTGCTGCTATACTGTGCGCTGGTTGTGGCAATTCTCCTGAGACTGGTACGATCCGTCCTGCAGCGTGGGTTGGCGCTGGGCCATGAGGGAGTTGTCATCGGCTGCGTGGCGGGCAGCTTGCTACTGCTGCTTGCTGGCTTTGTCGGAAACACAAACACCTCATTCCCACATGCTCTGTACCTGTGGTCGTTTCTTGGCATTGGGCTTGCTGTGTCCACCCAATCAGAATCGAGAGGTAACAGCGAATAGTGCGAACGTCTAAGACAGTAGCCCTGCTAGATGCATACTCGTATCCCAGGCCCATCATCGACTGCATTGAGGGTGTGGTGACTTGGCTTGAACGGCAACTGCCCGTCTCGCGTCTGATACTCTTGGGCAGTACGGCAAGAGGCGAGTTGTCTTGGTATCGGCTGGGGGATGAGGTAGATGTGCTCAGTGATCTGGAGTTCTATCTCATAACCGAGCGTACTCTGCGTGCTAGTGAGGCACACGCCCTATCAGCGGCGAAAGCTGACTGGCAGCGCACCTGGTCGTTTCCCAATCCTTTCTTCCATATTGACATAAGCATGAACCCGGAGGCTGTCTTCTGGCGGAAGATCCGTTTCGACAGACGCATTGCAACGTTCGAGCTGCTCAGCACGGGTAGGGTTCTAATCGGCGAGGATTTTGAGCGGGACCCGCTGCTCTTTGGGGTCAACGGCCTGGATCTGGGCAACACGAATGAGCTAGTGTTGGTGCGACTGTGGATGCAACTGCTTTTCACGCCGATCCGTGTGGTCAGCGGCACAGCCCATGACTACGAGTGGTTAGTGCTCAGGTTCGCCCTTTGCCGCAACCTCCTGGAGATACTCACTATCTTCCTGCCCAACGTGGGTATTCTGCTGCCATCGTATCGCCAGAGGGAGCAACATTTCCGGAACCATGCAGAACTGCACAGCCATCTCGCCTCCGATGCTGCCCAGGTGCAGGCGGCCTGCCTGGAGGCCAAACTGCGTTTGCACATACCAGAGCCGTGGTCGTTCTATTATGAGCAGTTCCTGCGACAGTACTTGGGCTTGCTGGCGTTCCTTACCGGTGCGCCCGTTGGTGCTACTCGCTCGCTCTTGGGCGACGTGGACGAGGTGTGTGGGCATGTCCTGGCAAGTCGGGGGTGCTTCATGGTTGATCATTGGTTGCCCAGGATACGCCGCCGGCGGCGTGAGATTCGTCTTCTGGGCCGCTATGCTCGTAGTGAGGGTCCGTCGGTTGCTGTGAGATGGTTCCGGCAACCGCGCCGTCCTCTGGTTCTCTGTTTCTTGCTCTACATGCACTATGCGCTGTATGAGATACTGCAGACCGGGCAAACAAGTGTCTTCCCCCGGGTAACCGACATCCTGACTTCGCTTCACCCGGCCTTCCCAGGAGTGATGCCTGCCGGGACTTCGGCGGAACAATGGTTGTACCTGAGGAGGACATTCATGGACTTCATGAGCTGGTGGCAGTACAATGACATTGGATACCTCGAACGGTGGGGTATAATGGAGTGGGAGTATGAAGGACGATAGTAGATTGCTCTTGATCCTGGTGGATGGGCTTCCCTATTACAAGGTATCTTCTGACCTAGCGCCCTTTCTGGCATCTGTCCGTGTCAGGGGACCATTGGAACCCGGCCTGGGCTTCAGCATCAATATCTACCCGGAATTGTTTGCGGGCAGACAGCCCGATGATCTAGGGTACTTCAACAAGTGGGGCCTGAAGCGAGCTGAAGATTTCGCCCAGCCGCGGAGGATTGCCAGACTGTTGGCAGGAGTTGCTGATGTGAGCCGTGTGTCGCAACTGGCCAGCCGGGCGCTGCACAAGCTCTGGGAGGGAGCTATAGGAGAGAAGAACCTTGCCAACATACCATTCCAGTTGTTGCCCTTCTATGCTCGGAACCCTTCCGAGGAGGTCTTGGAAACAGATGCTTACCCCACGGTATTCAGCATTTGGGGTACGAGGCTGCTGCTCTCATACAAGTTCCCGGGGAGGTTGGGGGAGAAGGACAACAGAACTGTGGAGGAGGCACTCAGAGCGATGGGGTCTGGCGCCAGCCTATTTGTCCTGCTGGGTGATCTTGATGGAATAGCCCACGTTCACGGACTAGACGCGCGCTTCGACGCCCATCTCCGCCGACTGGATGTCTGGGTCGAGGAACTTGTGAGGGCATTCCGGCAGCGTCACGGGAGCGCGGCTCACGTTGTGGTCGTATCCGACCATGGAATGGCACGAACTGATCCAAGCAAAGCTGTGTCGTTGAGGCTGCAGCGACGATTTGGGCACATCCGCTACGATACATATGTGCCGTTTTGGGACGCTCTGATGCTCCGTATCTGGGTGCAGGACCAGGGACTGCTCTCAGACATGCTAGACTACGTGAGTGGATTCGAATTCGGGCGTGTGCTTTCCGAGGAGGACCGCCAGTACTTCGGCGTGACCAAGCGCGAATTCGGAGACATCATCTTTTTGCTGAAGGAGGGCTTCGCGTTCTACCCAAGCTTCTTCGGCGCACGATTCCCTAAGGCCTTGCATGGCTATGATCCAAAGCTCGATTCGCAGCAAGCCTTCTTCGGCTATCTTGGCCCCAGCACGCTCCGGCCTCCTCACCGGGCTGTTGAGGTGTTTTCCCTGTTTCAGGAGCTGGCTCGTCCTGTGTGACGATCCGAGGTCACTATTGTGCGAATCTTTGTGGACTCTGTGAGAATCGGGGTTGGCGGAGGACGAACGTACTCCTACAACCTGCTCAAGGCCTGCAACGAGATCGACTTGGCGCATGAGTATGATGTGCTGGTCCTCGCCGAGAGTTTTGGGCAGTTCTCGCGCCTCGCCTCGGACCATCTGACTGTCCTTAGGGAGAGCCAGACGGTGCCGGCATCGGGTTGGAAGAGGGTCTTGTGGGAGCAGTTTGCGCTGCCGCTTATCCTCCGGAGGAGCAGCGCGGACGTCTTCCTGTCCATGGGCTCGACTGACGTGTTTGCTGCGTCCTGGGTGGCGCACGTGCCATCGGTCGTCGTCATCCAGATCAACCAGCCCTGGATGGTTCCTGATCTGATGCCAGCTAGTCTCAGAGTCGTGAAATGGAGCATGGGCTTGTCCAAGCACACGGCCAGCCATTTCCTCGCTGTGTCTGAGACTACCAAGCGGGAAGTTGTCCAAGTCTTTGGCATCGAACCTCATCGCATTTCCGTGGTGCACCACGGTGGCGCTTCGGAGATATTCTCTCCGGAGGCGAGCAGCAGTCGGGATATCCTCGATCGCTATGGTATCACACGGCCCTACATTCTTTCTGTGTCCTCCGTTTTCACATTCAAGAACTACCTGCGCCTAGTCCAGGCATATGACATCTTACGTACGAAGCTATCGACAGTGCCTCGACTGCTGGTCATTGGAGCCGTGAAGCACAGGTCCTACTTCGACGAGATCGGAGAGCTGATCAGTGCACTGGGGCTTGGCGACTCGGTGACGTTCTTGGGCTATGTGGCCCATGATGACTTGCCGTCAGTATACGCCAATGCTCAGGCATACGTTTTCCCCTCTTTGTGCGAAACCTTCGGCTTGACTCCGATAGAAGCCATGGCCTGTGGCGTGCCCGTCGCCGCGTCGAACGTGAGCGTGATGCCTGAAGTGTGTGGTGATGCCGCTGTTTACTTTGATCCCTATGACCCTGACGATGTGGCCGATGTGATGCTCGAGGTTTTGACGGACAGAAGTCTGCGGGAGGATCTAATCGCCAGGGGTTTCCGACGTGTTCAGCAGTTCTCTTGGGAGAGAACGGCGCGGCAAACGCTAAGGGTTCTTGAAGAGGTTACCGGCAAGTGATGCCACGGTCACGACATAACGTTGTGTTCATAACTGTTGATGCACTTCGAGCTGACCATGTGGGGCCGCAGGGGGATCGCGCATCTTTGACACCACACTTGGATGAGTTGAGAAGCCAGAGCGTCCACTTCAGGTGTGCCTGTTCGCCGACGTCGTATACCTGGGGGGCTTTTGCCAGCATATTCCTGTCGGCTTACCCTGCCGCCGTGACCAACCGCCGTGGCCTGCTGGTCTCACCGCGACCTACTCTGGCACAGTTGTTACAACAGCACGGGTACGCAACGGCTGGCTTTAACTCAAATCCGTTTATCTCAGCCAGTTTCGGATATGATCGGGGCTTTGACCTTCTGGACGATGGACTCGTCCTCAAGTCAAGCCGCATTCCCAGTCAGCTCTACCCATTGCTGGCCAAGGCGCAGCGGATGGTCATGCGGCAGCCCTATCTGTCCGCAGCAGCCATCAACCGCAAGGCT
>Ga0209121_10005884_pt1 | contig 10954 bp, 8 predicted proteins | sample Cruoilmetagenom3_FD_187292 | JGI IMG/M metagenome (GOLD analysis project Ga0209121, IMG submission 187292) | Oil polluted marine microbial communities from Coal Oil Point, Santa Barbara, California, USA - Sample 3 (SPAdes) (version 2) | ecosystem: Environmental > Aquatic > Marine > Oil seeps ...
CCGTGGTCTGGCCTACGCCGCACTCGCCAACGCGCCGAGCGTCCCACCCACCGGCGCAGAACCGGACGTGGATTTCGCGGCCATCCTACCGGTCAAGGTGGATAGTCTGTCGGCGGAAAGTTTCACTCTCAGACAACTCATTGAACTGCGAAAGCGCGAGGAAAGTAGCGGTGGCACCGATCTGCGAAACTTGAGGCACCATTACCTGGACAGCGTTCAGGCCCATGTCAAAGTCGCCGCAAGATTTGCGCCGGGATCCCCGGACCGCATTGAAACTGATCGCGTATTTGAAAAGGAAATGGAAAATAAACTACGCGATTTGAAAACCGAACTTTCGCTCACACGCAACGACGCCCTGCTTTCCAAGGAAAGTCTGACGTGTATCTTGGCTGTCGGCGGTTTGGTTGCCGCAGGCATTGCCGCGACACAGGCGGGCTTGCCCATGCCGGTTCCAGCCGCCCTAAGCCTTACAGGAGCTCCAATCACGGTTGGCGGCGCGCTTCGTATCGGCAACAAATACGCGGCGAAGCGGCGTGAGATTTTGCGCGCAAACCCCATGGCCTATATCTATCAGGCGTCGTTGTGAGGGGCGAACCGACTGGGGCCTGTTTGTGGGACCTGTTTACAGGAAATGGAAGGCCCCCGAGAAACCGGCATGGCGTCTGAAGAGAACCGGCCCGCTATTCTCACCGTACTTGCCGCCGCGAGATGGCTTTGTTGCACAAATCCGGATCAGGGATTCACTGCTCGAATCCAGCATGATAGCTTTCGAGCAGGTGTTGTCAGAGGAAATCGACTTGAGAAGGGCAGGGGGCATGCTTAGCGTCCGGGGATGACCAAACGCTCCCCATTCCGCTACTTCAAAACCAGCCCCGAAATCATCCGTCTTGCAGTCATGCTCTATGTGCGATTTCCGCTCTCGCTGCGAAATGTCGAGGACTTGCTGCACGAACGCGGGATCGACGTGAGCCACGAGACGGTCCGATATTGGTGGCACCGCTTCGGTCCGATGTTTGCATCCGAGATCCGTAAGCGACGGATCGCGGCCATGAAGTCGAGCCGGTGGCGGTGGCACCTGGACGAGATGTTTGTGAAGATCAACGGCGAGATGCACTACCTCTGGCGGGCTATCGATCATGAGGGCGAGATCCTGGAAAGCTACGTTTCGAAGAGACGCGATAAGAAGGCGGCGTTGAAATTCCTAAGGAAAGTAGTGCGGAAGCATGGACGGCCGAAGGTCATCGTGACCGACCGGCTCCGCTCCTACGGCGCGGCACTCACGGAGATCGGTGCGCCCGATCGGCAGGAGACAGGACGCTGGCTGAACAACAGGGCGGAGAATTCACATCTTCCATTCCGACGACGCGAACGTGCGATGCTCCGGTTCCGGCGCATGCGAAGTCTTCAGAAATTCGCCGCCGTCCACGCCTCTGTATCCAACCACTTCAATCAGGACCGTAGTCTCTCCAGCCGACACCATTTCAAAGGGAACCGGACCGCAGCACTCATGGAGTGGCGCGGTCTCTGCGCGGCATAAGGGACAGCCTCACTGTCCTTGCGGAGACTGGTTCGCATTAGTCTGCCAGCACCGTCGGGACGGATTGGGCAGATTCTGTTCGATGACCTCGTTCACGTGTTTTTAAGTGGCGAAATCTCCCGCTGAGCCCTGCAAACCGTGAGTTGATCGTCTCCCGATGAAAAACGGGACCTTGCAGTTCCGGGTGGGATATTGTTTTTTGTTGAAAACGAAGAGCCTGTTTCTTGATGTATTGCAACCGAATTTCGGAGTTGACGGCGTCATTCGCATGGCCCATCATTGGGCTCCGATAGTGGGTCGGCTTCGCTGCGGCTGGTCGGATCTGCACGTCGGCGCCAGGCTCTGGCGACAGAGTCCGCAGGCTGGCTTCCTCGGTTGTTCGTGACTGAGGGAGCCATTGTTTTTGAAACTCATCGTCGTCTTTCCCTTCCTGGATCTGCGGTATTTCCTCAAGTCGGGCGGTGCGCCCGGGCGGCCCGGCTGGCCCGAGCAGGAGTTCCAGACAGTTGGCGCGCTCGGCAAAGTGTTAAGGTCTGTCCGCTGCGATCCCAACGGAGCCGAAGCCGATGTAGGTGCGGCACTGCTCTTCCGGCCCGAATTCTCTCGCCCGATCCGGAAAGGTCGCCGGCGTGCGCTTGACTGCCCGAAACTAGATTCTGGCGCCGAGATCGGTAGCCGCCGGATTTTTGCCGATGCGCATGGGCATCTACAGCTGGAGGTCGTCGTCGATTGCTCTGGCGCTGATTTCAACTGCGCCTCCTCTGCGCTAGAAGAGATCTTGAGCGAAGACGTCGAAATCCCACGGGCAAGTTTCGAAGTGCTCGCGCTAGCCGGCAAGGTGTTCGCGGGTCTCTACTTAAAGCAGAGCGCAAAGACCGCGCCAACTTGGCCGGGCGTACTCCCCGACAAACTCCTGTGTGAGGGACTGGGTAGCCCTTTCGTAGTAGCGCTGCTCCATGAGCCAAGCGACGAAGGAACGCCATTCCCCGGTGGCTCCAGGTTGTTCAGCGACGTGCGGCATGCCTCAGTCAACGCCATCGGAACTGATGTCAGCCTTTGGACCCTTTTCGCTTCCGGCGGTCTGCCCGCAGGCTGGGTAGACCATGTTCGTTCGTTCACACGAGTTCTGGGCGCCCTGCGGGAAGTGCGCATTCTCACCACGCTCAACAGGCAGTACGCGGTCGCCCCGTTCCATCTCGACAATGACAAGGTCAACCGCGCGCTTCGGAGGAACGACAAGTACATCCGCAGAAAGAGCTACGGTGGTTGGCCGGCGCAGAAGGTTTTGGCGTTTGAAGACAGGCTGACACAAGGAAACGCTCTGCCCACTGGCGTAGGCGGCGTCCCCGCGCACAGCTCGGTATGGCGTTCGTCGCATAATGGCCTGGTTGCGATCCGTCAGGAGAGCACCAGCCTGCCGGTGGTCCCGAGGCGCCGCGGCGGTATGCCGAAACTCGATGATGCGGACCGGAAAACGATAGTGCACATCCTCAAGGATGCGGCGGTCGAGTCGGGTGATCCGGAGGGCTATTTCAGGGAAATGGTATCTGCCGCAGGTTTTGACCGCGAATCCCAGGACCATGCCTTGAACCTGCTGAACGGGACCGCGGAAGACACTGCGAAAGGGCTGGTCCATTGGTCGGTGGGCATGGGCACAAATCCGAATGATCCGACTTTCACGACACTTGGAAGCCTCCTGCGCCCGATCTTGCCGGGGCTCGGCTTGGAATTCTCAATCGCGGTCGCCGCGATCGTCGCGAGCTATGGACTTTTCCGCCACCCTTCACACGCCGAGGAGCTTCGCAGGGCGTTCCAGATTCCCCTCGAGGTTTCACGGACTGCGTGCCAGAGCTCATCTGACCACGGCCCGGACTTCGTTTGGCAAGGGCGGGATTCAGACTACGAACTCCAAGGCTTCTGGCCCGAACCACCGCTCATGGAAGTCGGCTTCCTAATCAATGCGATCGAGGCGTCGCGATCTGTGTGCCTGGTGGAAGTCGCAGACCTCGCCCGCTCAGGAACCGGGTTCCTCGTGAGCAGGGACAAGGTGATAACGAACTACCACGTGGTGTTCCCTGATGGGGAACCTACCGATTTCTCCGCGCGGGCACGAGCCGTATCACTTCAGTTCGGGGTTTATTCTGGAGAGAGCGGCATGCAAAAGCGTACCTTTGCGCTCGCAAATGATGCACCAGTTCTAGCAAAAAGCCCCGATTCGGCGCTCGATTACGTGCTCCTTCAGGCGGAAAACAAATTGGCCCAAGCAGATCGGGTCAAGCCAGCAGAGATCCAATCTGGGCCTCTCGAAATTGGCGCCTCCATCCAGTCGCTCCAGCATCCCGCCGGCGGCACGATGAAGCTTGGAACCAGCGTGAACTCAGTGAAGCACGTCGACCCGAAACGCGGAATCACACAATATGTCACGCGCGCCGGACAGGGATCGAGCGGCGCGCCCTGTTTCACTGAGGACTGGAAGGTGGTTGCACTACACCATGCCGAACGTGCTCGCTGGCACGGGGCGATACGCGAAGGCATTCTCATGACGAACATCATTGCCGAGATCGAGCAACATCTTGACTAACTGTACGGCTGATGTACCGTTTTCGCACGCATCCTAGGGGGGAGCAGATGTCTAGGCGCATCGTGACGAGCCAACTTCAATTTGCAGGCGGAAAAGCTGGAGAGGTAGACGGCTATTTTGACAGAGTCGTGAAATACATTCCGGCCGATGTCGTGGGGCTTTGGCTGTTTGCCACAGGGCTAATCGTTTCTCAGGCCGGTACGGACCCAAATGCGGGTTGGATCCACTGGGCGGCTTTCTTCGGTGGTTTGGTGCTCACCGCATTATGGACGTGGAAACAGACTACGGATCCTGCCGCTGGTGCGGCGACGATACAGATGTTTGTCTCGAGTCTGGCTTTTGCGGTTTGGGTGTTCGCCATGGGCGGGCCCTTCGCCGAACTAGACTGGTATCAGCCCTACTACGGGTCGCTCTTGCTCGCATTCTTCACCGTTGGTTCAGGTTTCGTCGTCCCGCCCAAGTGATCAAAAGGGGGCACGGTCACGGTGTGGCCCTAAACGAGCAAGGAGCCTCTCTGGTACGCGTCCGGTCTGACTGCCCTGACGCAGGCGGGAACCGTGCGGGTAGTGTCCATCATTGGATAATGGACACTGCTGAGGACACATGTGACGAAGCGGCAGAAGTGGCTGGTCTAGTCGGACGACGTGAAGCGGACGATCTGCGGGCAGACGCGTGTGTCTGGAGTGTCTGTGAGCCAGCTCGCGCGGCGCTACGATGTGAACGCCAACTTGGTACTCACCTGGCGGCGTGATCCGCGGTTCTCAGATGCGGACTGCGCCGGGGATAGCGCGTGGTTCCCGTCGGTCGAGATCACGGCGCCGGTTGATCCCGCTGCCGAGATATCCTGCTCGGAGAACGTCATCGAGATCGATCTGGCCGCGGGCATCGGGTGCGGATCACCGGCAATTTCGACCCGGAGGCCCTGGTACCGTACATCCACGGGTTTCTGGTAGTAGGCGCATGCCCGGGTGGCGGTCGCCGCCGGCATTTTCCCATGTGAGGACGCGCCAACCACCCATCACGTCATATGCGTCACCAGTTTCAGGTCTTTGGAAGGAGTGTCGTCGCGTTCTGCGCGCAGACCGCGGGTCATGCGGATCGGCCGGTCAAGCCCGGGCAGAAGGGCGAAGACGTCATTTGGCTTTGATTCAGGAGTATTTCCCGAATAGAGGATTTCGCTTGGCCGGGCGCGGGTCCAGTTGATGTCCTGAAAAGTCAGATAGTTTTTTCGGGTTCTATACATCTGCACGGCGAACTTGCAACGCATGAGCAGCGCAGCCAGATCCAGGACGCGGAACATATCGACGCGTCTCATTTTGAAGTCATCCGCGGTAAAACGAAACTGGTTATGGATCACGTCGTTTCTCTTGGGCCGCAGCCTTTCACTGGCCGACAAGTATTGGGCGTGGAGGCTTTCCTTTTCGTTCATATGCAGAAACCGGCGGATGATTTCCATGTTCGCTTTCTGCCCGTCAAATTCGGCAGCCCTGTCCCATGTATTCTTGAGCCAGTCATCGACTGCTTTGGCCGTGTTCAACGATTTTGGCGCCTGGATGGAATTCGTCGATGAGACAAGCCCCAGGGTGAAGGCCGCGAAGGCTTTGGTGAAATGCTCCCGAAACTCGGCGAACGCCTTGAAAAAATCGTGGGCGAGGTCATCGGCGACGAAACCGGTATTGGCCAGGGCCTCATAGCCTTCGCGGGCGTTTCTGGCCGGTCCATGAAGCTCGGAAAAGCCGGACATTTCGACCAGCCTGAGCGTTCTGGGGATAAAGCTCTCCATCACCTTGTCCGTGAAATACTCCCCATGGGCCGCGGCATCCATCTGCAGATTGCCTTCCTCGTTTCTCCCTTCCTGAGAGGATTTGACAATATAGTCTATCCCGGGGCGGCCAGCGCGATTTGCGTATGACGTACCGGGGAAAGCGGTGTAGATCGCCATGTAGCCGGGAGGGTCGAAAGCCTCCAGCCCCTCGACCAACTGCATGCCTTCTTCTGGTGAAACTCTCCCCCCGCCCTTGTGGGGCGGTATGTTCTGGTCGATGCTAATGCCGTGGAAATGCTCACAGCGCACGGCTCTCTGGGCCTCGTCGGAGCTTCCGGCGAACTCGAATTTGGGCTGCACGCCCCATCGCTTCGAGCCGGCCTGAATCCCGCTCGGAATGTGTTTTTTCCACTTTTCATCATCCTCGATCACAAGGACATGAATCCGAAATCCGTCAGTCTTTTCCATTCTCTCCGACTCCGAGTTTAAAAACGAAACAATTGCGTCCTTGGCGTAGCTCGAAGAACAATTTGGCCCCGAGATCTCTTGCGATTTCGCGCGCGATATAAAGGCCATAGCCTCCGCCGCTGCTCCCGCTGGTATATCCCAGATCGAAAAACTCGGATGCTCGATTGCCGGAGAGGGGCCGGCCATTGTCGCAAAGCACGCACTGCAGTCCCTCGGCATCAACTTTGATCTCGTTCGCGCCGTTGGCCTTGCCATGCACCAGAGCATTGTCGAGAAGATGGAGTAGGACAAACTGGGCAAGCCGTGGATCTGTGGTGATGTTTTCTTCCGACGCCGCGACGTGCAGATTCACACCGGCGTTCCGAATTCGCTTGCCGTTGTCGCGGGTAATGTCATTCCAGATTGTCTTCCATGAGGTGGGCTGTGGAACGGGATCGGTGATGGGAATGCGCGACGTCGCAAACTCTTTCTCAGTCAATTTGATCTCTTCGAGAACCTCGTCGAGTATCGTTTCGCGGTCATTGTTGGCATTCCGCCCAAGAGTGATCGTTGACTTGATGGATGCAAGATGCCCAACAACCCCATGGCGGGCTTGGGAATAGACGCGTGCTGCGCGGGCTTCGAGTTCCAACGCACGGTGGGCGCCATAGAAATCATGAAAGCCTTGGAAGGTGGTGCTGTAAACTGCATCCAGAAAACGGGCAAAATGCGCAAGCATCAGATCATAATGGCGCGGCATCGGGTGTGGATGCTCGAAGAGCAGTAACAGTGCGCGCTCATGTGCCGCTTGCGACCCGAGCAAGACCACTGTGCGTTGCCGGGTCATGCGCTTGGATTTCTTGTCTCTCACGTTGCGCAGTCCGGCGATGTTCTCTTCCTTTGCGCCGTCGTCGCCAGAGCCGCGAAAAACCTGTGTATCCGAATTATCGCGTTGCAGGCATTCAAACAGGAAGGTTTCCTGCCAGTTCTCGCTAGCGTGCGCACTGAATGCCTCTACTAGCGAGGCGCCCAGAGTCCGCGGGTCTCGGCCGTTCCCTTGCCAGCCGCGCGTGCATGCCCAGGGCCGATCTAGATCGGCGCTGCCTTCGAAGAACAACAGCTCGGAACATCCGGTCAAGCGATAAAGAAGTTTCGCGCCGCGATCAAGCAAGTCCTCCGGCGTGACCGGCTTGTTTTCGGGTGGCGCAATGGCGTCGGCGGTCAGGGCCGCCAGTTGCCTTATGAACCGCTGCTCGCGATGGCTAAAGATCGCCGCCGCGGTCACTTGCGCCACTGCTTCCGCGAGTGAGACATCGCGGGCGGAATAGGCGTCTTTGCCAACGGTCTCGAGATTGAGACCACCAATGATCGCCCCATCGTAGCGTAGAGGAACCGCCAGATAGCTTGCAATCGTGACGCCGGGTACCGTTTGTACGATTTGCTTGCCTATTTCATCCGGTGAACCGCTCCAACATGTCGCATCGCTTTCAATCATCCGCACATAAGTGCTTGTCTTGTTAGTGATCGCGATGGTCTTGTCATGATCCGTTTCAGCTTCAAGGGATCCGTTTTGTTTCCGCAGGTCCTGGCCCCAACGGGCAAGCTCGCCGGTGCCGCGCAGGAAGAACCGCGCCGTTGACTTGGTCCGCATGCCGCGCGCTTCCAGCGGCGCGTTGATCTGCGTTTGCAGGAAATCACAGAAGCGCGCGATGATCCCGGAAGTGCCAACTTCTTGGAGCGCTTCATCGATTGCACGAGTCAGGGCCTTGAGGCTCTCATTGAGTCGGACCGGCGCCAGTGCCAGGCGCAGCAGGACAGCAACATGGTGCAATTCGATCATGTCACGCGCGGAAAACGGCTTGGCATCAGCCGTCCGATAGACCGTGAACACGGCGCTCAGATCGCCCGCCACCTGGTTGCCGACCTTGGCAGCGATGACATGGTGGCCCCGCATGTCGATGTCCGACTCGATGCGCGGCGAGGCCTGCTCTTTCGTCAGACTTGTGATCGCCATCCAGTTCTCGCTACCTTCAATGAATTCTCTCAAAAAGACCGGTGTAGCATCGAGTGCCAATGCCTCGGGTGCGTGATACCCGTCCTCCATGGCCAGCGATTGCAGGCAGTCGCCACGCAGTTCACGAAAGTACCAAGCGTAGGCGCCACGATGTATCTTCAACCGCTCCCCAAAAGATTTGGCCGCCTCTTTGGGTGTTTTTCCTTCCTCGAGTTCCCGGGTCAACTCCTCCTTGACATCATCCCAGAATCGCGCCCGTGAATGGGCCTGTACATCGTATAGTTCGACTACCAATTGCTGGATTGGCGCAGTTGCTTTGTCGAATTTGCCGATGATCCGCAGCCCCTCATGCTCGCGGTGCGGGCCATATTCGGTCAGGAAGCTCGGAATTGCCGTGATCAGTGCCATCGGCTGATACTTGAACGCATCATTGGCGCGAATGTCCCGGGCAAGCTCGATTCCGTTTCCTTGGCTTTCAAGGTTACCGTCGATGTATATGCCTTCGAAGACAGGCTGATCTTTCAGCCACTCCAGAAAATCACCCCTACGACCGCCATTCTCGCCGCAAATCCTAAACATGGTCAATTGGCATGGCAATTCAGGCGCGCTCTGCGCGTATTCCGCTTCCCGAGTCAGGAAGGAAGCGACCACCAACGGAGAATCGTCTACCATCAGGATGCGAGGCCCTTCGGTGCTTACGCCGGCAAAAGCCCCGACGGGGTGATATCCCTCGGCCATGGGGACTTTGCGTTCGATCTGGTCCGTCAGATCAAAAACGCTGCGGTTTTCTTCCCTGTTCTTATTCATGCGTCACTTTCGTACCGGGCCTGTTTCGGCACCTTCAGAACGAAGCTGACGTTCGCGCCGGGGAGCAAGGAGGGGGGAGGAGAGAAGCCGAAATGCCCCTCCAACTGGTTGGCGATTAAGCGGCACAGATACAATCCCTGTCCATGGCCGGTTCCGATTGGCTTGCTGGTCACACCCTTGTCAAAAATTCGCGCGCTTAGTCGCACGGGAATGGCCGGGCCGTCATTGGCGATCGCGATCTCGACCGAATCGCCGACCTCACGTGCCTCAATAGCAATGTTGAATGCGCGTTCACTGTCATCCTCGGCCCGGACCACGGGCTCGATCGCCTCAACCGCATTCAGCACCACGTTCATCAACACATGGATGACATAGCGCGTATCGGTCACTAGGGTGAGCCCGGCGGGTATGTCGCGGATCACGCTGGCATGGGCATCTTGCAGCCGGCGCATCAGCACGAGCTCGAGGTCGTCCACGAGTTCCGCGAGATCGACTGTCGTGCCAGGCATCCGGCGCTGGATATTGGTGAAGGCTTCAGTGGTCCGGTGCGACTTGTCGATCAGATTGTTGATCGCAACCAGCGCATCGCCAAGTTCCAGCAAATCCTCATCGTCCTCCGACAGCCGCCCTGCCAGTCTCCTGAGGGGCTTTGCCGCGTCCAGCAGGTGTTGATACATGAGATGCAACCCCGTGCCCAACTCATGCGTGATAGCACTGGGGGCCAGTTCCATGATTAGGCGGCGCTGCTCGTCGGCCACCGTTTCTTGCAGGTCCCGTACCCGGTGCTGGAGGAGATCGAAAATCGACGGCACCAACCCCAGCACATCCCATTCCTGTTTGGCGCCCGGCGGAATAGTGTCGCGCTGTGCCTCATCGGGCAAGGGATAGACCCCGATCAACGCCCGTTCCGGCTCGCCTCGCTCAGTCGCCTGCAGGGGGTACGCACATAGCCACGCCCGGTTCTTGCCGTGCAGCGTTTCGAATTCGCCGCGATATCTTTCGGGGCCGAATTCCGTAGCCGACAATACGTCGCTAAGTTCGAAATCGAGCACCTTGCTCGCTAGCAACAGGCTTTCGACAAATCCCGACTTTTTTTCGGTTCCGATCGTGTCGAACAGGTGCCGGCCACGGTGGGGATCAGACCATACGGCATGGCCTATTTCAACTTCGGCCAGACCGGCGCCCTCTATCCGCCTGTAACCTTCGACCAAAAAAACATTTCCTGTTACACTACGCCCATTGCTGAGTTCCCCAAACACATCTGCCATAAACTTGTCCCGCGATACGTTGCCGCGGACCGCAACCAAGAAACGCCGAATCAGTCGGAGGTAATAGTCTGCGGTCCTTCCACTCGGAAGGGCAATCGCAAGGGATTGTTCGTCTCGGAAGATGCGCTCAAGCTTTTTCGCGGCGAGATCGATAATTGTTTCGTCCGAAAAGGCGGCGGACCTCTTTTCGTACACGGCCTCGCGAACGATCTGCCTGATCATTCCAAAGGTGCGTCTCGTGTCGTCTTCCGGCACAATTCACTCCTTCTACGCAGGCACACGCCAAGAAGCTGTCGAGGCAGATAGTAACTACTTGTTACACTTCCAAGACGCCGAGGCCGAGCCCAACATGCCTTCTGTCGATCATAGTGGTTCAAGTTACAACCAGCAACACGGATGCCCAAACTTGGAGAACCTTCGATCCCAGTCCCGTCCGCTCCGCCACCCAAGTTTTCGAAATGTGTCTCTGGCAGTGGCTGCGGGCGGTTTTTCTCCATATTTTCAAAGGTTGTGCGACAAGGGCTGTTCACCGGCC
>Ga0209121_10005886_pt1 | contig 10952 bp, 13 predicted proteins | sample Cruoilmetagenom3_FD_187292 | JGI IMG/M metagenome (GOLD analysis project Ga0209121, IMG submission 187292) | Oil polluted marine microbial communities from Coal Oil Point, Santa Barbara, California, USA - Sample 3 (SPAdes) (version 2) | ecosystem: Environmental > Aquatic > Marine > Oil seeps ...
TTGTGCCACTACAATATAAAAATAATATTTTTTGGATATTCAAAACCGTTATCAGTAGAAATTATGAAAAATGGATGGTGACCTGCGGAATGTCAGCTGCAGATCTATCTTTCGACAAATATGATGGCTACGACCTGATTTCAGTGCCCGGATGCAGATTCACACGAGAAATAGGCAAACCAGCGCTCCCTGCAAAGAGTGTCTTTGTCGCCCTACCAGCGAATAGTGAGCTGACCGGGATCGAGGTCGTCTCATGCAGGACGAAGACGCTTCCCGGCGAGTACATAATTCTGCCGGCGCGGCCCCCTATCCCGACGATGGCTGGCGCCGCAGCAGGGTTCGTGCCGCCAAGCTCTGTATACGATTCTTCGGATATGTATCCTGACGCTGTCTGCGGCGGGGCGAGTGTTGGTTCGCTGCGCGGGTATAAGATACTCAGTTTTCGCGTCTTTCCGTTGCAGTATACCCCTGCCGAGCGGAGACTGATCCTGCACAAGGAGATCATCCTCGATGTGAGATACGAAACGTCGCGTTATGCATCCGCCGATGCGGGTGATGTGGGTTATGCGGGTGATGCAGCTGATGTGGGAATGACCGGGCGAGAAGACGACGAGTTCTACCGTATAGCGGTTGGGTTGGTTGCAAATCCGGATGACGTATCGAGAGCGATGCCAACAACAAAGATTATCACGGAAGATCGTATCATGCCGCTTTCGGAGTCCACACTTCCTGAGGGGGATGCCGAGTACGTGATCATCACGAGCGATTCACTCGAAGACGAGTTCCAGCGACTTGCAGACTGGAAGACGAAGAAAGGCGTCCCTGCAACGGTCGTTAATACCTCGTGGATCGAGGACAGTTACACTGGTACCGGAGTCGATACGCAGGAGAGGATACGGAATTTTATCAACGATGCGTACACGGCATGGGGCACGAAGTGGGTGTTACTCGGCGGGGATATAGGCATCATCCCGTGCCGGGGCGGGTACGGGTGGGTTAATGGCTCGGCAGCGATAGCAGAGGAGTCGTATGAGGATAAAGCGATACCTGCTGATCTCTATTACTCTGATCTCGATGGTGACTGGGATTCCAACGGAAATATTACTTATGGCGAGGTGAATGACAGTGTTGATCTGTATCCAGACGTCTTTGTGGGAAGGGCTCCAGTGGATTCTGTTGCAGAGGCAAGGACGTTTGTAGACAAGACCCTCATGTACGAGAAGAACCCGCCTCCGAATTATACGCGGGATATCCTGTTTCTTGCAGAATATCTTGATGCTGAGACCGATGGTGGGGATACGAAGGACATGATCGAGGCGGATTGCATGCTCGAGAACTTCAGTCTCGTCAAGTTATACGAGCGATATGGTAACCTGCGCAAAGGTTCTGCGATGGACGAACTTAACCGCGGCTGCAACATCGTCAACCATATAGGGCACGGAGGGTACAGCGGTTTCAGTGTTGGTTCCGGATGGATCGGTCGTTCTGATGTTAGTAGTCTGACAAATTCGCCGAGAAATTTCATATTATACACCATATCTTGTCATTCGAACAATTTTGAGATGGATTCGGTGTCAGAGCGTTACATGAATAACGAAGACGGCGGATCTGTCGGATACATCGGAAACAGCCGATACGGATGGTACGATCCCGAACTTCCGCCCGGAGAGGGTCCCTCCGACCTATACGATCGGGAATTCTTCAACATAACCTTCAACGAAAGCGCATACCGTCTCGGAGAGATGGTCGGGTACTCGAAGGTGAGATACATCCCTGATTCACAGGAGGAGGGGGATGCGATGCGATGGCTCCAGTACGCAATAAATCTCCTCGGAGATCCAGAACTTCCGATCTGGACCGAGACGCCGAGAAACTTCTTAATCTCGATGCCGTCACAGATCCCTGTCAGGAAGCAGACACTTGCGATCAACGTATCGGAAATCGGTCACGATCACGGGTCGGTTCAGGTCCGGAATGCTACTGTCTGCATCCTGAAGAGCGGTGAGGTTTATGAGGTCTCACAGACGGACGCATCAGGATTGGCTGAGTTCACGATCGATCCGGATGCCGGGGAGTTGGACGTCACGGTCACGAAGGAGAATTACCGTGTTTACGAGGGCGTGATCGATATCTATTCTCCGGACATCTATGTCAACACGACTGGCTGGTGGCGTGATAGTGATACGTTCAATGCGAACGGGACGCCGATACAGTCGGCGGTCGATGGCGGATGCCGGTGAAACAATCTTTGTCCGGAACGGGAGTTACACCGAGAACGTGCACGTGGACAAGACGCTCACGCTCCAGGGCGAAGGCGCGGACGTGGTGGCTGTGACCGCGGCATCGAGTACGGATCACGTCTTCGAGGTGAGTGCTGACCGGGTGAATCTCTCAGGGTTTGCGGTGCGGGGGACAACAGGCGACTATGTGGCTGGTATTTGTCTTGTCGATGCCGATCATTGCAATATTTCGGATAACATCGTATCGAACAACAACCGTGGTATCAACCTGACTGGTTCGAGCAACAACACGATCTTTCACAATGATATTGTAAACAATTCCGTATATGACAGCAATCCGGCAAATAACGACTGGCACCACCCGGTTCTTCTCGAAGGTAACTACTGGTCTGATTACACCGGCGTCGATGATGGCAGCGGAACCGGCAAGCATAGCATATCTGGCGATGGGATTGGGGATACCTTAATACCACATCCTGATGCCGGTTATGATGATTATCCGTGTATGGAACGGTGTAACCCGCAGCTGAAAGGCGACCTCAACCACGATGGTAAACTCACGTCCGCGGATGTCCTGATCGCACTCGAAATCACAGTCAGCGGAAAATATCTGTTAGAGGCGGACATAGACGAAAGCGGCTACGTGAACGCGATAGACGCACGCATGATCATGCAGGCGGCGGCTGGAGTGATAGATTTGTAGCACGAAGGGCACAACGTCTCATTGACATCTGGATGAATCGCCATCGTTCAAAAAGTCCCGAAGGCGTATGAAGAAGCATCGCCAATGCAAACCCCAAACACGGAGTTGTTGCGTAAGTTGTTCGCGCCGGTATCAGTGTCAATTATTGCCAGCTTGTAAAGATCAGGGCGAACAGGATATTACCGATCAATCATACTCCCGCCACGTTCTCCCGCACTTCGTGCACCTGAAGAATCTGGTCTCGCTCTCGTCTGCTGACCGCAATTGCCGCAGCCACCAGTAAGCGGTGTCGTTTCCGCATTCCTCGCACCGTGCATGTGTGGTCGGCAATCCTGTGTCTGATTGTCCTTCGAGAACTGCAATCGTCTTCTTTGCATGCCGTTCAACAGATAAAACGGATTTATCGTCTTGTTTCTCCGTTGTAAATCCACAGCGTCTGCACACCAGTGCGCCATCCTTCAACACCATCATGGTGCCGCATTCCGGACAAAATTCCATAACACCCTCCTTTGCTTGCTTATATAATAAAGGTGTCTGATGGGTTGCCAGCCCCGACCCAACCATAACACTTAAGTATCTGGGAATTATACAAAGCTATCATCAAATAAATCCAATTATTAAAATCGCAGAGGACAGGTAATTGTAATGGCGTGGCAGTTGAGTGTTGTTATCATCCTTTCCACTTTGATTATGCTTGCATTCTACTTTCTGGCTTTCGTACCAGAGGAATGCCGCAGAAAGAAGCGTGGATATACAGCAAGGCAGTTGATAAACGGGTACTGGCCCTACGTACTGTCAGCCGCCGCCGTGTATGGGCTGATGCAGGCGCAGTTTCCGATACAGCGGGAACTGAACCTGTTTGTGAACTATGACTGCACCCACTATATCGAATATATCGAAGGAGATATGGTTGCGGTTTTCCAGAGCCATGCATATCCCGCGCTCACGTATCTGATGACGTTTGTGTATCTGGTACTCTTCTCATCGGTTATGATCTTCACATTCCTTGTACTTGCATATACGGAGCAGATGAGGGCACTAAAATGGTTTTCTATCGTTTTCGTTCTCAATTATCTGATCGCGTTCCCGTTTTACCTGCTCTTCCCGGTCAAGGTCACAGGTTACGCATTGTCTGGCATCCAGCCGCTCATGTACGAACTGCATCCGATGATCTATGAAGGCATCACCATCGTAGATCCTCTCGACAACTGTTTCCCGAGTCTTCATGCAGCACTCGTCTTCAGCGCGCTGCTGGTCATCAACACAACCGATCTTCGCAGGTACACGGCATTTCTGGCATTCACATTCCTTACAATCGTCTTTGCCACGCTATATCTCGGGGTGCACTGGGCGACAGATATTGTGGCTGGCATGATGCTCTCATTCTTCACATTCTACATCGCAAAACACTATGGCGAGCCGATCCTTAACTATATGAATAATGTTGCTGTACGGTTTGAGAAGTTGATCGGTGTTGAGGAGACTGTTGTCTGCACCGCATGTGCATGCAATATCGCGATCGTGCCGCATCTGCGATCTGTGAGATGCCCGCAGTGCGGTGCGGTGATCGAGCACAGCGTACTGTGACTGTGCCGACCATAACCTTATTAACCAGAGACTCGCCAGTTCCACTAATGAAGGCAATAAACATACTCTTAATCACAATCGTCGGCATCTCGCTTCTGATGGCTGGATGCGTTGATGATGAACTTACCTCCGAACAGGTTGAGCAACAGATGAGGGCACATCAGGACAGCGTGCGTGACATTAGCTACACGATAACCATGGCAAGCAACAACGAGACCATGGTCATGGACTATGCCTACAAACATCCGAACATGATTCGGGTGGAATACAAGGAACCCTTTGAAATAGCCGGGCAGATCATGATTTCAAACGGTACACATGGGCAGATGTACGATCCTATCAGGAATTTAGTCAGAGTAGAGGCCATTCCAGAGTATGCGCAAAGAAACGCATCCATGAATGCTCAGCTCATCGAGGAGGTTCTTGATACATGTGTAATTGTTCCGAATGGAACGGGACCCGTTCTGGGACATAGGTGTTACAGAATCACAGCAACTCCAAAAGAAACGGGCATGCGCATACCCATATTAATGGAGATGTGGTTCGATAAATGGAGCTGGATGCCGGTGAAGATCGATACATACCAGAACAATGAACTGGCTATGAGCATGGAGTATCGGGACATAAAGCTAAATACCAATATCCCAAACAGCACATTCGAATTCGAGATACCGGAAGGCGCAACCGTCGAATTTACGGAAGAGACGGAGACACCTGTGACTATGACCATCGAAGAGGCGCAGGCAGAGGTCTCGTTTGAGATCAAGGAGCCAGTGTATCTGCCGCCGGGTTACGAGATGGCGAGTGTCAGGGTTGCCCCTGTTTCGGCATCCGAGGACGGCGTGATCCTTGTATACTCCAATGCTACCGATGGAAATGCTCTATCAGCACAGCTCACAGCGGTTCAACTGGTCGAAAGTGCATACAACGAATCCGCAGAGCCGATGGCGTCACCTGAAGGCGATAACGAGACGATCACGGTTGGCGACGGATACGACTGCACGATGACGACGATGGAAACGCCATTTGGCAAGACCGTGGTGCTTCAGTGGAATGATAGTGCGTGTGATTACATGCTTGCAGGCTCGCTTGACCGGGAAGAGATGATCAATATCATAAACTCGATCTGATCGGCTCAACGCCAGTGTTGGGTCGGTTCCACCGGAGGTTTATCATGACCGACACAATCAGAAAATCCAATGAAATCGCTATATCCTGTTGTGGTAAAATCGAGTCCACACAAGCGGTAAAAGTCACCGGATTTAACCACAGAGGGCACAGAGAACACAGAGTTTTTAAACCGATCCTCTGTGTCCCTCTGTGTCCTCTGTGGTTGTATTTCCTACTGATGTCATTTATGTCAGTCGCAGTGTTGTGCATCCAACTGATCATTACAGAAATCGCTATATCTATAAATTTTGCCGCAGAGCACGCGGAGAACGCAGAGGATCGGATCGGTCTTAAAACTCTGCGATCTCTGCGGTGATAAAACACTCGGATTTTTAGACAGTGCCATCATGACCATCTACGAACTCGGCGAGACCGCGGTCGTCAGAGCGATCATCCGGAATCTGGATATCGAATTTGAGGACTGTGCCGTAATCGATCTTGCAGATGCCGAATATCTGGTTGCAACCACGGATATGTTCCACCGGACGACCGATTTTCCAGAGGAGATGAGCGCATGGCAGGTCGGATGGATGTCTGCGGCAGGCACCTTAAGCGATATCGCCGCGATGGGCGCGCACCCCTGTGGACTGCTCGTATCGATCGGGCTTCCTGACCTTCCGCCGGCATTCGTGAAATCGATGATCAGGGGATTAAGTGCTTGTGCACGCGAATGCGGCACAGCTATCATCGGCGGGGACACGGATTCGCATCAGGAACTGACGATCTCTGGAACTGCGCTTGGACGTGTGCGAAAGGATCAGATCCTCCGGAGGCGTGGCGCGCAGGTCGGTGATCTGGTCTGCGTCACAGGACACCTCGGAACCGCAGGCGCCGGCATGAGAGCACTGGAATTGGGGCTGGCTGCGGATGATCCGGTTGCGGTAAAGAAATTATTCGAGCCGATTCCACGCATAGCCGAGGGGATATCGCTTGCAGAGTCGAAAGCGGTCACCTCGATGATGGATAACAGCGACGGGCTTTCCGTATCGCTCTATCAACTGGCAGAGGTGAATGGATGCGGGTTTACGATACATGCAGACTCGCTTCCGGTGCTGCCGGGACGGGACACTGGCCAGGATCTCGATCTGGCACTCTATGCTGGCGGGGACTTCGAGTTGCTCTTCACGGTTGCGCCGGAGAGACTTGTGGATGCCAGGAATGCGTGTGAACTAACCGTTATCGGGGAGGTGACGTCGGTGGCAGGGGGGATAACCCTTGATAGAACGAGAGAGATCGAGCGAAAAGGTTATCGATCATTATGATGCCAAAATATAATTATGCTCACGATAGCCAATGTCTCGAGGGTCTTTGAATCAGAGAGCGGACCGGTCGAAGCGCTTCGGAATATCAATCTTGAGGTCTTTGACAAGGAGTTTCTCTGCTTTATCGGCCCGTCCGGATGCGGCAAGACGACACTCCTGCGGATCGTTGCCGGGCTGGATCAACCAACCTCCGGAGAGGTGCTCCTTGAGGGCAAGACGATAAAATCGCCAGACCCGGAGCGGGGCATGGTATTTCAGGAGTATTCGCTATTTCCGTGGAGAACGATAATCGATAACATCGCTTTCGGGCTGGAGATGAAAGGGGAGCCAGCGGAGGAGCGGCGCAGAATCGCGCTGAAATACCTGGAACTGGTCGGGCTGGAAACGTTCGAGCGCAGTTATCCGTATGAGCTTTCAGGAGGGATGCGGCAGCGGGCTGCGATTGCAAGGGCGCTTGCGAACGATCCGAAGGTGCTCCTGATGGATGAGCCGTTCGGATCGGTCGATGCCCAGACAAGAAACTTCCTGCAAGGCGAACTGCTGCGGATATGGGGGGAAACGCGAAAGACTGTGCTCTTCATCACACACAGCATCGATGAAGCGGTCTATCTCGCTGACCGGGTGGTCGTGTTATCTGCAAGACCCGGGCAGATCCGCGAGATCATAAAGGTCGATCTCGAGAGACCGCGACTGAGGACGAGCGTTGAAGTGAATGTGATACGCGAGCGTCTCTTAGGCTTGCTCGGGGAAGAGCAGGCACGGGGATGCGGCGAGACGGTATGCTGGACTGGCATCTGATCGAACCTGCTCAATAACGGTTGAGTTTTTGGTAGTGGCACAATCTACGATAGTTTATCACAACATGCAGAATAAGCAAATGTGAGAACGGGTGGCTTGATGAAATCCGCGTAATCCGCGTTAATCAGTGGCTAAAAACTTTTGTCAGCCACTGACTGCGACAGCAGCGGCGAAGCCATTAACACAGATGAACGCTGATCACTGGTCTTTTGGTGTGTGTTTAGCGAGGCTAAAAAACCACAAGATTTCACGAGATTAACACAAGAAGATGATGGTCTTTCTCGTGGAAATCTGTGTAATCTTGTGGTTAGCTAAATATATGCCATTAACTATCATGGATTGGTACACTGCCGAGTTTTTTGGTATTCTCACCGCAGAGAACAGAGAGCCCCCACTCCTTTTTCTCCACGTACTTCTGACTCACCGCGCGGACTTTGCAACCCGCTCGAGGCTCTGCTTCTGGTTGATCGAATAACTCCTCACATCATACGATGCAGCAGCCATGATCTCATCGGCGAGACTCGTTATCATAGATCGCTTGCTCTTGAATGCGGAACGGCGCGCCCCTTCGGCGATGAACCGTAGAGCAATATCCACTCTGCGCTGGGGCGATGTATCAACAGCCTTCGGCACAGCGATCCCACCGTATTTGAGACGGACAACCTCCTCCCGGGGTCCTGCATTGGCGACGGCATCGACGAGAGCCTGGGCCGGGTTCTGCCCGGTCTTCTCATTGATGATATCGAATGCGGATACGACGATGCTGTAAGCACGCTGCTTTTTACCTGTGTTCGCCGCTTTCTGCATGATCCTGTTGATCAGCCGTTCAACGATCGGTACACTGGACTTGTTGAACTGCTGACTGCTGTGTTTTCCGCCGGTATGGAGCACGATTCTCGGACTGAGATCTACATACCTCCTGATGCCCATATCCTTAGTTTCGACCTCTGAGAGGTCCCATTTGCCAAATAACTTATCCATCTGATCACCTGATTGGTTTCTCTCTCCGTCCGATCACCATCTCGTGAAGCGTCACGTCGTTTACAGCGGTCACCTTGAATCTGACACCAGGCAGGTCGCCCATGGAACCTGACATCATTCCGCCGATACGCTCGACCGTCACCTCGTCGTGCTCGTCGATGAAATTGATCGCGCCATCTCCCGGACAGAACGCGGTAACCTGCTTTCCATTCTTGATTAGCTGTATCCGGACGCACTTCCTTATCGCGGAATTTGGCTGCTTTGCCTCGACCCCGACCTTCTGAAGCACAATCCCTCGCCCCTGCGGAGCACCGCTGAGCGGATCTGCTTTGATATTCAGGCGGAGAGCGCGGCTGCTGTAGTTACGATCACTCCATCTGGATTTCTTTCGGTCTTTTTGTAGTTTGCGAGCTGCATATTTTCCTTTGCCCATGTTATTCCTCCTCTCTTGATCTCGAACTTAAACCTTATCTGATGATCACGTCGTCGATGTTATGATGCCGCTGCGCGAGCATCCGCATCTTTTCGATGTTTCTGCCATCCCTGCCGATCGCAAGCCCCTTCTCGTTCGGGGGAACGTCCACATACACGATCCGCCTTCCGCCGCGCAGCACCCGTTCGACCCCAACCACCTTCGCTGGCTGCGCCGCGTTCTTCATAAACGTTTCGAGGTCGTCGGTATACTCCACAATCTCAACTGGCTTGCCGAGGGATTTTTTGACCCTGTTGATGTGTTCGCCGTTTCTGCCGATCGCAAGCCCCATGTCGCCGGTTCTGACCACATACAGTACCCGATCGCCTTCATCGATGCAGTCTCGTGCCGTAGCTCCTGTGAGACTCTCGAAGAGCGCGATGTACCTGACACCTTCTGTGGTAAGTCTGATCTCACCCACGCTTATCCCTCGATCCCGGATGGTGTCTCTACCGCTTCTGAGAGCTCCAAGGTTTCCAACGTCTCAAGAGTTTCAGAAGTTTCCGGTGTCTCTTCGGGTTCGAATATCGTCAGGATCCCTGAATCCCCGGGATCGAGGATGGTTAGCGCAGCAATGTTAAACGGCTTCCCGCACGCAATGCCGAGGTCAATGCCCATCCCAGGGTATTCTATAATCGCGGTGTTGGAATCCTGTATCTCCGCCCTCATACGAGCGGGGCAGTTTGCAGCAAGCACAACCGTTGTATCGCTGTTATTTTTTACGGCATCCCTGCTTACGTTTGATCCGATGAGAACCTTGCCGGATCTAATTGTTTTTCTCAGTGCTTTATTTAGATCGATGTCCATTCATTTCAACTCTTTTTTTTTGAACTGTGGTTTTATTGAGAAGACTGGTGTGTCACTCTATTTATGCGTTTGGTGTGCATCCACAGCCGCCGCAACAATTCTGGCAACTCCGTGCTGATCCCAGTTTCCTGAGTTGATCACGAGGTCATATACCCTCGAATCATCGACATCGATGCCGTAATACTTCTCATATCGCGCGGCTTCGCATAACTCCCGCTCCCGGATCTCTGTAGCTGCATCCGAAAGTGATGTCCCCTCGCGATGCGAAACCCGCGCTGCCCGAACGTCCTGCGGTGCTGTCACGAATACAGCAAGATCAGGCTCTGCCATCCATGCCGAGAGCCTGCCCTCGAGAATCACATCCGCAGCCTCACCTCTCGCATCCGAGGCGATCTCCTTCTGGAACCGGTCGATCTCCCGGTCGATCTCCTCGTTATCTAAGGCGGATGCTCCAAACTCCTCAAGCGTCAGTCCCCTCTCTTTTGCCATCTTCCGGAAGATGTCGCCTGCCGAGACAACCTCGACACCGATGCGTCTCGACAGGATCGCGGATACCGTGCTGGTTCCGCTTCCGGGCAGTCCACTTATCGTGATGATCATTAGTATCCGGATTGTCTCATGGATATTTAGCCATATCGGGAGTAAGGTGTTCGAAGATACTCTGGTTAGTGGTGGGTTGTCAAACTGGACACAATCGAAATCTCCGTACTTCCGCAGTTATGCTACTTATTTTTGTGAGATTTTAGACTGTCGAATTCATGTCAATCTCATTAATATTCAATAATTCAAGTTTTTTCTCGCAAGAAATGATTATTCTTGGATCTTTCATCTCCTTGCCGATTCCCAGCGCGTTTTCATAATACTCGATCGCTTTTTCGACCTGCCCCAGATCGCCGTAAGCACTGCCGAGATTTCCGAGCCAAACTCCTTCG
>Ga0209121_10005888_pt1 | contig 10950 bp, 10 predicted proteins | sample Cruoilmetagenom3_FD_187292 | JGI IMG/M metagenome (GOLD analysis project Ga0209121, IMG submission 187292) | Oil polluted marine microbial communities from Coal Oil Point, Santa Barbara, California, USA - Sample 3 (SPAdes) (version 2) | ecosystem: Environmental > Aquatic > Marine > Oil seeps ...
TGTGTGCCAGATTTTGCGATGCTTTTGAACGAGGCTGGCGATGATTCCGATGGTGGAATAATCTCTTGATACTAGAGCATAGCTCTTAAGAATGAAGTGTCTGACATCAGCTCCTATGGTGTCAGACATGGTTACTAAGGGCTCAAAGCGGTCATCCAGATGATCTCGTCTTGGTGTCTACTTTGAAATGCTGATTTGGACCAAATGTCAGAAAGACTAAGACCCACACTGAAAAGTGCGGGCCTCATTTTGTGGACCAATGTATTTATTGGCGGATATCACTATACCCCCGGAGCGAACTCCGGCCTTTTCGTAATAATAATTCGTGACCTTAATCACGGTTGCCCATAAAACGCAGCAGGAACAAGAACAGGTTGATGAAGTCCAGATAGAGGCTTAGTGCGCCCGAAATGGCCATCTTGCCAGCAATGGCTTCGCCGTCTGGCATGCCACGTACCTGCAAGTATTCGTTCTTGATTTTCTGTGTGTCGTAGGCGGTAAGGCCCGCAAAGATCAGCACACCAAGCGCGGATACTGCGAATTCCATCGCCGCACTTTGCAAGAAGATGTTCACGATCGATGCAATAATCAGGCCAACCACACCCATAATCAGGAAGCTACCCCAAGCGGAGATATCCTTTTTCGTGGTGTAGCCGTAAAGGCTAAGGCTTGCGAAGGCGATTGACGTTACAAAGAAGGTCTGCGCAATCGAGTACCCAGTGTAAACCGCGAAGATAGAGCTGATCGACAGCCCCATCAGGCCAGCAAATGTATAGAAGAACATCTGCGCACCGGATTGCGACATGCTGTTAACGGCTTTTCCGAAGAACAGAACCATGCCAAGTGGTGCGAACATAATCACATAGGACAGCGGTGCGGTGAACATCGCTTCGATCATACCAACAGATAAGATGCGTGTTTCCTGGCCATTGATCGCGGCATTCAAATCCGAGCCAACCAACCAGGAGATAATTCCCGTTACAATCATGGCCACAGACATGAGGCCATAGACCTTGTTCATATGTGCCCGTAGACCCGCATCGATTTCCGCAGTGCGGACACCGGCACCAGCGCGACGGACAGTTTCGTATTCGGCCATTAGACCCTCCATTAGTAAACCGTGACGCAGCCCGTTTGAACTGCACGTTACCCACAAGATATTGCCATTAAGTTAACAGTTTTCAAGACAAAACCGCAAAATATCTGTATTTATTCGCGGGATCGTAGTACCTGCGCGGGTCTTGCATTCAATGGACGCAAGGCAAATGCCAGTCCTGCCAGCAAGCTCGCCAAGGCGCCGCCGATTACGATTGCGGCTGCGGAAACCACCTCGAAGGTGAAATCCACCTCCATTACGAAGGTCATCACCGCATATCCGGCCACGCCCCCAAAGGCGATGGCAATCAACCCTGCTGCTGCGCCCAATATGCCTGCGCGCAAGGCAAAACTGCCCAAAATTCGGGCCCGTGTGGCCCCTAGTGTCTTTAGTATCGCAGCTTCATAAACCCGCCTACGTTCACCTGCGGCGGCCGCGCCGATCAACACCACGAACCCCGTTACCAAGGTTGATACTGCCCCCCAGCGAATGGCCGAGGCTATTCCGGTTAACGCCGCTGTCACCTGATCAATCGCATCGCCAACACGGATCGCGGTGATGTTGGGGAAGGCGTCTGCGACTTCGCGCAGCAATGCGCCCTCGGCTTCGGGGGCCGCGTAGACCGTGGCAATGTGGGAATGCGGGGCATTTTCCAGCGCTGCCGGATTCAAAACCATAAGGAAGTTGATGCCCATGCCTGACCATTCCACATCCCTGAAATTCGTGATGGTGGAGGTAATATCCCGCCCCAAAACGTTAAACGTGATCTGGTCGCCGAGAACCAGCCCCAGTTCTTCGGCATCATCGGCAGTAAAGCTCATCAATGGCGGGCCGGTGTAATCTTGTGCCCACCACTCGCCCTCCGTCAGGGCGACGCCGTTGGGTGGAATGGCGGAATAGGTGATGCCGCGATCGCCCTCTAGGGCCCAGTGGTTTCCAAACACCTCCTTGGCGGGGCGCCCGTTTACTTCGGTAATCATACCTTGCAACATTGGTGCAGATTCAATCTTGGTGACATCCTCGTTTGCGTTAACCAATTCCACAAATTCGTCGCGCTGGTCATTTAGAATATCGAGGAAGAAATACGCAGGGGCGACCGTTGGCAGCTCCTCCGAAATGGCGGTTTGCATATTCGCATCGATCTGCCCGACTGTGGCCAGAACCGATAACCCCAGCCCAAGCGATAAGATAACCGAGGCCGTTTCGCCCCCCGGCCCCCCAACCGCGCCGAGCGCAGAGCGAAGGGCAGGGCGGCCGCGTGCCAGTCGTGATCGCGCTAGCCGTGCTGCGATATACTTCGTTCCGCGTGCCGTAATCGACAAAGTGCCAAGGGCCATTATCACTCCGAACGCTGACCATAGTGCCAGTTTCGGGACGGCGGCAAACCACGTCGACAACCCGACCAGCAGTGCAACCAATCCAGCAATAATCAGCATATAATACCAGCGCGGAAACTTCTGCCCCTCATCAATTTCATCACGGAATAGCCCCGCTGCGCGAATATCAATCGCACGCGCCAAAGGCCAAAGTGTGAAAATCAGCGCGGTTAACATCCCGTAAATCGCGGCCTCTACAATCGGTTCCCAGTAGATCGTGAAATTGGCGGGCACAGGCAGTTGCTGCGCCAATAACGGCCCTACCAGAACCGGAATTCCTGCGCCCAAAATCAACCCGATGGCAACGCCCAGCGTGGCCAACACGCCGATCTGTGTCAGGTAAATCGCCAGAACCATCGCGCGGCTTGCGCCCAGCGTTTTCAAAACGCCGATAGTTTCGTTCTTGGTGCTAAGATACGCGCGCACCGCTGCCGAGACCCCGACGCCGCCAACAGCCAGCCCCGCCAGCCCGATGATTATCAGGAACGACCCGATCCGTTCAACAAATAGGCTAAGGGTGGGGGTGGCGTTGCTCGAATCGCTCCAGCTCATACCTGATTGCCCGAACACTGTTTTTGCGTCGCTCGCCATTGCCGTCTCGTCGGCCCCATCCGGTAAGATCAGGCGATAGTGCGAGTTAAACAACGTCCCTGCGCTCATCAGCCCACTGCCTTCAAGCGCCACGGTTTCAACGATCACCCTTGGCCCAAGGTTGAACCCCAGCGCTGCGCCGTCCGGCTCGTTTGTCAATATGGCCCGAAGCTGAAAACCTGCTGTGCCAAGGCGCAAAATATCGCCAATCTCCGCCCCAAGGCGTTCAAGCAGCGCTTGTTCCGCCACCAAACCCGGCAGTCCATCCGTCATAGCTAAAGCCGCAGACAGGGGCATATCACCGCTTAACCCGACATCGCCATAGAGCGGGTATTTCCCGTCGACCCCCTTGATTTGCACCAGACTACGTTCGCGCGTGGCACCATCGTCAAACATAACCATCGAACGGAAATCAACGATTTGTGAAACCTGTTCGGCGTTTTCATCCATCCAGGCCAGTTCAATTTCGCTGGCCATGCGATAGGTGAATTGTATCGAGACATCGCCGCCCAATATCGCATCTGATTCCGCCTCTAGCCCTTCTTCGATGGCCATTCGGACCGACCCAACGGTCGTGATCGCCATGACTCCAAGCGCCAGACACAGCAGGAAAATCCGAAACCCTGCCAACCCGCCGCGCAATTCGCGAAAGGCGATGCGAAACATCACGCTCATGCGTCGATCTTTCCGTCGTTAAGCTGGATAATACGGTCGCACCGTTCGGCCAGCCCTTTGTCGTGTGTGACCAGCACCAGCGTGGATCCGTGCCGGTCGCGCAAATCAAACAGCATCTCCATAATTGCCTGGCCGTTGCTGCTGTCCAGATTGCCTGTAGGTTCATCCGCCAGCAATATCTCTGGTCGAGGGGCCGCCGCACGTGCCAACGCAACCCGTTGTTGTTCCCCACCCGACATTTGTGCTGGATAATGATCCAACCGATCGCCAAGCCCCACGGCCTGAAGCTCTGCCGTAGCTTTGCTAAATGCGTCACGATCCCCCGCCAGTTCCAGCGGTGTCGCGACGTTTTCCAAGGCTGTCATCGTCGGGATCAGGTGGAAGGATTGAAAAACCACCCCCATATGATCGCGCCGAAACCGCGCCATCTTATCCTCGTTCATCGTCGTCAGGTCGTTGCCTATCACTGACACACCGCCGCTCGACGCATTTTCAAGCCCCGCCATGATCATAAGCAGCGAACTTTTGCCCGAACCACTCGGGCCGATCAAACCAAGTGTCTCGCCCTTCTGGACAGTCAGGGAAATTCCCTTCAAAATATCGACAGACCCGGCATTGCCCGAAAGCGTTAATTTCATATCGTTCAGGGAAATCACAGGAGACGTCATTTGTTTAATACCTTTGTTCGCAAAACCTATTCTATGGCATATGGGCTTTTGTCGTTCACACACAAGCTGTTGGCCGCAACGATTTTGGCGGTACTAACCACACAAGCCGCGCAGGCCGAAGACACATTTACGATAGTCGCCTTTGGCGATTCCATTACCCGTGGTTATGGCCTGCCCGAGGATCAAGGCTTGGTTCCGCAACTTCAGGCATGGCTACACGCCAACGGTGGCGAGAATATCGTGGTCTTGAACGCCGGCCTAAGCGGTGACACCACTGCGGGCGGACTGGCGCGTATTGACTGGACGTTAACCGAGGAAGTGGACGCCGTGATAGTCGCACTTGGCGGGAACGACATGCTGCGCGGGATATTCCCGACATCGTCGCACGAAAATCTGGACGGGATCGTGGCGCTTTTGACGGAGCGTGACTTGCCGGTGTTGCTGGTGGGCTTGCCCGCACCATCCAATTTTGGCCCCGAGTTCAAATCGGAGTTCGACGCCATGTATCCGGCCGTTGCCGCCAAATATAACACCTTGTTGTACCCGTATTTTTTCGAAGGTTTCGGGGCCGCACACGATACCGATGCGATACGGCAGTATTTGCAAGATGACGCCACCCATCCGAATGCAGAAGGGGTGCTGTTGATTGTTAACGATATGGGCCCGATGGTTCTGGAACTGGCGCGTTAATCCGCAACTTTTGACAGGATTCCCAACGCCTGTGCATGTAGGCGTGCATTGCTGGCCGCCAGAATCCGTCCGCCATTATGCGCGGGCCCGCCTTGCCAATTGGTCACCACGCCGCCCGCCGCCTGAATAACGCCGATAGGCCCCTGAACGTCATAAGGGTTCAAGCCTGCCTCGATCACCAGATCAATCTGGCCCATTGCCAGCAACGCATAGGCGTAACAATCCAGCCCGTAACGGGTCAGTTTCACGCTGTCGCGCACGGCCTCGAACCCGAGGCGCTCCGCATTGCTGCCAACCTCGGGGAAAGTTGTCATCAGCGTCGCCTGGCCAAGCGTTTGGCAATTGCTGGTGGTAATGTCACGCGTTTCGCCACGCGTGGTCAAGTTGGCCTGCCCGAACGCCCCGATAAACCGTTCATCCATGTAAGGTTGGTCCACCACCCCCAAAACCGGCCCGCCCCCCGCATCGAGCCCGATCAGCACACCCCAAGACGGGATGCCGCTGATAAACGCCCGCGTGCCATCTATAGGGTCGATCACCCATGTTAGGCCAGACGTGCCCGCTTTGTTGCCAAACTCCTCGCCCAGAATGGCGTCGTCAGGGCGGCGCATAGCCAGAATATCCCGAATTGCCAGCTCCGCCTCGCGGTCGGCGATTGTTACGGGGTCAAAACCACTGTCGAGCTTGTTGTCCGCTTGCAAGGACTCCGAACGAAAATACCGCAGTGTGATTTCCCGCGCGGCATCGGCCAGCGCATTAGCCACATCCAACAGCTCGTCTTGTTCGCTTTGTGAAAACATAAAAAAACCCCGCGCGTTGACCTGAAACAGGTTTCCGCACGGGGATTTCATATCTTTAGGCGCCCGTCAATCGATCGGCGCCATTTACGCCAAAAATCGGAGCAGCAAATTTAAGCGGCAGTGTCGCTTAGGACACGGGCCAGATCGAACAAACGACGGCGTTGCTGTTCAGGAATCGCATAATAGGAGCGTACCAGTTCCAGTGCTTCTTTATCCGCCAGAAGATCACCCTTCAGCTTGTCAGCCGAGGTTGCTGCGTGAACCATATCTTCCTCGCTTGCATCAACCCCTTCAAAGAAGAAGCTGATTTGTACATCAAGGGCCGCTGCAATGTCCCAAAGACGGGAGGCGCTGACGCGGTTCATGCCGGTTTCATATTTCTGGATCTGCTGGAATTTAATTCCAACGATCTCGCCCAGTTGTTGCTGGGTCATGCCAACCATCCAGCGACGGTGACGAATGCGTTTTCCTACGTGTACATCTACAGGGTGTGTCATTTTTTTGCTCCAATTCATTTATACTCTACGTAAGGTAGATGCATGGAGCGTGCCAACATTTTTAAAGTTGTTTTCCGAGATATGGCCATTTAGATAAGGTTGGGAAAATAAATTTATAAGGCATTGATAATACTGAAAAAGAAACTTCACGATTTCGTGATAATATTATCTGCGGGTGGGCGGAAATTATTTAATTTGAGATATTCGCATTTTGCGAACCTTCAATCTTGGGTGTTTTGGCGTTTTGCAAGGCAGGTTGCAAAACGCCGTATTTTTGATCAGCCTTCCAGCTTCTTCGCTTCGCGTTTACGCTCGTGCGTATCAAGGTGACGCTTGCGAAGGCGGATGTTTTTTGGCGTAACTTCGACCAGTTCATCGTTGTCGATATAGGCAATCGCCTCTTCGAGGCTGAACCGCGTCGGGGTCGTTAGAACAACCGCTTCATCTTTACCCGATGCACGGACATTCGAGTGCTTCTTGCCCTTGACCGGGTTCACTTCAAGGTCATTACCGCGCGAATGCTCGCCGATTATCATGCCGCGATAAAGTTTCTCCTGAACGCCGATGAAGAACTTGCCGCGATCTTCAAGGTTGAACAGCGCGTAAGCAACGGACTCGCCGTCTTCCATGGAAATCAGAACGCCAGCGCGACGGCCTTCGATTTTACCCTTGAACGGAGCCCAGTCGTGGAAAATGCGGTTGATAACGCCCGTGCCGCGCGTATCCGTCAAGAACTCGCCGTGATATCCGATCAGGCCGCGCGATGGCACATGGGCCACGATACGGGTTTTGCCAACACCGCCGGGGCGCATCTCGGCCAGCTCGCCTTTGCGCTGGGTCAGTTTTTCGATCACAGTGCCCGAGTATTCATCATCCACGTCAACCGTAACTTCCTCGACAGGTTCATGACGCACACCATCGATGTTGCGGAACAGAACTTGCGGACGCGAGATTGACAGCTCGAACCCTTCGCGGCGCATGTTTTCGATCAAAACACCCATCTGCAATTCGCCACGACCGTGAACTTCGAACGCATCGCCGGTTTCAGTGTCGTTTACGCGGATCGCCACGTTGGATTCAGCTTCCTTAACCAGACGGTCACGAATAACGCGCGACTGAACCTTGTCACCATCGCGACCCGCAAGCGGCGACGTGTTGATGCCGAAAGTTACGGTAATGGTCGGCGGATCAATCGGCTGCGCCTCGATCGCTTCGGTGACGTCTTTGTCACACAGCGTATCGGCCACGGTCGCGGTTTTCATACCGGCAATCGCTACGATGTCACCAGCTTCGCCCGCGTCAATCGGGGCTTGTTCCAGACCGCGATATGCCAGAACTTTTGTCACGCGGAAGTTTTCGATCAACGTGCCGTCGCGCGACATCGCTTTGATGTTGTCACCAGCTTTAACAACGCCGGATTCAACACGGCCTGTCAGCAGGCGGCCAAGGAATGCGTCGCCGCCCAAGGTTGTGGCCAACATGCGGAACGGCTCGTCGCGGTGGGCGATCTGTGCCGGGGATGGGACGTGCTTGATAACCAGCTCCATTAGCGCGTTCAGATTTTCGCGGGGGCCTTCCAGTTCGTTATCAGCCCAGCCGGAGCGACCCGAAGCGTAGAGCACAGGGAAATCCAGTTGCTCGTCATTGGCGCCAAGGTTGGCGAACATGTCGAAACATTCGTCAAGGGCGCGGTCAGGCTCGGCGTCGTGCTTGTCTACTTTGTTTAGAACCACGATAGGGCGAAGGCCAAGGGCCAGCGCTTTGGCGGTTACGAATTTCGTCTGTGGCATCGGGCCTTCAGCCGCATCGACCAGAAGGATAACGCCGTCCACCATGGATAGGATCCGCTCAACCTCGCCACCGAAATCGGCGTGGCCGGGGGTGTCTACGATGTTCACACGAACGCCGTTCCATTCAACCGAAGTCGCCTTGGCGAGAATAGTAATTCCGCGCTCTTGCTCAAGATCGTTGGAATCCATCGCGCGTTCCTGCTGGGATTCGTTTTCGCGGTAAAGGCCGGATTGCTTGAGAATCTCGTCCACCAGAGTGGTTTTACCGTGGTCAACGTGGGCGATGATAGCGACGTTACGCATATCCATGAGGCATATCCTTTGAAAATAAATGCGGGGCAGCCCATCAGACAACCCCGTTCGCGCACGACATAAGCCTTTACGCAGCGTTTGGCAAGAAGATGCTTGCACCTGTGCTGTTTGTCACGCCAAATAGTTTGAGTATTTATGCAAAGGAGAAGACCATGCGTGCCATGCGGATACACGAACTGGGGCAGCCGATGACTTTGGACGAGGTTTCACTGCCCGAGCCGCAAGCGGGGCAAGTGCGGGTGCGTGTTCATACCTGCGGGATCAATTTTGGTGACACGCTGATTGTGCAAGGCAAGTATCAGGAAAAGTTTGATCTGCCATTTTCGCCGGGCATGGAGATCTGCGCAACTGTCGATGCTTTGGGCGACGGGGTTTCAAACCTGACCGTTGGCCAGCGGATTGCTTCCTATAGCGGTGTCGGCGGGCTGGGGGAATATGCCTGCATTCCCGCCGCAACCTGTGTGCCTGTGCCGGATGGCATGTCAGACGTAGACGCAGCGGCGTTTTTGGTAGCCTACGGAACCAGCCATGTGGCGCTTGACTATAAGGCTGGCCTGAAAGCGGGTGAGACGTTGCTGGTGTTGGGGGCCTCGGGTGGGATCGGACTAACTGCGGTGGAGCTGGGCAAGTTGATGGGCGCAACTGTGATTGCTTGCGCGCGCGGGGCTGATAAGCTGGCGGTGGCCAAGGCGGCGGGGGCGGATCATTTGATCGACAGTTCTTCGCAAGACATTCGCGAGATCGTTAAATCCTTGGGCGGGGCCGATGTGGTTTATGATCCTATCGGCGGCGACCAGTTCAAAGCAGCGTTGCGTGCGTGTAACCCCGAGGCGCGCATAATTCCCCTTGGTTTTGCCAGTGGCGAGGTCCCGCAGATTCCTGCCAACATCCTGCTGGTGAAGAACATCACCGTGATCGGGTTTTACTGGGGTAGCTACGCCAAGTGGAAACCGAGCGTCCTGACGGACAGTTTTGTGCAACTATTCCAGTGGCACGCCGAGGGGCGCTTAAAGCCGCATGTCAGCCACGTCCTGCCGCTTGAGAAAGCTAACGAGGCGTTGCAATTGCTGATTGACCGAAAGGCGACGGGGAAGGTTGTGGTACGGGTCAGTTAAAAGGTTAACGTCTATTCCGCTGCTCTTAACGCGACTGGTCCATAAGCCTGCCGCACCAGGTTTGCCAATCTTTCGGCCAGCGCGAGTTGCGGGCCGGCGGCCATATACATATTGATGTTGAAAAGTGGCAAGTCCGGTAACGCCCCGTTGTGCGGGATAACCTCTAGGTGATGATCAACAGTGCCTTCCAACGCCGCGTGAATCGCCAGATCGGCGGAAACCGATGCTTCGACCGTGCGGACGGAATCGGATTCGACCGCCATTTCCCAAAGGATTCCCGCGTCGTCCAAAGCGCGCTGGGCGTAGCCACGAAAGGCGCAATCATGCTCGAATGCCAGACGGGCAGGGCGGGCCTTCCAGCAAGTTCCCTCCGGCGATCCAACCCATAACATCTGTGCGCACTGCAAGGTTTCACCACCGCTGTCTAGTTGGGTTTCCGTGGTCAGGATCATATCCACCTCGCCGCGCGCCAACTGGCGTTTCAAGCGGCTGGTATAAGAGGAAATCAGGTTAACCTTGATGCGCGGGTATTCGATGGCAAACCGTTGTAATACCGTGGGAATATAGGGGTATATGATGTCAGATGGGACGCCTAAGGTGATCTCGCCTTTATAGGCCTGATCCGTCATGCGGGCCCAAATTTCGTCGTTCAATGCTAAAATCCGGCGGCCATATCCCAGCATTTGTTCGCCGTGCGCTGTTAAGGCTACCCCGCGGCCTGCGCGTTCCAGCAATCGCTGGCCGATGGATTCTTCCAGCCGTTTGATCTGCATCGAGACCGCCGATTGTGTCAGGTGGAGTTGCCCCGCTGCGCGTGTCACGCCGCCGGTTTCGGCAACGGTTACAAAGGCGCGGAGGGCGGTCATATCCAGGTTTCTTGGCATATCAAAATCCGTGATGTGTTGCATGAAAAACATTCATTTTTATTATTAATCATGTTCTGACATATAAATCAACATTCCTGATAGGAATTAATAAACTCATCACAAAACCCAATGGAGGGCATCATGCACAGCGCAACTATTAAAGCACACACATCGACAGGTATTATTTCGACAACTACGGCCCTGAACTGGGTGGTCCAGTGCATTCGCGTGGCAAACCAACGTCGCACATTGGCCAAGCTAAGCTGGAGCGCGCTGGAAGATATCGGTGTTTCCGAAGCGCAAGCTATGCGCGAAGCACGCAAGCCATTCTGGGCTTAAAGGCACATAAGTTCAGATAGTTAAGTTAGCGCCTGCCTTGGTAAATAAGGTGGGCGTTTACAGTATCTGGTCCAAAAACCGGTCTGTAATATCCCAAACCTGTGTCTGGGTTTCAGGTGTTTCCATCCAGACTTC
>Ga0209121_10005891_pt1 | contig 10946 bp, 13 predicted proteins | sample Cruoilmetagenom3_FD_187292 | JGI IMG/M metagenome (GOLD analysis project Ga0209121, IMG submission 187292) | Oil polluted marine microbial communities from Coal Oil Point, Santa Barbara, California, USA - Sample 3 (SPAdes) (version 2) | ecosystem: Environmental > Aquatic > Marine > Oil seeps ...
CCCCTTACGATATGCTCAATCGCTTCCAGATAGTCCTCGTTCCTCTCCGTGGCCATTGTGCGATTAAACTAGAAACTGATAGAATAAAACTACAGGCTCCACACCCGTCTCCCCTTGTCGGCGAGGCCGTATAATCTGCAGGCACTTGCATTGTCAGATGCGCATAGGTTCGCCGACGGGCAGAGTGCGCAGGCCGCAGACGGCTTGTTTGCCCCAACAGTCATGGCCTTTATGTAACCCATCCTTTCCAGGAGCTCAAGACGGCCCTTCAGATCGCCAGTACTGATTCCGAGCATCTCCGCCATCTCGGAAAGCCCGAGACCGCCGCCCTTCAGGAGGCTTAGTATCTCTCTTATCATCGTCTATCAGCCCAAGGTGAACCTGCCCCTCCACTTCAGGAAGCCCAAAAAGGGCAGGACTGCAAGGTAAATCACCGGTTTCAGGTCGTCCAGCGGGGTCCACCCGTCAAAGTCTTCGCTCCCCAGGCCGTAGGCCGAGAGGGCGTCACTGCCCATTATAAGCAGGTAGATTCCCGCAAGCACCAGCGTTATGACGATTCCGACATAGAGATAGGCGACGCCCTCCCCTACGCCCGAGTTCAGCTCCTTGACGCCGAACAGGAAGATAAAGCCGACCACCATGAGCATGAAACCGCCCATGATGTCGGCTGGGACGAACAGGGCCTCGTTCAGACCGGACTCGTACCCGATCCCCGCGACAATCTGCATAAGGCCGAAAAACAGGTACAGGACCGCTACAACCGCTGCAAACACAACCCTATTATCCATATCCTTCTTTATCATTTTAAATCACGCATATCCCAACAGTATACCTCCCTGATAGATTACGAATGCCAGTATCCAGGCGAGGCCAATCCCGTAGAAGATCGCAAAAAACGTCCATCTCCAGGACCCGGTCTCCTTCTTTATCACGCCGACGGTCGCGACGCACGGCATGTAGATGAGTGTGAATACCATAAGCCCCAATGCATTGAGCGGGAAGAGGGAGGGATCGTTTTGGAGAGCGTCCGTCAGTGCGCCTTCACCTTCGCCCACCCCGTACAGGACACCCATAGAGCCGACTATTATCTCCTTTGCGACGAAACCGAACAGCAGCGCCACGGCTATCTTCCAGTCAAAGCCCAGCGGGGCGACCAGGGGCTCCAGTACATGCCCGAGCATCCCGGCGTAACTCCCCTCGCTCCCATACTCAACGCCGCTTGGGAAGCTGGCCAGGAACCAGACTATTATTGCGCCCAGCAGTATTATCGTGCCCGCCTTTTTCAGATACATGGAACCGCGCTCCCACATGTGCAACAATGATGTTTTTACTGTGGGTCGCCTGTAGGGTGGAAGCTCCATAATGAACGGGGCCGGAGTTCCCTTGAAGAATGTCTTCCTCAAAAGGAGCGCCGAGAATATCGCCACGCCCACCCCAAGCACGTACATGGAGAATATAACCATCCCCGCCTGCCTCCCGAAGAAGGCCCCGGCCAGCAGCACATAGACCGGCAGGCGCGCACCGCATGAGATGAACGGATTTACCAGTATGGTTATCATCCGATCCTTTCTGTCCTCTATAGACCTTGTGGCCATGATTGCGGGTACGTTGCATCCGAGGCCCATCAACATCGGTATGAACGACTTGCCGTGCAGTCCGAGCTTATACATTATGCGGTCCATTATGAAGGCCGCGCGCCCAAGGTATCCGCTGTCCTCCAGGAACGCAAGCAGAAGGAACAATATGAATATTGGCGGTATGAACACCAGCACGAAGCCGACCCCGCCTATTATCCCGTTGCCTATCAGGGAGCCGAGCAATCCCGGAATGGACGTCGCAACGCCCTCCGCAAGAGATGCGAAGAACGTGTCGATTATGTCCATGAAAGGGGTTGAAAACGTGAAGGTCAACTCAAACGCCGCCCACATGAGGGCCAGGAATATGGGTATCCCGAGATACTTGTTGGTCAGCACCCTGTCTATCATATCGGATTTTGTGAACCTCTGAACGCATCTGGTGCACACCTGCGGCAGGACGGCGTTGACGACCTCGTAGCGCTTGTCGGCGATTTCCGCCTCATATTCCTCTGTGTTTACTCCCTTGAGTATCTCACCGACCTCCTGCTTGACAGGGCTCCCCTCTACCCTTTCCAGTATCCTCTCGTCGCCCTCGAGCAGTTTGATAGCAAGCCACCTGAGCGGATACCTGCTTGATAACTCCATGTCTTCCTCAAGGACCTTCTCCAGCCGGGTTATGTCATTCTCTATCCCCTTGCCGTAACCTATCTCGTGCTCGTGGTGCGGCCCCTTTTCGGCTTCTTTGATTACCTCCCTAATAAGGTTTTCTACCCCTTCCCCGGTGTTCCCGACCGTTTTCACGGCCGGCGTCTCAAAGAACTCGCGCATCTTCTGCGTATCGATAACATCGCCGCGCTTCTCTGCCATGTCCGACATGTTCAGGGCTATCACCACGCGGGAGCCGAGCTCGAGCAGTTGGGTGGTCAGGTACAGGTTCCTCTCAAGGTTCGTGGCGTCGACTATGTGGACGACCACGTCCGGCTTCTCCTCCACTATGAAATCCCTTGCGATGACCTCGTCAATGGAATAAGCGCTCAGGCTGTATGTCCCTGGCAGGTCGACGACGTTTATCTCAAGACCCTCAAACACCCTTTTCCCCGTCTTCTTCTCGACGGTGACCCCGGGCCAGTTGCCCACCTTCTGCCGGGCGCCGGTTATCGCGTTGAACAGCGATGTCTTGCCGACATTGGGATTGCCCGCCAGCGCGATTGTTATCCTCTTCATGTTTTCTCCGATTCACACTCCTCAACCATAATCTTCATGGCCATCCCCCTGCCGATCCCGAACTTGCAGCCGTTGACATCCACGATCACAGCCCCTCTATCCGACCTGACGATCTTTACAGGGACGTTTTCATTAAAACCCATGTCCATCAGCCTTCTAGCAAGGCCTCTCCCGGCGGTGATTCCGACGACACAGCATTCCTTTCCCACCGGCGCCATGGTTAACGGCATTCTCGGAGTCATGATGTTTTGACGATAATCCCCTTGGCCTCCCTCTTCCTCAGAGACAGGTTATAACCCTTCACCCTGAATTCTATGGGGTCTCCCAGAGGCGCCCTCCTGATGACCTCTATTTCCGCTCCCGGTATGACCCCCATGTCCATAATCCTCCTTCGCGCGGAGCCTGCGCTGACTCTAATCACCGTAGCCTTATTGCTGGTTTCCACCATGTCGAGAGTCGTTTCAGGCATTTTTCGCTATATTACAGGGAACAAGTATATAAGGTTTCGGTATACCGAAACTAGTTTGCTGGGCAGAATCTAACAGCTTCAAATGTTTATAATTCACTTCTTCTTAGGCAAGTCCAGCTCCAGGTGCAGCTCCCTCAGTTGCTTTCTGCTCACATCGCTGGGCGCGTCTTCCATGAGGCTCTGCGCGGCCTTGTTCTTCGGGAAGGCGATGACCTCGCGGATGGATTCATTGCCGGTCAGCATCGCGACTATCCTGTCCATGCCGAAGGCGATGCCGCCATGGGGAGGGGCACCATACGTGAAGGCGTCCAGCAGGAAGCCGAACTTCTTCTTGGCCTCCTCTTGGGGTATGCCCAGGGCGGTGAAGACCCTTTCTTGTATCTCCTTCCTGTGTATCCTGATGCTCCCGCCTCCCAGCTCCACGCCATTGAGCGCGAGGTCGTAGGCCTTGGCCTTCACCTTCGTAGGGTCTGAATCCAGGTGTTTTAAATCCTCGTCCTTGGGCGACGTGAACGGGTGGTGGACGGCCATGTGCCTCCCCTCGTCTTCGTCCCACTCGACCAGCGGGAAGTCGTGGACCCAAATGAAGTTGTGCTTGCTGTCGTCCAGGAGTTTCAACCGCTTGGCCAGCTCTACCCTAAGCGCGCCCAAGGCGTCGTAGACTATCTTGTGTTTGTCCGCTATGAACAGAAGCAGGTCGCCCTTCTTGGCATGGGTCCTCTCTATTAGCCTCTTCTGGACCTTCTCGGGGAAGAACTTGACTATGGATGACTCCATCCCACCCTCGGCCATCTTGGCCCACGCGAGCCCCTTCGCGCCGTATATGGAGACGAACTGCGTGAGCTGTTCAATATCCTTTCTGCTGAAGCCTGCGCAGCCCTTCGCGTTTATGCACTTGACCGCGCCGCCCCTCTCAAGCACGCCCTTGAAGACCTGAAAATCGGAGTCTTTGACTATGTCGCCTGCCTCGATAAGCTCCAGCCCGAAGCGCGTGTCCGGCTTGTCGGAGCCAAAGCGCTCCATTGCCTCATGGTATCTGATGCGCGGGAACGGGATTTTGATGTCCTTGTTGAGCGTGGCTTTCCAGAGATGTTTCATCAGCCTCTCCATGATGCCAAAGATGTCCCCCTCTTCGACGAACGACATCTCCACGTCTATCTGTGTAAACTCAGGCTGTCTATCAGCCCTCAAATCCTCGTCGCGGAAGCACTTGACGATTTGGACATACCGGTCAAAGCCAGACATCATCAACAGCTGCTTGAACAGCTGCGGCGACTGCGGCAGGGCGTAGAACTTGCCGGGGTTGACCCTGGAAGGCACAAGATAGTCGCGCGCGCCTTCCGGCGTGGACTTGGCCAGCATCGGCGTTTCAATCTCCAAAAAGCCCTCCTTGTCGAAGAAGTCCCTGACAGCCTTGACAGCCTTGTGGCGCATGATGATGTTCTTCTGCATCCCCGGGCGCCTAAGGTCCAGATATCTATACTTCAGCCTGATGTCCTCGTTGAGGTCTCTCCTGTCGTCTATCTCGAACGGCGGCGTTTCGGAGGTGTTGAGAATCTTGAGTTCCTTTACGTCCACCTCTATCTTGCCCGTCCTGAGCTTCGGGTTTGCCATGCCCTCTGGTCGGGGTGCCACCTTGCCCTTGGCCTCTATGACATATTCGCGCCTGAGGGGTTCAGCCTTTTTATGGGCCTCCTTGGACACCTGTGGGTCGAAGCGGAGCTGCGTCAGGCCGTACCTGTCTCGGAGATCTATGAATATGACTCCGCCGTGATCCCTCCGGGTGTTTATCCAACCCTGCAGGACAACCTCCTTCTTCACATCCTTGTCGCCCAGCTCACCGCACGTGTGTGTCCGTCTCATTTTCTCTTCTTTTGGTCGACCTTTTCCAAAGGCCGTTCATACTCGATTTCCACCTCGCCTATCAGGTCTTTCAGAACCTGGACGGTGCCTTCATCTAGAGGTTTATCAAATATAAGTTTTAAAACCTCCTCATCACCGGGCTTGAACACCTTGTTCATCGCCACGACCTTGTTCGGTCTGGCCAAAGACTTGATTATGAACTCCCTGTCCGCCCCCCTATTCAGCACGACCACCCTCCTGCCGAGCTTCTTGGCGAGCTCGGCGGCCATCGTCCCCCCGCGGCCTATTATCTTTGGGACTTCCTCATCGGAGGCGAGTATGACCAGCTTGTTCTCCAGGTCTATGATGGACTCATAACCAGTGGCCTTGTGCCCAGCGAGTATGGTCGAAACAAGCACGTCCAGCTCGGAGACCTCACCCCTCCTGACCCTTCTTTCACACTTAGAGCAGAGTATCCCTGAGGACGCGCATTCGTCACAGATGGGGAAAGCCATGTGCCCCCTATTTGCTCACCACTATGTCGATGGTAGAGATGTTTATCTTCCCCCCCTCGTCCGCCTTCACTTCCTCTGTGTCTATCTCTATGTTGATTATTTTCGTCCCTGACTCGAAGCGGTTCTTCAGGAGCTGTACGACGTCAACCGCCTTGCTGATGCTCCTGCCTCTCGCCTTCATGTGTATCTCCTTCTCACCCTTGTTGAACTGGGTGATGGCGGCCATCACATAGTTTATGACTCCTTTTTTGCCCACATAGACGACGTTGTCGTCCATCCTCCTCTTCTTTCCGCCCCGCTTGTCATCTCTGTCCCTCTTCACTTCTGCGACCTCTCGCTTCTTCTCTTCAGCCATGTTCCCCCCTATTGTTGACACTAGCTCTTTAGAAACCTGTAAAAATAGCACCACAAATCGTCTCTATATCCCCTACTGCCACTTTCACCACCAGAACTAGCGTTAGTTATTAAGATTGAACCTATAAAAGTTTATCAGACATCGAACTCCTGCAGATAGGCGATGTCCAAATGCCCCCTCTTCTCATGTAAATGGTTGAGCTGCCACTGGTAATGGCGATAGTCGCGGAAGGCATGGTAGAAGAGCCATATCGACACGGCCACGAACCCTATCCCTATGGCCAGGAATCACTCGTAGTCGGCGTCGGAGAAGAAGCGTATGATTAAGAACCCAAAGGCGGATATCCCCAAACCGAGCTGGGCGAGGGCGATAGCCGTGCGCCCCTTCGAGAGGAGGGTCTGTCCTTCGACAGCAGTATGCTTAATGCGCTCGGGTTCTTCTGCATGGCATTTTCCTCGAGTTGCTCTCGGTATTTCATCGCCTCCCTTTCTTGTAATCTGTCAGCATGTCCTCCAGGTCCCGGAGCCTGACCTCCTTCCTCCGGCCGCATGCCCTTTCGATATCTATACTCTGGGCGAAGAAAAGCCCCTCCCAGGAGGTTATGTCCAGCTCACCCACGCCACACGTCGGAGCCAGGGAATCCACTTTTACAGGCGTGATTATTGTCCCAACCCGCCGACCCTCCAGGAAGCGTAGGCCCTTGCTGTCGTTGCCCTTGCTCCTACAGAGTATGAGGTCGCCCTTCTTGATTGGCAAGCCCTTGATGTCTAAGAAGTTCAGCGAGGGTACCTCCTTCAACATGACCAGTTTTCCCCTCGCGACGCTCACCATCAAATCCCTGGCCTCCCTTGCTGCCTCGCGCAGTATCGCCTTCGGCGACCTGGGCCGCGCGCGGCGCAGGCCCTGGATCTCCTCTTTGAGCTCGCGGTTCTCCCTCCGGAGGGCGCCAAGCTGCGCGCGCAGCTCCCTGCATTCGTCGCCGCCCTCATCAGGCGCCATGATGTCGGAGACCTTCTCCCCCTTCAGCACCCTCGCCTTCGTCCTCCCCAACTCCTCGAGCACCTGCCTCTCGACCCTGCGTATTTTGTTCTGGAAATGGTAGTAGGCGTAGACGGCCGAGGCCAGCGCGTCCCTCTCGTGGTCGTTCTTGGTCTTGCTGCGCGCGGCCAGCTCCCGCTTCTTCTCCACCAAGAGATCGCTGTCCGGCGTGAACAGCCGCGCGCCGAGTATGCTCGCAAGCTTGTTGGTCATGGGCGGGACTACGGCCTTGTCCGTGGCGACAATGGCAGCCTTCCCGACCGCAGCTATCTCCGTTATTATCCCGTCTATGGCCAGGTTGCGCGCGCTCTTGACTTTGAGGACATGGCCGTCTATGTCCAGGAACGCAAGTCCGACCGTGGTGCCCGGGTCTATGCCGACTATGAGCTGCTTTTCCACCCTCGCTCTAGACCTCCCTTATAAGCGCGCAACCAGGGCTGACTTCCACAAAATGCGAGGCCGTCTTGCCGTAGGCGGAGCACTGGTTCTCCGGCTTGTCGTCCACGTCCTGCCGCGGGTCGTGCGCCACGTCACACACCCATCCGGGCGCTATCTCGTTCGACAAACAGGGCCCGTCGCTCAAATCCGCGCCCCCGACGAGCTTCTCCCTGCACAGGGCTTCGCAGGCGTCCCTGGGCCTCACTGGCTCCCCGCTCCCCGGGTCCGTCCCGGCGTACACTTCCTGCGGATTGGCTGGCTTTTCAGCCTTAGGCTTCTCAGGCTCCGGGTTGCCATACTCTATCCAGTAAGCTCCTATTAGAATCAGGGCGACCACTGCCCCCACCACTACCATGCCTTTCATTATCACATTACCTAACGGCGGCTAGCATAAAAATGACTGCTTTTTTATTTAGGCGCGGGTTAAACTATCATGGGCGAGGAGTCAGATTGGGTCGAGACCGGGAGGACCGAGGAAGCAACATTTGCATCCCTGGGCAAGGAAGGAAAGATCGTGGCCAAGGGCAAGGAGTGGAAATCGAAGAGCGGCTCCTGGGGCAACCGTTTCTACTGGAACCTATATTACGAGGGCAAGAAGCTCCAAATAATAAGCGGCTTCTCGGGAGAGAAAGTGGGCAGCATCTACATGCCCGAGATGCTCTGGCAGCCTGACAGTGAGGTCTCATTAAAGAAGTTGGGGGGCAACAGGTTCGAGCTGAAGGAGACGGTGGACGTCTCCTACGACTTCCACATCGACGACGACATGGACATGCCCATCGAGATGCTCTTTGACCTCAAGAAAATGCAGGTCAGCGTCAAGACGCACCAGTTCTTCCTGACAGACGATAATCTCGCTTAATCTGCGTAAGCCTTATTCTGTCACCACCCACTAACGCTAAGGCATATAAAAATAAAAATAAGAAAAGACTAGCCGGAATCAGATTCCGGCCAGGTACGTCACTGTAGTCAATAGCATCTCAGGCGTCTGGCCCGGGTCGTATGCGAAGTACATGACCGTTCCCAAACCGCTTCCGCCCTCGATTATTGCAGGCACTGTCCCCTCGCCTACTGTGTCGATGGCGTAGATGACCTTGCCCTGCGCGATGACCTTCCAAATCTGTGAAGGCATCCTCAACTGCGCGCCGATCAGCTTGATCCCCTGGGCTATCGGGTGGTTGATGTCCGCTGGCCTCAAATCTGAACCGTAGGCCACGTCCTCCCAACCTGCCCACTCACCAATCAGCTCAGCGGGGACTGGTATGCCATTGCCTGCCGGCCAGGCCCATCCTGCGACGTTCGTATACTGGGGATGTTTCGAGCCCGCGTTGCCCACAACTATAAGCTTGCCGCCTGCATCGACATACTCCTTGACTGCCTCCCTAGTGTTCATGTCGAAGTAGGGGTCGCCCTGTAGTATGACGACCTGGTAGTTTCTCAGCATCTCAACCGTTATGAAATCGGGGTCGAAGTTAATTGGGTAGTGTATCCCCTTCATCTGGGCCTCTTTGCCTCCCAGCGTCCTCATGACGTCTGGAGACGCAACGCCTATTACAAATACATTCGCCTCACCACCGCAGCCTATCGGTATAATACAGGGTATCACTCCAAGGAACTGCAGCACAAAGAATGCAATCACAATCAACAGAATCAAAGGCAGAACGCCCTCGATGCTGTGGAACCTCTTCCTGCCCCCCGAAGGCATATATGCATACGGGTCTGCTGGATATGCTTCCATTTTAAATCAGTTTTATTATTTGTGGGTATATAAAAATCCGAATACTTTAAGCGATTAAAGAATAAAAACCAGGTATACCACCCAAGAGGACAAAACCCTCCCGTTTCTCGGTTTTTTGTTCCCCCACCCTCAAATTATCCGATGGATCTGGAGGTCTCTCCTACAGGGAAGCTGGCAGGCAGGATAAAGGCGCCTCCTAGCAAAAGCTACACGCATCGGGTCATAATACTGGCCGGGCTAAGCAAGGGAGCTGTCAGGATACGCGACCCGCTGCTCTCCGCGGACCCGCTGGCGACCGTGGAGGCCGTGAGGGCCGCAGGCGCGCGCATAGAGGAAAGTCAGAACGCCCTCAGAGTATTGGGCAATGCTGGCCACGTGGAGGCCCCGGAGCTCGTGGACGTCAAGAACAGCGGGACCACGATAAGGATAATGTCATCTGTGTTCTCCCTCTGCGACAAGAGGGTCACACTCACGGGTGATGCGTCCATACAGGAGCGCCCGATGGAGCCGCTGCTGGAGGCGCTGGAGGGTGTGGGCGTCAAGACCACGTCCAAAGACGGCAAGCCGCCCATATCAGTGAAGGGCCCCATGAGGGGGGGCACCATAAGGATAAGGGGGGACGTCAGCTCGCAGTACATCTCCGGGCTCCTAATAGCGTGCCCGCTGAGGGGCGAGGACACAACCATAGAAATAACCACGGAGCTGAAGTCCAAGCCGTATCTGGACTTGACGTTGGATGTAATTGCCGACTTCGGTGCGAAAATAGAGAACGAGGATTACGAGCGCTTCCTCATAAGGGGCGGCCAGTCATACTCCAAGGGCGAGTACGTCGTGGAGGGCGACTACTCTGGCGCCGCCTTCATGCTGGGCGCATCGGCGCTGACCGACTCCGCAGTCACTGTCACGAACTTATACAATGAGTCAAAGCAGGGCGACCGCTACTTCCTGGACATCCTTAAGATGATGGGCGCGGAGGTCAAGACGCACAAGGATGAGGTGACCGTCCTGGGCGGGAAATCCTTAAGGGGTGTGGAGGTTGACTTATCCCAGACCCCTGACCTGCTGCCGATAACTGCGGTCATGTGCGCGCTCGCCAAGGGCAGGAGCATCATCTGCAACGTGGAGCATGCGCGCTTGAAAGAGTGCGACCGCATAAGTGCGATGGCCAAGGGTCTCATCAGCATGGGTGTCAAACTGGAGGAGCGGCAGGACGGTCTGGTCATCCAGGGTTCTGACACACTGAGGGGGGCCAAGGTGGACGGGTTCAGCGACCACAGGATAGTCATGGCACTAGCGGTGGCGGGACTGAGGGCCGACAGGCCCACAAGGATAAGCGGTGCAGAGAGCGTCAGCGTTTCTTACCCTGGATTCCTTGATGACTTGAGGACGCTGGGGAGCCGATGTAGCGCACTTTCTTGAGAGGGCTCATGGTCATTATCTTCTTTGCCTGTTCAGGGTAGCTGGCTATGAACCTGAGCTCGTCCGCGCTGAGGGCCTTCTGCGTGTGGACATTGGCGTACCTGGCCAGCTCGAGTATCCTCTTTGCGTCCTCGTCGTCTTTGAACTCGACCTCCAGCTTGCCGTAGACGTTCTTGAAGCCCTTGATGCCACTGTATTCCCCGACTGTTATCTTCCTGCCGGTGTCGATTATCTCGGGTTCCCCCCTCCCGAGCTCCTCGAAGTTGTAGAGCTCGTAGTTCTTTCGATCCTTGAGGGCGCCATCTGCATGTATCCCCGATTCGTGGGCGAAGGC
>Ga0209121_10005893_pt1 | contig 10943 bp, 7 predicted proteins | sample Cruoilmetagenom3_FD_187292 | JGI IMG/M metagenome (GOLD analysis project Ga0209121, IMG submission 187292) | Oil polluted marine microbial communities from Coal Oil Point, Santa Barbara, California, USA - Sample 3 (SPAdes) (version 2) | ecosystem: Environmental > Aquatic > Marine > Oil seeps ...
AATGTTCTCCTCCACCTTGGTGCCGAATCCCGGGATACTTGCTAACTTATGCCATTTCGCAGCCTGCTCCAATTCCTCTATATTCGAAATACCAAGCTCTTGATGCACCTTCGCGATCGTCTTCGGCCCGACACGCGGGATGGCCAAGAGCTCAAGCAACTCCGCAGGCACTTCTCGCCTCAGTTCTATATGCTTCTTGCAATCGCCGGTTTCTGCTATCTCAACGATCTTCCTCGCGATTCCTTCTCCTATCCCTGGTATTTTCTTCAGTTCTTTCACTCCGCCTCGCTCTGCGATCACCTTCAAGTCTTGCGTAAGTGTTTCGATCGTCAGAGCTGCTTTCCTGTACGCCCGTATCTTAAACTGATTCTCGCCTTGCACTTCCAGAATATCTGCAATCTCACCAAAAATCCGCGCTATGTCGAGGTTCAGCATTTTTTGGTATAGCTAAGTTGGTCGTGAAGATATTTATAAATGGCTATTCATTCTTTCTTCAAACGATCTATCCCCTCCAAAAGCTTTTGATAACGGTGAAAAGGCTTATCAATCTCCTTCAGATGAGTGTGATGGAGAAGGGACCACCGTGAGAAAAGCGAAAGTTTAGATAACTGTACACAACCTACATGCCCCTTCAATAAGAGCCAACCCATCGAAGTATCCTTCCAATGACCTTATGTCAGTTCCTAATTTACTTTATAGAGATTTATCGAAGGTTCGTCATCTTTGTTGAATATCTGCTAGTGGTGTTCTTGCCTTAGGATTTGGTGGAAGGTCTTTTAGATATTCGAAAAGACCCAAGATGAAGATGTTCTCGTAATCCTTCGAATAATCACTTTTCCAATTTTTCTATAAGCCTTTTAATATTAAAGTCACTTGTATTCACTTCATGCTCCCAAATTCTTAATACATTAAATCCCATATCTTCCAAAGCATTCGTGATTTCTTTGTCACGACTGACATTCTTTCCAATCTTTTTCGTCCAATATTCCACATTGCTTTTTGGGATATGACCGTGTTCTGGGCAATTGTGCCAAAAGCAGCCGTCAATAAAAAGTATAGCATTGCTGTCCTTTAAAAATACATCAGGGTTTCCTGGAAGGTTAGGGTGCATAGTATGTTTTATTTTATTCCCTTTTAGGGCATTATGGACTTTCCTTTCTGACGTTGTCCATTTGCTCCTTATCCTAGACATTATTTTGCTCCTAACCTCGCTTGAAAACTTGTCAGGCATAAATAATAATAGATATAACCTTCCATTAATAATTGTAGGTGTCAAACATGGAAGTGGTGTCGCTGTTCTCTGGTTGTGGAGGCTCTGACCTTGGTTTTGAAAAGGCAGGCTGCAAAATCATTTTTGCAAATGACATAGACCCGCGGGCGTGCGAGACTTACAGCGAAAATTTTGGTGTTGAGCCTGTAAATTGTGACATAAGAGAAATAGAAAAAATCCCAAAAGCAGACATTTTGATAGGATGTTACCCATGCCAGGGGTTTAGCCTATACGGGAAAAGGAACAAGGAGGACCCAAGGAACTTCCTATTCCTTGAATTCTCCAAGGCGCTTAAGCAAGTCGATCCTGATTATTTCATAGCAGAAAATGTAAAAGGTCTTCTTTTCGGATATGGGAAAGAAATGCTGAGGGGGATGCTCATAGCCTTTTCCATGAGAGGTTACAGAGTCTACTGGAAGCTCATTGATGCAAAATGGTACGGAGCTCCCCAAGATAGGGAACGGGTCTTCATTGTTGGGGTAAAAAAAGCGCTTAAAAAGGATTATAATTTCCCAGAGGCAACTCATGGGGAAGGGCGTAAACCATACGTAACTTTAAAAGAGGCAATAGGCGACTTGCCTAAGCCAAAGAAGGGTGAATACTTGGAGGGATCTTACTCATCCCACTATATGTCGAGGGACAGGAGAAGGGAATGGAACCGTACTAGCTTCACAATACAGGCCAGTGGTAGGCACGCGCCATTGCACCCATCTAGCCCCAAACCAATAAAGGTTGGCAAAGATAAATATATTTTCCCTGAAGGTAATAGGAAAACACGAAGGCTTTCAGCTAGAGAGTGCGCTAGAATACAAACATTTCCCGATACATTCCGGTTTTCGGACCGATTGGAAGACCAATATAAACAAATTGGAAATGCCGTGCCCCCACTTGTTTCCCAAAAGTTTGCAGAATCTATCCTTTTCATGTAGAGAAAAAATCCTTGAATTATGCTTCAAAATGGATGCATATTTATGTTCTGTTGTAATTTGTTAATTATGGTCGAAAATGTAGGACCTGCTTTTGAATTTGTCAATTTAATGTTCCTGGAGGAGACGGTAAGGGTACATGGCATAATCAGGGATATAGTCCGTGCTTCAGCGCTAAGCGTAGGAAAAAAAGTAAGGATAGCTTTCTTTTACCAAAACGACTCATTTGACGCTGTTATACCTTACTGCTTGGAATTATTATACCAAACAAATGTTGTTTCAAGGAGAAACCGTTACCGTATACTCTTGTTTTGTGGGAGGCATTATTCGGTCCTTAAAGAGATTTACAAAGACACATTTTTTGGCTCAGGCAATTTTTGCAACAATTTATTTGGGCTTGGTGCTGTCACACCAAGCGGCAGCATTAGGGGGGAAAAGAAAATATATTCCCATGGAAAAAAAAGCACAAAAGAATGTGAAGACAAATTTCTGTTTTCGAGCAGCTACTCGTTTTTGCCAGAAAGTGACATAGCCAAAACAATTGCAGCGGTTGTTATACTTCCCCCATCGTTATCCAACATGCACAAAATTCCACAAATATGCCAGTGGTGCGAAGAAAATGGGGTACCTACGATTTCCATATTTGACCCATTTCCCACCGCAAGAAAAATAAAATTTTACGGGAGCATGGATTTTATCGCATATGGGTGGAGCATTGGTGAATTAGAAGATGCTGCTAAATCCGCACCTCTGGAATCTTCAACACCCATTTCTAACCCCAAAAGGCTTTTGCTCCTCTCTGAGATGGGGGAGGTCGATTATACAAAAGTTTCTGACCACGTAGCCTCTCCATTGTTCAATTCACTTAATTCTGCCCTCACAGAGGCACATAAAAAAATGGGGCGCAACTATTATGATAAGGACATGCTTGTAGAGGCGGCATCCTTGTCCAGAAGGCTGGCAGCCCTTTCATGCCCTCTGCTTGATTATGACAAGGAGTATTTTGGGTCAATGTTTAGGAAGCCGCTTTCTGAGAGGGTTGACAATTTCATTAGCATGGTGAATGCAGCAACATCAATGGGCGGGGTGTCTTCGGAGATAGGAAAAGCAGCACATTATCTTGTGGAAATAAAAAAAGAGCTGGCATGCTCAAACCCAAAATTCAATGAATTGTCAACCCAAATAGGCAGCCTAATTTCAAGCGGTCTTAAAGCAATTGTGCTCATACCAACCCAAAAGGAGGCAGATGCGTTTTCAAAAGCTCTTGCAAACCTGAAAATCCCAATAACAGAGAATGACCGTAGGAGTGCAGGCATAGAAATCAGGAGTTTTGGCGCTGACAGAAACGAGCTAGAAAATTGCGATCATGACATGGCTTTGCTTTCAACATACCCATTCCGGGATAAAAAATATCTTGTCTCAAAGCTTATTGCGAAGAAGGCAAAGATATTCCTTTACCCTTGCGAAATCAGTGACTACATGTTTTTCAGCAGTCTATACAAGCAAATTGAAGAAAAATTCTTTACAAAATCCCGGAGATTAGAAATAAAAACTTTCCTTTCAGGCAAAGGAGATTTAACAGACATTAAAATATCGAGAATAACGAGGCATGAGGAGAAGGCCGAAGCTGAGCTGGAATATGGGACTATGAAGCCTAAAGACATATTGTCTGTCCTCACTGATATTGAAATGAGCCTAGATGTCTCGGCGCCATCTTTGTTCCAAGAATCCGTGAACAAGGAAATGATAGCCAAAGCAGCTGGCGGGGAAATAAAAACATCTGGGCTGCTAATAAAATTCCATACAGGGGATAAGCTCTATGTAAGGGAGGAAAAAACTGTCCAGGTGCTGTCAGCTTCAGACGACGTTGTTTTTAAGATTGCAAAAGACCTAGAAGGGGGGGAGACTTTGATTCTCGTAAACAGGGACATGCGCATGAGCTTGAATGAGCTCATTTTGGAAAAAGCCGAGGAATACCCGAAGCTAAAAGTGCTGAAGGTAATGGTTGGTCTTTGGGTGAATGCCCTTAAAGAGGGGATGATTCTGAAAGGGGACGATGAAGCTAGGCTTCTGGAAAAAATGAATGCAATGGGCGCAGGGATTAAGTCAAAGTACACTATAAAGCATTGGATAAATGGTGAGGTTATTGGGCCTAGGGACCAGAAAAATATTTTAAGGATTGCAGAGATATATAATTGTGGGAGTCTTGGTGAGAATGCAAAGGCGATTGTCGCATCAATCACACAAATGAGGGGGCTTAGAAGAATAATACTGCTGAGGGCAAAAAATGCCCTTGTGGAGGGGGAAAGCAAGGAAATCGAAAAGCTTGGCATCGATTTAAGCGATTTTGCCGATGCGCTTGAGTTTTTCAGGATAACATCAATTGAAAAAGTGGATGGGATCCCTATTGAAAGGCTTGACAAAATAGGAGATGGATATGAGATATAACCTTCCAGAAAGCATACCAAAAGGCAGGCGGGAAACCATAGAATCCATATTATCTGCGGTTATTTCGAATAACTCAGGTAAAGACTCACCGGTCGTCTGTGAGACCAAGCCGTCCAAAAAATTTTTTATGGGGACATTATCCCCTATACCAACAAAAGAGGAACTCATAACCTTTGCAAACAAGGTTTTGCCGCCTACGATCGGTCTTGAGTTTTTGGTAAAAACAGACTACTCAAAAGATGCAAAAATTTCAATCACCCCTTCAGGTTCGTTTTATTACCGTGCCTTCCCTGGATATGAAGGGCAGCTTGAATTTAGCAAAAAGGCAACCTCAGAAGGAGCTAAGAGCGCCCCATTAAGGGAAGAGTTCAAGAAAGCTGAGATTGAAGTTGAGCCAATTACTATACGAATTTCTGATGCTATTTCTAAATGCGAAGCTCAGGGGGAAGTTTTTGAAAGCCTTAAGCGTGAATGCGAGATGATTTGGGATGGGGCAAAAAAGGACCGCCGCTTTTATTTAAAGAAGAAAAAAAGCCGCTCCAAATGGCCAAGGGTGCCTTTGGATGCGCTTGACTCAAAAGGGGGTTATGAAGAATTCACAACAAAAAACCTTGGAAGCCCCCCCCCCCTGCCCATGGGACATGGGCATTAATTTAGAAGTTTTTGAAACTGAAAATGGCTGGAGGTTTATCGTAAGCTTCTCCAACTTATCACAGGATTCTGAAGACCCTACAATTGAAAACACGATCTTTGAGGCTGGGCTAAATGTCAAGCTTGAAGGGGAAACCTTTAAAAAATTTCGGCTGGACCAATTGGAAGAAAACTACAGGCATGACCGCCTCATTGAAGCGTCTGGAATTAATTGCAGCTTTAAATCCATTTCCGATTGCGAGCTGGAAACCGTCCACACGCCAATTTTCTTTGAAAAGCGCAGGGTGCCCGTTGACTGCGGCACTGACCTAACCTTTGATACGCTTTCAAAGGACCCTTTCAATTCACTTGAGAAAGTTTGGGAATTTTTTAAGGAGAAGCTCGAATCATTCAAGTCAAAATATAAAGACCGCATCGAAACCGCGGCAGAAAGGGAATCATTTGAATCTGACATAAAGATGGCGGAACGGGAGTTGGAGCGGCTCAATAATGGAATTAAATGCTTGAAAGAAAGCGGTGAATGCCTCAGGGCTTTCAAATTGACTAACAAAGCGTTCCTATACGCATCAAAGGCAGACAAGAAGAGGAAGTTTACATCCTGGTACCCATTCCAAATAGCATTTTTAGTCTCGCTTCTTCCAGACATTATGCACCCTTATTTGCCACAAGAAAGGCATTACCGTGAATTTGTTGACTTGCTCTATTTTCCAACGGGCGGCGGAAAAACTGAGGCGTTTCTTAGCCTTGCGGTTTTCCAAGCCTTTATTGACCGAATTAAAGGCAAGAGCTTCGGCGTTTCTGCATTAACAAAATTCCCATTAAGGATGCTCTCATTGCAGCAGCTCCAGAGAATAGCAAACATATTTGCCCAGGCAGAGCTTGTCAGGCAGGAAGAGCAAGACATTTGCAGCGATGAATGCGAATTCAGCGTTGGCTATTTCGTCGGCGAAAGCAGCACTCCAAACAAGCTAATATTGTATGACAAAATCAAAGGAAAATATTATGATTTTTTAGAGGAGCTTGAAAAGGACAAAAGCCTTTTAGAGCAATTCCAAATTTTGATGGAATGCCCATTTTGCCAAAACAGGTCAGTTGAACTTAGGGTAGACAAGGATAGAAGGAGGATTATACACGTATGCAATGCTGAGGGATGTAAAAGGGAACTGCCCATATACATTTCTGACTCTGAAATTTACAGGTACCTTCCAACTTTCATTGTCAGCACACTCGACAAGCTTGCCTCTGTTGGTCTGCAAATAAATTTCAGGAATATACTGGGTGGCATTAGGTACAAGTGTCCAAAGCATGGGTATTCGAGCTCTCAAACATGCATCGAGCATAAGTCTAAGAATTTCCCAGTTTGCACAACAAAGGAAGGGGAAATGGAAGCAGTGCCAAAAGGGGACTATGCACCCTCCCTTATTATTCAGGACGAAATGCACCTGGTAAGGGATGTCTGGGGAACATTTAACTCCCATTATGAAACCATGATAGACAAGCTTATTTCTGAGCAATCCAGCAACAGCAAGATCGTGAAAAAAATCGCTGCTACAGCCACAATATCACCGTTAACCTACGCTGATCATGTAAACGACCTTTATGTCAGGGATTCCATCCTTTTCCCTTCAAATCTGGAGCTCTTTACAAATGAATCAGAAGATGTTTCTAGGGTTATTGTGGGGGTCATGCCGCATGGAAAAACCCATATAAATGCAGTGGAAGAAGTTGTTGGTTCAGTGGCTGTAAATATCCAAAGGTCGATTGTCAATGGCAAGTTTTCAGAGGCGGACTCAAGGGACTTTTGGACAATACTGTCATACCACAACAGAAGGAATGATGCATACCAAATGGGAAGGTCCATTGGCACAAGGATAAATGAGAATATGATAAAGCCCTGCAACCTCAAGGAACTCAAAAAAGAGACATTGACAGGGGAGGTTAGCTTCAAGGAAATCCGGTCCATTATGGATTCAATTGAGCATGAAGATGACTTTAACAAAACCATAGACGCATTAATTGCCACTTCAATCATATCACATGGTGTAGACATCACAACCTTAAACATTATGTCTTTTATGGGAATGCCGCCCAACAATGCAGAGTACATACAAGCCCTTTCAAGAATTGGGAGACTGTCAACAGGGATTGCATTTGTTATTTTTAACCCAACAAGGGAGAGAGACCGGAGCTATTTCAAATACTTTATCAAATTCAACGAACTCCGTGACTTGCTGATTGAAAGCATTCCAATATGCAGATGGTCTGAAAATGCAATCGAAAAGACATGCCCTGGAGTGTTTATGGGTTCGCTGCTTTGCCATTTCGATTTCATTGCCAGGAGCAAAGGAGAGTATGGGGAATTGAGGTTCGTAGAGCCATTTAAAAACGCATTAATCGGCGAGGCTTTCCTCGATGAAGACCTGCTGGATTTTGTTAAGCAATGCTACCAGGCAGACAAAAGCGAGAGCCCAGAAGATATTTCAAAGCTTATTGATGAAAATGTATCCAGGCATATAAACTCAATTTTAGCTGTAAGTGGTCCCTCGGCAAAAAGAAAGTTCATTGGAATGTGCCTTAACCCTGAACCTTTGAAAAGCCTAAGGGACATTGATGCAAGCGTTCAAGTAACATTGACCACTGAAACCCATGCAGCATTGAAAAGCGGGAGGATATACACTACAAGGGGAGGGAGGGGCGATTAAAATGGCTACCAAGGAGAGCATTGCGCGGGGGGCAAACCAGACCCTTTTTAGCTTCCTCCCTGGGCAATTAGTTGAATACCCCGGAGCCAATGCCGTTGTCCTTGTAAAGAATTGGGGTTCCATCCCCTCAGAAATTCCTTCAAAAAAAAGGATTCTGGAAAAACTGTATAAAGCCGCAAACATAGAAAGGGAGGGTGGAACAAGGTATAGAAACGTTGACAGGGCATTTCCAAAGAGACCAGACATAAACTTATTCTGGTTTGGGGAACCGCACATGGTATTCTGCGATCTTTTTCCGCTTGTGTTTACTGAAGCCGACAACAACAGGGCGCATATATTCAGAAATGTCAGCGAGCTAAACCTATTTTTGAAAAAGTGGGATGGCGGAAAGCTAATGCAGCGTGACCTAGTTTTCATATCAGATGACGGTCAAGGAGATATGGAACAGCTCCAACCAATTGTTGACGTAAGAAAAAGACCCCTAAAGCTGGAAAAATATGGCGCTTCACAAGATGCATTGAGGTGGGTAGATGCCACTACTGGAGAAGTTTTGGGGCGAGTTTTTGGAATCTTAAATGGCAAGAGGATAAATGTAGGCACTCCAGCAAGGGCAAGGCGAACATTTAACCCGCAGATAATACTCCTGGTAAACATCAGGGAATATATCGACGTAGAAGACTCTGAAAAAGAGGCACTTGGCGCTTTAATACTTGCAAGGTACATATATGGCTCAGCCGAAAAGATGGGGCTACCAGAGGCGTTCGATAAAATTAAGAAAACTAAAGGGATGCCATTTGAAGATACTGCAAGAGAAATACTTGAAAAGCTTGGAATGGACTTCGACAGCCTTCCGGAAAAACAAAGGAAGGAACTGCTTTCGGTGGACAAAAGCGGGATGGACCAAGCAAAGATTGAAATGTCAAAAGTCAGGGGCACTTTTACGCAAGGCGAAATACTTACTGCCCTTGATGAGCTTTATGAATACTCTGAAACAGCAAACTCGAAAACAAAAGTAACCTTGCCTAAGATGCTCGAAGATGCTGACAGTGAAGCAAGAAAGGCAGCATACAGGCAGTTCATAAGCAAGCTAAATGACATTGGAATTGCCTCTGCAACTTATGTTGAGGATGTCCCCATTATAAACCTAGCTTACGGATATGTAAGGGGCGAGTTTGAAGCCAAAAAAACACTAAGGGTCTTCCCGACAGATGAGTTTGACAAGACAGGAAGCAAGGTGCCACTGTACCTAACGCAGATGAAAACAGAGGGGCTGCTCCTTGAATTTGACAGGAAGCGTATAATTGATTTTTTGGCAGAACGGGGGACAATAAATGAGCTGCCAGAAAAAGGGAAAGAAAAAGAGTGGTTCATCAAGAACATTGACCCCACATTGATTACAAGGTTCGCGGGAGTAGAAGAGGAGGGTCCAACTAAGGAGGTATTTAGCCTTATCCACACAATCTCCCATGCCTTAATGAAACAGATACCTGACCAATGCGGCATTGGCATTGATCAAATCGGGGAGGTGCTGTTCCCGAGCATACCTGCAATTTTGATTTTCTCAAGGGAGGTGGGCGAGTTTAGGCTTGGAGCGCTGAAGGACCTCTTTGAAAACAAAATCTACCCCTGGGTCGACCTGTCATTTAGGGCTTCAAGACCTGGCTCTTGCATTTATGATCCTGTCTGCTTTCATGGCGATGGGGCATGCCATTTATGCCAGTTCCTAAATGAAATTTCTTGTGGCTATTTTAACCAGGGTCTTTCGAGGCATATTGTTTTTGGGAGCAGAAGGAAAAAGACCAAGGGATTCTGGGACTGCAGCCTCAGAAAGTTCTAGATGCTTAAAATGGGAAAAACAAGCGAAGAAGTTGTCTCTGAGGAAGCAAGCAAAGCACTTATGAAAATAGAAGGCGAAGCATCCGGGAAGGACATCCTTGATAGAATTTCCAGCTTTTGTGATGCAAATGATTTCATGCTTTATGGTTTAATGGGTGCAGGGATAATAAAAGAAAAGATTGCACGGAAGAGGATTAAAGACTACAAGTTTGTCATTGACAAGGAAAAGACCAAAGACATCCAATTGTTGAGAGGGCTGCTGTTTGGCAGAACTGGAGCCGCCAGCACGCAGGAAGAATTCAACCTTGTTGCAAGCTTCCCCCCGCAAGGTGAATTCATGGCAATTAAGGGTTTTGAAAACCTATACCCCCGGCTCGTCAGGCTGCTTATTTCGGCTGAAAATAGAATATCAATGGTTAACCCCTTTTTTGACAAAGAGGGGATAGGAAAGATAATGCCATACATCAAAGGGGTTGCAGAAAGGGGCGTAAAAATTAGGATAGTTACACGACCAAAGCATGATGCCAGCCCGGAGCAGGAAACACAGCTCAGCCAGATGGTCGGTGAGCTTGGCGAAATGTGCCAACTCAAGAGGTTCGGCGGCGCGATTAACGGAAAGCCATACCACCTCCATGCAAAGTTCATGGTTTCTGACAGCAAAAGTGCTTATGTCGGCAGCGCCAACATCACAGAAACCTCATTAGGAAACAACGTTGAGGTAGGGATCATTTTTTCTGGCGCAAGGGCAAAGTCATTGTCGGCTTTCTTTAGCTTAATGTGGAAAAATTCGACCGAAGAATGAAACAGGTTTTTATTTGGAAACAGTTAAAACTTTCGGCTTCTTTTCTACTGCAGATAAAATTCTGATTTGTACCTATCATTTTCGCCAAATTCTGCAATTAAAAGATTTTTTTTGTTTTTTCTCTTTTTTGACGCTTTAAATTTTGGTCAAACTCTCCTTAAGTTTGTTGAGAAGCGTTTTCACCAATTGCAACCATAGCCTTCTTCTCCAACAATTTTTGAATACTTCCCCACTCGTGGTCCAACTTTAGTCTGTAATGAAAAGGGGGAAGGCTCAGCGAAAACCGCCGAAGATGAACCATTAAAAAC
>Ga0209121_10005895_pt1 | contig 10943 bp, 13 predicted proteins | sample Cruoilmetagenom3_FD_187292 | JGI IMG/M metagenome (GOLD analysis project Ga0209121, IMG submission 187292) | Oil polluted marine microbial communities from Coal Oil Point, Santa Barbara, California, USA - Sample 3 (SPAdes) (version 2) | ecosystem: Environmental > Aquatic > Marine > Oil seeps ...
CGAGAGTCAGGTCGTCTTCGTGGACGATGGTCTCGCGAGAGGTGCTGCTGTGATGGCGCGGTGCATGAACTCGCTTGGCGTGCCAAAGAACCCGATCGGTGGAAACCGCGGCGGTGGTTGCGTGCTTGCGGGGAGGATCGCGCTTCAGAATTCCGGATGATCCGGATGATGGTGTGGCGGGGTGAAAGATGATTAGTATCATGCCGGTCAAAAAGAGGTGTGAATGTTGGGAAATGAGCTTGATATAAAGACCCTGGAAACATGGCTCTGGGAGGCTGCCTGTAAGATCAGGGGGGAGATCGATGCTCCCAAGTACAAAGACTATATTCTACCACTCATATTTCTGAAAAGACTCTCAGATGTCTTTGAAGATGAGATAATGAAACTATCTGCGGACTATGGTGGTAGAGGTGTGGTCGAAGAATTGTTAAAGGGTGATCACAGTCTCGTTCGCTTTTATATGCCAGAAAAAGCAAGATGGAACAGTATTGCCATGCAGACAACCGGCATTGGAGAGTATTTAACCGATGCGGTCCGCACAATCTCCAGAGAGAATCCGAAACTTCAGGGTGTTGTTGATATAGTGGACTTCAATGAAACTGCCGCGGGGCAGAGGGTCATCAGCGATGATAAACTGAGAACTCTTATAGACGTTCTGGGCAGATACAGGCTTGGTTTGAAGGACGTTGAGCCAGATATCATTGGCAGGGCTTACGAATATCTCTTAAGAAAGTTTGCAGAGGGTTCGGGTCAGAGCGCGGGCGAGTTCTACACCCCGAGAGAGGTGGCTGTACTGATGTCACACATTCTTGATCCAGAGCCTGATAAGGAGATATATGACCCATGTTGCGGTTCTGGCGGTCTGTTAATCAAATGTTATCTGCGATTCAGGGAAAAATACGATAAAGACCCATCCATCGCACCTTTGAGGTTTTATGGTCAGGAGATTCTGCCTGCAACGTTTGCGATGGCAAAGATGAACGCATTCATCCATGATATAGAGGCGGAGATCGCTCTTGGGGATACGATGATGCGACCCGCATTCTTGAATCCGGGCGGTTCACTCGGAAGGTTTGATATCGTCACGGCAAACCCGATGTGGAATCAGAAGAGTTTTGCACAGGACACGTATGAGAATGATCCGTATAACCGCTTCAACTCGGGTTATCCGCCTTCAAGCAGTGCGGACTGGGGCTGGATTCAGCATAAGTTCGCCTCGTTGAAGGATGGCGGTAAGATGGCTGTGGTTCTGGATACCGGTGCGGTCTCAAGAGGAAGCGGCAATGTGGGCAGAAACAGGGAGCGGGACATCAGAAAGGAGTTTGTTGAGGATGATCTGGTTGAAGCCGTGATCCTGATGCCTGAGAATCTTTTTTATAACACAACCGCACCCGGGATCATACTCGTCATCAACAAAGATAAGAGAGAAAAAGATGAGATACTCCTTATCAACGCCTCAAAATTATTTGCGAAGGGGAGACCAAAGAATTACCTGCCGGATGAGAGCATAAAGCAGATCTCTGATATTTATTTGAACTGGAACGAGGTGGAGGGGATCAGTGAGATCGTTACGAAGGAAGAGGTGGTTAAGAATGACTACAACCTCAGTCCATCCAGATATGTTGCAGAGAACGGGGTGGATGATACACTGCCGCTTGAGGATGCTGTAGTATTGCTTAACGAGGCGGAGGAGGGGAGAAAACTGGCTGATGGTAAACTGGAGGAGATTCTGGAAAAGATGGGGCTTGCGGTATGAAACCGGATTCTGATGATATAAAATCTTTAATCAGTCAGGGAGAGGGGTATAATCTGGACTGGTTTAGTATCATTTTCAAGAGACCTGAACTTGAGGGAGTGAGTTTTGAAGGTAGGGGAAAAACTGCCCAGAAAACTACCCAGAAAATTTTAGGGCTGATAAAAGAGAATCCAAACATAACGAGAAGAGAATTGGCATCTATTATTGGCATATCGGAAGATGGTATAAAGTATTATATTACTAATTTAAAGAGTATGGGAGTACTGGAAAGGATTGGTCCTGATAAAGGTGGTTACTGGAGGATTGTTGACAATGACGAGTGAATTGAGGCAGGAAGGATTTAATGGAGTGGAACCGAGGTTTTTGTTAGAGAAATGGGAGGTGGTGAGGTTTATAAAGGCTCTGAAGAGATATAAGGATTATTTGAGACGGGAATATAAGGTCAGGGAGCTGGGCATCTTTGGGTCTTATGCGAAAAATGAGCAGAAGAGGGGAAGTGATCTTGACATCCTCGTGGAGTTTTACGAACCCGTCGGTCTGGGATATTTTGAACTGAAAGATTTTCTGGAGGATGTGTTAAAAATAAATGTGGATTTGGTAACAAAAATGGGAATAAAGCCCCGATTAAAGGATAAAATTTTGAAGGAGGTCATATATTTATGAAAGATAGGGATTGGAAGATATTTCTGGAAGATATGTTGGATAGCATAGAGAAGATAGAACGTTACACAAAAGGAATGGGTTTTGACAGTTTTACAGAAAATCCGATGGTGGTTGATGCTGTTATCAGAAATCTTGAGGTTGTCGGTGAAGCCTGTAAGTATATACCTGCTGGAATAAGAGAAAGTTACGATGAAGTTCCATGGAAGGCGATTGTTGGGTTGAGGAACATCGCAATTCATGAATACTTCGGTCTGGATCTGGAGAATATCTGGAAGATCATTCGGGATGACCTGCCGAAGAACAAAGAGACATTCAGGAAGGTTCTGGAGGATGAATGAACGTTTTGGGGAGGGGCTGCGACTGAGGAGTAAAAAATGGCGAAGATATATTTTTGGGATAAACCGGCAACAATGCCGGAAAAAGAGGAAAAAGACAAACTTAATTTTAATGAGGTGGAAGAAGATCAAAGTATTAGAGAGGTTGTTAGAAACATCGAAAATAAAATAATAGGTAATAAAAGAAATTTTAGCGAAACTAAACCAGACAACCCCTCTGTAAAAAAGTGGATTCGGAAAATATTAGAAGATTACCCTGATAAAAACGACGAAATTGTAGAAGACGTATTAAATGAATTTAGATCTGTCTTACGTACCAGATCGAAAGAAAAGGAAAAAATTGTTGGAATTCTGCAATTAAATGACACTCTTGTTATTGTCCATTGCAAAAAAGATCCTTCTCTTGCAGAAATTGAAGATAAGCTTTATTCTGTGAAAACAGTACTGCATCCTAAGAATATCATCAGAGCAGATATAATTAAAAATGAAGATGGGGATCTTACACTTTCCGCTTTTGAGTACAGTAGAAAGTGGAGTAAGGGACATGCAAAATTTTGGGGCATAGAACCCGAAGATATTGGATGGGAATCAATAGGAAGTATAACATTGAATATTGAGATAGAAAAGTTTCCTTTTCCCATTCAGATACCTATTGAAGTTGAACAGTTAAAGGAAATGATAGAAAATAACGATATATCTGCAACAGGAAAGGTAACAATAGGAAGGGAAGAAGGAAAGATAACTAAAGTCTTTGTGTATGGTAAAGCACTGACCTATCCGCAGTTTTATGATTTTTTTGTTACCGAGACTGAAAAATTAGAGAACTACAAAAAGAAATTCGATGAGATCGTAGTGCCACAAACACAACTCAACTCATTCAATAGTGAAATTAAATATAAGTATGAAGAAGATAAAAATAAACTCTATGAGATCACAACAAGCGGTTTAAATCAAATATGCAAAAAGAAACATCTTAGATTTATGATTTGTTTTTTCACAAAACAGCATCCGGGCATAAAGCCTATGCCCGAACATCTCTGGAGTCTTTACCAGAGTGTCTTCGAAAACAAAATATTAGAAATTTGGCATGCTGGAGAAGTATCTGCATTAGAACCTGCCAAGATCGGTAGTTTAGAGATTTATAATCAAATAGAAGTTCCAGATGATCTTTCAATACTTTCAGACAGTTTATTAAATCAACTGCAAGACACCCAAAGTAAGAAAACTAAATTGTTGTTGCAATATTCTTTCTGCAAATTGTATTCACAAAATATAAAAAGTAAATACTTTAAATTTCTCTTTGATTTCTTTATCGAAGATATTATTAGTAAAGATATGGAGCACGAATTCAAAAACGAAGGATTGTTTGAAAAAGAGAAATTATTAGAATTTAAATCCGTAGATGATATAAAAGGTAAACCAACGAGATTTGCCAAAGACCGGTTAGTTCCGACTGTTAGGAAATATTTAGATGCAGGAAATTTGAAAAGATACTGTATTCTGTATGGTGTAGAAGACAACGGAGCAATAAAACCTATTTTCCATTTAAAAAGTGACCAGATACCAGAAATAGAGAACTTAGCAAATAAAGAACTTTCAAACGATAACGCAACAGTTTGTTTACAACAAATTCCATTTAAAGAAGGATCAATTTTGGCTGTATTTCTCATTCCGCAAATTAAAGGATAGGTTTCAGATTATGAGAACACAAACTAAAAACTCAACAAACCGGAGAAAGGTTGGGCCATAAAATGACAGAATTAGATTTATTGCCTGAAGATTGGGAGGTTGTGAGGTTGGGGGTAATAGCTGAAAAATTCATAGGTGGTGGCACTCCCTCGACAAGTAAAGAAGAATATTGGAATGGTGAAATACACTGGACTACCAGTAAAAAGATAAATGGTATCCATTTGTTGAATGGGGAGAAAAAAATAACAAAAAGAGGTCTTGAAGAGAGTTCTACGCACTTGATCCCCAAAGATAATTTAGTAATTGGAACAAGAGTAGGGGTGGGCAAAGTAGCAATAAATAAAGTCGATATCGCGATAAGTCAAGACCTAACGGGGGCGTTCATCGATAAAGAAAAATATGCTCTGGAATTTTTGGCTTACCAAATTTGTACAAAAGAAATTCAGAATATTTTCAAAGGACGTGCGCGAGGAACGACGATTAAAGGTATTCCAAGAGACGATTTGAAAAAAATATCCCTGAAAATCCCCCCACTCCCCGAACAGCACCGCATCGCCGCCGTGCTCTCCGCGGCGCAGGATGCGAAAGAGAAGACCGGGGCGGTCGTTACGGCGGCGAAGTCGCTCAAGAAATCCCTGATGCGCCACCTGTTCACTTATGGTCCTGTGCCTGCGGGGGCGGAGGATCGCGTGCCGCTCGTGGATACTGAGATCGGGCTGGTGCCGGAGGGGTGGGGGGTGGTGAGGCTGGGGGAATATACTAAAGTGAGATATGGTTTAGGACAACCCCCAAAGTTAGCAGACGACGGTGTTCCCATGATCCGAGCTACGAACATAAAGCGAGGTAAAATAACACCAGATGGGTTGATTAGAATAAAACATGATGCAATCCCCCTCTCTCGTGACCCCTTTCTAAAAGAAGGGGATATAATTGTTGTTCGAAGTGGAGCGTATACCGGTGACTTGGCCATGATCACCAAAAGCTGGGATGGCTCAATTGCCGGTTACGATTTAATTGTTTCACCGTTGGCCACATTTGACCCGTCCTACTTATCTGAATATTTACTTTATGATGTTCCGCAATCATATTTCGCAAGCCAAAAAGCCAGATCGGCTCAACCTCATCTAAACGCTCGTGAGCTTTCTAACACGATTGTTCCACTTCCTTCATATCTTGTACAGCAAAAAATCGCCTCCATCCTCTCTACCGTAGACAAAAAGATCGAAACAGAAGAGAACAAGAAGAAAGCCCTCGATGAACTCTTCAAGTCCCTTCTTCGCAACCTCATGACCGCGAAGATCAGGGTAAATCACTTGGAGGTGGTGCAGTGAATAAATGCACAGCGAAAGCCAATACGAATGAATGTTTAGTTTTAGAAGATTCGGAAGGTACGTTTGGAGATTTGATTACAGTAAAAACAAAAAGTGAAACAAAAAAGGAGATGATCGAAGAAATACGATCGAGTCAAGGATCATGGATGGGAAAATTTCCATATCTCTATGATACTAACAAAAAAATAGATCTAGCGATAGTTGTTTACAGACAAGTGCGCTATTTGAAACGTCAAGACTTAGATAACATCGCAAAGGTTGTCTTAGATGCCTTAAAAGGCTACTTGTTTGAAGACGACTCCCAGATCGTAAGGTTGCTGCTCGTAAAAAAAGAAGCGGAACTGTTAGCAGGATACGATACGGATTCTTTAGTCATATCCTTTAGAATTCATGACCCAGAAAGAGATATGATTTTAATAAATAAAAAAAATAATGTGATGTGGTAAATCATCTGGAGATGACGCAATGAAACAGATAGCACACCCAAAGCCCCTATCCGCAGATGAGATACTCGCAGATGCCACAAATATAATAGCAAGACACCTCCCCGATGCACGAATATTCCTTTTCGGATCAAGAGCGAAAGGCGATGCCAGAGAGACCTCTGATTTTGATATAGCAGTCGATGCAGGATCAAAAATATCGCTTGGTGTGATCGCAAGGATAAAGGACGAGATCGATGAACTGCGCACTCTCAAAAGCATAGACCTAATCGATTTGAATCGGGTCAATCCAAAGTTTAAAACAATTATACGCAAAAGCGGGGTGAATATCTATGATCGAGGCAACCGTACAGCTTGAAAATTTCGAGAACGCAACAAAAAGGCTCAAAGCCGCTCTGGAGTACGACCCTCTAAAATTAGACATTGTAATGGATGCCGTCATCCGGAGATTTGAGTTTACTTTCGAGACGGCTTGGAAATCTGTGAAGCTGGCTGCAAAGGCAGTTGGCTATGATTGCAAATCTCCGAAGGGATGCCTGAAACTGGCATACAGGATGGGCTGGATCAAAGACGAGGAAAGATGGCTGGAGCTTCTCGAAGCGAGAAACCTGACATCACATACTTACGATCAGGAGACGGCTATGGATGTGTATGAAACAATAAAAGACGACTGTGAAGTGTTTGACAGTCTATTAAAGGAATTAAAAAAAGAGATCTGATTAAGGTTAGCCATCTGGAGGATATGACCATGACCGCAATCGAAACCATAACAGAACACAAAAAAGAGATAAAGAAAAGGTACGGCGTAAAGAAGATAGGCGTATTCGGGTCACACGTGAGGGGAGAGCAAACAGAAACAAGCGATGTCGATCTGCTTGTGGAGTTTGACGAGCCGACCTTTGATAACTTTATGGATCTGCTCTTCTTCCTCGAAGAGCTATTCGGAAAAGATGTAGACCTGATCACTACCAGAGGCATGAGTCCGTATATCAGACCCAACATAGAAAAGGAGGTGGTGTGGTGTGAATGAAAATGAGGCGTTCCTGCGGCATATACTTGACGAAATCGAATTTTTAACAGACCAATGCAGGGGGTTGCAGTTTCAGGAACTGATAGAGGATGAGGTTCTGAAAAGAGCAAGTGTAAGGAGTCTTGAGGTTATCGGCGAGGCAACAAAGAACCTATCCAAAGAATTTAAGGAGAAATATCCAGCGGTTGAATGGAAAAAGATCGCTGGTCTGAGAGACAAACTGATACACCACTATTTCGGCATAAACTGGGATATCGTGTGGGATGTCATAAAAAATAAACTTCCGGATCTGGGGAAAGAGATAAGGATATTGATCGAAAAGGAGTATGGGGGTTGATCTATGGGTAAGACTCTTGGGGGCGAGAGGTATTCCGTCCAGAAACCACTGATAGGTTATATCGAAGTGCCTTCTGCTGAATATGGCACATCCGATGGAAAGAAGGCGTTTCTCGATCTTGGCTGGGAATATATCAGCCCTGACGAGGCGTTGAGACTCCGGGGCGGGAAAACAGGTTTCGTATTCAGAGAATTATTCATAAACCAGATGCAGAAACTCAATCCCGGATTTATGGATCATCTTCTGGCAGAAGAGTTGATCAAGGGACTTGAGAGAATCCCTCCAAGTATAGAAGGCAATCTGATTGCATGGGCGTACCTCAAAGGTCTTAAAACGGTCTTCGTCCCGAATGAGAAGAGAGAGCGGAACGTGAGGTTCATCGACACCGAGAATATCGATAGAAACACATTTCATGTAACCGATGAGTTTGCGTTTACGAATGGCAGCAAGACCATCAGACCAGACATCGTTTTTCTGATAAACGGTGTACCCGTCATTTTTGCGGAGACAAAAGCCGCGCACAAAATTGAAGGGATCGCCGAGGCTCTGGATCAGATAAGAAGATATCATAGGGACTGCCCTGAACTCCTCGCGATTTTACAGATCTATGCTCTGACCCACATCATCCGGTATTATTACAGCGGCACATGGAACACATCGAGAAAACTGCTCTTCAACTGGAAAGAGGAGGTTAAAGGAGATTTTGAGACGCTCGTCAAGGTGTTCTTTGAGAGAAAGAGAATTATCAGGCTTCTTACTGATTTTATACTCTTTACAAGGCAGGATGATGAACTTAAGAAAGTGGTACTCAGACCGCACCAGATAAGGGCAGTGGACAAACTGATCGATAGAATGGAGGATAAAGAGAAGAGACGGGGCTTGATCTGGCATACACAGGGCTCTGGAAAGACCTACACAATGATTGTAACCGCGCAGAAGATCATTGAGAACCCGCTCTTTGAAAATCCGACTGTTATCATGCTCGTGGACAGAAACGAACTCGAGAGCCAGTTGTACAACAATCTTACTGCTGTCGGAATTGAGCACCTCGAGGTGGTGAAGAGCAAGAGACATCTCAGAGGACTCCTTTCAAACGACCGGAGAGGGCTGATCGTTACGATGATTCATAAGTTCGATGGGATGCCCGATGAGATCAACACCAGAGAGAACATCTTCGTTCTGGTGGACGAAGCCCACCGAACCACAGGAGGAAAACTGGGGAATTATCTGACAGGGGCACTGCCCAATGCAACTTATATCGGGTTTACAGGAACGCCGATTGATAAAACCGCTTATGGCAAGGGGACTTTCATCGTCTTTGGCAAGGATGACCCGCCTTACGGCTACATGGACAAATACAGCATAGCAGAGTCCATAGAAGACGAAACGACCGTCCCCCTCCACTACACACTCGCGCCCAACGAACTATGGGTCGATAAGGAGACTCTTGAAAAAGAGTTTTTAGACTTAAAAGATGCTGAGGGAATGAGTGATGTTGAAGAACTGAATAAGGTACTCGAGAAAGCTGTTACCATCAGAAATATGCTTAAAAATAAAGAGAGGGTTGAAAAAGTTTCCAGATATGTTGCCGACCATTATAAGGAGTGTGTTGAGCCAATGGGATACAAAGCTTTCTTTGTAGCTGTGGATCGGGAGGCTTGTGCCCTTTACAAGGATGAACTTGACAAATACCTTCCGAAAGATTACTCAAGGGTCGTATTCAGCCCGGCTCACAACGATCCGCCGGAACTGGCAAAGTATCATCTGTCAGAGGTGGCGGAGAAACAGATACGAAAGGATTTCATAAAGCCGGACGAACTCCCAAAAATACTGATCGTCACCGAAAAACTCCTGACAGGCTTTGATGCACCTATCCTCTACTGCATGTATCTGGATAAGCCAATGAGGGATCATGTGCTGTTGCAGGCGATTGCAAGGGTAAACAGACCTTATGAGGATGATTCCGGCAGAAAGAAACCAGCGGGATTTGTTCTGGACTTTGTGGGTATATTCGATAACCTTGAGAAAGCACTTGCTTTCGATTCGAAGGATATAGAAGGGGTTATTCGCGATATAGATGTGTTAAAAGTTCGGTTCGCTGAGTTAATTGAAGATGCGAGGGAAAAGTACCTTGTTCTCATCGATGGTAAGATCCCTGATAAAGCGGTCGAAGCTGTGCTGGAACATTTCAGGGACGAGGAAAAGAGGCATGAATATTATAAATTCTTTAAGGAAGTCTCTGATATATACGATATCCTCTCTCCCGATGCATTTCTGAGACCTTACATCGAGGATATTGAGACACTCGCAAAGATGTGCCGGATTCTGAAGGAGGCTTATGAGCCGGGCATCTCTATTGACCGAGAGTTTTCAAGAAAAACAGCCAAGTTGGTACAGGAACATGCAAAAAGCAGTAAGATAAGATCGTCACTGGATCTTTACGAGATCAACGAGGATACGCTTAAGATAATAGAGGAAAGTAATGCCTCTGATACTGAAAAGATCTTCAACCTCTTAAGGAGCATTGCAAAACTGGTCGAAGACGAACTCTCAAAATCGCCATATCTGATCTCCATCGGGGAAAAAGCAGAACTGGTAGCAGAGATCTACAAAGAAAGGCAGAAGAGCACCCAGGGGACACTGGAAGAGTTGAAGAAGATCATACAGGAGATAAACTCTGCCAGACAGGAACAGGCAGAAAAAAATATGCCCATCGAAGTATTCTCTATTTTCTGGCTCTTAAAGAAGGAATATATCGATAAACCCGAAGAGAAAGCAAATCAGATGAAAGGGGTTTTAGAGAAATATCCTCACTGGCGAAGAAGCGAACATCATGAGAGGAAAGTCAAACAAGAACTGTACAAAGTCCTACTCCAGTCCGGATCAAACGATATCCCTGAGATTACGGAAATAACCCGGAATATAATGAAAGTTATTAAAAGTGGCGCGGAATGATCACACCTGAAGAATTTAAGGCGGATGTACGAGTTTGGGCGGAAGAGATCGGTGTGAGCCCGAGAGAAATCCATATACGCAAGATGAAGAGAAAATGGGCAAGCTGCTCAAGTAAGGGGAGGTTAACATTCGATGCATCTCTTTTAGATGAAACTAAGGAGGTGCGATCCAGAACGATCTTACACGAACTCCTGCATCTCAAGTATCCGAATCATGGAAGACTGTTTAATATATTATTAAATATCTATTTAAAAAGAAAAGCCGAAGAATACGTGAAAGATCAGGACACCGTTGCAGAATGAAACCTTGACGAAATGAACGAACGCACAAAAAACTTCCTGCGAGAGAAATTCAAGGAATATTACCTCGAGTACCCGATCCAGCTACCGCCCGGATTTGAGAGC
>Ga0209121_10005896_pt1 | contig 10936 bp, 10 predicted proteins | sample Cruoilmetagenom3_FD_187292 | JGI IMG/M metagenome (GOLD analysis project Ga0209121, IMG submission 187292) | Oil polluted marine microbial communities from Coal Oil Point, Santa Barbara, California, USA - Sample 3 (SPAdes) (version 2) | ecosystem: Environmental > Aquatic > Marine > Oil seeps ...
CAGATCAAGTGCGTTGCACCTTGTGGAGATCTGGATACGAAAGATGGGGCAGTCATCTACGTCGGCGCGTCATTCTGACTGGCGAAGCGTCGTCTTCAGAGCAGGGTTCAGGCAGAACATCCTATGTTCGCAATCTTCTCTTCTCTGATGCATCTACAGTATCCTGGCCTGCATCCAGGTCTTGCGAAAGACGTGGGCTGCGTCCGCTGGCTAGGTTCACGCCGCCTGTGTGCTACGTATTCACCAAGAACCGCTCCCTATACTCTGGGGGCGGTTTTTGTATTCTCGCATTGGCTGCGACAGCATTCGTCGCTACCTTATGCTACGATGGGGCGAGATACGAAAAAGGCAGGAAGGTGATTCATGGTGGAAGACAAGGTTGCCACGAGCAAAGCTGCTCGGCTGCAGAAGATGGTCCACTTGCTGTATCGGAATCCGCATGGCATGAGGACGAAGAGAATCGCCGAGCATTGCGGGGTCACTCCCCGCACGGTTCAGCGTGATCTAAAAGACCTGGAGGCGGCAGGCATTCCGGTTTGGGGAGATGAGGTGACCGGTCGCCACGGCATCCTCAAGGGCTACTATCTGCCGCCGATCCACTTCAACCTCGAAGAAGCCAGCGCGCTCTACCTGGCTTCGCGGCTGCTGGCGCGCTATAGCGACGAGTACAATCCGATCGTCGTAGATGCTCTGGCCAAGCTGGCGGGCGCCATGCCCGAAGCGATTGCTGCTCACATTCATCACACCATTGCTTCCCTGGCCTACCGGCCCAAGAATCGAACCTTCGCTCGTGTGCTGGAGATCATGGCTCTGGGCTGGGCCACCGGGCGCAAGGTGCGCATCTGGCACCAGGCTGGCGGAAGCGAGAATGTGCACGAGTATCTTTTCTCTCCCTACTTCCTGGAACCGTCCAGTGTCGGTTACGCCACGTACGCCATTGGCCACAGCAGTTGGTTTGACGACGTGTACACCTTCAAACTGGAGCGTATTAGCGCTGCCCAGTTGACCGAGGAGACCTTCGAGATTCCCGAGGACTTTGACGGGGCAGCATTGCTGGGCAGCGCCTGGGGCGTGATGTTCGGGGACGAGGTGGAGGAGGTCGTCCTGCGTTTCTCACCCGACGTCACGCGGCGGATAAAGGAGAGCGTATGGCATCCTTCGCAGGAGCTGCAGGAGTGCGACGACGGCAGCTGCATCCTGCGCGTGTGGGTGGCCCACCCGTTGGAGATGAAGCCATGGATCCGGGGTTGGGGGCCTCATTGCCAAGTCCTCGCTCCGCTGAAGCTGCGGGCGGAGATCGCCGAGGAGATGCGCCGGGCGGCGGAGGTGTATGAGGTGTGAATGATGACGATTGAGATCAATGTGACCAATTTAGGTCCTGCGACAACCGTACGGACTCACCAAGCATCGCTGGATTTGTTCCAACGCTACACCAAAAAGGAGTATAACCCGCACTACGAGCCGTTTGAACACCAGGCGGAAGTGTTCCATCTGATTGGAGAACAGGAGCAATCTGTGTTGCTCGTGGCGGGAACCGCAGCGGGCAAGACCTTAGCCGTAGGCGTTCCGCTGTTCCACAAATTGGATGTCGGACGCATCAAGCGCATCTTGCTGATGTACCCAACCCTCGCCTTGATGAACGATCAGCGCCGGGTGATGGACAAACTGGCGGAGTTGACCGATATGGCCGTTGGGCATATCCAAGGTGGGATGAAACGCACGGCCTTGATCGCCGCTCTTAACAAACCCGTCATCGTCGCCACGCCTGACGCTATCTATTGGTTCTTCCGCAAAAATGTCAAGTACGCTGGGCTGCTGATCTACGGCCTCGCGTTGATTGACGAGTTTGTGTTGGACGAGGCCCACCTGTTCAACGGCCTGACGCTGCGTAATGTGCAGCACTTGAAAAACCGGATTATGGCCCTGGCCGACGCTCTTGGGCGATCACCGCGTTGGCACATCTTGACCGCCACGCCAACCCAGGAGCTGCGAGATCTGCTGCCGCAGGCCAAGCAGATAACGGGTAAATCCAAGTGCGGCGACGTGCAAGTGACGTTCCTACCCCCGGTGGAGACTCAGGAACGCAGCACAGCGTTGAGCCGAGCGGTGGACGAGGCTCTGGCTTCCGAGGCCCGCAAGGTATTGCTGGTGCTCAACTCCGCAGCTGGCGCCCATCGTCTGTTCGAGGACATCCGAGGGGAACAGCCATTGCTGGCGGTGGATCTCCAACGGCGCTTCGGAGCGGTGCCGTGGGGCGCATTGCGCCAGTGGATGATTGATGAGCATATCGCGGGGGAAACGATCTCGGCCATCGCCCAATGGATCAACCGCAGTGGCTCCTATACCCTCGCCGACCTGCACGCCGGAGACCGGGTGGACGTCGCCACCGACATCCTGATGGAGAAGAGCGCCCACTTTCTGCACAAAATCGCTCGCCGGATCAAAGATGCAGCCTACGCAGCTGGGCGGGAGGCTACCGGCCCGGGATTCCTGCGCCAGGTGACCAAGCGCCTGCAGGGCCAGGATGTTCGAGCCTTGTGGCGTGAGGTTCGGGACAAGTTATCGCCCGACGCCGACCCCGCCGCTGTCAAAGAGGCGCTCAACGCCCACTTGACGCAGATCAGTGACGCTCTGGCACAGGTGTGGAGTGCAGAAACGTTGACGGTCACGGCGCCCGATTTCTCTGCGCTGGCGATGTCGCTGAAGGCGGCCGGGCTGCCCTCCCAGGCCGTCAAGGCGCTCTCCCGCTATCTACGCTACAGCGTCGAATTGGACGAAGGCCAGGCGCAGCAGGTGCGCAAATCGCCGGCGGCGCTGGATAAGCGTCCGGTGGCCCTGCGCTGGTTAGAGGAGAAGTGGTTGATCGAGGACATGGCGCAGCGCCAGGCGTTGGCCCGGCAAATCGAAGCGGCGCTGGAAAACGGCGATCTTGACGTGGAGACCCGACATATCGCCACCTGGGGAGAGAGCGGCGTGCCGACTGTCATCTACACCGGCCAGATGTCGCGCCGCAACCGCGAGGGATTGATCGAGACTTTCGACGAGATGGAGCGCGCGGTGCTGGTCTCCACCCCGGCCGTCGAGGTGGGGGTGGATTTCAAGGCCGACGTGCTCATCACCGAGGAGTGCGATGGCAACGGTTTCTTGCAGCGCTTCGGGCGCGTGGGGCGCACCGGCGCGGGGCAAGCCGAGGTCCAAGTGCTACTGCGCGAGGGCGAGACCTGGGCGCGTTTGCAGCGGCGCCGCCAGGCCGAGATGTCGCGGGAAGCCTTCTCTCGGATGATCATCGCCCCCGACGCGCCGACGGACCCAAAGCACAGCCTCTTCCCCGACCGCACCTACGCCGCCGGTTCGGTCTACCAAGACGCCACGCACTGGTTGATCAACCGTCAGGTGGGACGCATTGGCCAACGGCTGAACGCAGCGATGTTCGCTGACCCCACGGTCGCTGCGTTGGCCCGCCAGATGGAGGCGGCTGACGTGCCCTTTGCCTACGGACTGCGCGGCACGCTGCCGGGCGTCTCCCTGCTCGGCGGCGGGGGCGGAAGCCCCTTCTATGTGCTGAGCAAAGTACCCAATAAGGCGCTGGCGCCATCCTCGTCCCCCTTCGAGATGGCAGAGGCGCAGATAGGCTACACGCGCTTTCTGTACACGAAGGGACGATGGAACGTGGCGGTGGACTGGACCCGCACGCTGGCCGCCAGTCGGGCGATGTTCTACTGGCTCGACGGACGCTGGCAGATCGCCACCGGCTACGGCGTGGCGGAGACGTTTCTGCGCAGCGGTGAGGTGGTTGCTCACTTTCAGGGTGATGTAACAGCATTGCGCCGACAACTGGCCGAGGTGTCAAATCTCTACATCCAGGAAATCCTGCGCCTGGGAGAGGCACTGAACTTGCACACTACCCCGCAGGCGTGCTTCATCCTGGGACAGGGGGACGTCTTTCTGGAGCGCGTGGAACGCGAAGGAAAAGTGCGGACACCGGTGCAAGATCGCTTGGGCAACCCACTGGTATTGCCCGACCAACTCTGGCTTTACCTCGGTGGGAATACCAACGAGGCCCAGAGATTGCTCCAGACGAAAGAACTGGATGACCTGAGCGAGGTGCACTATCCCGACCGCGAGGAGAAGGCTTTGGTGCTACTCGACGAGGTGGCCGGGGGCTGTTTCTACATCTACGAAAGGTTGGTGTGCGATGCTGATTGAACGCTACGAGGAGGCGCTGGGCAAGTCGAACCACGGGGGGCAATCGCTCTACGACCACATCTTCTGGAGTGTGGAGGCCGCGCTGCGGACGGCGCGGCTGGCTGGCGTGAATGCTGGCCTCCCACTCGACGTGATGCTGGTCGGGACCGCCGTCCACGACGTGGGCAAACTCGATCCCGACTTTCAAGCGATGCTGGAGGCGTCACGTGATGGCCGCGACCTGCCATCCAAGCGGGTCAAGCACGAGGCCAGCACCTTCGACTACGACCATCCCGACCTGATAGAGAGCAGTCTAGCGGCTATCCGGGATGAGATTCGTGCCTGCACCGGCTACACCCTCGACCTGGACAATGTGATCGCTCGGATGGACGACGTGTGGGCCGGTGCCGTCACTCACCACGGCCTGTTCTACCTTTCCTTCGAGGATTGGGGCGAGGGGAAACAGCCGCTGATCCGCCGCTATTGGACCAGCCTTTATCCCAACGAGGCACGGCGCATCACGCTGGTGGACCTGCTGGTGGATTATCACCCCATCGGTGGGCTGGTGATGTTGGGCGATCTGATGGCCAGTTATGCCTTCGAGCAAGAGCGGGACCTGGCATGGGCCTTCGCCGGCGTGGAGACACTGCCGCAGGTCTTCGAGAGGTTGTTGGGACAGGCGGAGGCGCTGGAGGAGGAGATCGGCGCTTACGATCCGCGCAACTACGCGCTCCACGAGACACTGACGTTACTGGCCGGTGGATGTTGATCTAACACAAGAACGAAAGGAGTTGACGATGCCACAAAGCGAACGAGAACGCTTGTTACAAACCGTTGAACAACTGCTGCACGACTGGACCCTTGACGCCCATATCGCCCCAGAGGAAATCGCCCGCCACGTCCTCAGCGGGTCTGCGTTTTGGACCACCGCCTTACCCGACGGCGCGACGCTGGCCTTGGTGCGGCTCTACTCGCCCGTGGTGCAGCGGCGGGAGGTCTTTCTGGGCAACGTGTTGCTCAACGACTTTCTCTTCAAGGCGCTGCCCCGCGCTGTGGAGCGAGCTGGCCTGGGAGATGCAGCGCCGCTGCTCAACCTCCTGGAGAACGCCTACATCCTCTGGCGCGGCGGCGGCGACCTGGATGCGCTGCGCGAGGCCTACCGCGAGGAGGTGCTGGCCGCTCTGCCTGATCTCTACTTCGGCGAGGAGGACGTGGAGCGTGGCATCCACGGTGACGTGCGGGGGATGCTTACCTTCTACAAGTGCAACATCGAGCCTTTCCCCACATTCATCGTGCCACAGGCCTACCTGGGACGCCTGTTGACCATAGTGGGGGAATGGGTGCGGGCTGTCGTCGGGGAGAAGGGAGACGAAGCGCTGGCCTCTGCTGCCCGGTTGCCCCTCGATGTGGCTGCCTCACGACGCATCAACGTCCTGCTTTCACTTCTCACCTTCTTCTACTGTCGAGATGGCCGCGAGATGCAGAGTTTCTATACCTTCCTCACTCAATCGATAGAAGATGGCCGTCTTCCGAAGGAGACTATCAGAGCAGGATTTGGGCTAACTGATGATCAAGCGTTTACCAAGAAACTCTTCAACAAGCGGAAATCAGGAAGAACGCTGGATTTTGAAGCCTTGGCCCAGGCGGTCGATACTTTGCTTCAAATGGCAGACATGGCTATCGCCGAAGGCAGGCTTGCTGAGGTGGCTCCCTATCTGGAGGCGGAGAAGATGCTCCCTTGGGAGACTGAAACGTTCGTGGCACGTCTTCTGAGCAACGTGCAGTTGGGGTATCAGTCGGCAAGGCCTGTGGCCGAAGTACCGCCCGCCAAGGGGCTGGCCTGTCGATTCTGTGGCACGAATACAGCTGTCATTGATGAAAAGAATATCGTTGGCGGCCCTGGAACGGGCAACCGTTTCAACCAATCGCTCAAGCCAGACGGCGAACGCTTCTGTCCACGTTGCGCGTTGAGCAGTTATCTGGAGACCAAGCGCCTGGGGATGCAATTTGAGGGTATCTTCCCCATCCCTAAGCTCTACAATGTCATCTTCCACTACGGCCACCACGACGACTGGGAACTGGAGGCCATCCAGCAGCAGATCGACTACGTGTTGGCTGAAGTAGGTGGCGAGAAGGAGCCCGAAGACCTATGGGCCGACCTGCAGCGGCTGCGGGACAAGGTGGCCCGCCAACATGGGGCCGCCGTGGCCCCCAGCGACTATGAAAACTGGGTTCCGTCGGCCATGGAGGTCGTGCGTCAGATGCAGCAGGAGGTGGAGGCAGAGGTCATCCCGCTGGGCGGCGGCGCCTACCGGCTACTGGTCTTTATCCTGCCGCAACTGCGGCCCGGTTCCAGAGAGGGGCTAGAGTTCGTGCAGCAGCGCTTCTCGCACAGCCGGCTGGCGGTGTATACGTTGCTCGGGTTCCTGCGCCAACTGTGCGGCTGCGATGGCCCATACTACTTTCACTCAGTACCTCGGCTGACCCCCGGCGGCTTCGACACTGACACCTTCTACGTGCGTGGGGAGGCCGAGCGGGCCGATGAAGTCCTGCGTCGCTATGGCCTCATCACCGAGTTCGCCCGGCGTGTGGTACCCTACCGAAAGGGCCACTCTCAGCTGGCCGATTGGATTCTGCTGGCAGAAAAAGTGGAACGTGACCCTCTGGCGGTCTTTTCCGACGTACTGCGCAAATCGCCCATTCGAGGAGGTGATGAATTCCAAGACTTCCGTTACAAACGGCTTTCCAACGAGTTTGTGCCCGGTATGAGTATGGTGGACGGCACCGAGTACCTGGTCTTGTTTGAGCACCTGCGCGACGTGCAAGATCAGATTCAAACATAGGAGGATAATCAGATGAACAAATTACGCAATACGGAATTGGATGAGTTCAGTGGCTTGCTTTTTCGAGCACTGGACCGACTGGGTGGGGACCTTCTTCCCTTCTTCTTGAGTGAGCGTCCCTCGGCCTTCGAGAAGTACCCTCGGATGTTGGTGGCTTTGGTTCAGCGCCACGGCGTCGAAGCAGGCTTCCAGGAATGGAGCACCAAGGTGTTGCGCGACGCCAACGATCACCGCAAGGAACGCGAATATGCCGAATTGGAGAAACTCCGCCAATGGATGCTGGAGCGCGAAGAGCTGTTCGACAAGGCCCACCTGGCCCACCTCAAGCGCAGCCTCTACGGGCGCATCTATGCCTATCTCTACCCGCGTCGCCTGCTGACCACGGCCTACGCCGAGGTTCACCGGGGAGATGCCGATGCGCTAGAGGAGCAAGCCATTCGGGCTAATTTACGGCGGGATGTCGCCCCGCAGATCGAGCAGTTACGCGAGGTTTATGACGACGGTGAGCAATTGGAGCAGATCATCAATGAGGTCGAGGAGTTCCTCGTGATCAGCGGCAAGCGGTATGCTTGGAAGGAACGTTCGTAACCGTCTATCGTATCAACATCAGATTACTCAGGAGGTAAAGAAATGTCTTTGGATATGTTCATCAATCGGATGGCCAACATGGAATCCCTGGTACCCCGTCAGATCACTAAGACCCGCAAGGTCGCACAAGCTACCTTCACCCGCCAGGTCGTGACCGTCGTCGGCCTCAAGACCACCATCGCCCGTTTCCTGCCCGTCTCCCACGCAGGCCACTCCAACGAGACCTACGTGGACAAGGTGGACGTGTTGGGCAAGCAGCGGGCCGAGTTCATCGCCCGCAAACTGAAGGGCATTGAGCGGCGGGCGCATATGGCCCTGTTCCGCGAACTGGCGGCCCAGGCCAACGACGGCGAGTGGAAACCCTTCTTCAAAGAGCACTTTGGCACACCGTGCATCATCCCCGACGGGCTGTGCATCGCCTGCTGGAACTGTGCCTTGTTCGGTGGGTTGGATACAGCCGGTCAGAGAGCCACGTTCTCACGGGCGCGCTACTTCGACACCTACTCCGTCGAGGAGACGCTGGAGTGCGTTTCGATGCTGGAGAGCGAGGAAGGGATGGGCATCGGCAACCAGGTCTACGAGGACATGGTGGCCGACAAGGAGGGCAAAGCCCGCGGACGCGGCGCCGAAACCTACCATCTATACGAGTACGTCAAAGCCGACACCCACTTTCCCTTCATTACCCTGATCGAATCGCCGACGCTGCTGGACGTGACGGGCTATCTGCACGCCGTGCGCCGCGCCGACGCCCACGGCTACGGCAAGTACTCGGCCAACCACGGCAAGTTCGATACCCAGTTCCTGGCTGCCGCCACCGGCTACCCGCGCTTCAGCGTGCTGGATATGCTCCGCTGGGCGGAGAAAGGGGAACTGGAATCCAAGTTCGCCGACGGAGAGGCACAGTTCGATGCGTTAGGCGAAGTGGCTGTCCTCACTGGCAACCAGATCGAGACACTGGCAGACAAACTGCAAGCGGCCTTTGACGAGTACGTGGCTGCGTTGGGATAGGGGGTGCACGATGACGCTTTACGCACGCGCCATCACGCTGCGCAACTGCGGGCGTTTCACCGTGATTGCCTCGGATTTCGGCGGGGACTATCGCACCCATACCCACGTCACCAGCCAGGCGCTCTACGCCAGCCTGACACGGGGTGCAACGTGGCGCGCCGGCGGCACCGTTGACGGTCGTACCATCTATCCCTACATTCGGGTGAGGAGAGACCGCTACGATTTCGCCGCCGACTACGATCTGCAGACCTTGCCTCTCTGGTTCACGCCGGGACTGTTTGTACGGCGCGATGGAGACACGCTCTCGGATCAAGCCCTGGATGCTGGCTACTTCAACGTGGTACACGAGTGCTATCCATCGACGAGCCGGCAGTTCAAGTTCGATAAGAAGGGTAAGTTGAAGGCGACCAAACGCCCTTCGCGGGTGCCCACGTATGGCACGTGGCAAGGCATCCTGCCCGATCGACGGCTGCACACCATCGCCTTGGCCCGTGACCCTGCGTTGCTGGAAGCGTTCGCGGTAGGGCAAACCTATCTGCTGGGGAAGAAGCGCACGATGATGCAGATCAGGTTGCTGTCTGAGGTTGTGCCGGGCGAGGAGAAGCGCGGTGTCTGTCAGACTGCCCTGCTGCAGTTAGTACCAGAGGAAATCACGCTCTTTCAGAGCTTCGAGGTGCTAGCGGCCACAATGCGCTATGTCATTCTGCGGGGGATAATGCGGGAAAAGATCGAATATGTAGAATTCCCGTTCTCGGATGGACCTGTCTGCTTGCCGGACGTTTACCTGAAGCAGACTCCTTTGCCATTCGCTCATACTTGAGCGGATGAAGCGGTGCTGGACAGCTCTCTCCATCCGCTTATCCGCTCCGCCGCAGGCCATTCGTTGCCTGGAGGCGACCCATGCCCACTCTATCCACACCATCTGACGTCGCCCGGCTGGCGTTCACGCTGGAATTGACCGGATGGGAAAGCTACCATGTGGACGGACAGGGGGAGTTCGTGACCGGTCGCTCGCCAGAGGAGCGCGCCGCCGCGCCCTTCCGCAAATGCTCGGAGGATTGGATCGAGTACCGCGTGGCTCTGGAGATGCTGGACCAGACCATCCTGGAAGGCCACGGTACGCTGGAAGCCAATTACGACTGGCCATGGCTGGTAGAAGGGCTGGAGAGGCTGGTGGCTGGCGAGGAAAACGAGTTACGCTTCGAGCCCATGGAACCGGACTTCCGGCTGCGCATCGAACCGGTGCCAGAGCCCCAGTGGGAGCCACTGGAAGGGGAAGAGGAGCCGCCAGCGCCAGAAGGGCCAGGGGACGATGACCTCTTTGGACGTGTACGCCGAGATTGACTTGCAACGCGCTGCTCGACGACGAGGCTACGGCGGCGAGGGGCCAGCAGCCCACCTGATCCTGGAACGGGCTGAACTGCGCCGCTTTCTGGAAGAGCTGCAAGCCCACCACGCTGCCCTGGGCCGGCCGCCGGAGGGTCTGACGCCGATCAACAAATAGCAGGAGATCACCGTGCCCATCCACGTCGCCGTCCGCGTCGCCTATCCGGAACGCGGGGACTATAACTGGTATGACGCCCTGGCCGCCTACGCCGAGGTGGGCTGTGTCGAAGTGGCCTTCTACCGCCCGGAACTGTTCCTGCAAAGGGTGACGCCAGAAAAGGTGCTGGCTCCCTTCTCTGAGCTGTCCCTGCGCGCCACGTCGGTGCACATGGCCCAGGCCAGAATCGCCGACTTCGGCACCTTCCTGGCCGTGCTGCACAAGACGATACCCATCGCGCAGGCGCTGGACTGCTCGCTCATCGTCGTCCATCCCACCAACGGACGGCTCAGAGAGGTGGAGGGGAAGATCGCCGCGGCGGTGGACCCGCTCTTGGCCCAGGCTGGCGTCACGCTCTGCTGGGAGACGTTCGCAGGCCGGCGGCGGTTTCTCTCCGGCATCGAAGGCATCGCCGCCTTCTGCCGGGAACGCAAGCATCACGCTGCCTGCTATGACACGGCTCATCTGCACAAACCGCAGACGGAATTGCTGGCCGACATCGCTGCCTATGCTCCGATCATCCGTTGCTTCCACCTCTCCAACCGAAGCAGGGACGGACGACAGCAGCACCTGCCACTGCGCCACCCCGACGGAGTGCTGGATTCCCGAGGGATCATCCCGGCCATCGCCGAGAGCGGCTTCGACGGGCCGCTGACACTGGAATATCTGCCGCAACATCGCGGCCATTTGCTGCAGGACGCTTTGTGGCTGGCTGAGATGCTCAAAAGGAGAGGGAAGGGGAGATAGCGAAGACCACGGCCTCAGGAAG